>Ga0155753_168_pt3 | contig 15095 bp, 17 predicted proteins | sample RifCSPlowO2_01_FD_107407 | JGI IMG/M metagenome (GOLD analysis project Ga0155753, IMG submission 107407) | Elusimicrobia bacterium RIFCSPLOWO2_01_FULL_59_12
CCGGAGCGGCCAGCGTGGTGAACCGCGAGGGACGATTGGTCGGCTATTTTACGGACGGCGATTTCCGCCGGCTGGCGCCTCAGGACGTTGCGATCCTGGCCAAACGGGTGTCCCAGGTGATGACCTCCCGTCCGCACGTCCTTTCTCAGCAAACCAAGATCTTCGAGGCCGCGGCGTATCTCCGGAAGTACCGGTGCGACAATATGCCCGTGGTAAACGGCCGCGGCCGCCCCATCGGGTTGCTGGATGAACGGGACTTGCTTTCGGAAGGGCTGCTTTGAGGCGAGGAGGCCTGTGGGTTCTGGTGGGGATCACGGCGGCGGGGTGGGGATGCAAGAGGTCGTCTGCCTCTTCGATGTTTCAAGTGACCGGCGCCGGAAAATTTTCGCAGGTGCTGAAAGATTTCCAAATGCAGGATATTTATAACGGGACCAAAAACATGGTGGTGGAATCGGTGGAAGGGCGCGTGCGGGAAAAAGACCAGGCGGTCGATGTCGACAAGCCCCGGGTGACGTTTTATAAGCAGGGCGCCGTGTCGTCCGTCCTGACGGCGCCGAAAGGGGTGGTCGCGATGAACACCCACGCGGTTCAGGTCTGGGGCGGCGTCACGGTGGTGACGAAAGGCAGCAGCACGACGTTGACCACCGAAAGTTTGCGGTATGACCCGAAAAAGCAGCGTTTTATGACCCAGGACCCGGTCCGGCTGGAACGGGCGGATTCGGTGACGATCGGCGTGGGCCTGGACGCCGAGCCGGATCTAAGCCGCGTCCGCATCGGCCGCGAGAAGGTTTATGTTAAAAGACGTTCGACGTAGTCTGGTGGTTTGTTTGATGATTATCATTCCCGCAGTCGTAAGCGGGAATCCAGCGGCGTCAACGACACTGGATCCCCGCTTTCGCGGGGATGACGACATGAAAGGCGACGAAGCCACGATCACCAGCGACCATATGGAACTCATCAATCATGGAGAAAAAACGATTTTTGATGGCCACGTTGTGCTCCAGCGGCCTCCCTACGAACTGAAAGCAAAACGCATGACCCGTGCGCAGGGAACGGGGCACGTGGACGTGGAGGGTCAGATCGTGGCGACCTGGGTGAGCCCGGAGGGCGGTCAGGTGCGGGTGCAGGGTGACCGCGGCCGATACGATCCCAACACGGAAAAGGCGGAACTTTGGACGAACCCATCCCGCAAAGTCAAAGTGGACTGGAAGGATGAGCAGGGCAGCGCCCGTTTTTACAGCGCGCGCGCGGAATTTGAAGGGGCCACGCGGAAGGTTCGCCTGGTGAATCACGTCACAGGGCATGTGGTTCCGGCGCCTCGATGAGCCCGCCTACGGATCAGGCAGGCCTTCAAGCCAAGGCGCTGGTGAAGTCCTACGGCCGCCGGAATGTGGTCCGCGGCATCGAGATCGAGGTCCGGCCGGGCGAGATTGTCGGTCTTCTGGGTCCCAACGGGGCGGGCAAGACCACCAGTTTTCATATGATTGTCGGACTGATCCGCCCGGAAAGCGGTTCGGTCTTGCTGGGAGGCGAGGATATCACCCGGCAGCCCATGTATCGTCGGGCGCGCCTGGGGATCGGTTATCTCGCGCAGGAGCCTTCGATTTTCCGTCGGCTGACAGTTGAACAGAATCTGCTGGCGATTTTAGAGATGCGGATGGATTCTGAGCAGGAGCAGCGTCGTAAGATGGATGTCCTGCTGAGCGAATTAGGACTTCTGCCGTTGCGCCACCAGTTGGCGGTCACATTGTCCGGCGGGGAGAAGCGACGCTGCGAGGTCGCGCGCGCGCTCGTCACGGACCCGAAATTTTTGTTGCTGGATGAGCCGTTTGTCGGGATTGATCCTCTGGCCGTGGATGACCTTCAGGGAGTCGTGAGAAAGCTGAAGGGACGCGGCATTGGGGTTCTGATCACCGACCACAATGTGAGGGAAACTTTGGAAATCGTGGATCGCGCCTACATCATGTACGAAGGCCGGGTGCTGACGCACGGGAACGCGCAGGAACTGCTGGCGGACCCGGAAGCCCGCCGCGTGTATCTGGGGGAGCGTTTCAGCCTATGAGGATGTGTTTATGGAATTGAATATGACGGCACGGCATTTGAAACTCACGCCGGCGCTCTCCGAATACGCCCAGCGCAAGCTGGAAAAAGCGAAAAAGTATTTCGGGCGCCTGATCTGGGCGCAGGTGATACTGGATGTGGAAAAAAACCGGCACATCGCCGAATTTGTGGTGCATGCGGCGAGGCACACGTTTACGGCCAAGGAAGAGTCTGCGGATCTATACGCGGCGATCGACCTAGCCAGCGACAAGATCGATGAACAATTGCGCCGGCACAAGGAGCGCCAGCGCCCCTCCCGCGCCGCAGGCGCCGGCCGTCGCCGAGCCCCTTGGACCGAATTGCCCTCGGTTTTGCCGGAAGCACCCGACCCCCGCGTGAGCAGCATCAAGGTGCTGCGCCTCGGCTCGCTCACCCTGCCGGAGGCGATCCGGACGATGGAGCAATCGGAAAGCGCCCATTGGATTTTTATCAACAAAGACAACGACCGCGTCACGGTCGTGTATCGAAAACCTGACAGGACCTTTGGGGTCGTGGAATCGATTACTTGACAATTATTCGTCGCCCTCGCGGAAGCGGGGGTCCAGAAACAATGACGCCACGGGATTCCCGCCCTCCACACGACTGGGCGGGCGCGCCGGAAGTGTGGCGTGCGCGCTTTCGCGGGAATGACGGGTGTGAGGAGGCAGGATGCTAGCAAATCAAGAAGAGAAGTGGGAAAAACTCAAGGTCCTCGATTTTCTGGACCCCGCATCCGTGGTGGTGGATCTCGCCGCCACCCATAAAAGGGCGGCTCTGGAAGAATTAGCCTCCCTGTTGGAAAAGAGCGGCAAGGTCAGGGACGCCAAAGCGACGGTTGACATCCTTCTGGAACGTGAGAAGCTGGGCTCCACCGGCATCGGCCAGGGCATCGCGATCCCGCATGCGAAAACGGATCAAACGACGCAGGTGGCGGCGGCCTTCGGTTTGTCGCGACGCGGCGTGCAGTTTGACGCGCTGGACGGCGAGCCGGTATACATCTTTTTCCTTCTGGTGGCGCCTCCGGATGCCGCGGGTCTCCATCTCAAGGCACTGGCGCGCATCTCCCGCTTGTTGAAGGACAAGTTTTTCCGGCAGTCCCTGCGCGATGTGAAAGATGCCGTCGAAGTGCTGAAGATCATCCGGGATGAGGATCAGTACTGATCCATGGCTGCCACGATGCTCGTCGCGGATCTTCTGCAGGAACGTCAAAAAGAACTCGAGCTGTCGTTGTTGGCGGGCGCAAAAGGCGTTCGCCGGCAGATCACGGTATCGGAGATCAACCGGCCGGGTTTGGCGATCAGCGGTTACCTGGATTATTTTCCTTCCGAACGCGTCCAGATCATGGGCTTGGGTGAACATACCTACTTAAAAACCCTCGAACCCTCGCGGCGGCTGGACGTTCTGCAGAAAGCCTTCTCCTACAAAAACCTGCCCTGTGTCGTGGTGACGCGAGGCATCAAGCCGCACCCGGAAGTGCTCCGAGCGGCCGAACGGGTCACGTTGCCCGTTCTGCGTTCCGGTCTCACCACCGCGCACCTCATCGGCGAACTCACGGTTTTTCTGGAAGAAAAGCTCGCCCCCACGACCACGATCCACGGCGTTTTGATGAATGTCTATGGATTGGGAGTGCTTCTGGTGGGGGATTCAGGCATTGGGAAATCGGAATGCGCGCTGGAACTCATCAAGCGCGGCCACATGCTGGTGGCGGACGATGTCGTGGAGATCAAGCATCGCCTGGGCGGCATGCTCCATGGGACCGGCGCTGAGCTCATACGCCATCACATGGAACTCCGCGGCCTGGGCATCATCGATGTCCAAAAGATTTTCGGCGTTTCCAGCGTTCTGGACCGGACGCGCATTGAATTGGTGATTCGCCTGGAAGAGTGGCGGCAGACGGTCGAGTACGATCGGCTGGGCTTGAGCGACCAGACCACATCGATTTTAGGCGTTCGGGTTCCCGAGATCGTCATGCCCGTGCGTCCCGGCCGGAATCTGGCGGTCCTGGTGGAGGTCGCCACGCTCAATCAACGGCTCAAGTACCGGGGCCAGTTTACGGCGAAGGATTTCAGCAAAAAACTGATCGCCATGATGGCCAAGGGTCCCGCCGAGAAACCTTCTGAGAACCGCAAGAAAGCCAAAACCCGTGAGAAAGAAAAATAGACGCCGCGCCCGGAAGGACCGGCTGCTCTTCTGGATCGTGACGGGCATGTCGGGCGCTGGAAAGTCCCAGGCCATCAACTGCTTCGAGGACTTCGGGTTTTTCTGCGTCGACAATCTGCCTGTGGCATTGCTGCCGCGCATGGCGGAGCTCTGCATGCGCTCGGGCGGGCCCCTGCACCGCGTGGCGCTGGGGATCGATGTCCGGGAGGGGAGCTTCCTTCACGATCTTTACGACACCATCGGTCGGTTGAAGAGGGACGGCGTGGACTGCCGCATCGTGTTCCTTGACGCGGATGACAAAACCCTCTACCGCCGGTTTTCAGAAACACGACGCCGCCACCCGCTGGGCAAAAGCGTGCGCGATGGCGTGAGGGAAGAGCGCCGCCGCCTGTCCAAATTAAAAGGCATGGCGCACAAGATCATCGATACCTCCAGCATGACGCTGTCTGAATTGAAAGAAACCGTGTCGGGACTTCTGGCCGTGCGCCGGGCCGATGAAATGCAGCTGGGGGTGATCTCTTTTGGCTACAAATACGGCCTGCCGGCGGACGTCGATATCATCTGGGATGTGCGTTTCCTGCCCAATCCCAATTATGTCCATCGCTTGAAAGACCATACCGGCCAAGACGCGCCCGTGCGCCGTTTCGTATTGTCCAATCCCATCGCCCAGCATTTTGAGAAAAAGTTTTTCAGCCTGCTGCTCGAATCGCTCCCGTATTACATGCGGGAAGGAAAGAGCTACTTGACCGTGGCCGTCGGCTGCACCGGCGGGCGGCACCGCTCGGTGGCGATGGCCGAGGCATTAAAAGCGACCCTGGCCCATCATGGCTACAAGGTGCGCGTTCACCACCGGGATGTTGATCATGAATAGGAGCGGGCCATGATCGGCGTCGCGATTATCACGCACGGGCATTTTGGGGAAGAACTTCTGCGCACCGCGGAAGAAATCGTCGGCCGGCAGGACGCGGTGTTGGCCTATTCCGTCACCAGCGAAACCGGCACCGATAACATTTGCCGTTTTATTGAAAAGGCCATGAGCCAGCTTCATGCCTCGGAGGGGGTCCTGTTTCTGGTGGACATGCTGGGCGGTACGCCCTGCAACACGGCCGTCCTCAAAACGAAAGACGCCCCCGCGGAGGTCGTGACCGGCATCAATCTGTACATGTTGATCTCTGCCTTCACCCATCGGACCCACCTGGAGGTGCGCGCGCTGGCCTTGAAGGCGGCGGAAGACGGCAAGCGTGCGATCGGCCTTCCGAAAGACCTGTTGCTGAAAAAGGCCGCACCCTGATGCCCGTCGTTCTGGTGCGTATCGATGATCGTCTCGTCCATGGCCAGGTGGTCGAAGGCTGGCTGAAAGCGATCCGCGCGAGCTGGATAGTCGTGGCCAGCGATCCCGTCGCGGCGGATGAAACGCAGAAAGCCCTGTATCTACTGGCCGTGCCACAGGGCATCAAGTTGAGCTGTTTGTCGATCCTCGATGCAGCAAAAGCGTGGGGGGATGAGAGCTGGAAAAAGGAGCGGGTCTTGGTCCTGGTCGCGTCGCCGCAGGACGTGGTAGCCCTGGTGAATCAGGGCGCCCAGATGAAATCAGTCAATGTGGGGGGGATGCATTACAAAGAGGGACGGGTCCAGGTGTTGAAAGCGGTTTCGGTGGATGACAAGGATGTCGCGGCCTTGAGAACGCTCGCGCAAAAAGACATCTTGCTGGAGGCCCGTCCGCTTCCCTTGGATGAGCCGATTGAGCTGAAGCCCTATCTGGACCGGTGGCAGCAGGACCGCGAGGTGTTGCGGGACCAGCCCCGTTAGCGAAATCCCTATGGATAAAGTCCACTTTCTTTTTGGCGTTCACAATCACCAGCCGATCGGTAATTTTGATTTTGTTTTCGAGAAGGCTTACACCCAGGCTTACTTGCCCTTTCTGGAGGCGATGGAACGTCATCCGCGCCTGCGCTGGAACCTTCACGCCACGGGAATTCTCTGGGAGTGGCTCGAGGCGCACCACCCCGACTATATCGACCGCGTCGCTCGGCAGGTGGACGAAGAACGCGTCGAGATTCTGACGGGAGGATATTATGAGCCGATTTTATCGGCGCTGCCGGACCGCGACAAAGCCGGTCAGATCCAGAAGCTGACGCACTACATTCAGAAGCGGTTCAACACGACGCCGCGGGGTCTGTGGCTGGCCGAGCGCGTGTGGGAACCTCACCTGGCCAAAGTCTTACACGACAACCGCGTGGAATATACCCTGGTGGATGACAGCCACTTCCTGATGACCGGCATGAACGAAGATCAGCTGGAAGGGGCCTTTATCACCGAAGAGCAGGGGTGCGGCGTGAGGCTCCTGCCCATCCGTAAAGCGCTGCGGTATGCCATTCCCTTCCGGGACCCCGGTGAAACGCTGACCTTATTACGGAAGTATGTGACGCCCTTCGGGTACCGCGCCTTGACGATGTTCGATGACGGCGAAAAATTCGGGCTCTGGCCGGAGACGTTTGACCATGTGTACCGCGACGGCTGGCTGGAACGGTTTCTCACCGTCCTGGACAGCAACGCGGACTGGATCCACTGCTCGCGCATTTCGGATTACCTCGCCCACTCGCCGCCCCACGGCCGGGTGTATTTGCCGACGGCGTCCTATTACGAGATGGGGGAATGGACGCTGCCTTCGGAGTCGCAGGAAACGCTCGCGCATCTCTTGAGAGCCCATCCCCATGACGCCGAAACCGCCAAGCGGTTCCTGCACGGCGGGTTCTGGCGGAACTTTTTGACCAAGTACGAGGAGTCCAACAACCTGCACAAAAAAATGCTCTGGGTCAGCAAAAAAGTCCACCAGATTGCGTCCCAGCTGGTGTCTGAAACCCAGCGTCCCTCGGGCCGCGCGCAAAAGATGCTGGATGCGTTGTGGGCGGGGCAATGCAATTGCGCGTACTGGCATGGCGTGTTCGGGGGTCTCTATCTGCCGCATCTGCGTCAAGCCATTTACCGCCAACTGATTGAGGCCGAAAATCTCGCGGACAAAGCGGTTAAAGTGGAAGAGATGAAAGTCTCCTATAAGGACTTTGATCTGGATGGCCAGAAAGAGGTGCTGGTCGAATCCCCCCCGCAGAATTTGTATTTCAAACCGCATGAGGGGGGATCGCTCTTTGAATGGGACGTGCGTTCCCAGGGGATCAACCTGTCCAATGTCCTGACCCGGCGGCCTGAGGGCTATCACAAACAGCTGGCCGAGTTTCAGCAGCGGGGGGGTCACGCGGAGACCGGCGGCGTGAAAACGATTCATGACCGGGTGCGCGTGAAAGAACCCGACTTGGAGAAACGGCTGTTTACGGACTGGTACCGGCGCGCGAGCCTGCTGGACCACTTCCTGCATCGCGATACGGCGCTGGACGATTTTTACCGCTGTCAATACGGCGAGCAGGGGGATTTCGTCAAATCCAATTACACGGTGGAAGCCTCGCGGGACAAACGGTCCGAACTCCGTTTCAGCCGCGTGGGAAACGTCTGGATGGGGGATCAGCGAAACGGCCTCCTGGTGGAGAAAACGATTTCCTGGGGTCCCCCTATCGGGTGGAAAGTGACTTACCGCATTAAGAATGTGGAAGGACCGTCCTGTGAAGTGTGGTTCGGCAGCGAGATGAACTTCGCCTTCTCCAGCCAGGACAGTCAGGATCCCAACACGCATAAAGCTCTGGAGGCGTGGCGCCGGCGGGACCACGGATTCGGATTGACGCTCCAGGTGCGTTTTGATCAACCGATGGACTGTTGGGATTTCCCGCTGGAGACCATTTCACTATCTGAAGAAGGTTTTGAGCGCACGTATCAAGGCACCGTCCTTCTGGCACATCAGATGCTGGGTTTGGCGCCGGGGCAGTCCGAAACCCGGTCGTGGACCGTGGAGGTCACCCCTCCATGACGGAGAATCCCCTGTTCTGGCGCGCCGCCATGTGGGCGGGGCTGATCTCGCTGGACATCACCGGGTGCGGCCCCTGGATGGTGTCCCAGCCGCTGGCGGCCGGACCCCTGTTTGGATGGGTGATGGGACAGGTGAAAGTCGGTGTTGTGATCGGCGGCATTGTACAGTTGATTTGGATGGATATCTCTCCGGTCGGCGTGGGAATTCCCTTTGATGTCACGGCGGTTACCTTGTTGGCGGTGTATTGGGCATCGCTCCAGCCCGACTGCAGCCTGGCGCATATGATGCTGGCGCTGGCGGCCGCGGTACCCCTCGGTTACCTCTTCTGCGCGATGGACTCGTATGCGCGCCGTCTGAACACCGTCGCGGTGAGGCGTTTGGAAGATGTCCCGGATGCCTACCTCTCGCTTTCGCTCAACCTCGGCATTCTGGGGGGGCTGGCGTGGTCGTGGATACGCTATGTGATATTTTTCGCGCTTCTGATGTGGGGCGGCGGGGAGCTGTGGGAATGGGCGCTCCGTCATCCGCTGCCGCCCTGGGTCGACGTGGGACTGACGTATGCGGCGATCCTGCTTCCAGTGGCCGGGCTGGGCGTGGCCTTGGAGTTGTTTCTCACGGAGGATCCGGAGCGGCGGTACCCGTCTCTCCAGGGGTTTAAAAAGCGATGAACCCGTTCGTCGCGCTGTGTCATACCTATGCGAGGTCGTTCTTCCTCCAAACACTCTGGAATTTTGAACGTCTGCAGAATGTGGGGTTTGCCTTCAGTATGGCGCCGCTTCTCGGGCAGCTGGACCACTCCAAGACAGCCTTTCGCAAGCTGCTGAGGCGTCAGCTGCTGTTTTTTAACACCCATCCCTATTTCGCGCCCATCGTGATGGGCGTGGTGTATGCGAAGGAAAAAGCACGGACCGGCGGCGTGGAAGACGAAGATCAAACGCTGACGGTCTTGAAGGACAGCATGGGGGGCGCCTTCGGCGCGGTGGGGGACCATGTCATCTGGGGGACCTGGCGGCCGTTCGCCGCCGTGGTCGCGTTGTCCACGGGCATCCTCGTCGCCGAGCCCTCACGATCCTGGCAGGTATGCGCGCAGTGGTGGGTGGCCGGGTTTTTATGCATGTTCAACGCGGTGCATCTCTGGCTGCGCTGGCGCGGTCTGCAGAAAGCGGTTCAGGAGGGTCCCGGCGTGGTGCGCTGGGTCGAATCGCTGCACCTGCAGGGATGGGCCGCGCAACTCCGCCGCATGGGTTTGTTCCTCCTGGCGGTGCTGGTGCTGGTGTACCTGGGTCGCTCGTCATCCTCCAATCTTCTGCTCTGGATGGTCGGGGTGCTTCTGGGCGCGATCGTGCTGAAACGCTGGTCGTTGTCCGGGTTTGCGATTTTTTACCTGGTGATCGCCGTCGCGATGGCGTTGAGTTCCTTCGGGGTCCGGTGAGCATGACAGAAAAAGTATTCACCGTTAAGAATCGGCTGGGGCTGCATGCCCGGCCCGCGGCGCTGTTTGTGCAAACAACCAATAAATTCCGTTCCAGTGTGAAAGTCTCTAAAGGCGACGTGGAAGTGGATGGAAAGTCCATCATGGGACTGATGATGCTGGCGGCGGAAGAGGGGTCCAAAGTGCGCATCGCGGCCAATGGGGACGATGAAAAAGACGTCATCAAGGCCTTGGAGCATCTTTTTGACAGCCGTTTTGATGAAAAGGAGTAGCCGTGCCCGACACCCGTCCGCCCGCTAAATCGATCGTTCTTCGGGGCATCCCCGCCTCGCCCGGCATCGGCATCGGGAAGGCGTTTGTTTTCAAGGAAGAAGCGCTGTCCTATGTCTTCCGCGCCCTGGCCCGGGACGAAGTCCGCAAAGAAATCGTGCGGTTCCGGCAGGCCGTCAGCCGGACCCGCACGGAAATCCTGCAGTCCCGCGACAAAGTCCTCAAAGTCCTGGGGAAATCGCACGCCGCGCTGATTGACGTTCACCTGCTCATTCTCGAAGATGCGCTCTTCAGCAAAGACATCGAGAAGAAAATCACCCAGGAGTTGATGAATGCAGAAGCGGCCCTGGTCGCCGTCCTGGACTCGATCGGCCGCACCTTCAGCAAGTTGGGCGACGAATATTTTCGCCAGCGCAAAGACGATATTATGGACGTAGGGAAGCTGGTCATGCGCCACTTGCTTGGTCAGAAGAGCGTGACCTTGTCGAATCTATCCGAACGGGCGGTGATCGTAGCGCACGATTTGTCGCCTTCCGAGACCTTGTCCATGCGCGAGGACCTCACCGAAGGGTTCGCGACGGACATCGGCGGGCGCACCTCGCATGCGGCGATCCTCGCCCAGGGTCTGGAGATTCCGGCGGTCGTCGGCTTGAAAGATGTCACCGCACATGTCGCGACGGGCGACCTGGTGGTCGTGGATGGCAACGAGGGGCTGGTCATCATCAATCCCACGATGGCCGTCCTGGAAAATTACCGCAAGGCGCGGGAAATCCAGATTGCCGAATCTCGAGAGCTGGAAAAGCTCAAAGACCTTCCCGCGCAGACCCAGGATGGCCATCGCGTCGTCCTGGCGTCCAATATAGAGGCCCCGGAGGAGGTCAAGACGGCTCTCGGTCACGGCGCCGAAGGGATCGGGCTTTACCGAACGGAATTTCTGTATTTAAACCGCCACCGCCCGCCCACGGAAGAGGAGCATTTCGAAAATTATCGGACGGTGGCGCGCCAGATGCTGCCGTACCCAGTGATCATTCGAACGATGGATATCGGCGGGGACAAGCTGCTGCCGCTGGGGGTCTCCGGTTTTGATGATGAGCCGAACCCTTTTCTGGGGCTGCGCGGCATCCGATTGTGCCTGCGTTACCAGGACCTCTTTAAACTCCAGCTGCGGGCGATCTTGCGCGCCTCGGTGGAAGGCAAACTGAAAATCATGTATCCGATGATCACCAGCCTGGAAGAATTGCGCGAGGCCAATCGTATTCTGGAGGAGGTCAAGCGGGATCTGTCCGCCAAGGGCGTGGCTTTTGATAAAGGGCTGGAAGTGGGCGTTATGATTGAAACGCCGTCCGCCGCGATGATCTCCGATCTCTTGGCGCAGGAGGCGGACTTCCTGTCGCTGGGGACCAACGATCTGATCCAATACACCGTCGCCGTCGACCGGGTCAATGAAAACGTCGCTTCCTTATATAACCCGCTCCATCTCGCCGTTCTACGACTGATCGCCCGCGTCATCGAGGCCGCTCATCAGGCTGGAAAGTGGGTGGGGATGTGCGGCGAGATGGCCGGGGATCCGACCGTGACGAAAATCCTTCTCGGGCTGGGTCTTGATGAGTTTTCCGTCGCGGCCTCGGCCATCCCCAAGATCAAATTGCTCCTGCGCGGGGCCAGCTATGAACGGGCCCAGAAACTGGCGCAAGCCGTGCTTCAATCCAAAGACCAGGAGTCCCTCCTGAAGCGGCTGTCCACCTTTAAAGGGTAAGCGCGGGACCCGCACGGTATGGACATCCGCAACTTTTGCATCATTGCGCATATCGATCATGGGAAATCCACGCTCGCCGACCGGCTGCTGGAAATCACCGGAACCATCACGGCTCGGGAGCGGCGCGATCAGATCATGGACGGTATGGAATTGGAGCGTGAGCGCGGCATCACGATTAAAGCCAAGGCCGTCCGCATGCAATACATCTCCCCCGTTTCCAAGACACCCTACGTGTTAAACCTGATTGATACCCCCGGTCACGTGGATTTCACCTATGAAGTCTCGCGCGCCCTGGCGGCGTGCGAAGGAGCGCTTCTCCTGGTGGATGCGACGCAGGGGGTGGAGGCCCAGACGCTTGCCAACGCGACGCTGGCCCGGGACGCCGGCCTCACGCTGATTCCGGTGATCAACAAAACCGATCTCCCCGCGGCGGATCCGGACACCTGCCGGGCCCAAATCCGCGAGGTCCTGGGTATTGTCCGGCCGGCCCTCTTGGCCAGCGCTAAATCGGGTCAGGGTATCTCTGAGATTCTGGAGGCGATTGTCAATGACATCCCGCCGCCCCCCACGGACCGGTCGGCGCCGCTGAAAGCGCTGGTTTTTGATTCGGTGTTCGATCCTTTTCGCGGCGTGGTGGTGTACGTCCGAATCTTGGAAGGGGAAGTCACAGCGGGCATGGCGCTCCGTTTTATGATGACGGGGCGGCTCGTAGTGGCGGAAGAAGTGGGGGTCCTTCAATTAAAGCTATTGAAGGCCGACTCGTTGGGACCGGGGGAGGTCGGCTATCTCATACTCGGTTTGAAAGAGCTGGGGGATGTGCGGGACGGGGACACGCTGACGTCGGTGGACCGTCCCACGGCGACCCCGCACCCCGGCTATAAAGAGCTTAAGCCGTTTGTGTTTGCCGGGATCTACCCGGTCAATCCCAGCGACTACGACAATCTCAAGAAGGCGCTCGAGAAACTGCACCTGAGCGACTCCGCTTTCACGTTTTTCCCGGAGACATCCTCCGCGCTGGGGTTTGGTTACCGGGCCGGATTTCTGGGGCTGCTGCACCTGGATATCATCAAAACCCGCGTTGAACGCGAATTCCAGATTGCCCTGATCGTCACCGCCCCGAACGTCGTGTACCACGTCATTCCGCAGCACGGCGAGAAAATCATCGTGGACAACCCGGCCGCGTTCCCGGACCCCGGGATCATCAAGGAAATCCACGAACCGTATGTGTCGGCGACGATCGTGACCCCGGCCGATTATGTCGGCCCGCTGATGCAGCTGTGTCAGGACCGCCGGGGGTTGTTCCACGACATGAAATACCTGTCGGCGACGCGCGTGGCCCTCCACTACGATTTACCATTGGCGGAAATCGTCAGTGATTTCTACAATGAGCTCAAGTCGATGTCCAAGGGGTACGCCTCGTTTGATTACGAGCATACCGGGCACAGTCCGGCGGATCTGGTCAAGATGGAGATCGTGGTCAACGGCGAGGTGGTGGACGCTTTCTCGCTGATCGTGCATCAACAGAAAGCCTACGATCAGGGCCGGCATCTGGTGGAATCCCTGAAGGCCTTGATTCCGCGGCAGATGTTCGAGATCCCGCTTCAGGCGCGTATCCATCACCGGATCATCGCCCGGGAAACGATCCCCGCCCTGCGCAAGGATGTCCTGTCTAAATGCTACGGGGGGGATATCACGCGGAAGCGCAAGCTTCTGGAAAAGCAAAAAGAAGGGAAGAAGAAGATGAAGCAGTTTGGCCAAGTGGAAATTCCCCAGGAAGCCTTCATGGCTATTTTGAGAAGGTAAGGAGACCGAATTGGAAATCACGCTCTTCTGGATTGGGTGCGGGTTAGGTTTTTATGCGGTGGTCTTGCGGCTGATCTTCAAGAAAGAAGACTGGCTCACCCGGCGAGGGCTGGTGACGACCCTGCATGTCCTGTTCATGGCCGCGGTCGGCGCGCTGGTGGGATTTGTCGTGAGCGCCTCGGTGGATTTGCACGGTCCCACGCCGCGCTGGCCGGTGACGCTGGGCGCCCTGGGCGTGCTGTGGGGGTTCTATCAAGCGACCCGTAAATTCCCCAAGGGGGAACAGCCATCGCAGTTGTTGGCGGGGGATCTCGACCTGGTGGAGACGTCGTTCTCAGCGGTCCTGCTCGCCGCCGTCATCATGTACGCGGTGATCCAGGCGTTCAAAATTCCTTCCGGCTCGATGGAAGAGACGCTCCATATCGGCGATCATTTGTTCGTCAATAAATTCATTTACGGGGTGCGCATTCCCTGGACGGATAAGCGGGTCGTGAAACTGCGTGAGGTGCGGCGCGGCGATGTGGTGGTTTTTCAGAGTACCCCGTCGGCGCTGAATGAGGAGGAACGGAAACGAGGGGTGCGGAAGGATTTTATCAAACGCGCCGTCGGGTTGCCCGGAGACGAAGTCTGGGTCAAGAACAAACGGTTGTATATCAATGGCGTTCTGCAGAAAGAGCCGTATGTCGTTTACAAAGATCCCATCGTGATCCCCGACACGCACCGCCTGGGCAATCGTGAGGAAATTCAGAAGGAGTGGATCCAAGGCGAGTTGGCGCAGTACAGCTACGTGCGGGACAATTTCGGACCGATCCAGGTGCCTCCGGATCATTATTTTGTGATGGGGGATAACCGGGACGGCTCCTTTGACGCTCGGTTCTGGGGGCCGCTTCCCAACCGGCTTCTGAAAGGGAAAGCGTGGTTTGTCTATTGGCCCCTGCGGCGTATCAAGGTGATTCGATGACGTTCAAACACGATTTCTCCTGGAGGACCCTATGACCCCTTGGAAAGCTTGGTTGGTCGCTGCGGCTGTCTGTATCATCATCGAAATTCTACCGCCCCCCACGCACTTTTTCTTCTTGTGCATGTCCCTGGGAGCGCTGGCCGCCTCCATCGCCGCCTTTTACAACGCGATTCCCTGGATACCCTGGGCTGTTTTTGCGGTGATGACGGTGGCGCTCACCCCGGTGCTCGTCCCGCTGGCGAAATTTCTCTTCACGCCTAAATCCCATCCTTCGAATGTCGATGAGCTGATCGGAGAGAAAGCGCTGGTGCTGGAAGCGATCGGGCTCAATGCCTCCGGGAGGGTCAAGGTCCGCGGGGAAACCTGGCGGGCGATGTCGGAAGGGGAATCGATTCCCAAAGACGCATGGGTCCAGGTTTTGAGAGTGGATGGAACGCATGTCATTGTAAGGAGGGTCTCCTAATGCTTAGCTACAGTCCGGTTACCTTGCTGGCGATTGCGGCGATTGTTTATGTATGGCAGGCGATACGTATTGTGCGTCAGTTCGAAAAGGCGCTGGTTGAAACGTTCGGTCAGTACAGCAGGACCGCGAACGCCGGACTCGTTCTCATCTTTCCGCCTTTTCAGTCGCTCCGAAAAGTGGACATGCGCGAACAAGTCATGGATGTTCCACCCCAGGAAGTGATCACCAAAGACAACGCCTCGGTGACTGTCGACG
>Ga0155753_166_pt2 | contig 15000 bp, 10 predicted proteins | sample RifCSPlowO2_01_FD_107407 | JGI IMG/M metagenome (GOLD analysis project Ga0155753, IMG submission 107407) | Elusimicrobia bacterium RIFCSPLOWO2_01_FULL_59_12
GACCCGGCATCTGCGCGAAGCCGGCGCCATGCGCGGCGTGGTCTCCACCCGCGATCTGAATCCCGAGAGTTTGGTGGCCAAAGCCCAGGCGTCGCCCTCGATGAACGGGCTCGATCTGGCGAAGGCCGTCACCTGCGCCAAACCGTATCACTGGGTGCGCGAGGGCGGGCGTTGGCTGCGCCGATCGTTGGACGCCGTCCCGCCGCTTCAGCCGCGAGAACACCACCGCGTGGTCGTCATGGATTTTGGAATCAAATACAATTCGCTTCGCAGTTTAAGCCTGCGGGGATGCCAGGTGCTGGTGGTTCCCGCCCAGACGAAGGCCGACGAGATCCTCAAGCTCGAACCGCACGGCATTCTGGTGTCCAACGGTCCGGGCGACCCCGCTGCGGTGACCTACGGCATCCAAAGCCTTCAGCGCTTGATCGAACACACCGCCAAAGCCAAAAAAGAAAAACAAACGGTGATCATGGGGATCTGCCTCGGTCACCAGCTGCTGGGGCTGGCGCTGGGGGGCAAGACCTACAAGTTGAAGTTCGGCCATCGCGGGGGGAACCACCCGGTGAAGGATCTGACCACCGGAAAAATCGAGATCACCTCCCAGAACCACGGTTTCGCTGTGGACGCCAAATCCCTGCCCGGGAATGACGTCGAAGCCACCCACGTCAACCTCAATGACCAGACCTGCGAGGGCCTGCGGCATAAGAAACTCCCTATTTTCGCCGTTCAATATCACCCCGAGGCCTCCCCCGGGCCGCACGACGCCAGCTATTTGTTTGATCGGTTTATTGACCAAATGAAAGAAAGGATAACTAGATGACTAGATTACTAGTGATCAAGTCATCCAGTTATCCAGTTATCTAACGATGTCCAAGCGAACGGATATTAAAACGATCCTGGTCATTGGCTCCGGCCCGATCGTCATCGGACAGGCCTGCGAGTTCGATTACTCGGGGACTCAGGCTGTAAAAGCATTGATGAAGGAAGGCTACCGGGTGGTTCTGGTGAACTCCAATCCCGCCACGATCATGACCGACCCGGAAATGGCCCACGCCACCTATGTCGAGCCGCTCACTCCGGAAATCGTTGAACAGATCATCGCCAAGGAACGCCCGGAAGCCCTGCTGCCGACCCTGGGAGGGCAGACCGCATTGAATCTGGCTGTGGCGCTGGCCGAGCGCGGGGCGCTTGAGAAATACGGCGTCGAGCTCATCGGCGCCAAGCTGGAGGCCATCAAGAAAGCCGAAGATCGAAAACTTTTTAAGAAAACGATGCTGGACGTCGGCCTGCGCGTTCCAAAAAGCGGCTATGCCACCTCCGTGGCGGAGGCCGAGGAGATCGCGCGCGGCATCGGTTTCCCGCTGATCATCCGGCCCTCGTTTACCCTGGGAGGGATTGGTTCGGGCACGGTGTATACCCGCGACGAGCTGCTTGAAACCGTCCGGCGGGGCATCGAAGCCAGCCCGGTGAACGAGGTCTTGATCGAAGAATCGGTGATCGGCTGGAAGGAATTTGAGCTGGAAGTCATGCGCGACCATGCCGACAACTGCGTGATCATCTGTTCGATCGAAAATTTTGACCCGATGGGCGTTCACACCGGCGATTCGATCACCATCGCGCCGATCCAGACCTTGACGGACAAAGAATACCAGGACATGCGGGACGACGCCTTCACCTGCATCCGCGCGATCGGCGTGGACACGGGCGGGTCCAACATCCAATTCGCGGTGAATCCCCGGACCGGCGAACGGGTCGTGATCGAGATGAACCCGCGGGTCTCGCGCAGTTCGGCGCTGGCGTCGAAAGCCACGGGGTTCCCGATCGCCAAGATCGCCGCGCTCCTGGCGGTGGGCTACCGGCTGGACGAGCTGCCCAACGACATCACCCAGAAGACCCCCGCGTCCTTCGAACCCTCCATCGACTACACCGTAGTCAAAATCCCGCGATTTGCTTTTGAGAAATTCACCGCCGCCGACCAGACTCTGAATACCGCGATGAAGTCCGTCGGCGAAGTGATGGCGCTCGGCCGGACGTTCAAAGAAGCGTTACAGAAAGCGCTGCGGGGTCTGGAGACCGGCGCGCAAGGATTGGGATCAGACGGCAAAAACCCCGCGGCCGAGCTGGAAAAAGAGATTTTGACGACCGGCAAGCTCGGCGAAGAGCAGATGATTCTCCTGCGCGAGCGCATCCGCAAGCCCAATTGCGACCGGATTTTCTTCATCAAGGCGGCGCTTCAAGCGGGCGTGTCGGAGCAGGACGTGGAAGACTGGTGCCAGGTCGATCCCTGGTTCCTGCATCAGATTCAGGAGATCGTGCAGATGGAAAAGCGCCTGCGGGCCGACAAGGCGCGCCCCCTCCCGGCCGATCTGCTCCTGGAGGCGAAGCGCTTCGGGTTCTCGGACGTCCAAATCGCAAAAATCTGCAGCGTGTCCGAAAAAGAGGCGCGGCAATGGCGCGTGAAGGCCGGGATTCAACCGACATTCAAGTCGGTGGATACCTGCGCGGCGGAATTCCAGGCCTATACGCCTTACTTTTATTCCACTTACGAATCCGAAGACGAAGTGACCCCCAGTGCCCGCAAGAAAGCGATGATCCTGGGAGGCGGACCCAACCGCATCGGTCAGGGGATCGAATTCGACTACTGCTGCGTGCACGCGGTGATGGCGCTGAAAGAGGAAGGCTATGAGACGATCATGGTCAACTGCAATCCGGAGACCGTCTCTACAGATTACGACACCTCCGACAAACTGTATTTTGAACCGCTTACGCAGGAAGATGTGCTCAATATTGTAGAAAAGGAAAAACCGGAGGGGATCATCGTCCAGTTCGGAGGCCAGACACCGTTGAATCTGGCCCTGCCGCTGGAGAAGGCGGGGGTTAAAGTGCTGGGCACCTCCCCCGACTCCATTGATCTGGCGGAAGACCGCAAACGATTTGGCGCTCTATTGACGAAGTTGGGCATTCCTCAGGCGCCGAACGGCACCGCGCGCTCCTTTCAGGAGGCCAAAGCTTCCGCAGAACGCATCGGTTACCCGGTGATGGTCCGTCCCAGTTACGTGCTGGGGGGCCGGGCGATGGAAGTCGTCTACGACGAGGCGATGCTGGCGGAGTACATCCGCCGCGCGACCCGCGTTTCCCCGGAACACCCCATCTTGATCGACCGCTTTCTCGACCACGCCCTGGAACTCGATGTGGATGTCCTATGCGATGGGGACGACATCTATATCGGCGGCATCATGGAGCATATTGAGGAAGCCGGCATTCACTCCGGCGATTCCGCCTGCGTGCTTCCGCCGCGCACGTTGTCCCCCAAGGATCTGGCGACCCTCCGGCACTACACCGAGGCGCTGGCCAAGGGGCTGAATGTGTGCGGGCTGATGAATATCCAGTTTGCGGTGCGGGAAGGGATCATCTATATTCTCGAAGCCAACCCGCGTGCCAGCCGGACCGTTCCCTTCGTTTCCAAAGCGACCGGTGTTCCCTTGGCGAAACTCGCCGCGCGGCTGATGGTCGGGCGCAAGCTCAAAGACTTGCTTCCCGCCAAGCTCCTGAGCGAAGGGCCCTCCATGAAGTGGGTCGCGGTCAAAGAAGCGGTGCTCCCGTGGTCGCGATTTCCCGGCATGGATGTCGTCCTGGGACCGGAGATGCGTTCCACCGGCGAGGTCATGGGTATCGACAAGGATTTTAACCGGGCGTTCGCCAAATCGCAGGCGGCCGCCGGCTCCCAGCTCCCCAAAACGGGCGGGGTGCTCTTCAGCCTGACCGATCAGCACAAAAAAGAGGGCAGCCAGATCGCCCGGGATCTGGCCGGCATGGGATTCATGCTGTACGGCACCGGGTCAACCGCGGAGTTCATCCGCAGCCAGAATTTAGAGGTGCGCACCGTGTACAAGCTGAACGAAGGCCGTCCCAATGTCACCGATCTGATCAAAAATCGCGACGTGGTGCTGGTGATCAACACGCCGTCCGGCAGCCGGTCGCGCTCGGAGGGTTTTGAGATCCGCCAGACCGCGCTGCAGCACAACGTGCCCATCGTGACCACTATCGCGGCCGCGCGCGCGGCGCTCTCCGGCATCCGCGCCCTGCGCGAAGGCCAGTACACGGTGTCTTCCCTGCAGGAGTATTATGCGCGGGGTTCGAACGTCATCCCCGCGAAAGCGGGGATCCAGAACTCGACGGGACCGGATTCCCGCTTGCGACCGCGGGAATGACGGGTTAGGATTTATGGCTGAAGTCACTCTTCGAAGCGTAGTCAAAAAGATCAACGAGCACGTCATCGTTGATAAGATCAACCTGGAAGTGAAAGACCGGGAATTCGTCGTGCTGGTCGGGCCCTCCGGCTGCGGGAAAAGCACCACCTTACGAATGATCGCCGGCCTGGAAGACGTCAGCGAGGGGGAAGTGTGGATCGGCAACCGGCTGATGAACGGGGTCCCGCCCAAGAACCGCGACATCGCCATGGTTTTCCAGAACTACGCGCTCTATCCGCACATGACGGCCTACCAGAATATGGCTTTTGGGCTCAAACTGCGCAAGCATCCCAAAAAAGAGATCGACATCCGGGTGCGTGAGGCCGCCGAAATTTTAAATATCACCCATCTATTGGAACGCCGCCCGAAAGAACTCTCCGGCGGCCAGCGCCAGCGCGTCGCGGTGGGCCGGGCGATCGTGCGCAAGCCCAAGGTGTTTTTGTTTGATGAGCCGCTGTCCAACCTGGACGCCAAACTGCGCGTGCAGATGCGCACCGAGATCTCCAAACTGCACGACCGCCTCCAAACCACGATGATCTATGTCACGCACGATCAGGTGGAGGCCATGACCATGGGGGACCGGATCTGCGTGATGAAGGATGGCGCCATTCAGCAGGTGGCCAAGCCGCTGGAGGTCTACAACCGGCCCAACAACAAATTCGTCGCCAGTTTTATCGGCAGCCCGCCGATGAACTTCCTCGATATTCAGGTCATTAAAAAGAGCGGCCACCTCTGGCTGGATGAGGGGAAATTCAGTCTCCAAGTTCTGCCCGCCATGGAACAGCCGCTGGACAGCTATGTCGGCCAGACGCTCACCATGGGCATGCGCCCGGAAGATATTTACGACCGGGTCTATGCCGTCAACACCGTCACCCGCGGCCGCACCGCGACCTGCACGGTGGAAGTCGTGGAACCCATGGGCAGCGAAATTCTGCTTTATTTGAATACGGGGAAGAACACCCTCGTCGCCCGCGTGGAGCCCTTCAGCGAGGCCAAAGTCAACCAGGAAATCGAACTGGTCTTCAACATGGAAAAAATCCACCTCTTCGACAAACAGAGCCAAGCACGAATCCTCTAGCCGGGAGCCGGAGGGGACGTCATGAACTTACCGAACTTTTCGGAAGATGAGACAATAAGTTCGATAGGTTCACTACGTCCCCCAAGTGCAAATACATAAGGAGATTCGAATGTCGGACAAAACGATCACGCAGTACTACAGCGACGACCACGACCGGCTGGACGGTCTCTTCGGCCAGTTCCAGGCCCTCAAGAAGAGCGACGCCGCCAACGCCCGGAAATGCTTCGGCCAATTCAAGGCCGGCCTCGAACGCCACATGGCCTGGGAAGAAGAAATCCTCTTCCCCGATTTTGAGGCCAAGACCGGCATGCGCGACGCGGGTCCTACCCAGGTGATGCGGATGGAACATCAACAGATCCGGCAGCTTCTCGGTTCGATAGCGGCCCACCAAGGCGTGGGGACCGAACCGGAAGAGACCCAACTGCTCGAGACGCTCGGCTCCCACAATCAAAAGGAGGAGCAAATCCTTTACCCGGCGATCGATCAGCGCGTATCGGCCGAGGAACGCCGCGGAATCTATTTGCGGATGGAGACGGTCGCGGCGCCTTAATGGGCCCACAGCCCAAGGTGCCAACAGCACCAGTTCCTTCCTGGGCCGTCCGGCCCGATAATTTAGCCTTCCGGACTATTTCGCCGCCCGCTTAAACCTCTTAAAATATACCGTGAGCTTATGCCTAAATGCCTGGTTTGCCTGATTGCCCTGCTTCTAATCCTCCGCCTGACAGCGGACCCGGTCGCGGCGTCCGGCTCTGCGCACCCCCGCGTCCATTCGGCGACCCGCCTGACGGAAAAATCCGTTTTTGAATCGCAAGCGCTGAATCTTCTTGGCACGTCCTACCCGCGTCCCCGCGGCATGAACGCGTCTGTAACCGTTGACCAGAACCGCCGGATTATAGGCGGGCTGGAGGCGCTTGGCCTCCGGTGGGGCGGGACAGGTTTCCCGGGCTACGAGGCGTCCGGGATGATAGATGGGCCGAAGAATGATTCTTCCGTCGCCCCGCTCCCGCAAAGAGTCAGGTCGTTATTATTGGGAATCCTGGTGAGAAACGATCCGCTCCGCCGCGTGGAGTTCCTGGAATCCCAGCTGGAACATATCGATTGGAGGCAGCGGATAGGGTTTTTTCAAAGTTTGTTCTGGCTGAGCGATTGGGAGAATGTTTACGGGCTGATGGAGGACGTATTTCTCCCGCAGAGCGACGAAGCCCTTGACGTCCAGGAGCACTTGCTGATGTCCATGCTGACCGATCTCACGGGCCGGTCCCTGCTGGTGTTTTCCGAGCTTCTCCGGCAATTGCCCGTCCAAGCGGTCGATCAAATCGCCGGTTTTTTATCGGTGAAGGTCGGGCATTTCGGCCTTGACCAAGCGCTGTTGCGCGCGCAGGCGGGGTCCAGAGTCCGCGCCATCATGATGGATCAAAATGTCTCGTTGGAAAGGAGACACGCGGAATCGGCTCAGATCTATGATGCGCTCGAGCTCTATTTTTTGACGGATGGAAACGAAGAACTCAGGGCGATGGCGGATATTCCGCGCGCCCTGTCGGTTCTTCATGAGTTGACCGCGAAACGCCTGCGAAAAGAGGACGTCAGCGCCAACGCCGGGAACGCGGCCGGCCAGATGTATCAAAAAGGCGTCGCCGCGCTGGACCAGCGGCTGGCTTCTCTTCAAGGCGAAAGCGCGATAGAGCGCTCTGTTTTGCTGGAGCACGTGGTGGATCTGGATCAGACCTACGCCGGCTTTCTGGCGCATGTCCCGGGCGCCGATCCCGCCCCTTATCGAAGGCGGGTCGACGAACGGAAAGCCGAACTCGCACGGATAAAGGCCGACATGCTGAAAAAGCTGAAAATATCCGGCGATGACGAAGGGATGCGAGGTTCCTTCCCGGGATCAAAGCTTATCATGCAGTCGGGTCTGGACATCCGGTCGGGCGGCGACGACCGGCTCCTCATCACCTCGGGCGGGGCGGGGCGGGCCCCTGTCGACATTCGAAATCAATTGGATGCGCCGCGTGACATCCCGGGCGCCGCCCTGGCCATTCTGGGAGCGATGGGGCTGGGAACGTTGATTCATTCGGGACGGCGCTTTCACCGGAATCCCCGGCCTCGGGACGGCGCGCCGGTTTTTCTGAACAGACCCCTGCGAAGCGCAGCGTAAGCGATCCATGATTTGATCCGCCCGCTTGACCCCCACTATATCTAGTTGCTATAGTAGTCCCGTCGTCTACCGGTTGTAGCCCTCTTTATCCCCTTATGAAATGTCCCTACTGCGGTAACGAGCAGGATCGCGTTCTCGACTCCCGCCCCCTGGATGGCGCCAGCGTCATCCGCCGCCGCCGCGTGTGCCAGTCCTGCCATAAACGCTTTACCACCTACGAACGCCTCGAAAATGTCCCGCTGATGGTGTCCAAGTCGGACGGCCGGCTGGAGACGTTCAGCCGCGAGAAACTGCGCGAAGGCATCAGCCGGGCGTGCGAGAAACGCCCCATCCCCGCCGACGCCGTTGAGCGCCTCGTTTCGGAAATCGAGTACGAACTTCAAGATTACCTGATGCAGGTCCCCTCCCATGTCATCGGCGAGAAAGTCCTCCAGAAACTCCTCAAGCTGGATCATGTCGCCTACGTGCGTTTCGCCTCCGTGTACCGGCAGTTCCAGGACGCCGACGCCTTCCTCCAGGAGCTGGAAAAGCTGAAAAAGGCGGGCGTCAAGCCGGACCCCGATTTTCACCCCGGTCGGGGCCGCAAAAGTCTCAAGCTGAAAAAAGCCGTCAAAGTGAAGGAAGAGGCGGTCGGATGATCAAGCCCGACCGCTGGATCATTCAGATGGCGAAGGAAAAAGGAATGATCGAGCCGTTTGAACCCCGGCAGATCAAAGAAATCCGTACGGGATCCGGGCTGAAAAAAGTGATTTCCTACGGCGTTTCTTCCTACGGCTACGACATCCGCGCAGACAACGTTTTCAAGATTCTGGATCCCGCGCAGCAGGGAGGCGGGGTCAATGACCCCAAGGATTTCGATTTTTCCGGATTCAAGGAATACAAAGGCGATGTCTGCCAGATCCCGGCGCACGGGATGGCGATCGTCCAATCCTTGGAGTATTTCCGCATCCCGCGGGAGGTGCTGGTGGTCTGCTTTGGGAAGTCGACCTATGCCCGTTGCGGCGTTCAGGTGTCGATCGCGCCCTTGGAACCGGAGTGGGAGGGGCGGTTGACGTTCTCGATCACCAACACCGCCGGCCGACCGGCGAAAGTCTATGCCCATGAAGGCATCGCCCAGATTTTGTTCCTGGAATCGGATGACGTCTGCCAGGTTTCCTACGCCGACAAGCAAGGGAAATACCAGAAGCAGACTGTGCTCACACCCCCCAAAGTCTAACAAGGAGGCCACATGGCGTTTTTTGTAGGGCGCGACCGCGAGGCGCGCCGGGCGTATGGGTTCGATGAAATCGCGCTGGTGCCGGGCGCCGTCACGGTGAACCCGGAAGAAGTGGAGCTGTTCACGGCGATCGGGTCCGTCAAGCTGGAAATCCCTTTCATGGCCAGCGCGATGGACGGGGTGGTGGATTCCAGATTCGCCGTTTCGATGGGCAAGCAGGGCGGCCTGGCCGTTCTGAACCTGGACGGGATCCACTCCCGCTATGACAATGTGGATGAGGTCTACGAGAAGATCGCGGCCGCTCCGCCGGAAGCGGCCACCGAGCTGGTCCAGAAGCTTTACAAGGAGCCGGTCAAAGAGAATTTAATCGCCCAGCGCGTCAAGGAAATCAAAAAAGGCGGCGTCGCGGCCGCCGTCTCCTGCATCCCGATGAACGCCGAGAAGTTCGCCCCGATCGCGCAGGCGGCGGGCGCCGACCTGTTTTTCGTCCAATCCACCGTCGCCACCGTCCGGCATATCGCCTCCAAGTACAAAGTCGTTGATCTCACCCAGCTGATCAAGTCGCTCAAGATCCCCGTCGTCGTTGGCAACACGGTGAGCTACTCAGCCTGCCTGGAACTGATGGATACCGGCTGCGCCGCGATCCTGGTGGGCGTCGGTCCGGGGGCCGCCTGCACGTCGCGGGGCGTCCTGGGCATCGGGGTCCCCCAGGTCACGGCGACGGTGGACTGCGCCGCCGCGCGCGACTTTTACTTCAAGAAGACCGGCCGGTACGTATCGATCATCACCGACGGCGGCATGAACATGGGCGGGGAAATCTGCAAGGCCTTCGCCTCGGGAGCGGACGCGGTCATGGTCGGCTCCGCGTTCGCCCGCGCCAAAGAAGCGCCGGGCCGGGGCTATCACTGGGGCATGGCGACGCCGCACCACAACCTGCCGCGCGGCACGCGCATTCACGTCGGCACGTCCGGGAGCCTGGAAGAGATCCTCTACGGGCCCGCCCGCACCGATGACGGCACGCAGAACCTGGTCGGCGCACTGCGCACCTGCATGGGCACGGTGGGCGCCCGCAACATCAAGGAGATGCAGCTCACGGAGCTGATCATCGCCCCGGCGATCCAGCACGAGGGGAAAATATTCCAGAAAGCGCAGCGCGTCGGGATGGGCAAATGATTATCATTCTCGACTTCGGCAGCCAATACACGCAGCTCATCGCGCGGCGGGTGCGCGAGGCGAAAGTCTATTGCGAGATCCTGCCCTTCAGCACGCCGATCGATGAGATCCAGAAACGCGGCCCGGCGGGCCTGATCCTCTCCGGCGGCCCTTCCAGCGTCTACAACGGCGACGCGCCCCGGCCCGACGCGCGCATCTGGCAGGCGGGCGTCCCGGTGCTGGGGATCTGCTACGGCATGCAGCTGATGACCGAACACTTCGGCGGCCGCGTGAAGAAGGCGGCGCACCGGGAATACGGTCTGGCGGAGATTGAAGTCGATCACGCCGCGGCCGCCGGAAACGGGATTTTCGGCGGGTTGGGAAAGTCGCTTCCGGTCTGGATGAGCCACGGCGACGCGGCCGAAGAAATGCCCGAGGAATTCGTGCGGCTCGCTCACTCCCGGAACTCCCGTTTCGCGGCGATCGCGAACTTAGAGTCCAAGCTGTACGGCGTCCAGTTCCATCCGGAAGTCCGCCACACGCCGGACGGCGCCAAACTCCTGCACAATTTCCTGTTCAACGTCTGTAAGGAAAAGCCCGTGTGGACGATGACCTCCTTCATTCAGAATCAGGTCAAGGCGATCCGCGGGCAGGTGGGTGAAGGGCATGTCATCTGCGCGATGTCCGGCGGGGTGGATTCCTCGGTGGCCGCCACATTGGTCGACCAGGCCATCGGCAAACAGCTCACCTGCCTCTTTGTGGATAACGGTTTTCTGCGCGCGGGTGAAAAAGAACGCGTGGAACAGAACTTTAAAAAAAGATTTAAAGGCGAGGTCAAGATTGTGGATGCGCGCCAGCGGTTCCTCCGGGCGATTGAGGGGATGAAAGACCCGGAGAATAAACGCCGGACGATCGGCGCCGAGTTTATCGCCGTATTCGAAGAAGAAGCCAAGAAAATCGGTCCGGTGGATTACCTGGTTCAAGGGACGCTCTATCCGGATGTGATCGAGTCGGTGTCGGTCAAGGGGCCCTCGGCCACGATCAAGACGCATCACAACGTCGGCGGCCTGCCGGAACGGATGCAGCTCAAGCTGATTGAGCCGCTGCGGTTTCTCTTCAAGGATGAGGTTCGCGTTCTCGGGAAAGAACTGAAAGTGCCTGACGAGATTCTCCAGCGCCATCCCTTCCCCGGCCCGGGGCTGGCCGTGCGCGTGCTCGGGTTGATCACGGAGGAGCGCTTGAATCTGGTGCGGCGGGCGGACCTGATCGTGGAAGAAGAAATCCGCGCCGCTGGGCTTTACGACGCCATGTGGCAGGCTTTTGCGGTGCTCCTGCCGGTAAGTTCGGTGGGCGTGATGGGGGACGAGCGCACCTACGAGAATGTCGTGGCGATTCGCGCGGTGGAATCGTCCGATGGGATGACCGCCGATTGGGTGAAGCTGCCCTACGAGGTCATGGGAAAAATTTCGAACCGGATCATCAATGAGGTGAGGGGAATCAACCGGGTGGCCTACGACATCTCGTCCAAGCCTCCGGCGACCATCGAATGGGAATAGGAAGGAGCCTGCCATGACTGCTTCGGTGTTGTCCACGCTTCCGCTGCCTCTATTTATTCGCGGGAAGGTCCGGGACGTTTACGATCTGGGAGATCAGCTCCTGATGGTCGCCTCCGACCGCATCTCGGCGTTTGATTACGTCCTGCCCACGCCGGTCCCGGACAAAGGAAAGATATTGACCCAGATCTCCGCCTGGTGGTTCCGGCAGGTGGAGGACATCGTTCCAAACCACCTGATCAGCGCGGACGTGAACGAATTTCCATCGTCGCTGCGCGGCTACCGGGAACAGCTTGAAGGCCGCGCGATGCTGGTGAAGAAAACGAACAAGATCATGATCGAGTGCGTGGTGCGCGGTTATCTGGCCGGCAGCGGATGGAAGGAATACAAGCAGGACGGCAGCGTCTGCGGGATCCGGCTTCCGGAAGGCCTGAAAGAATCGGACAGGCTGCCCGAGCCGATCTTTACCCCGGCCACCAAAGAGGAGCGCGGCAAGCATGACGAAAACATCCCTTTTGAGCGGATGGCGGAGATCATTGGAAAACCGCTCGCCGAAACCCTGCGGGACCGGAGCCTGGCGCTCTACATCAAGGCCGCCCGCGTCGCCGAGTCCAAAGGACTCATCCTCTGCGACACCAAGTTCGAGTTCGGCCAACTGAACGGCCAGGTCACCCTGATCGATGAAATCCTGACGCCGGATTCCTCACGCTTCTGGGACAAAACGCAATACCGCGCGGGACAATCGCAGGACAGCTTTGACAAGCAGTTTGTCCGGGACTACCTGGAATCGATTCACTGGAACAAGCAGCCGCCGGTGCCGGAGCTCCCGGCCGACGTGGTCCGCAAGACGCGCGAAAAGTACGCCGATGCCTACCAACGCCTGACGGGGAAGGCCTTTCGATAATGCACGGCACCTATCTCATCGAAGTGGCGCACAAGCCGGGGATCACCGATCCCTTGGCGGCCGAAGTGCTTGACGACCTGAAGCATGCGGGCCTGCCTGCCGGTCAGGCAGGGGCGCGGGGGACCTTCAAGCTGGCCACCTCCAAACTTTACCGGCTCATCGGCCGGTTGTCGCCCCAAGAGCGCGCGCGGGTGGGCGGGGAACTGCTCTCGGACCCCGTGGTGGAAGAAGCCCATGAAGGCGGCTGGAAACCCGCCACACTACAGGCGAGGCCTCGCCGGACGTCTGGCGGGCCCAAGGAAAAGCCGGGCAATAGAAAAGCGCCCAAGGCCAAGAGCGTCGTGGTGGACATCTGGTTCAAACCCGGCGTCACGGATTCGGTGGGGGAGAGCGTGCTCAAAGGATTGCGCGACATGAACCTGGAAGAGATCCAGGATGTCCGGACGGGGATGCGTTACCGCTTTATCGGATTGAAAGATCCCAAGGTCGCCGAGAAACTGGCGCTGGCTGTCTTGATCAACCCTTTAATCCATGACCGAACAACCCATGTTGACTAAAGAAGGCGGAAGCCGTCTGGCTCAGCAGATCCCTCTGCTGGGCGCCGATGATTCAAAACTTCTTGATATCAGCCGGAAGGGCCTGCTCTCGCTCAATCTTCAGGAAATGAAGACGATCCAAACGTATTTCAAAAAACGGGGTCGCAATCCGACGGATGTGGAACTGGAAACGCTGGCGCAGACCTGGAGCGAGCACTGCAAGCATAAGACTTTCAGCGGGGTGATCGATTATCAAGAATCCGGCCGCGGATCGCGAACGTATGACAACCTTCTGAAAACCACGATCATGCGGGTCACCGAGGAACTGGACCGGCCGTGGTGCTGGTCCACCTTTGAGGACAATGCCGGGGTCATCGCGCTTGACGAGGAGTGGGGCCTCGCTTTCAAAGTTGAGACGCACAATCATCCCTCGGCGCTGGAGCCGTACGGCGGCGCGGGAACCGGTGTCGGCGGGGTGATCCGCGATATCCTGGGCTGCGGATTGGGGGCCAAGCCGGTGCTGAATACGGATGTGTTCGCTTTTGCGCCGCCGGACCTGCCGGCCGCCGCGATCCCGAAGGGGGTCCTGGCTCCCGGCCGCATCATCAAGGGCGTGGTCGCCGGCGTCCGGGATTACGGCAACCGCATGGGGATCCCCACGGCGAACGGCGCCGTTTACTTTGATGAAGGCTATGTCGCCAACCCGCTGGTGTTTTGCGGGACGGTGGGCCTGATTCCCCGGAATAAGGTAAGCAAAGAGGTAAAACCCGGAGATTGGGTCGTAACCCTGGGCGGCCGCACCGGCCGCGACGGCATCCACGGGGCGACGTTTTCCTCCGCGGCGCTCGAAGAGGGACTGACCTCGAGCGTCGTGCAGATCGGCCACGCCATCATGGAGAAAAAATGCATGGACGTTTTGCTCCAGGCGCGCGATCGGGGACTCTACCGGGCGGTCACCGACTGCGGCGCCGGCGGTTTCTCTTCGGCGGTCGGTGAGCTGGGGGCGCAGGGCGGCGTCCGCGTCGATTTGGAGAAAGCGCCTTTGAAGTATCAGGGATTGTCGCCCTGGGAGATCTGGTTGTCGGAGAGCCAGGAACGGATGGTCCTGGCGGTGCCGCCGGATCAGTGGGCCGCGCTCGAGGCGCTCAGCGAATCCGAAGGCGTGGAAGCCGCGGTTATCGGCGCCTTCACCGATGACGGCAAGCTGACCGTGCGTTACGAAAACGAAACCGTCGGGGTCCTCGATATGGACTTCCTGCATAAGGGGATGCCGCGCGTGCGCCGCAAAGCGGTGTGGCGGGAATCCGCGCAGGAACTGAAGCCTTCCGGACGGGTCCACCTCCCGCCCCGCGCGCTCGGCCCGGCGCTGCTTAAACTTCTCGCTCACCCGAACATCGCGTCCAAGAAATGGATCGTTCGCCAGTATGACCATGAAGTGCAGGGGGGCAGCGTCCTGAAGCCTTTTGTCGGTTTTGATCAGCGCGGGCCCAACGACGCCTGCGTGTTCCGGCCTCGCCTGGAGTCGGAGCGCGGGGTTGTGGTGAGCAACGGATTTAATCCTTCCTATGGCTCCATCGACGCCTATTGGATGGCCGCCGCCGCGATCGATGAGGCGCTGAGGAACCTGGTGGCGGTGGGGGGGTCGCTCCAGCACGCCGCGATCCTGGACAATTTCTGCTGGGGCGACCCGGAAAATCCGGAAGAGCTGGCGGCTCTGGTCCGCGCGTGTCAGGCCTGTTATGACGTCGCCAAGGGACTTGGGGTGCCGTTTATTTCCGGGAAAGACAGCTTGAACAACACCTGGCGCGATCCAAAGGGGAAAATCCGCTCCATCCCGCGCAGTCTTCTGATCTCCGCGATCGGCGTGATCGAAGACGTCTCTCACGTGGTGAGCATGGACGTGAAACAGCCGGGAGACTGGCTCTATCTGGTGGGAGAAACGCGGGAGGAGTTGGGCGGGGCGCATCTCTGGAACGTGCTGGGCAAGCCCGGCAAGGGCGTGGTCCCGCACGTGAACATCACCCGCGCGCGCGAAACCTTCGTCTTGCTGCATCAAGCCATCACCAAAGGGTATGTCCGCGCCTGCCATGACCTTTCGGAAGGCGGGCTGGCGGTGGCGGCGGCGGAAATGGCTTTCGCGGGCCGCTTCGGCATGGATC
>Ga0155753_170_pt2 | contig 14631 bp, 16 predicted proteins | sample RifCSPlowO2_01_FD_107407 | JGI IMG/M metagenome (GOLD analysis project Ga0155753, IMG submission 107407) | Elusimicrobia bacterium RIFCSPLOWO2_01_FULL_59_12
GCGTGATCGCCAGGTTGGCGGTCTCGGTGGTGATGTGCAGACAGCAGGACAACCGGACGCCGCGCAGGGGTTTTTCTTTGGCGAAGCGTTCTTTGATCTGGCGCAGGACGGGCATTTCCCGTTCCGCCCACTCAATGCGCTTCCGCCCCAGGTCGGCGAGTTTCACGTCCTTGACGTCACCAGAATTTTTCATAGGGGTCTCTCTCTCGGCGCAAGCAAGCTTCATAGAGGTCCTTTTCGACGTCACCCCCGCGGAAGCGGGGGTCCAGAGGCTTGTCGTGACTGGATTCCCGCCCTCCACACGACTGGGCGGGCGCGCCGGCAGTGTGGCGTGCGCGCTTTCACGGGAATGACGAATTAATCGTTAGTCCGGGGATTTATGATCAGCGGCGCGAAGCGAAGGCCAATTCCACCCCGGCGGAATCAGCCCGTTGTCCGTTTGGGCGTTTGCCCTCGCCGGGGAAGTTCACGCCCAATTCCTTGCACAGGGGCGCGGCCTTGTCCGTTTTTTCCCAGGTGAAGGAGTCTTCCGTGCGGCCGAAATGGCCGTAGGCCGCGGTCGCCCGGAAAATCGGGCGCCGGAGTTTCAGGTGGTCGATGATGCCCTGCGGCGTGAGCGGGAAGACCTTGCGTACGGCGCGCACCAGCGTCTCTTCATCAGGCCCTTTGGCGCCGTGGGTGTCGATCATGATGCTCACGGGCTCGGCCACCCCGATCGCGTAGGCCAGCTGGACGGTGCAGCGGTCGGTCAGGCCCGCCGCGACGATATTTTTGGCGATATAGCGCGCCATGTAGCAGGCGGAACGGTCCACTTTGGTGGGGTCCTTGCCGGAGAACGCGCCGCCGCCGTGCGCCGCCATCCCGCCGTAGGTGTCGACGATGATTTTGCGGCCGGTCATTCCGGTGTCGGACTGCGGTCCGCCGACCACGAACTTGCCGGTCGGATTGACGTAATATTTGGTGTTTTTGTCCAGCATCTTGGCGGAAATCACGGGCAGGACGACTTTCTCAATGATTTCATCGGTGGCCGCTTTGGTGATTTTCTTCCCCGTGCGGTCGAGGATTTCCTCGGTATGCTGGGAGCTCACGACAACGGTGTCCACGCGGTAGGGTTTGTTGTCGCGGTACTCAATGGTGACCTGCGACTTGCCGTCCGGCCCGAGATACTTCAAAATCCCCTTCTTGCGGACCTCCGCGAGGCGCCGGGTCAGCCCGTGCGCCAGCATGATCGGAAGCGGCATCAGTTCCGGCGTTTCCCGGCAGGCAAAACCGACCATCAGGCCTTGGTCGCCGGCTCCCCCCACGTTCACGCCCTGCGCGATATCCGGCGACTGGCGGCCGATGGTGTTCATCACCGCGCAGGTGGAGGCATTAAAGCCGTACTTCGCATCGGTGTAGCCGATGTCTTCGACCACCCTGCGCACCAGATCTCCGACTTCCACGTAGCCGTTGGTCGTGATCTCGCCGCCGACAATCACCAAGCCGACGGTGATGAACGTTTCACAGGCGACGCGTCCGGTCGGGTCCTGTCTCAGGACGTCGTCCAGGACGGCGTCTGAAATCTGGTCGCACACCTTGTCCGGATGTCCTTCGGTGACGGACTCCGATGTAAACACAAATCGATTGGCCATGGTCATTCCTTTCCTAATGGGAAATTATCGGGGGCTGAAACGGGAACAGAATATCATTTTTGACGCGGAAGAATCATCTGGAAAGATTAAGGCGAGTCAGGCGGCTTTGTCGGGGTCGTGCTGGCGGGCGTAGCGTTTGAGGACTTCCCGCATCATACGCTGGTATTTGGTGCCATAGCGCCGGGCGCGGTCCTTATAGAAAGCGAGCGATTTTCGGTCCACAAGAAGCGTGATCTTCTGCGTCTGTTCGCCGGGAAATATCAACTGGTCCGGTGGCGGCAGGAAATCTGGGATAATGCGGACCGGCCCTATGGGCATATCTTCATCGATATTATCTTTTCGTTTTTTCTTCATAATATTTCCTCCATTTGCGCCAGCGGCCGGCCCCGATAATCCTAATCAACTCTTCCCGGAATGTAAAACGTACGGTAATAACGTCGCTTTGTACGCGACCGATGCAATAGAATCGGTCCTCCCCCCGACTGTGGGCCAAGTCTTCAATGATAAGACGGTTTGGATCTTCAAATGCTTTAGCGGCTTCAGTGAAACCGATCCCATGCCGTTGAAAATTGACCTGCTCCTTCTCCGCATTCCAAACATATGAACCATCAATAATGTCAAACATGGACAGGATACCAAGAATCAGGTTTTAAAGCAATACGAATGTATGTATTAAAAAGCATATCACCTCCACAGACCGTTTCCCCCCGCCCCTTAGACCCGGCTCGGCAGGTAGTTATTCAGTTATTTTTCGTTTTTCGTCAGAAACTGCGTTGTAGTGCGTTATTGCGGATTTGGGGGAGGTGAAGTGGGAAGGTCCAATGAAAATCGGCCTTAAAATCGACGCCTATACTTTTTTACTCGAAAAAACGACGCGGATGCGTTTTCAGCGGTTGATATCGATGACAATCCCTTCGTGCACGGAGATGCTTTCGGTGACGCGGGCGTTGTGGCCGATGATGCAGTTGGCGAGATGGACGCGGTTGTCCACGGTCACGTTGTTCCAGAGCGTGCAGTTGTTCAAAACGGTGTTCCGGCCGATGCGCGCGTGGGTGCCGATGACGGTGTAGGCGCCGATGCGCGTCCCCTGGCCGATGCGGCTGTTCTTCCCGATCAGGCAGGGGGCTTCCAGGGTCACGCCGCGCCCGATCGCCGCGCTTTCATCCACCCAGATGCGCGGCCGGATCATACGCCCGGGGAAGAAAAGGCCGATTTTCCCGTCCAGGATATCCTTTTGAGCCCGGCGGTACTCGCTAAAATTGCCCACGTCACACCAGTAATGACCGACCGGGTATCCGTACATGCGGCCTCCTTCCTTGAGGAGACGCGGCCACAGCTCGCTTCCGAAGTCGCAAACTTTTTTAGCCGGTATTTTTGAAAGCATCGAGGGTTCCATCACATAGATGCCGGTGTTCACCTGGCTGGAGAAAACGTCGCTCCATCTCGGCTTTTCGATAAATCGTGTCACGCGCCCTTTGCGGTCGGTCAGGGTCACGCCGTATTCAAGCCGGCTGTCGACGGATTTGAGCGCGATCGTCGCCTGGGCGCGGTTTTTCTTATGAAAGTCCGCCAGCGCGGTCAGATCGATATCGGTCAAGCCATCGCCGGACATCACCAGGAACGTCCCCCCCTTCAAAAAGGCGGCCGCTTTTTTCACGCCGCCGGCGGTGCCCAGGAGTTCCGGTTCCTGCGAGTAGCGGATGCGCACCCCCCACCGCTTTCCATCTTTAAAATAGCTGCGGATCTTTCGAGGGTGGCTGTGGAGATTGAGCATCACCTCGGTGACGCCATGCCGTCTTAAATTCTCGAGGGTGTATTCCAGCACCGGCCGGTTGGCGATGGGGACCATCGGTTTGGGAAGAGAAAGGGTCAAGGGATGCAGACGCGTCCCGGCTCCCGCCGCCATGACCATCGCCCTCATTGGCCGTTGACCCATTGCCGGCTCAGAGCCAGAAGTTTATCCGTGCGCGTCCAGCTATCGGACTCGGCGTAGGTTCTCAAAAGCGGTTCGGTGCCGGAGGGACGCATCAGCACCCAGGCGCCGTCCGCCAGAACGATTTTGACGCCGTCCTGGGTGCGCACCTCCGCCACGGCGCTGCCGGCGATGCGGTCCGGGAGGCGCAATACGATCTCGCTGGAAAAACGCGCTTTATCCGGAATCGGCTGCTCGAGCGGGATGTCGCAGCGCTTGAAGCGCGCGGCCCCGAAGCGTTTTTCCAGGGCGCGCAGGAGCTGCGAAGGCGTTTGACCGCTGGCTGAGAGCATTTCCAGGAAGAAGAGCGCGTTCAAGATGCCGTCGCGTTCGGGCAGGCCGCCTTTGAACGCATAGCCCCCCGATTCCTCGCCGCCCGCGACGATATCCTCCGATACCATGCGCTGGGCGATGTGCTTAAAACCCACGGGCACTTCTTCAAAAGGCAGGTTGTGCGCTTGCGCGATGCGCTGTCCCAGCGCGCCCAAGGACACCGACTGCACGACTTTTCCGCTCCATTTCTTCTGCTCGATCGCATAGAGAAGAAGCAGCGGGAACACTTGATGCGGCGTCAGGTAGCGTCCGGCTTCGTCCATCACGCCCAGGCGGTCGGCATCGCCGTCAAAAGCGAATCCGGCGAGCGCCCGGCGCCGGCGGATTTCCTGTCGAAGCGCGCCGAGGTTGGACTCGATCGGTTCCGGATGCAGGCCGCCGAAGAGCGGATCGGCTTGCGCATGTATCGGGAATAACGTCAGCGCTGATTTTTGAAAAAGCGACTCCGGGATTCCGGCGGCCACGCCGTGCAGATGATCGAGCACGATGCGCGCCCGGAAGCGGCGCAGGGCCGACCAATCCAGATGCCGGCGCAGGTAGGCTTCATAATCTTTTCGAAAATCAAAAGAAGCCTCACCCCCCGCCACTGAGGGGGCGGTACCCTCTCCCTGTGGGAGAGGGGATGGGGGTGGGGCGTAGTCAGGAATCAAAGCCTCGATTTGCTGGGTCACCTCCGTTGGGGCTGAGCGGCCGGATCCTTCTTTGATCTTCAACCCGTTGTAGGTCGCCGGGTTGTGGCTGGCGGTGATCATGAATCCCCAGGGGGATCGCTGCGCTACCACGCAGACCGAGAGAGCGGGCGTCGGCATGGGAGAGCGTGCGATGCGGACGACAAAACCGTTTTGCTTAAGAACGTGTCCCACGCACTCGGCAAACTCGCGCGAATAGAACCGCCGGTCATAGCCGATCAAGAGAGGACCTGTCCGCGCCGGCGGATTTTTCTTAAGGAAGGCGGCGGCCCCGGCGGCGGCGCGGCGAAGATTGGGGAACGTGAAATCCTCTCCGATAACCCCGCGCCAGCCATCCGTGCCGAACCGGATCGCCTCAACCACGGCGCGTCCTTCCATAGTCGTCTTCCAGACGGATGACGTCCGTCACTTGCGGGGTCGACACTTCCAGGAGCCGGACATCCTGGTAAGGAGCGGTGAAGCGGTGCACGGTCCCGGGCGGGATCACGGCCACGCTGCCCGGTTTCATCCGGCGTTTACGCCCGCGGATTTCCAGCACCCACCGTCCCCGGTCGGTATAAATGGTCTCGTGTTTGACGCGGTGGACCTGTTTGCTGAGGCGGTGCTTTTTACGGATGAAGATGATTTTCCCCACATAGTGGCGGGTCTGGGCAAACCACTGCTCCCATCCCCAGGGCTTCATGACCTTCTTCATCGGACGGCCTCCGGGCGGTAGGGGTAGCGCCCGCGCGACACATCGCGCTGGGCCTGCTCATATTTTTCCAGCGTCCCGACATCGAGCCAGTAGCCCGCGAGCTCTTTCCCATAGAGCTGCCTCTTCGCCAACAGAGTCGGAAACAACTCGCGTTCGACGGAATGAACCACACCGGGAGGGATCAGAGCCACGGTCTCCTTCTCAAACACATACGCGCCGGCGCTGATGGTGTGCGACATCGTTTCACCCGGCGCGGGTTTTTCCACAAACCGCTCGACGCGGCCTTCGACATCCGTTTCAACGACCCCGTAAGCGCCGGGATCGTCCACTTTTGTCAGGGCGAGGGTGGCGGCGGCTTTTTTGCGCTTGTGAAAGTCGGCCAATTCGCGCAGATTAAGGCTCATCAGAATATCTCCGTTGCAGATCAGTGTGGGGCCGTTCATGAAGCGTTCAGCGTTTTTAATGGCGCCTCCCGTTCCCAGCGCGGTTTCTTCATGGACATAGTCGATATGCACGCCGTAACGTTGCCCGTCCCCTAAAGTTTGGCGAAAATCCTCCGCGCGATAGGACGTGCAGAGAACAATGTCATGAAAACCCATCCGGCGGAGAAAATCCAACTGGAAGGCCACGAAGGGCTGATCGAGGATGGGAAGGAGGGGTTTCGGGGTGGTCAGGGTCAAGGGCCGCAGCCGGGTTCCCAGGCCGCCGATGAGCAAAATGGCTTTCACGCTTTGGCCGGTGCGGGTTTCTGTTCCAGGAAGAACCGGTAGGTTTCTTCAAGCCCTTGATCCAGGGAGCGGACCGAGCGCCAGCCCAAGGCCTGCTGAGCGGCGGCCGTGTTCAGCACGCTGCGCTCCAGCTCGCCCGGGCGCGCCGGGGCGTACACCGGCTTCACATTCCGGCCGTGAATTTTGGCCAGCTTATCGTAAAGCGCGTTGACCGACGCCGGCAGCTGGGTTCCGATATTAAAGATGCCATTTTCTCCCTTCGTCAAAGCGGCGACATTCGCGGCGACCACATCCCAGACGCTCACGTAATCCCGCTCCTGGCGGCCTGTCCCGAAGATCGTGACGGGCTCGTTCGCCAGCAATTTACCGATGAATATCGAGATGACGCCCGCCTCGCCCAGAGCGTCCTGGCGCGGGCCGTACACATTCGCATAGCGCAGGAGGGTGTAGGGAAGGTGGTAATATTTTCCATAGAACTGGATGTAGATTTCGGCGCCCGCTTTGCTGTAGCCGTAGGGCGATTCCGGCCGGAGTTCGTCCGACTCCTGCGCGGGTTTTTCACACTCGCCGTAAATGGCGCCTCCGGAAGAAGCGAAAATAAACTTGCGGGCGCCGTAGGTGCGGCAGCATTCCAAAAGGCGGAGCGTTCCCAAAATATTCACGGAGGCGTCGAAGAAGGGGTCCTGCATGGAGCGGCGCACATCGATCTGCGCCGCGTGATGGTTGACGATGTCAAACCCCGATTGGGCAAAAAGGGTGCTCAGGTTGGGGTCCCGGATGTCCATGGTGACCAGGCGGGCTTTGGGCGCGACGTTTTTTTTCTTCCCCTTTGACAGATCATCGAGCACCGTGACTTCGTGGCCCGCGTCCAGGTAGGCATCCACCACATGAGATGCGATAAACCCCGCGCCCCCGGTCACTAAAATTTTCAACTCAATACGCTCCTTCGTCCGCCAAAACAGCCGGCAGTGTCCGCAGTAAGATTTTCAAATCCAGGCCGAGCGACCAGTTCTCCAGATAATACAGGTCCAGGTTGACCATTTCTTCGAAGCTCAGCGCCGCCCGCCCGCTCACCTGCCAGAGCCCGGTGATGCCCGGCTTCACGCGCAGGCGCTTTTTGGCGTTTTCATCGTAGTACGCCGCTTCCCATAACACCTGCGGCCGCGGACCGACAAAACTCATGTCGCCTTTCAGGACGTTCAAGATCTGGGGAATTTCATCCAGGCTCCAGCGCCGCAGGCATTTCCCCACCCGGGTGATGCGCGGGTCGTTCTTCATCTTGAAGGCCGAACCGGGCCGGTCATTCAATTTTTTGAGATCTTCCAGGAGGTCGTTGGCGTTGGCCACCATCGTTCGAAACTTATAAAACATGAACGGTTTTAGCCGGAACCCCATACGCTCCTGCGTGTGCAGGATCGGCCCGGGAGAGTCCATGCGGATCAGGAGGGCGATCGCCAGAAGCGGGAAGAACAGGACCGTCAGCACGAGGAGGCTTAACACGATGTCAAAGCTGCGCTTCAGAAAATAGTCGGCGCCGTGCAGCGACAGCGGCTTGAGGCGAAACGTGGGGAGTCCGAGGAAGCCGTCCACCACGATCTCGCCGCGCCGGAGCTCCAGGATGTCCGGGACGATTTTGCAGGGAATGTTCACGTGCTCACAGGCCGCCGCGGCGTCCAGCACGGTCTGGGACGGGAGGCCCCCCTGCGTGAGCAGGACTTCCGAGATGCGGTGTTTACGGATGTGCGCTTCCAGGGATTCGCCCGCGGGCAGGGTGTCCAGAAAGAGCGCTTCGACAAACGGCTGCTGTTTCGCCATCCGGCGGACGGCCTCCATCATTTTGCCCTTCCCGATGATCAGCGTGCGCTGGGGGCCGGCGATCCGGTCCTGAAGGCGGCGCAAAAGCGCTTTGGTGATTTCGCGCAGGAGATAAACGAACGTCAGGCCGTAAACGCACCACAGCGCGATGACCAGGCGGGAGTATTCCGTTCCGCGGTAGCCAAACGACATCGCCGCGGCCAGAAGCGAGCAGAGAACAACGCCTTTAAAGATGCGGATAAACTCGTCGTAGGCGCTGACAAAGGGTTCCTTGTACGCCCCCATGTAAAAAAAGACGACCAGCCAGAGGGGGAGGAGGGCAAGGAGGGCTTGATGATAGATGGCGGCGCCCGGGTAGCCCTTGGTGACCGGGAAAAAACCCAGGAAGAATTCCCAATGGAAACGCGTGAAAAACGCGGTTTCAAAGGCCGCCACCAGAGCGCAGGCGTCCAGAACGAAAAAGATGGCCCCGAGCCCGGCTTGAAGGGAACGACGTTTCATAGACGGAAATCTTATGACATTTCGGACGTGTATTCAACGAAGGCCTGGCGCAGGCGTTCGGCGCAGCGTTGACGGGAAAATTGGCGGGCGTGCTGCCGGATCTCTTCGGGATGGAACCGCCGGGTTTCTAAATCTTGAAGCGCGGACAGCAGCGCCTCCTCGGTGAGCGGGTCAAAAAATATTCCGGTTTTGCCTTCGGTGACCGTTTCCAGCGCTCCCCCCTTCCGGTAAGCGATGACGGGGCGGCCCGCGGCCATCGCTTCCAGAGGGACAATCCCGAAATCCTCTTCACCCGGGAAAAGGAGCGCCTGACAATGCGCGTAATGCCAGCGCAGCTGTTGGGCGTCCGCCCAGCCGGAAAAATGGATATTCGGCCCGGCCAGAGCGCGCAAACGCGGGTAATCGGGCCCTGTCCCGACGATCAGAAGCTGCTTTTGGAGGCGATTGAAGGCGTTCACCGCCAGGTCGACGCGCTTATAGGGGACCAACGCGCTCACGATGAGATAGAAGGGCGGCGGGGGTTCCCGGTCCGCTTCGGCCGCAGGCTGAGAAAAATAATCAACATCCACGGGCGGATAGATCACCTCGGCTTCGCGGTGGTAAATGCGCTCGATGCGCCGGCGCACGTTTTCCGAGTTGGCGATGAAATGGTGCACCCGCGCCGCGGTCGCGACGTCCCATTTTTGCAGCGGGCGCCGCAGCGCGCGCATCGCCAGCCGCGCGCCCAGGCTGGAGCGGCCGCGTCCGAAATAATCGTCGAACTGGTCCCAGATGTAGCGCATGGGCGTGTGAACGTACGACCAATGCCGGGTCGCCGGCCCCGGAATGGCGCTTTTGGCCACGCAGTGGCTGGTGCTGACCATCAGGTCATAGTGTTTAAAATCAAATTGTTCGATGGCCCGGGGCATCAGCGGCAGGGTGTAGCGGTAGGTTCGTTCGATCCCGGGGATTCTTTGAAGGAAAGACGTGTGGATGGCATGCCGTTCGATCAGCGGGCTGACCTTGCCGGGAAGATGCACCAGCGTATAGATGTCCGCGGCGGGGAAGATCTCGCAAAGCACTTCAAGAACTTTCTCCCCCCCGCGCATCCCGGTGAGCCAGTCATGGATGAGCGCGATTCTAGGCATGAAGGTCGCGGTAATAGCGAAGCGTATCGCTCAAGCTGTCGGCGAATGAAATGCGCGGCGCCCATTTCCAGCGCCGCAGGGCCTCCGGGTTCCCCCGGCTGACCGGAAGAGTCCCGGGTCCGCTGCGCGAAGGCAGCACGCGGACTCGGATCGATCGGGAGGCGAGCCGCCGCAGAACGGTCAAAACCTCTTTGGCCCGCCTCGCCCGGCCGGAGCAGACCTCGTAGATCTGGCCGCTTTGACCCCGTTTGGCGGCGACCAGGATCCCTCGTACGGCATCCCGCACATCCAGAAAGTCCCTTTGAGCGCTCAGGTTTCTGACTTGAAGCGGGCGGTTCCTTCCGTGCTCGATCTCCGCCACTTGCTGAGCGATACTCCCGGCGAGGTACCCGGGGGGTATGCCGGGTCCAGTCAGATTGAACAGCCGCGCGATGATGATTTTTTGACCTTCCGCCGCCCTGTGTTGGGCCAGCCGGGTCTGACAGCGTTTAGCCCAGGAGTAAGGATGCAGCGGGTCCCCGCATTCGGCGGCAGATCCCAACAGCACCAGACCCGCGGAGGGCGCCTTCTTTTCAGCGGCTTGGAGGAGGGTGGCGGTGGTCAAGAGATTGTCCCGCATCAGGTCTTCGGGCGTGCCGCGCGTCCTGCCCGCGGCGTGGAAGATCCAGGTGGGCCGCAAGCGGGACAGGAGCTTGCGGAGGGCGCGGAGGTCCGTCAAATCGCACGCCCAGGTATGCGGTCGGGGTCGTCTCAGATGGTGAACGATCGAGAACACCCGCCCGGGGGGCAAGGCGCGGCGCAACTGGTCCACCAGGTGCGAACCGATGAACCCTTCAGCGCCTGTGACGACAATCCGGTCATGAGGTCTAAAGTCCAAATTGGGCGTGGTGCTTCTCAAAATAGTCCTGCGCGATTTGATAGTGCTCGATGCTCCCGATGTCGAACCACGTGCCGGCGGCTTTATAACAAAGCACGCGTTCCTTTTTTTGCTGGAGTTTTTTCAGCAGATCGGGCATCGCCATCGGCTTTTCCTTGGGGATGTGCCGGATCGCGCTCCGGTTGAGGACATTGACGCCCATGCTCACGAAATGATTCAGACGGGGTTTCTCTTCGAAACGGTCGAGGTGGTCGCCGTTGCGCGTACGGACGACCCCGTAATTGATCTCGATGGCCTGCGCGAAGATGCCGATGGTCGCCGCGGCCTTGCGGGCGACATGAAAATTGTAGAGGGCGCGGTAAGGGAGCGTGGTCAGGATGTCGCCATTCATCACCAGGAAATTGTCGTGCAGCCCGGTGATCAAGGAGAGAGCCCCCGCGGTCGATAGCGGCCTGGGTTCAGTCACGTAACGGATCGAGAGACCCCATTTTTGACCGTTGCCGAAATAGGCTTCGATCAATTCCGATAAATGACCGGTCGAAATGACGATCTCGCGGAAACCGCGCCGGGCGAGCTGTTTCAGAATGACTTCCAGGATGGGAACGTCGCCGATGGGCACGAGGGGTTTGGGAAGGACGGTGGTGTAGGGGCGCAGGCGGGTTCCCTTTCCGCCGGCGAGAATGACGGCCTGCAGGGGTTCAGAGGACAAAATCGGCGGCCCCCGAAGGCTTCAGGTGCTGGCGGTAGAAGTCCAGCGACTGGCGCAGCCCGTCGTCGAACGAAACGCGCGGCCGCCAGCCGAGCACCTGGCGGGCGCGGCGGGCGTCGCAAACGAGCTCGAAGACTTCACTTTTATCGGGGCGCATCCGGCGGGGGTCCCGAACGGCGCGCGGCGCCTTTTTCCGGCAAAGCGCATAGACGCGATCGACCACCTCGCCCACTTTCCAGCCGCGGCCCGACCCCACGTTCAGCACCTGCCCGATGGCGTCATCCGATCGCGTGGCGAGGATGAAGGCCTCCGCGGTGTCTTTGACAAAATTGAAATCCCGTATCGGGTCCAGCCGCCCCAGCCGGAGCCGTCCGTTGCCATGGAGCGCTTGGGCGATGATGGAGGGAATGACCGCCCGCAGCGACTGCCGCGGTCCGAAGGTGTTAAAGGGGCGGATCGTCACCACCGGAACGCCGTAGGAACGCCAATAGCTGTCCGCCAGGAGATCCGCCGCCGCTTTGGAGGCCGCATAGGGCGACTGGGCTTGGAGGGGGTGGCGTTCATCCATCGGCGTGTATTGCGCGGTCCCGTAGGTTTCGCTGGTGGATGTGTGGACCATGCGCTTAACGCGGTGGCGGCGGCACGCTTCCAGGACATGCAGCGTCCCTTTCACATTGGTTTCGATGAAGGAGGTCGGAGCCTGGTAGGAATAGGGGATCGCTATCAGCGCGGCCAGGTGAAAGACCGCCTCACAACCTTGGACGGCCTGGTCGACCGACCCCGGGTCCCGGACGTCGCCCATGACAATCTCCAGCGCGGGCGACGCGAGGCCTCGCAAATGCCCGTAATCGCGGCGCGAGTTGTAATGCGTCAGGGCGCGGACGCGCGCCCCCTCTTTCAACAGCCGCTCCACCAGATGGCTGCCGATAAAACCGCCCGCCCCGGTGACCAAAACGCGTTTACTTTTTAGATTCATCGAAGGCACTTTCTACCACTTTCCCATCGACGGGGTCAAGGCGTAGAGCCCCAGGATTTTAGGAGGGGCCGTGAGCTTGATTTCCAAGGCTCATTTAAATTACGCTTCTTCGCATGCGGACATCGATCTATTGGAAAGCGGCCGGCGTGTGCCTCGCGGGGGCGCTTCTCCTATTAACCGCACCGTTCATGCTTCTGCTTCGGCCCGCCTCAGCCGCCGCCATTCATAAGGAACTCGTCTATCTGAGTTTGATTGACCGGTACATCCGGCCGGGAGACGCCCCCCTCCAGCAGGTCTATGACCTCTTCACGTTCACGCGGATGCACGAGTTCATGTATAAGGGCTATCCCGTCATCGACAAAGACCCGCTCAACGACCTGGTCCGCGGTATCGGGTGGTGCGATCAGCAGGCCAACCTGATAGTGACGCTGGCGCAGCGACTCGGGATCAAGGGGCATATCCTCGCTTTGCACCGAAAGGGCGTTTCCGTTTCACAACATTCCGTCGCGGAAGTCGAAATCGGCGGACGATGGTTTATGTTTGATCCTTCTCTGGCGCGAATTTATCGGAATCGTTCAACGGGGTCTGTGATGAGCGCCCGGGAGATTCAGGACGCTGTGACCGCAGGTCGTTTTTCCGATCTGATCAACATTGTGGAGCCTGGAGAACAGGCAGGCTTGGATCTCTATGCCGGTCCCTTTCGGCCCTTCGGCGTCAATTACAACCAGATCGGTGTTCTGCGGGCGCTGGTGAGAAGTCTGGCGCGTTTGGACCACCGGTTGTTCGGCAGACTTTTTACGCGTGTTTATCAAGACGCCTATTTCGCCCTTTATGATCGAGGGCGTGCGCCCGATGATTTGTACCGGCGCGCCAAGCTCTACTACTTGACGGGGCGTTATGAGAAAGCCGACGCTACGTTTGCTGAGGTGCTGGCCGCACCCAAGCCGTTTTGGGACCGCGGGTCAGCCCTGTTGTGGCGCGGAGTGAATTTGTACCGGATGCACCGTTACCCAGAGTCTCTCCGCACGCTGGAAGAACTCCGGTCATACGTGAATGGAATCCCCCCGCGCCAGGGGGGCGTCGATGTTCCGCGGGTCGGCACGTTTGTCATCAATTTATATCAGGAACTTAATTGCTTCGCTCTTGGCAGGCCTCGGGAAGCGAAGCGGTATGCCGCGGAAAACCAGGAATCCATTCTTTATCGGAAATGGATCGCCAGAAAGCTTCTGGCGAATTCACTCATCCAGCCTTCGTAGATCCCACCGGTTTTTAAGAGCACCTTCTGTAGACATCGAGTGTTTTCGCGGCGGTCGTATCCCAGGTAAACTGCGCCGCGCGCTGAAGGCCTTTGGCTGACAGAACGCCGGCCAGCGCGGTGTCCTCACAGAGGCGCTTCATCGCGTTCACCAGATCATCCAGGCTGAGCGGATCCACCTGGAGAGCGGCGTCTCCGACCACCTCCGGCAGGGAGGCCCGGTTGGAACAGATGACGGGTGTGCCGCAGGCCATGGCTTCCAGCGGCGGGAGGCCGAATCCTTCATACAGCGATGGGAAAACCAGCGCCAGCGCCCCGGCGTAGACAGCGGGGAGCGCGCCCCGGTCGAGATCGGGAAACCATCGGACATACGGGGTGTTCTCCAGTTCCCGGTCGAACCCGGGAATAAAGTTTTCGCCGACGAAAACCATCGGCGGAGCGTACATCTTTTTCTGCCGGAGGCGACGATAGGCTTCAAGCAGCCGCGGGACATTTTTAAATTCTTTCAGATTGCCCACGTAAAGGAAATACCCTTTCGGGAGTTTAAGCGATTCCAAGGCGGGTTGGTAGTCCGCGGGCGCCAGCGGGTGGAAGCCGTCCGGGACGCCGGGGGGCGTGACGGTGATCTTTGACTCGGGGATGCCCAGGGTTTCGATCAGGTCCTTCTTGGTGTTTTCGGAAACGGTCAAGATCGCACGCGCCCGGGGGATCCATTGACGGAAGACGCTTTGCGCGTAAATCCAGGCCAGGCGCGACGGCAGGAATTGCGGGAATTTGAGATGGATCAGATCATGCACCGTAACCACGCAGCGGGAGGCCAGCACCACGGGGAGGTTGTAATGCGGGCTGTGCAGCAGCTTGGCGCCGGAGCGGCGGAAGGCCCAGGGCACCGCGACCTGCTCGCTCGGACTGTAGAAGCGGGCGGAGAGCGGTATCCGGGTCCAGTCTCCGTCAACCCCATCGTCCTTGCCCGTGATCAAGGTCAGGGTGAGGGAGGCGGGCCGGCATGCGGAAAAGGCCCCGAGCAATCCGCGGATATAGGTTCCGATCCCGGAGGCCTGCGCCATGCGCGCATCAAAGCAGACCGTGAATCCGCTCACCCCACCACCTGCATGCCCGCGAAAGCGGGTCTGCGACCCGATGCAGGTGGTGGGGTCATCGGCGGACCGCGTGTTCGACGAGGGTTTTTGAGAACAGGACGTTGCGCAAGCCATGCACGGAGGTTTCAGGGCCGAATTCCTTGAAATTCTCAATCCAAAAGCTGTGGTAGCCGAGCGCGTAAAGCAATTTCCTCAGATCCTCCTCGCGCTGACCAAAGTACGGC
>Ga0155753_103_pt4 | contig 14514 bp, 12 predicted proteins | sample RifCSPlowO2_01_FD_107407 | JGI IMG/M metagenome (GOLD analysis project Ga0155753, IMG submission 107407) | Elusimicrobia bacterium RIFCSPLOWO2_01_FULL_59_12
TCTCCCATCGGGAGAGGGCGCCCCCACGATCAGTGGGGGCGGGTGAGGCTTGTAGCTCTTCTGCTTTTTGTATGCCACTTGGCCCACGCTTCGGGCGAGCCCGACGCCTTCGCCTTGAACGGGGTGGGGGCGCGGCCCGCCGGGATGGGCGGAGCCTTTGTCGGCCTCGCGGATGACATTGAGGCCGTTTACTACAACCCCGCCGGACTGGGCAATCTCAAAGGCTCCGGCTTTACGGCGATGTACCAAACCCCCTCGCTCGAGACGTCCCGGGGGTTTCTGGCGTACGACAAAGCCTGGAACCATCACACGCTGCCCGGAAGCGCGGCCCTCGGCTGGCTGCGCCTGCAAAGCGGGGATATCGAGCTGACCAATACCGATGAGCGCGTCCTGGGCTCCGACACGCTTTCCAATGACCTGCTTCTCCTGGCGGTCGGTGTCAAACCCTTTGAGCGCATCGCGCTCGGGGTCTCCGTGAAATATGTCCGCTTCTCCTTTAACGGCTTCAGTGAATCGGGTCTCGGGTTTGATCTGGGCGCGCACGCCGAGGTTCATGTGTTCCGCTTCGGCCTGGCGCTGACGGACGTGAACGGCACCACGCTCCGCGGCAGCTCAATCGAGGCGGGCCGGCCGGACGCCTCCGATGAAATTCCGATGCGCCTGCGGCCCGGGATGGCCGTGGTCCTTGAGCGCCCGCTGAGGCTTCCCATCGACATTCACTGGCTCGCCGATCAGATGATCACGCTCAAGGGCGCTCAGGAAACGCGCCTGTTCACAGGGCTCGAGCTGTGGGGATTCCATAAGCGCGCCGCCCTGCGGGGAGGCTACCAGGAAGCCTCCGGGCCCACGCTCGGCGCGGGCGTGCGCATCGGCCGGCTCCAGTTCGACTACGCCTACCTTTTCAGCCTTCACCTTCAGGACGAAAACCGCCTCGGCCTCACCCTGCGCTTCTAAACTTGACATCCTCTCTCACGAGATTCATGCTATAAGCCGAGCTGTTCCTTAAATATGAGTGTGGCTGAACATCCGCAGCCCTTCCGCTTCGTCACTCACCTCACCCTGACTGAACTCACGGGACGCCGGGCTCATGACTTGCTCGAGCTGCTCCGCCACCTCAAAACCGTCCCGCTGTCGGTCATTTACTACCACACCCACCACTTCCTCGAACGCCGTCGCGGCCTCGCCCCCTCTCCGCCTAACGATTTCGCTTTCTGGATCTCGCACACCCTGCAGGAAGGGACTCTGGGCGAACGCCTGGCGGCGATTGACACCATCCAATTCACCCGTTTGGAGAACCTGCGGGAGGCGATCGTCTCCACCATCGAGACATATCTCGCGAGCGCGAAGTCTCTCCGGCCGGCGCCGGAAGGGTCGGACTTCTTCTTCATGAACTCCCGCTCGATCCTCCTGCCGACCTCCTATGAAGCGGCCACGCTGGAAGAATTCGCCCACGCCCTCAAGAAAGTGAGCGTGCATTCGATCTATCACCACGTTTTTGAAGCCCGCCTGCGGATGGAGAGGGGAAATGATTTCGCGAAATGGCTGGCCGGGTTGGGGGAAAAGGACCTGGCGTGGCAGATCACCTTGATGGATCCCTACACGCAGACGCTGGAAAGCCTCCGCCGGCGCATCCTGAGATTGGTGGAACGCCGCCTGTTCGAAATAAACCATGTCCCGGCTTGACCAGCATATCCCGATCGTCGGTGAGCAGGCGGTGGACGAGCTGCGCCTGTTGGGCCGCCAGCTCCAGGGAAAGCTCATGCGCCATATCAGCTCCATGGCGGTGGGAGGCGGGGCGGCGGAAATCCTGCACCGCATGGTGCCCTACTTCCGGGAACTCGGCATCGATGCGCGTTGGGACGTGATCAAGGGGAACAGCGACTTCGACGCGGTCACCCGCAAGCTGCACGCCGCCCTGCAGGGCCAGCCGCAGACGCTCACGGAACGGGATTTCACGGTCTACCGCGACACGCTGGCCCAGAACGGCGCCGACCTGGATCTGTCCGGCGATTTGATCCTGACGCACGACCCGCAGCCCGCCGGATTGATCATGCACAAAAACAAAACCGCCGCGCGCTGGGTGTGGGACGGCCTCCTCGATCTTTCAGCGCCCCAAAACGAAGCGTGGGACTTCTTCCGGCCCCTGCTGGAGCAGTACGATGCCGCCATCTTCCCCTGCCCGACCTTCGCCCCGCCGATATCCATGAGACAGATCCTGGTGGCGCCCTCCATCGATCCGCTCAGCGAACGGAATCGCGACTTGACGGCGGAACAAGTTCATGATGTGCTGAATGACTTCGAACTGAATCTCGAAAAACCGGCGGTCACGCAGGTGGCCCGTTTCGACCCTTCCAAGGACGCGGCGGGGGTGATTGACGCCTACCGGCTGGCCAAAAAACGGGTGGACTGCCAGCTCTGGCTGGTGGGGGGCGACCCGGAGGAAGATCCGGAGGGGAATTCGGGGCTGGCCGCAGTGCGTGAAAAGGCGGAGAACGACCCTGACATCCACATTTTTGAACTCAGCTCGACCGATCATGCCGCCGTGAACGCGCTGCAGCGGGCATCCACCCTTGTTTTACAAAAATCGATCAAGGAAGGTTTCGGTTTGACGGTCACGGAGGCTTTGTGGAAGGGAAAACCGGTGATCGCAAGCGCTCTCGGGGGGATCCCCTTGCAGATCACGCACAATGAATCCGGGATTTTGACGCACTCGGTGGAGGGTACGGCCTATTGGATTCGACAGCTGCTGCAGGAACCTCTCTATGCCAAACGCCTGGGGGAAAACGGCCGCCAGCGCGTCCTCGACAATTTCCTGCTCACCCGGCACCTCCGGGACTACCTGCTGGTGTTCCTTTCAACGCTCCACCCCCAAGACATCCTCCGCGCCTAAACTGAACACCGGTCCACGTGCCTCGTTATCACGTTACCACGTTACCCCTTTACCGCGTTACCACGCATCACGTTCTTCCGCCTTTGCTACAATCTGCCCGATGCCGCCTAAAAAAATCACCGATAGAGAAGGAGCCGAAGGCTTCAACGCCTGGGACCCCAAAATCCTCCAGCAGATCGACGCCCTGGTCGCGCTGGCGACCCCGCCCCAGGCCGCCGCGGACAACAGCGACCTGGTGCGGGAAATGATCGTCACCGCGCTCAAAACGGAATACTCCCAGCTGGAACGCGGCGACGTCAAAATCCTCAATCGCGCCCTGCGCGAACTGCGCTACGGCTTCCGGATTTTCAAGAACTACCGCGACCGCCGCAAGGTCACGATTTTCGGCTCGGCCCGCACGCGCAGCCATGATCCCGACTATAAATTGGCGCTTCAGTTCGCGCGTCTCATGGGGAAGAACGGCTACATGATGATCACGGGAGCCGGGCCCGGCATCATGCAGGCGGGAAACGAAGGGGCCGGCAAGGGGAACAGCTTCGGCATCAACATCCGCCTGCCGTTCGAGCAGGAAGCCAATGAATTTATCTCGAACGACCCGCTCTTCATCGACTGCCGCTTTTTCTTTACCCGCAAGTTGATGTTTTTGAAAGAAACCAGCGCCATCGCGTTCTTCCCGGGCGGGTTCGGGACCCATGACGAAGCGTTCGAAGCGCTGACCTTGGTGCAGACGGGGAAATGCGACCCCATGCCGATCGTCCTGGCGAACGCGCCGGGTGAAGACTACTGGAAAGACTGGAAGCACTTCATCACCAAGCAGCTTCTGAACAAAGGCAAGATCTCCCCCGAAGACATGAGCGTTTTCAGAATCGTTGAAACCGCCGAGGAGGCGGCTCATGAAATCCTTCACTTTTATAAAAATTACCATTCCATGCGCTTCGTCAAAGACGACCTGATCATCCGTTTGCGGAAAGCCCTCAGTCCCGCGCAGCTGGATCAACTCAACCAGGCGTTCAAAGATATATGCGTCAAAGGCTCGGTCCGGGAATCAGCCGCCCTCCCGGAGGAAATGGATCACCGCGAGCTGCCGCGCATCGCCTTGCGGTTCAACCGCTCCGGTTTCGGCCGCCTGCGCCAGATGATCGACCGCCTGAACGCCCTCTGACCCCCCCCATGTTCAAAACAACGGCGTCCTTTTTATTCATCGGCCTGCTGACGTTGACCTCGCCCCTGGAGGCCAGCTGCGGGTCGGCGAGCTGCCCGCTGGACACGCGCAGTTCGTTCGCGGCCGAAAAAGGCGCGGTCCGGCTGGGTTACCAGTTCGAATTCATTGACCAGGACCGGCCGCGCATCGGAACGAAGAAAGCGTCGGTCGGCGAAATCAGCGGCCACCATGACGAACAGCGGACGATCAACCGCGCTCACCTTCTGACGGGAAGCTGGGACATCACAGACCGGTGGAGCCTGGATCTCGGGCTTCCCTTCATCTCCCGAAGCCACCGGCATATCCACAATCATCACGATGGCGATGTCCTTCCCGAGGGCTGGGACTTCAGCGGCCTGGGAGATCTGATGGTCCAGGCGCGCTTTGCCTTTCTCAAACCCGAGGAAAACCGCCGTCCCACGCTCTCCGCGATCCTGGGAGGGGAATTCCCGACCGGAAAGGACGAGGCCCCTAACGCGGACGGGGATCACGCGGATCCGGGAATCACGCCGGGATCGGGGTCCACCGACGGGATCGTTGGCCTGGCCTGGCTGCAGCATTTCAGCATGCCGATGTGGGGCGGCGAGTACGCGCTGATGCCTCTTTTTTTCAGCGTGACCTACAAAGCGAACGGCGAAGGACATGACGATTACCGGCTGGGGTATCAGCTGACGGCGAGCGCGGGGGCCACCTATCCCGCAACGCCCCGGCTGGGGTTGATCGGCCAGGTGAACCTGCTGGTGAAAGGGAGGGACTCGGCGGGAATGACCTCCGAGGAGGTGGAAAAGACAGGCGGGGACTACCTCTATGTCTCGCCCGGCGTCCTGGTGCGGATCACCGATGACCTGGAATGGTCCACCCTCATTCAAATCCCGGTCCGCCAACGGGTGAACGAGATCCAGATCACCTCGAACTACAACCTTCTCGCTCGTCTCAGCTACAAATTCAGGCTCTAGAAAAAGGCTGATTTAGGCCCAAAACAAAGGTTGAAAGGCGCCGAGGCAACTGGTATAAACAAAGCGTCACCTCTGTGAAGAAAATAAGGAGACGATGGTGAAGAAGTGGCTGGCGCTTGCGCTGTTTTTGGTCTTCGCTTATAGCCTGGGCGCCGAGAGCGTGGAAGGCCCTTGCGCGAACGAAACGACCTGTTGCGCCTGTTTGTGCCAAGCCCCCTCCGCCCGGCCGACATCCATCCAGATTAATCAAGTGGCCCAAATCGCCCACTATCTCGATACAGCCGGCGTCCTAGCCGTCAGACAGCTCTTCGATAAATCCTTTTTTCACCCGCCTGAAGCTCCGCCACACTACGGGCGGAGAGCGCCTGCCGTGTGGCGCTCTCTCGCCTAAAGCTGTCCCTGCAGTCGGCATCTAAACTCCTTCATTATTTTGTTAGAGGTGCACCATGAAAAGATTCCATAAGGCGATGTCCATGTTGCGGTATTCATTCATAGCCATGTTGTCGGCGTTTGTCTTATGCGGCCAGTCGACGGCCGCTCCATCCCCTTCGCCATCCGTTGTCGAAAAACCCCAGGCCCCCGAGACGGCAAGCTACACGCTGTCCGAGCTGGTCACCCTGGCCCTTCGCCATACGCCCCTCCTTGAATCGCTGGGGGCGCGTGCCGAGGAAAAGCGCTTGTCGGCCCGTCAGGCCGGCAGTTGGCCGTCTCCATCCGTGGATGTTGAGGCAGGGCGAAAGAGCGAAGCGGGTACTTCGGGCCGCCGCTACGGAGCGTCGGTCTCCCAGCCATTGCCGCTTCTGGGCAAACCCGGTCTGCGCGGCGAGCGGCTGAATCTCGATGTGGAGTCTTGGCAAACCCGCCAGAGCGCTTCAGAACGCTCGGTTGCGCTTACTGTGGTACAGCTTGCCTACGAGTACGCCGTCAACCGCCGCAAAGCCGAATATGCGCAAGAGCGTCAGAAGCGCTTCCAGCTCATCGAATCCTACATGGCGGGCCGCGTGTTCGCCTCCCCTCAACGCAGGACGGAAAGCCGCATCGTGCGCAACCGATTAAAGATTCTGTCCGCCGAGGCCCTCCAGAGCCATGCCGCGTTCAAGGCTACGCTTGAAAAAATGCGGGTTTATCTGCCTCTGGGGCCGGGCTCCTATCCGGTCATCGAAGTTCCCTGGCTCTCAGGCAACCGCGGCCTTGATCAAAAGGAGTGGCTGGCCAAGGCTCTCGATCGCAATCCCGATCTTCGCATTCAACAGCTGGAAATGAAGGGTGCGCAGGTGGACCGGACGATCGCCGCCCGAGAAGGCTGGCCCGATCCCTCTTTTATCGCCTCCTATGAACAAGCCAGGACGGTCGATACCGAGAAAAATGTCGGCATGGGGATTGGGTTGGCGCTGCCCCCCTGGAACCTGAACAGAAGCGCGGTCCGCAGCGCGGAGAAGAAAATCACGGCCGAGGAACGGCTTCTCGCGTTCCAGCGCCAGGAAATCTCCGCTGAAATTTCACGCACACTGGCCGAATACGAAGCGTCCCGCCAAGTGGTTCTGACCTATCCAAAAAACCAGATGGCCGAACAGGAAACACAGTTGCGGGAAGCGGAGGGAGGATTCCGGCGCGGCCAAGTTGATCTTCTCACTTTCCTGGAGCTCGACAGCTCCGCCGCGGAGGCCTTTTCCAGCACCGTTGAATCTCAAGACAATCTGGTTTCCAAAATAGCCGACATCTGGCGTTTGAGCGGCGAAGAAAATCTGCCGGCTCAGATCACATCCTTTTAGGGGGGCTCCTATGGATCGCATGCTCGAATGGACGCTTAAGAACAAGGTCAGCATCGTCGTTTTCTTCGCCCTCGCGGCCGGATGCGGTATTTATGCGCTTTTAGGACTTCCCGTTGACGCGGTCCCGGACATCACGCCGGTGCAGGTGATGGTCAATACAAAGACGCGGGCGCTGGATCCGGAACAGATCGAAAAGACCGTTTCCTTTCCCATCGAGACCGATATGAGCGGGATCGCCGGCGTCAAGGAGGTGAGGTCTCTCTCCAAATACGGCCTTTCACAAGTGGTGATCGTTTTTGAGGATGGCACCGACATCTACTGGGCGCGCCAACAAGTGAACGAACGCTTACAGGGCATCCGGGGAGAGATCCCGGCGAGCCTCTCGCCGGAACTGGCGCCGATCACCACCGGTCTTGGCGAAGTGGTCATGTACGCCGTTCTGGCCAAGGCGGGAAGTCCCCTGGCGGCCAAACCGGAGGTGGAGCGGTTGCTCTTCTTGAGGACCATTCAGGATTTCGTCATCGCTCCCTATCTCAAGCGGGCGGTTAAGAATGCCGCTGAGGTGGATTCCACAGGTGGATATAAAAAAGAGATTCACATCGAGCTCCATCCCGAGCGCCTCGACGACTACGGCTTGAATATGGAGCAAATCGGCGAGCGCCTGGAAGCGCTCGGAGAAAACGTCGGGGGCGGCTACATTCAGCCCCAGGGCAAGCAGGTGATCGTCAGATCGGCGGGCCGTCTACAAACGTTGGACGAGATTCGGGGGCTTGCCATCAAGCTGGATGTCCTCGGGAAACCCGTGCCGCTCTCGCGCGTGGCGGACGTCCGAGAAGGCTACTCCCAAAGGATGGGCGGGGCCACCTATAACGGCGAACAAACGGTGCTGGGGATCGTGCTGATGCTCTCGGGGGCCAACTCCCGGCAGGTGGCGGTCGATGCGGAAAAAGCTTTGAAAGAAGCCGTGCTTCCGCCGGATGTCGAGGTGAAGCTCCTTTACAGCCGAAGTTTCCTGGTGAACGCCACGCTGAAAACAGTGACGAAAAATCTCGCGGAAGGAGCCGCGCTGGTCATCGCGGTGCTGCTTCTGATTCTGGGCAACGTCCGAGCGGCGCTCTTTGTGTCTCTGGCTATCCCCTTGTCGATGCTTTTCGGCATCGTGGGAATGCGGTGGCTGAATGTCTCGGCAAGCCTGATGAGTTTGGGCGCGATCGATTTCGGACTTCTGGTCGACGGCGCTGTCGTGATGATCGAAAACGCCTTGCGACGCCTGGAAGATCACCGGGGAGAGCTGACCCCACAGGACCGCTTCAATCTGATCCTCGACTCAGGCCGGGAGGTGATCAAGCCCGTCACGCTCGGCCTTGTCATCATCATGCTCGTCTATGTGCCCATTTTGTCCTTGGGAGGGATTGAGGGAAAACTTTATGAGCCGATGGCCCTGACGGTGCTGATGGCCTTGGGAGCGTCGCTCCTGGTCGCGGTCCTTTTGATGCCTGTGCTGGCTTACCTCTACCTTAAGCCGGCGCACGGCGGCGGCCAGGAAGAGCGGCTTGTGTACCGGACGTTTCGAAGGCTCTACGAGCCCTTCCTGGATATGAGCCTCAAACGTCGAAGGGTTATTTTGGCGCCGACTCTGATTCTGCTGGTTGCGGCCGGCGTGGTTTTCCGGCAAATAGGCGGCGAATTCATGCCGCCTTTGGACGAAGGGGACATCGTGATTAACCTCACTCGCGCCTCGGACATCGGCGTAGACGCGTCTCTGGATATGCAAATGAAGAGTGACAAAGTGATCGAAAACTTTCCAGAGGTGGATCGGGTGTTTTCCCGTATCGGCACGCCGGAGTCGGCGACCGATCCCATGGGCGTTCACCTCTCCGACACCTTTGTCATCTTGAAAAAGAACCGCTCCCAATGGCCAGCCGTCGCAGGAGGCCGTAGGCGCACAAAAGGGGAGCTTTATGACGCGATCAAGGAGGCCCTGGATCGCGACGTGCCCGGCCAGGAGGTCAGCGAAAACCAGCCTATCGAGATGCGCTTCAGCGAGATCCTGGAGGGCAGCCGCGCGGACGTGACCTTGCGGATTTACGGGCCGGAGCTTCCGGTGCTCATCACGCTTCTCGAGAAGGCGATTGCGATCGTGGAAAAAATCCCCGGCGCGGAAGAAGTGGAAATGGACGCCTTGACCGCGTTGCGGAAAAGTCCGGTTTTAAGCGCCCGGCCGAATTATGCCGCGATTGCCCGCTATGGCTTGGATATTCATCATGTCAACCGGCTGATGGAAGCGGCGATGGGCGGCCAGGAGGTCGGAAGTTACTATGAGCAGCAGTGGCGCTTCCCCATTATTACCCGGGTGGAGGAGTCGCGCCGGGAAGATGTCGAGACAATCAAATCGTTGCCGGTGGGTCTGCCAGAGGGGGGCTCTGTTCCGCTTTCCAAGGTCGTGGATTTCCACTATGGCGACGAAGTGACCACGATCGCTCACGATTACTCGGCGCGCTACGCGGCGGTGGCGATATTTTTGTCCGGGCGCGACATCGCCAGCTTTGTGGCCGAGGCTCGCCAGGCCATCGCCAAAAACCTCCCCCTGCCGGAAGGCTACAGTCTCACCTGGGGCGGCCAGTTCAAGAACCTTGAGCGCGCCAAGCAGCGCCTGGCGCTGATCGTCCCGCTGGTCCTGGCGGCGATCCTGCTCATTCTCTGGAGAACCTTCGGGATCTTCCGCCAGGCGCTTTTGGTCTTCACGACCATTCCGCTGGCCATGACAGGTGGCGTTTTCTCGCTGGCCGTGCGCGGCATTCCGATGAGTGTTTCGGCTTCCATCGGGTTCATTGCGCTGATGGGAATCGCCGTTTTAAACGGCATGGTGCTGGTGACCTTCTTTAACCAGCTGCGTGCCCAAGGCGCGGAACCGGCTCAAGCGGCGCGCGAGGGGGCGTTGGTCCGGCTGCGGCCGGTCCTGATGACGGCGCTGGCGGCCAGCGTAGGATTTGTGCCCATGGCGCTTAACACCGGTCTCGGCGCGGAGGTCCAGCGGCCTCTGGCGACCGTCGTGATCGGCGGGCTCGTCACTTCTACGTTGCTCACACTGGGGGTTCTTCCGGCCCTTTATTCGTGGCTGGAAACAAGGTGGCCGGGTCCAGGGACCCGCTGAACGTGGCGTCCGTGGAAGGCGAAGTGGTGGATATCGCCTGCTTCATGGGGAAAGATCACAAAAGGGATCATCCCCAATGCACGAAGTCCTGTCTTTTGGACGGCACCCCGATTGGACTCTTGGGTGCGGAGGGGTCTTTTTACCTCCTCTTGGAAGGTCATGCGGTGCCCGATTTTTAGGGATCTCGACGACGGTTTAAAAGGCCGGAAACGACGCTGATCGGATTACTCTGCTCGGTTAAGTGACTATGCTGCTTGGAAAATAAGCCGTTTGGCAGGTGGTGGTGTTGGCTGGGAAGCGGTCCTTTTCACAAATCCAAAATAAGATACTTTCAGCGGCATGATAGCGTGCAAAATTAAGATAAAAATGCTGACAAGCCCGTTCCAAACGAAATGCAACGTTATGGGAACGACTAAATTGCCGGTCGTATAGTAGGCGTAACTTGTAGCTATCCCCCCCAGCCAATGGTGGAGCCGTTTTTCGTTGACATGTACTTTGTAGAAAACGTCCGCATTGGCAACCATCGCAATAAAGATTCCCACCGGCAAGTTCCATCCTACTGAAACGTTGAAAAACGGCAAAACGTAGTTAAACGGTCGTGATAAGTCAAAAAACGATACCCACAGCCAGCGTGAGAGATTGAAATAGACATAGCGAAATATCACTTCTTCGGCGATAGGAGCGATAAACGTGGCGACAATAGCATGTAAAATTAGGGTCGGATACTCATACTTCGTTTCCCATCCAACTATCTTTGAAATGATATGACAAACCAAACGTATGGCCAGTATCCCGCCTAACATTTGGTGCATATGCCAGGCTGTAAAAATGTTCAAGGCGTATGAAAAGCTGCTCCCAATAGTCCCCCAGTTTTGATAAAGAATAAAAGTTGAGCTAATAAGCGCGATTGCTCCACCGACAATGGCGTAGGTTTGTATTGACTCTTCCGGATCAGGTTTCTCTTCCTCCTCGTCTTCGTCTTTGTTTTTAATATCGAAGAATAGCGTTGCTGCTTTCCCGACAAATTTAAGAATCGCTGACGCAACAACTAGGTTCACCAGGACACGTTTAAAGAACCCATATTCATAGGGCGCTTGCTTAAATAGGGCGTTCAGGTCAAACCACAGATAAATTTCATATCCGATTAAGACTGCCCCTCCAGCAAGTATCGCCAACCTGACTAACCCAAGCAGGACTACTTCCGCGCCCATGCCATATCCTCGTCCGTACGCCTTCCCTGGGACGGATGAACTCTGGAAACGAGGCAATACAAGGGAGGGTCCAGAAGAGCGTTTCCAGGCGGATAGGCCACGACCCAAATCGCTTATCCGTTTTAGGAAACCCGGCCTGGCAGATCCCGCCAATCGAGACTTTATACTGCGATGACCAACGCTGGATGCCTCGGTTCTAACCGTTATAAAGTTGCCTAACAACCGCTGAACGAAAACAAATTTCAGCGTCATGGCCTGTGAAGCGAATGAAACAGTATATTGTGGCAATAGAGTCTTATTTGTTTCGGAGAATGGGCTATGGGCAGCGGCCGCTGACTCGGTCAAGAGAGCGAAAACAAGGAGAGTTGCAATTAAACGAGGAGAAGGTCGCATATAAGCGTGAGAAGCCTGATAAAGGGTATCAATGCCATGTTACGAACTAATGAAAAAATAGACTCATTTTTTACCAATAAAAGGACCCCTCCTCACATGGGTCTTTTGGACTTTACGCATAGGCCCCGGGGGCCATTTATTGGGACAGAGGAATCTTCCTTCAAAAGTTGCGGGCCCGCAACTTTTGTACTTTCCCTGAAATAAATGGCTTATATTGCGTATTTTAGATATAAACCGCCAAAAGGAGGCTAGCATGAAGACCCTGCTGATTCTCAGCCACAAAGCCTATGACGGCGGCGACGTGGCCTGGAACGCCCTGAGACTGGCGGAGACCCTGATCGGGACGGGCCACGGCGTCCGGATATTTCTCATGAACGACGCCGTCGACGCATCCCGCAAGCAGGCCAAACCCGAAAACGCCGAATTTGATTTGGGCCAGATGCTGCTGGATCTGGAGAAGAAAGGGGCCGAAATCAAGCTCTGCACCACCTGCATCAATCGTTGCGGCATCGGGAAGGGGGACGTGCTCTCCCAAAGCTGGCCGGCCACGATGAAGGATTTGGCCGCATGGACGGTCGATTCGGAACGAGTCATCACTTTTTAACCACGAAAAGGCCGTGAATAAGCTGAAAAATTTCTCTCTCGTTGAATTTTCCGTTGAGCACCCCCGATGGGTCGTATTCCTGACGGTCCTCGTTACCCTGGGATCTTTGACCCAGTTTCCCAAGGTCCGCACGGACACCAATCCTAAAAACATGCTTCCCCCTGCCTCGGAGGTGCGGGTCTCCAATGACGCCGTGGAGAAGACCTTCGGCCTCTATGAGGACATGATCGTTGTCGGAATCGTCAACGAGAGCGGCATCCTCAACCCGGGGACGCTGGGGAAGGTCAAAAGAATCACCGATGAGATCCTTAAGACCCCGGGTGTGGCCGCCCGGGACGTGGCCGGCTTCACGACGATCGACAACGTCACGGTCGAGAAGGGAACGCTCCAGGTGAACCCCCTGATGAGCGAAGTGCCCCGGGACGCTCGAGAGCTGGAGGGGCTGCGCAGGCAGCTGTTTGAAAACCCCATGTTCGTCGGCCGCATTGTATCGCAGGATGGCAGGACAGGCGCGGTCTACGTCCCCCTGGAGAAGGGAGCCAACGGCAAGGCCATCGCCGATAAGATCCGGGAGATCGTCAGGCGGGAAGGCGGACCGGAGAGCTACTACATCGCCGGCGACCCCGTGGCGCGAGACACCTTCGGCGCGGAGATGTTCAAGCTGATGGCGATCTTCGCGCCGATGGCCTGCTTGCTCATGTTCGCCGCGCGCTACCTGATGTTCGGGGACCTCTTCCTTTCCGTCGTCCTCATGATGGACGCCCTGATCGCGGTCCTTTGGAGCATGGGGCTCTTGATCGGCCTGGGCTTCCCCATCCACATCATGAGTTCCATGGCCCCGGTATTTTTGATGGCCATCGCCACGGACAGCATCCATATCTTCAACGAGTTTTACTTCCGTTACAAAGAGGAGCGGGACAAGAAAGCCGCCATCCTCAAAACCATGGAGGCGGTGGGGCGGCCCGTGCGCTACACGGCCCTGGCCACGGCCGCCGGATTTTCGGTCCTGCTTTTCATGAACATTATCCCGGTCAAGGTCTTCGGCGGCCTGGTGGCCTTCGGCACCGTTCTCCTGAGGCTCTTGAGCTTCAGCTTCGTCCCCGCGATGTTCACCTTCGTCCGGGAGGAAAGCATCGATAAGGCTTCGCAGGGCGAGGAGATCGAATCCAGCCGCGCCTCAAGGTTTCTTGGACGCTTGGCGGGCTTGGGGGCGCGCAGGCCCCGGGCCGTGGTGTTGACGGGCCTGGCTCTGTTCGCCGTGGCGGTCGCGGGCACGACCCGCATCGTGGTCAACAACAACATGGTGGAGTGGTTCAAGAAGTCGAGCGACGTCCGGACGGCCGACCGCGTCATGAACAAGGCGCTTGGCGGGACTTCTCTCGGATACCTGGTCGTCGGTTCTAAAGAGGGCGAGGAGGAGTTCATCAAGACGCCCCAGGCCCTGCGCTATATCGAGGGACTCCAGCGCCGCCTGGAGGGCCTTCCTTCCGTCGGCAAGACGACGTCGGTCGTGGACTACGTCAAGCGGATCAACCGCGTCCTGCACAAGGACGATCCGGCCTACGACCAGGTCCCGGAATCCAAAGAACAGGTCGGGCAGTACGTGTTCCTCTTCTCGATGTCCGCCAAGCCGTCGGACCTCGATAACGTCGTGGACCCCTCTTTCAGCAAGGCCAACGTGTGGGTGCAGCTCAAGACGTGGGACGCGCGCGCCATGAGGGACGTGATCGAGGCCGCGCGGGCCTATCAGCGCGGCAATCCCGTCGCCATGGAGATCACGCCCGCCGGGATCGCTTACTTCAACCTGGTCTGGAATGACGAGGTGCTGGGGGACATGATCAAGGGGTTCCTTCTGGCCCTGGTCGTCATTTTCGCCATCCTGTCCGTGAACTTCCGCTCGCCCAAATGGGCCGTTGTGGGTTACGTTCCTCTCCTTTTCACCATCGTCCTGATCTACGGAGCCGTGGGATTCGCGGGCAAGGATTTCGACATGCCCATCTCGGTGCTCTCTTGTCTCTCGCTGGGGATGGCGGTGGACTTCTCCATCCATTTCATCAACAGGTTCCGGCAGCGGCTCGCGGAAGGCCGCGCCGCGCCCGCCGGCGAGACCATCGAAGAATCCCTCATCTGGACCGCGGCGCGCCCCGGTAAGGGCATCCTGCGAAACGCCGTCCTTTTCGCCGCCGCATTCTCGGTGATGCTCTTCGCCCCGCTGGCTCCCTACGTCACGGTGGGCGCTTTCATCGTGAGCATGATGCTCCTGAGCGCCATCCTTTGCATCGTCTACATACCCGCCCTGATCGTGCTTTTGAGAAAATGGCTGTTTGCCGCCG
>Ga0155753_172_pt1 | contig 14129 bp, 11 predicted proteins | sample RifCSPlowO2_01_FD_107407 | JGI IMG/M metagenome (GOLD analysis project Ga0155753, IMG submission 107407) | Elusimicrobia bacterium RIFCSPLOWO2_01_FULL_59_12
CCAGCACCAGGAGCGCGTCGATGGACAGAAAGCCCTCCGCCAGGATCTTCGCGCGAAAGCGGGCCGCGAACGGTTTCAGCAGTTTCGTCAGCAGCGCCAGAGTCCGGTTCTCCCCCTCGCCTTTGAGCGGCAAGCATTCCAGCGGGACATCAAAATCACACAACCGCCTTGCCAGCGCTCGAACATCGCCCAGTGTGATGCGTTCGAGAACTTCCAACCAGTCCTTCGTGCCGGGTGTTTCCGCCACTACGTCTTGGCGGACCCGCCGATGATTCGGTGGCGGGGAGTCCTGGGTGCTGAGTTGAGATCGCAGCCACAGGGGCCACTCCATCTCAAACAAATCGTCCGCATGAATGCCCTTCTCATCCACCTCCGCGCCGGGGTTGATCCCCGCGGCCATGGGGAAGCGCTTCAGCAGGCTGAAGGCATAGGAGTGAATCGTCCCGATCGCCGCCCGGTCAATGGTCTCGAGCGCCTTCCGAGCTCGATCTTTTAGTTGATCGAGCGAGCCCGCCATAGCCTCAGCGGCGGGCCGGGCCTCCTCCACCGTGTTTGCATCCAAGACCTTGTGCAGTTCCGCGGCGATCCGCTCCTTCATCTCCCCCGCCGCCTTCTTGGTAAACGTCATCGCCACCAACGCCTCCATTGGCAAGTTCTTCTCAAAAAGCGCCTGCAGAATCGTCTGAACGAGAGTGTAGGTCTTCCCCGTTCCGGCGCTCGCCTCTATAACGATATTGCGGGAGAGGTTCATAAAAATAAGTGAATATCTTTCATTTTCGCGGGTCTAACGGATAGAAGTATCCATGGCACTCCTATCGGTACAGCACATTCAACGACATATCTACTTTATCCGTGACCACAAAGTCATGCTGGACAGTCACTTGGCCGATCTCTATGGTGTCAAAACCAAGGTTCTCTTGCAGGCCGTAAAGCGAAACTTGGATCGGTTCCCTGAAGATTTCATGTTCAAAATATCCCCTCATGAAGCTGAAAACTTGAGGTCACAAATTGTGACCTCAAGTTGGGGAGGTCGACGGTACATGCCCTATGCCTTTACCGAACAGGGGGTTGCGATGCTCTCTTCGGTGTTGCGCAGCCGTCGGGCCATTCAAGTTAACGTTGCCATTATGCGAGCGTTTGTGAAACTACGCGAGTTGCTGGCCACCCATAAAGATCTGGCCCGAAAGCTCGCTGAGTTGGAGCGAAAATACGACACCCAATTTAAGGTTGTGTTCGACGCCATTCGCCAACTCATGGAACCCGCTCCCGCCTCAAAACCTCCGCGGCTTACGCCAATCACCAAGGTGCGCGGTTTCATGGCCAAGGCGCGGTAGGTGGTCGCAATTTGCGGCCACATCAGATGCCTTTCTTTGGCGGCGTAAACGCCTCCTCATGCTTCTTCCGGAGGGGGCTGTTATCTGCCCGGATCTGCGTGGGTTTGTGCTCCTTCCGGCAGAGGGCGGTGAAACTGCACCAGGAGCAGTAGCTGCGCGGGTCGCTCGGGCGGATATAAAACGAGCCGGATTCAATGTTTTTAACAAGAAAGCTCAGGTTCTTATAGAAGCGCTCACCGTGTTCATCCCAAAAGCCGGGGCCGATTTTAAGGCAGTCGTCCTCCCCGAGCCGGTAAAAGGTGGCGACCCCGTCTTTGGCGGCCGGGTGACCTTGAGATGTGAGCCAGGCCCGGGCCAACAGGAGGTAGACGGGTAGTTGGAAGTTCTTTCCCTTCAGGATGGCTGTTTCGACCTTGTCCTTCTTGCCGATCCCGCCCGTTCCGGCTTTATAGTCCACCACTCGAAATGCGGGGTGCTTTCCTTCGCGGATATCCAGCCGATCGACCCGGCCATGTAACGGTGCCTGGCACAAAGCCGCGCTACGTTGCTCCGTTGGGCCAGGCACCGTTGCTAAATCCAGTTCGAAGTAGGCGGGTTTGAAGCCGCTTTCATTCATCTCCGCGAGGTCCAGCGGAATGAAGCGTTTGAGCACGGCCAGGATCTTGTTCTGTTCGGCCTGCCAGGCGATGGGATAGAGGTCGGGGTGGTCTTTTTCAAAACGGCGGAAAACAGCGGAGCTGACTTGGGTGAGGCGAGATTCCCATTCAGCCGCACCCCCATCCATGCCTTCCCCCATCAAGGGGGAAGGGGACGTGTTGGGAAGGCCTCGATAGAACTGCTCTAAAATCTCGTGAATGATTTTTCCTCGGGCGGTGTGCGCGACTTCGCCGTCCTCCACATCCTTTTCATCCGGGTCGAGTTCGAGGACCTTGCGGCCGTAGATTTTGAACGGGCATTCGGCGAGGTCCTTCAAGGTGCCCGGGGACAGGCCTCCGGCGAGGATCGCTTTCGCCAGCGGGTGGTCTTTGCCGATCAAACCGTCATGCGCGCCCAGCGCCCCGAAGGCTTCGATCTCGCTTTGTGATTTCAACAGGCGCGCGATCAGCTCCCGGTCCCATCCCAGAGCCTGATACAGCGCATCGGCATCCCGGTTTTCGCGATGGAAGACCAGTGAGATTTCCTTGGGCCGGAGCGTGCCGGGCGGGACCTGGCGGATTTTCTCCATCCAGGCCCGGCGCAGGGGTTTCAGTTCCAGGTTGTTCTTGTGCAGGAAATCGTGAAGGTACAGCGAGATGACCAGCGCCTTGCCTTCTTCATCGGAGCGCTGGCAGGAAAGATGAAGATGATGACCGGATGACCGGATGGCCAGATGGAATAAAAGTTTCTCCTCCTGATAACCGTCCATCTTTCGCCCGATGCGGCAGCCGAGGGCGCTGGCCAGCGCCGAGCGGGCGGCATCGGAAAGGAACGGGTCCTCGCGGATCAGACGCGGAAAAAGTTTTTCGTTGAGGCCCACCAGGAAGACCGCTTCAAAGGACAACCCGCGCGCGGTCATCACGTCCATCACCTGAACGCCCGCCGCGTTGTCCGTCGTCAGGGGCAGCCGCAGCCCCTCCAGCTTTTCTTCCAGGACGTCCAGAAATCGTTCCCGCGAAACGGGGCGTCCGAGTATGTCCAACTGCGACAACGCGGCGATCGCGGCCTGCAATCCTTCCCCAAGCGCGTACTCCGTAGAATCCGCGCCTTTGGGAAGTTTGATTTCGGAGGCGAGAAGATTTTTTGCCCAGGCGACGTGAGAGGACCAGGCGCCGCTCGCGCTTGCGGGGTTTTCCCGCAACACCTGCCTCGCCCGCTTGATCAGCGGATACGCCCCCACGGGTTCTTCGGCGTGAAGCGCGTGAGGAATACGGTGGGATTCGAAGACTTCCCGGATTGTGTTCAGATAGGGATCGAGCGTGCGAGCCTGGAGCGACATGTGATGAAACGGCACACCGGAATCCGCAAGTTCGAGGATTTTCTTGGCGGCCAGCCAGATTTCGTCGTGGGTGCCGGAACAGGACCACGCCTCAACGGACTGACGCGAAGACGCGGTGACGCGGAGACGCGGAGACGGTTCCGGCTCGGTGTTTCCCCGTGTCCCGGTGTCCCGGTGTCCCCGTGTCGACACCTTACTTGTTAAAGCCGGGTCCTTCAGCAGTATCTCCGCATACCCGTACGCCGGATTCCCCTCTTCGTACGGAAAGTACACGGTGGTATTCGGGTGGCCCGACAACCCATTAATCAGATCGAGCTGGACGCCGGTGAGGTCGTAGAAGCCGTAGAGGTAGATCGACGTCTGGCCTTTGATCCAGCCGCTCTTGGGGATGGCGTCCGCCGCGCGGTGGATGAAATCGGCGCCCACGCGCAGGCCGCGGTCATGCAGTTCTTTGTACATCAGCACATTGAGCTCAAGGATCGGGACGGCCCCGTCCGCGTTGTCCCCCAGGTGTCCTTCGCGCGCTGCGTTCGCGCAGTCCACGACCTTGGCGCCGGAGTCCTGCAAATCTTTGAGTGTGGCCGCCAGAGCGCCCGACAGTCCTTTGGGGATCGGGACGCCCGGGCGGATCAACTCTTTCCGCGAATGAAAGGGCGCAGCACCTCGACCCTCCAGGAAATCGTGAACAATCTCTCGGAACAGCGCCGGTTCCGTGACGAACCGGTCCTCCAGCGCGGGTCCCTCCGCCAGGACCCGTTCTGCGAGCGCGTAAAAGGTCAGAAAATGGATGTTTAGGAAACCCTCACCCCCAACCCCCTCTCCCTCCATAGGGAGAGGGGGGGCATAACCTTCCCCTCTCCCTATGGAGGGAGAGGGTGGCCGAAGGCCGGGTGAGGGTGAGGTGTTGGCCAGAAGTCTTTGCAGATGGTTCAGGAGCGTCGCGGACGGAGAGAGAACCAATAGATTCGCAAGCGGATCCGCCTGCTTCCGGGCCAGGAGGTCCTTTAAAAACGCTTCTTCAAGCGCGCGGTAGGTTCCGGTATGGAGGGTGGACATGGAGGGACTTCATTGTACTGGAAAGGCTGGGACCAGACTAGTCGGCTTCGACGGGGTGAGCGCGGGACAGGATCGACCAGAACGGACCCCATTCTTCCATGCGCAGGCCGCGGGCCAGGCCGAGGTAAACCAATCCGCCCCCCGCGATCGCCACGGCCAGACGCACGATCAGATGAAAGGGACCCCGCGCGGTCATCACCAGGTGGCAAAAACCGATCATCCCTAAAGATGCGGCGCAGGCTTTCAAGAGACAAGTCAGAATCCGCCGCCCGCCCAAAAGGCCGATTTTCCTCCTCAGCAGATAAAACAATAGCGCCGCGTTGACCCAGGAGGCTACGGCGGTGGCCAGCGCGAGTCCCCCCACCCCCATGCGCCGCATCAGCGCCAGGCTCAAGACGATATTCAGCCCCACGCAGACCGCGGCAACCGCGACCGGGACGCGCGTGTTCTGGTGCGCGTAGAACGCGCTGGCGAGGATCTTCACCGCCGCGTAGGCAAACAACCCGAGCGAGAAAAACAGCATCGCCCGGGAGGTCATCTCGGTGGCCTCGGGTGTGAACTGGCCATGTTCAAACAGGACTTTCACGATGGGCGCGCCCAAAAACATCAGGCCCGCCATCGCGGGGATGATCATGAACAAGGTCAGGCGGAGCGAAAAGTTGAGGGTGTCCTTAATCTGAACGGCATCGCCCCGCGCGACGCTGGCGGACATCGCGGGAAGCGCGACCTGCGACAGCGCGATCCCGAAGAGGGCCAGCGGCAGCTGCATCACCCGGTTGGAGTAGTACAGCGCGGTGACCGAGCCTTGCTGCAGGAACGAAGCGATCATCGTGTCCACAAAAGCGTTGAGCTGGTCCACCGAAATCCCGATCGTGGCCGGGAGCATCAATTTTTCCACCCGCAGGACGCCCTCGTGCCTCAAGTCCCATCCGAACATCAGCCGGTATCCCTTTTTAAGGAGCGCGGGGATCTGGATAACCCATTGGATAAATCCCCCGATCGCCACGCTGACCGCCAATCCGATCACCTGCTGGACCGGCGAAACAAACGGCGCGACGGCGAGCAAATAGACGATCTCCACAACGCTCAAGGCGGCGGGCGCCAGGGCGGGCAGGAAAAAGGAATGAAAAGCGTTCAAAACCCCGGTCAGCAGCGCCGCCAGGGAGATGAACAGCAGAAACGGAAACATGTACCGGGTGAGCGTGACGGTCAGATCGAAGCGTTCCGGAGTGCGCTCGAACCCCATGGCGATCACGCGGGTGATCTGCGGCGCGAACATCACGCCCAGCGCGGTCAAGGCGACCAAAAGCGCCAGGAGCGTCGTGAACATCACGCTGAAGAAGCGCTGGGTTTTTTCTTTTCCGTGCTTCTCCGCGTATTCTGAAAACACGGGGATAAACGAGGCGGAAAGCGCTCCCTCCCCCAGCAGGCGCCGGAACAAGTTGGAGATCCGGAACGCCGCGTAGAAGGCGTCCGCCGCAAGGCCGGCGCCGAAAAAATTGGCGACCAGGCTGTCCCGGACATACCCCAGGATCCGCGAGAGCATCGTGGCGCCTGTAAAGACGCCGGCGCGCTTCGCTAATTTATGCTGATCGGAGCTCACGGTGTGATACAATACCACTCCTTATGGCAAAATTAAAGACGGGACGACACACCTCAGCGCTCAAAGCCGCCCGGCAAGCCGAACGGCACGCGGTCGGAAACCTTGAAATCCGAAGCCGCATTCACACGATCGCCCGAAACGTAGAAGCGGCCGTGGCTAAGAAAGACGCCAAGACAGCCAAGGCGCTGCTCAACGAAGCGTTTCAGGCGTGGGATAAAGCGGCCAAGACGGGCGTGGTGCACTGGCGGTCGGCGTCGCGGAAAAAAGCGCGGTTATCAAGCCGCGTCAACGGACTGTCCGCCACTAAGGCGGACCCGCCAAAGCCGTAATGGCGGGCAAACCCTGCCCGCCGGCAGGCAGGCACAAAAGTCGTAACGTCAGGAGCGTCAGCGCCATCGCAGGCGTTTCTTTTCCGGTTTTGATGGTCTGATGGGCTTCCACGCAGTACGACAACCCTTCCTCGCGTTCCCCTGACTTTATCCAGTCGCGCACGGAGTAGGTCGCCATCGCGAGAAGTTTCAGCGGTTCCTCATCTTCTTCCAACAATTGTCGCAGGGTCCACATGGACGGCCCGGTCTTCTTTTGACGGACCGCCGTCAGCCATTCGAAGGGCGACAGCGCCTTCTCATAGCCGAAGCACGCTTCCACATCCTCCCGGACGATCCCGGGCCGGTCCCCCACGTACACGGCGGCTTTCGCCAGTTCCTGATCCAACCGGCGCAGGCCTTCTCCCGCTTCCTGCACCAGCCACGCGGCGGCCTCCGGCGTGAGAGTTTTCTTGTAAAGCCTGGCGCGCTGAACGGCCCAGCGCTGCGCGTGCTCGGGAAAAAGCGGCCAGAAAATGACGGCTGTTCCCGCCTTCATCACGGCTTCGACGAGAGGCTTTTCGGCATCGTCCCGGCGCCATTCTTTCCCCCAAATTAAAACCAGCTGAGTCGTTTCCGGAAGACGAGAGAGTCCTTCGGCCAGCGTTTTCTGAGCGTCACCGGACAACCGGGAGACGTTCTGGACTTCCACCAAACGAAAGGCGCCCAGGAAGGGGACGGTTTGGCAGGCCTGCAGGATGTCGTTGGCGGAGACGTTTTCGGCATCCAGGCGGTCCAGGTTTGTATCGGCGGCTTCGGCAGGGAGCCGGGCCTCGCGCAATTTTTTGGACGCTTCCTCAATGAGGAAATCTTCCGCGCCGGTGAAAAGATAAACGGCACTGTACTGCCCGCGGGCCCAAGCGGCGAAAAGGTCATCCGCTTTCATGGGGTTCATGACAGGGAAGAACAGGGAAGATGAGGGAACAGCAGGGAACAGCAGGGGACAGACCCGGAAGGGGTCCGTGATATTCCGTGATATTCCTTTTTTTCCATGATTTTCCCTGTTTTCAGTAGGGGATCGCGGGCGGAGAGGGGCTTTGCGGCGACCCGGGAGGCGGTGGAACGTTTTTCCGTAAGCCGGGACCGCTCAGGGTGTCGGAGGAGGTGGGCGACGATTTAGGGGCGGCCTTATCGGAGGTCCCCGTGACGGTGCCAAACCCTTCCAGCGTCCGCGTGCGAATGTCGCGCGAGAGCATGTCCCAGATGGTCTGGCGCGCTTCATCTTCCATCAGCGAGCCGGGCAGGCCGGAGGACGCCACGTAATAAGTGATCTGGCCCTGCATGTTGGATTCTTTCCACAGCGTTATATTTTTTACTTTGTCATAGAACGTGACGTCCACCAGGATCCAGAGTTTGTACTGCGTGGGGACGTGATTGGAATCGTAGCTGAGGGGCTCCAGAATATAGCGGGTGATGTCGCCGATCACGACCCCGTCCGCCTGGTCTTCGGTGGTGATGGAATAGCGCCCGTCGCGATTGAATTCGGCCTGGACCGCCAAGGTGAGCTTGTCTTCCAGCCCGTACTGCTGGGTGTGATTGGCGAACGCCCGCACAGCGATTTTGCCGATGTGCTGGGGCAGGACCTGGGGCGCGGGGTTGTAGTAGTACTTCTGACAGGCGGGAAGCAAAGCCGTCATCCCCGCGAAAGCGGGGATCCAGAACTTTTTTAAGCTAGATTCCCGCTTCCGCGGGAATGACGAAGTGGAATTCATTTGACGACGATGTTCACCAATTTATCCGGGACGACGATCACTTTGCCGACCGATTTGCCTGCCAAGGCCGCTTGGACTTTGGGATCGGCGAGAGCTTCTTTTTCGAGAACATCTTTGCTTGCGCCGGGGGCCATTTGAATTCGCGCCCGTAGTTTACCATTAATTTGAACGACGATCTCGACCTGGTCCGCCGTCAGCCATTGGGGGTCGGCCGCCGGCCATTTCGACTCGGAGGCCATGCCTTCCTGCCCCATCGTTTCCCACAGGTCATCCATTAAATGCGGCGCGACCGGGGATAACAGCTGGACGACGGTCAAAACCGCTTGTTTAGAAGCGGGATCTCCCATCATCGGGTAAAGATAGAGTACGTTAACGAGTTCCATGACCGCGGCAATAGCGGTATTAATCTGAATCTCAGGTTCGAAATCCCGGGTCACTTTGTCGATCGCCCAGTGTTGCTTGCGGAGAAGCTTTTTTTGAGCTTCCAGGGGCGCTTCCCCCTTAGGCAAGGCCTTCGTTACATGTTCCACCAGGCGCCACACCCGGCTTAAAAATCGCCATGCGCCGTTCACGCCCTCGTCCGACCAGGCGAGCTGCTGGGTGGGCGGCGCGGCGAACAGGATGAACATCCGGGCCGTGTCGGCGCCGTATTTTTCAATGATCGCGTCGGGGTCGACCACATTCCCGCGTGATTTGGACATCGCCGACCCGTCCAGCGTCACCATGCCCTGCGCGAGCAGACGCTGAAAGGGTTCCGGAGAGCTCACCAGCCCCAGGTCCCGCATCGCTTTGTGCCAGAAGCGGGAGTAAATCAGATGCATCGTGGCGTGCTCGATCCCGCCGATGTACTGATTCACCGGGAGCCACGGGTTGGCTCGGGCGGAATCAAACGGCGCTTTGGACTCTTTCGGGTCGGCGTAGCGGGCGTAGTACCAAGAGGAATCCACAAACGTGTCCATGGTGTCGGTTTCGCGGCGGGCTTTCCCCCCGCATTTCGGGCATTTCGCATTCAAGAACGAGGCGGATTTAGAGAGCGGCGATTCTCCTGTGCCGGTGAACTCGACATCCGTTGGCAGAAGGACAGGCAGGTCTTTCTCCGCTGCGGGAACGAGACCGCATGTTTCGCAGGTGAGCATCGGGATCGGCGTCCCCCAATAGCGCTGGCGGGAGAGCAGCCAGTCCCGGAGTTTATAGGTGACCGTGGGCTGGCCGGCGTCTTTGCTTTTGAGCCACTGACCGATTTTCTTTTTCCCCTCCGCGCTGGGCAGGCCGGTAAATTCTCCGGAGTTGATCATCTTTCCTTCGGCCTCATAGGCAGCCGTTAGACTACCTTCCTCCCCCTTTGTGGGGGAGGAGGGAGGTGGGGGGAGGCCCTGCTGGGTCGCACCCCCATCCTTGCCTTCCCCCATCGAGGGGGAAGGAATCAGAGGTTGAATGACCTCGATAATCGGGATTCCGTATTTCCGGGCGAACTCGAAATCGCGCTGATCGTGCGCGGGCACGGCCATGATCGCGCCGGTACCGTATTCCATGAGCACATAATCCGACACCCAGATCGGAGCGGGTTTTTGATTGACGGGGTTGATCGCATAGGCATCCAGAAAAAAGCCGGATTTCTCCCCCGCTCCCTGCCGGTTTCGTTTACGCGCACCCTGGAGATCAACCAGTTCTGCGAGCTTCTTTTTTTTGTCGGGGGTTTGCGACAGGGCTTGCGCGAGCGGATGCTGCGGCGCCAGGGCCATGAACGTCGCGCCGAACAAGGTGTCGGGGCGCGTCGTGAATACGGTCAGGGTTTCCGGGCGGCCCTGGACTTTAAAAAGAACTTCAGCGCCGTCGCTTTTGCCGATCCAATTCGCCTGCATGGCGAGCACTTCATCCGGCCAGGCGCCGCGCAGGAGGTCGTGGTCCTCGAGGAGCTGCTCCGCGTAGGCCGTGATCTTGAAAAACCACTGCTCCAGCTCTTTTTGTTCCACCACGGAGTCACAGCGCCAACACGTCCCCTCTGCCGATACCTGCTCGTTGGCCAGCACGGTCTTGCAGGAGGGGCACCAGTTGACCGCCGCCTTCTTCTTATAGGCTAATCCCTTTTCGAAGAATTTGATGAAAAACCATTGGTTCCAGCGGTAATAGTCCGGGTCGCAGGTGGCGAACTCGCGATCCCAGTCATAGGAAATCCCCAGGGCTTTCAACTGCTGGCCCATCACGGCGATGTTTTGCCGCGTCCATTTCTCCGGGTGGGTTTTGTTTTTGATCGCGGCGTTTTCCGCAGGCAGGCCGAAGGCGTCCCATCCGATCGGGTGCAGGACGTTTTCCCCCTTCATCCGGTGGTAGCGGGCAGGGATGTCCCCCAGCGTGTAGTTTCGCACATGGCCCATATGCAGGTTGCCGGAAGGGTACGGAAACATCTCCAGGCAGTAGTAGCGGGGCCGGGGATCGGACGGGTCCGCCGCGGCGAACGTTTTGCGCTTTACCCACTCCGCCTGCCACTTTTTCTCAACGGCTTTGGGGTCGTAGACGTCTTTCACCATCGTATCCTTATCTCTTCATTGCGCGATGGCCATCGTAAAGCGCTTCGCGTCACGAGGGCCGCACTAAGTATAGAAAACTCTCCTGGTTGCCTTTGCGGCCCTTGACGGGCGAGTCCATGAGGCCGGCCACGGTAAATCCCGTGTTGGTGGCCATGGTTTTCACCTGATGCAAAATCTTTTGACGGATGCCTTCGTCTCTAACAATCCCTCCCGGCGCTTCTTTCGGCGTTCCTTCAAACTGAGGCTTGACCAGCACCAGCGCTTCGGCTCCGCTCAACACCTCCGCGAGCTTGGGCAAAATCTTGTCCAATGAGATAAAGGAGACGTCCACCCCGGCGAAGTCCGGCTTTGGAGAAAGGGAGGCGGCATTGAAGAAGCGGAAGTTTGTGCGTTCCAGGACATGGACCCGGGGATCCTTGCGCAGCGTGTAATCCAACAGTCCCCATCCCACATCCACGGCATACACCGACTTGGCGCCGGCTTGAAGCAGGCAATCGGTAAAGCCGCCGGTGGACGACCCGACATCGAGACAGGTTTTCCCTTTTACGGAAATACCGAAAGTCTCCAAAGCGCCGCGGAGCTTGTCGCCGCCGCGCGACACATAGCGGGATTTTTTGGGGAGATTAGCGAGCAGGCTGGGCTTCGGCTTCCGCTTTATTGGCACGCAAGAATTGAAGAGTCGATTTGGCGATTTTTTCCGGGGAGAGGCCTACCAGATCGCGGAGATAGAGCTGGGGCCCGTGATCAATGAAGCGGTCGGGAATGCCCAGACGACGAACGCGGGCGTCAGTGCCTTCCAGCGCTTCAAGCACGGCGCTGCCAAACCCTCCGATGAGGACGTGATCTTCCACCGTGACGAAGTTCCGGGTCTGCTGGAGGAGCTGCCTGAGAAGATCGATGTCGATGGGCTTGACGAAGCGCATGTTCACCACGCCGCAGGGGATGCCTTCCTTTTCGATCAGCGTGGCGGCCTTCAGGCAAGGATGGACCATGCTGCCGATCGCCAGGAGATACACGTCGGCGCCGGGCTTGAGCACCACGCCGCGTCCCACGGGCAGGGTGCGGAATTCGGCGTCAAGCGGCACGCCTTCGCCGGGGCCTCGCGGATAGCGGATGACGGAGGGTTGATTCAGGCTGAGCGCCGTCTTCAACATATGCTGCAGCTCATTCTCATCCCCCGGCGCCATGACCACAAAATTGGGGATCATGCGGCTGTAGGCGAAATCAAATACCCCGTGGTGCGTCGGGCCGTCCTCCCCCACCAGGCCGGCGCGGTCAAGACAGAAAACGACCGGCAGTTTCTGGAGTCCCACGTCGTGTTCCATTTGATCGTAAGCGCGCTGGAGAAAGGTGGAATAGATCGCGACCACGGGACGAAGGCCTTCGCAGACCATGCCGGCGGCGAAGGTCACGGCGTGCTGTTCCGCCAGGCCCACGTCATAAAAACGGGATGGGATTTCCTTGCGGAACAAGTCGGTGCCGGTTCCTTCCGGCATCGCGGCGGTGATCGCGATCACGCGCGGGTCCTGCTTCGCCAGTTTCACCAGGGCCTGCCCGAAAACATTCTGATAGGCGGGGGGCGACACCGTCGCGGGTTTGATCATCGCGCCGCTGGTGACGTCGAATTTGCCCGGGCCGTGCCAGGTGATCGGGTCCTGTTCGGCAAATTCGTAGCCTTTTCCCTTCTTGGTCACGATGTGCAGGAGGACCGGGCCCTTAAGCGTCTTGATGTTTTCCAGGACTTCCACCAGGCGGTTCACATCGTGGCCGTCCACCGGCCCGAAGTAGGAAAACCCCAGCTCTTCAAACAGCATGCCGGGAAAGAGCAAGACGCGCATGCGCTTGGCGACGCGCAAAAGTCCCGCGCCGTAGAATTGGATGCGCTTCAGGAACTTTTCGACTTCCTGTTCCAATTTTTTCGCCAGGCCGCCGGTGAGCAGTTTGGCCAGGAACGCGCCCAAGGCGCCCACGCGGTTGGAAATGAACATTTCATTGTCGTTCAGGACGACCAGGAGGTCCGCGCCGACGTGGCCGGCATTCTGCATGGCTTCAAACGACATGCCGCCGGTGATGCATCCGTCGCTCACGATCGCCACCACGCGATGGTCCTCTTTCTGCTGGTCGCGCGCGACCGCCATGCCCAGCGCCGCGGAGATCGCGGTGGAGGCGTGGCCCGCGCCGAAGGCGTCGTAAGGGGATTCATCCCGTTTCAGGAAGCCGGAGAGCCCGTTCAACTGGCGGAGGGTGTCAAAGCGGTCCTGCCGGCCGGTGAGGAGTTTGTGGCCGTAGGTCTGGTGACCCGTGTCCCAAACCAGCCTGTCGATCGGGGTGTTGAAAACGTAGTGGAGGGCGATGGTAAGCTCGGTGGCTCCCAGGGAAGACCCCAGATGGCCGCCCTTCTTGGACACGGTGTCCAGGATGCGCTGGCGCACTTCTTTCGCCAGCTCGGGCAGCACGCCGCGCTCCAGCAGGCGGAGATCTTTCGGGTCTTTGATTTTTTCCAATATCGCCATGTTAGTGATCCCTCTCGATAATGTAATTGGCCAGCTGCTTTAAAATTTGCGCGCGCTTTCCGAACGGCTTGAGCGCGCCTTTCGCCTCTTCCACCAGCGCGGCCGCTTTGCGCCGGGACTCCTCCAGGCCGTACAGGGCCGGGTAGGTCAGCTTCCGGTTGGCCCGGTCGCTCCCCTTTTTGCCGAGTTTGCGCTTGTCCGCCACGATGTCCAGGATGTCGTCGGCGATCTGGAACGCCAGCCCGATTTTCTCACCGTAGGCCGTAAAGTAAGCCACCTGCGCGGGGCTCGCTCCGGCCAAGGTCGCTCCCGCCTGCAGGCTCGTTCGGATCAGGGCGGCGGTCTTATGCCGGTGGATATAGTTCAAAATATCGGTGTGGCCGTTGCGTTTCTGCCACTTGCCGCCCTCCATCTGGATGTCCACCACCTGCCCGCCGATCATCCCGAAGGTGCCGGACCCATGCGCGATCTGACCTACAACGTCTGATACCGCTTTGGAAGAAACGCCGCGTATTTTAGCATTTTTTGATATGAGCTCGAACGCCTTGGTGAGGAGCGCGTCCCCGGCCAAAATGGCGATCGCTTCCCCGTACACCTTGTGATTGGTCGGCCGGCCCCGGCGAAGGTCGTCATCGTCCATGGCCGGCAGGTCATCATGAACCAGCGAGTAGGTATGGATCAACTCCATGGCGGCGGCGGTCGGCAGGGCGATCTCCGGTTTGGCGCCGCAGCATTCGGCGGCCGCCAGGACCAGGACCGGCCGGAGGCGTTTACCCCCCGCAAAAATGGAATAGCGCATCGCCTCGTGGATGATCTCCGGCTGGGAGCGGGTGCTGTCCAGGTAGTGGTTCAGGGCCTGATCCACCATCTTGCAGCGGGATTCGAAATAGGAATGGAGCGGTTCGGGCATCATGGACGACAATTGTACATTATGAGGCGTGCTACCGAGCTACGGCGCTACTGTAAGGGTGCGGGGGTAAAAAGTAGGGGATTCGAATTTTCCCTCGCCCGCCGGAAGGCGGGAGAGGGCAAGGCCGACCGGA
>Ga0155753_176_pt5 | contig 13847 bp, 15 predicted proteins | sample RifCSPlowO2_01_FD_107407 | JGI IMG/M metagenome (GOLD analysis project Ga0155753, IMG submission 107407) | Elusimicrobia bacterium RIFCSPLOWO2_01_FULL_59_12
GCCAGGGTTTCCTGCCCCTTTCCGCCATCGGCCAGAAGAAGAATCTTTCCTGGGATGAGGCGGTCATGCACAAGGCGCAGCATGGCCTGCGTGTCCTTTGCACTGGGATCTCCGGCAATCACGATCTGCTTGGGTTTCGAGAGAGCGTAATCGAGAGCGACCAGCATCTGGGCCAGCGACCCCGGATCCTGAGCGAGTTGCTTTCCGAATAAGGTGAGCGTTTTCTCTGCCACCTGCCTGAAATCTTCGCGATCCGTAAACTGGGCGAGGCGTAAAAGGTTTAAGGCGGCGACCGAACTTGCCGTCGGCTCCACGTTGTCCGAATCTTCCTTGGCGCGTACGAGTAAGTTTTGATCATGATCAGCGGCCGTCATGTAGAAGCCGCCGTTCTCCCGGTCATAAAAGAGCCGGTTTTGCGTTTCTGTCAGCTCGATGGCCCATTCGAGCCATTGGACATCAAAGGACGTTTCGTAGAGATCGATGAGCCCTTGGACGAGGAAGGCGTAATCGTCGGCGATCCCAGGTATTTTCCTTTCGCCATCCCGCCAGCGGCGATACAGCGTCCTGCTCTTCGAGCCATAAAGGTTTGTCCGGATGAAAGCAGCCGCTTTGCGCGCCGATTCCAAATAAGAAGGATCGTCAAAAACCTGCGCGGCTCTGGCAAAGGCCGTCATCATCAAACCGTTCCAGGAAACCAAAATCTTGTCATCCAGATGCGGCCGCGGGCGTTTGCTTCTGGTGGCGAGGAGCTTTTGGCGGGCTTCTTCCAAAAGAGTTTTTACCCGGCCCTCGGGCATCTTGAACTGCCGCGCTGTTTCCGAAAGGGTGTGCGCCGCAAATAGGATATTTTTGTTTTTGAACTCCCCATGTGGATCCGCGGAGGCGTTACCCTCGGACCTCACACCATAGTGATAACTGAAGATCTCCCCGGGTTCGGAGCCGAGGGCGGTCCGTATCTCCTTCTTTTCCCAAACGTAGAAGGCTCCCTCCGTCTTGTGTTCATGGCCTTTGTCTGAAACTTTGCCGGCCAGCTCTGGGGGCAGGCTATCGGCGTCTTCTGCGGAGTAAAACCCTCCCTGCGGATGCGTCATGTCACGCCGTACATACTCCAGCGTTTCTCGCGCGATCCGCGCCAATTCCGGGTCCTTGGTGATCTGATACGCCTCCAGGTAATTGACCGCCAATTGCGCGTTGTCATAGAGCATTTTTTCAAAGTGGGGGATGTGCCAGACGGCGTCCGTGGAGTAGCGGTGGAACCCGCCGCCAACCCGGTCGTAAATGCCCCCGCGGGCCATTGCGCGGAGCGTCGCGACAGACATCTCAAGCGCCTTTTTCTGGCCGCTGCGGGCGTGGTAACGCAGTAAAAAGTTGTGGATGACGGGCATTGGAAACTTCGGCGCTCCCCGGAAGCCGCCGTGGGTTGAGTCATAGGACTTCTGAAACGAGGCGACGCCGTTCTCAAGGGCAGCGGGGTCGAGCGGGCCGCTCCGGCCGGAGACCGTCATGTATTTTTGGATCGTCTGGCTCGCCTGGTTGCTTGAGTCGACGACTTTATTACGTTCCTTTTCCCAGGCTTCCGCCAAGCGCTCCAGAATTTGCGGGAATCCCGGCCTGCCCCACCTGGCATCGGGCGGGAAATACGTGCCTCCGTAAAACGGCTTGAGATCAGGGGTGAGCCACGCGGACAGGGGCCAACCTCCGCCTCCCGTCATCGCGGAAACCGCCGTCATGTAAATCTTGTCTACGTCCGGCCGCTCCTCCCGATCTACCTTGATCGATACGAAGTGTTTGTTCATGAGGGCGGCGATCCCGGGGTTGGAAAAGCTTTCCCGCTCCATCACATGGCACCAGTGGCAGGTGGAATAGCCGATAGAGAGAAAAATAGGCTTGTTCTCCCGTTTGGCTTTCTGAAATGCCGCTTCTTCCCAGGGATACCAGTCCACGGGGTTGTAGGCGTGCTGGAGCAGATACGGACTTTTCTCGTTGATGAGGTGATTGGGTTTATTCTGCGAAGCCCGGCTCACGGACGGCGCCAACGAAACAAGAAGGCCCAGGATCCAGCCGCGCCGGCGCTTCATTGATCCTTTGTGGCGGGTTCGGCCAAGCCGAGTAGTAGTCCCTTTTCATGCCAGAGGGTGACCCGAAGGCCATCCACCTCCCAAACGCCGGCGTGAATCCCGGCCGACTCCTCCGTCGACTTTACTTGATAGAGCGTGCAAAGCATCCCATTCGGTTTCGACAGGCGGATTTGCGCAGCGGGCTGACTGCCCAAAGAATAGGATCCGGCGATCACGCAAGCCGCCGTCGCTCCACTCACCGCCCATTTTCGCCATTGCCTGTTGAAGAGAAAAGGGCCGTCGATCTGCTGAACAAGCAAGGCAAGCCGTTCGCGGGGCAATGCCTTCGCCGCGTAATGTGCCGCCAACCGCTGGTTCAGTCTTTCGTCATTCATGTCGCACTCCCGGGGGAGATTCGACGCCCAATCGCTTTTTCAATTTCTGGCGGGCCCGATGAATCAAACTCAAGACGGTTCCCCTTGGTATTTCCAGCCGGATCGTTGCGAACAAATAGCCCCGGTGCCAGGGTCCTTGAGACCTGGTAAGCCTCAAGCAGGCCTCCTGCAGAAGGTCTTCGGCGGCGGTCGTTGGATCGTCCGCCGCCGAAGCCGGTGAACCCGCCAACCCGGCAATACCCATTGATTGCAGCCAGGCGAATCCAATTACGCCTCCTATCGTTGAGTTCATCTCACTAACGGGTAAGCATCCAGTAGGCCCCCGTGGCCATGACGCCTGCGGCAGGTAAAGTGACCAGCCAGGCCAGAGCGATGTGGCGAACAGTGCCCCATTCGATTCCGCGCACCCCTTTGCGGAACCCCATGCCCATAATGGCGGATCCGGAAGCATGCGTCGTAGAAACCGGGAAACCATAGATTGCAGTCCCCACGACAAGAGCGCTTGTCGCAAGGTTGTCCGCAATGATCGATCGCCGCGAACGATTGATTCTGCAGATGGCTTTTGCCGCGCCTCGCGCAATTGCGTAGCGCCACCGCTTAGGAATGACAAACGTGAACAGCTATTCCAGAAATTCGTAGATATCGGCGCTCACCCGCCCTCCTTATGAAGGAAATATTCTGTCAAGAGCTCGCCGGCCAAGCGGTGGCCATCTTGATTCCAATGCCCTCCGCCGAGATGCGTCGTTTTAAATCCGTGCAGAAAGATGCGGTTCTGTTCAGCGTAGGATTGCATCCGGGGCGCCAACGTAACCATCTCAAGATGCTTCTGACCGGCGAAGCGCGTGAGGCGCCTCTCGGGGTAGAACAAATCCTTCACTCCCAGCTTCTGCATGAATCGCAAACGCACGCTCGGATCCGGATGGATTTGCATACCGCTCGATACGGTTGCCGCGACAAATCGGGCCCCTTTGGAGATCACTTCTTCGCGCATTTCGAGAAGGAGGCGTTCTGTGATATCCCACGCGTCACCCCAATCCTTATTGATCTGTTCAAAATAGACGGCGTCATCCAAACCGGGTTCCCCGGGCAAATTATCGCGTTCCGGCGTCATCTGGCCCCAGTTTTTCACATTCTTGTATCGATGCAGCAATTGAAGTGCCCGCAAATGATCCGAGAGTTTTATAAACCGCTGCCAAAACTTCGTCGTTTTGAACTCGTAAGTCCGAGATTTTCGGAATGAGTCATCCAGGCGCAGGGCCCCCTTGTGAAAAACGTAAAATGGGCGAAGCGTATCCGTTTCCAAGATCCTGGAATTATTTCGAATATCGTTTCCAATAGTTATCATTAACAACACGATATCAGGGGAATAGGCCCATACACGATGCTTTAAAGTCAACAGTTCCTGCGCCGTACCGTATCCGGCCACCCCAAAATTGATGACCTCGACACGTTTGGATTGAAAGGCCTTCCTTTTGTTTAACTCGGCTTCTAAAACGGACCAGAATGTCTGTTCCATCGGAACTTGGAGAGCTTCGGCAAAAGAATCGCCCAGCACGGCGATACGAACCGTATCCGCGGATTTTAGTTTATCGTGCTCACGATCCCGCAGCCCCTCACCATTGACTCGAATGAAGGCCTCTCCCTCGTCACGCCACCACCCTTGTGCGTTCGGACGGAGTCGGTGCCCTGTCAATTCGTCGGGCGCATAAAAAATGGGGTACGAAAGGCCCCCAAGCCGTAACGCCAGCTCTGAGAGGCCCGTCGTGAATAGCGTGCCAATCGCCAACAATCCTAGATAGGCGAGCCATCGCTTCATGGTTTTAACATCTTCATTGAAAATGCTTGAGCGTCCAGGACGCACTCACCGCAATCGCGCCGGCTGTGGGAAGCGTGACGAGCCAAGCCACGAGAATGTCTCGAACCACCCGCACATTCAAAGAAGAAAACCCTTTGCGGACACCCATCCCTATAATGGCTGAACTGGAGACATGGGTCGTTGACACCGGAAAGCCGTGGACGGCGGTGGCGATCACTAAAGCGGAAGTGGCCAGGTTCGCGGCGAATCCTTCGAGGTGGTTCATTTCAGTCACTTTATGGGCCAGGGTTTCGGTGACCTTGAATCCCATCGCGATTCCGCCCGCCGCCATCGCCAACGCCAGCGCGAGGAAAAACCAATGTGGCGCGACTTGAACCCTGGGGTCAACCAAGTAGTAAAAGATAAATCCCATCGACGCGATCTTGGGCGTGTCATTAAGTCCCCGGGCAAAGCCGGAGGACATCGCGCTTGCCCAGTGAGCCCAGTGGCAGTTCAGGCAGTATTGCCTCGCGCACAGCCAATATAGAAACCGGAAAACGAGCCACGCCGGTCCAAAGGCGATGACGGGCGACAACAGCAGAGGAATAAGCACTTTGTGCGTGAGGCTGCCCCAAAGGATCTGGTCGAACCCGAAGGTATAGATGCCGGTCAAAACGACGCTGCCCACAATGGTATGCGTCGTGGAAACCGGCATGCCGAGTCGCGTCGAGAGCATCACCCAACCGATTGATCCCGCCAGGACGGACAGGGCAAAGAACTGATTGATCTGGACCTGAGGCGAAAGCATGCCTTGGGTAAAAAGCAGGGTCATTTTCACGGCCCACGCGGAAGCCAGCACCGACCCGGCGGCCGTCGCAAGGGCTACTAGAATAACAGCTCTTTTGTAGTCGGACTCACCGCTTCCCACCAACGTGGCGATGGATTTCGAGATGTCGTTGGCGCCATTGGCGAAGGCCAGGGCCGCCGCGCCGACTAATCCCGCAACAAGAACCAGAGAGTCCATGCTCTAGCAGCAGCTCCCCGGCTCGCCGCCCTTTGGGCGAGCCTCGCCTGAGACAGGCGGGCAGCAGGAAGAGCCCTCCGATGGTTTGTCTGTCGCTCGATAGTCGAGTCCTTTGGTTTCCTTCGGATCTCGGTGGGTGTCGCGCGAGCAGTCAAACGACTTCACGCCTTCCGGGACATCTGTCAACGGCAGAACCGGCTCGAACTGGCCCGAATAAGGGTCGGACATCAGAAGCTTAAATGTCTTTTCACAGACCGCTTCGGGCACGCCGCGTTCGTAACGGTGGTTGTCATCGTCATAAGCGCAACGGAATGGTCCCTTGTAAATCACCGCCTTATTCGTTTCCCAGCAGGGCCCCTGCTTTCCTTTGTAGGCGGCGATCGTTACGGAGCGAAATTCGATGCCTTCGACCGTTCGCCAGGGTTTTTGACCGCGCTTAAGAACAACCATTCCGTGAAAATCAGCCTTCTGGAACGCTTTCAGGAACTCCTGCTCCTGAAACGCTCCGGAGATGCATCCACTCCACAGTTCAGCGTTATTCTGGAGATGGATTGGAACCGCCTCGTCTGAAACGATATCGGAGATGACCGCGCGGCCGCCTTTCTTCAGCACGCGAAACATTTCCTTAAAGAGCCGCTCTTTGGCGCCCGGCTCAACGAGATTCAGCACACAGTTGGAAACAATCACATCCACCGAGCCATCGGGGATTATGCCCAGTTCCTGGATCTTTCCCTTGTGAAATTCAACGTTGTGATAACCGAGCTTATCGCCGAGGGTCTTTTGATATTTTCGGGCCAGAGCAAGCATATCGTCATTCATGTCGATGCCAATCACGCGACCCTGCGGACCCACCACCTGCGCGGAGATATAACAGATCTTTCCGCCGCCGGAACCGAGGTCGAGCACCGTTTCCCCCGGCTTCAAATACGCGGATGGATCCCCACACCCATAATCACGTTCCAGGATTTCCTGGGGCAGAATCTCCAGATATTTCTTGTTGTAAACCACCGGACAGCAAAGTTCCGGAACCTGCTGCTGTGCTCCATTGGCGTAGCGGTCTTTGACGGCTTTTTCAAAATCCAGCGTTTCAGATGTCATGACGAGCCTCCCGTTCGCTGTTCCTTTTCGATGGGACCTGCGGCGAATAACTCGGGCGCCCCGGCTTTATATCCCCCGCGATCCGACCGCTTGAGATGAACGATGTCGATGCCCTTTTCGCGGGGATCATTCACCCGCCGCTCAACCAGAAGCGAGGTTTCATCGGTCGAGTCGTCCAGAATCTGAATCTCGAGGAGGTTCAGGGGATAATCCAGCGCACAGACGCTGTCGATGAGACGTTCGACCACATACTTCTCGTTATAGAGAGGCAGCTGAACGGCGACGCGAGGCCACTCACCGGGAATCGGTGTCACCGGCAATTCGCCCGGTGGCGCATGGCGAACACGCTGGTAGACAAACAGAATCCATAGACGATGGATTCCAAAGACGGCCAGAAGTCCCATCGCGCCCGCGACAAGAATCGTTACGCCATGATCAATCCAGATCATCATGCTTAGACGAGCTTAAACATCAAACGAGGCTCCCTTTGGGAATTGATCGACCCATGTAGCGCGAATTCCCGCTGTGGCTTTCCCGCCCAGCGCAGACAGAGAGAAAGCCAGCGCTCCGGTCGGACACACGGAGATACAAATCCCGCAGCCGATGCAGGAGGTGCTGAGGTTATCGAACGATTCGCCTTTGAGCGCGAACTTCCGCACATCGATGCCGACTTCGCAGCAGCGCGAGCACATGTTGCAGGCGATACAGCGGTCTTTGTTGGAATCGATCCGATACTTCCCGATCCCCCGGCGCGTCATCCATCCAGATAGGAGTTGCATAAAACCGGCCGTCGGGCACCAATAGCGGCACCAGACTTTTCCACCCAGAAACGGATAGAGACTGATGGGGATAATCGCAATAAGGAACAAATCGACAACCCAGTTGTACGTTCCCTTGATCCAGCCACCCATGCGAGCGTCTATCCCGAAGCCCACCGCGAGCGTCGCAAACGCGGCAAACCCCAGAATCCAGTAGATCGCCCGTTCTCGTCTCACATTCTCAGGACCTTTCGGGGAGTAGTGCCGCCATTGATCCCCGACCGTTTCAGCCAGGCCGCCGCACCCGCAGACCCAGCTGCAGTATTGCTTGCCGGTGAAAAGCACAAAGATCGGCAGGACGAGAAAACTCATCCCCAGCGTCCACCAGAAGTAAAACTTTCCGGGCTCCTGAAGAAACCCCTCCCATGTCGAAGGCCCCAGCGCCAGCGGCCAGGCATAGACGAGGCCGTAGGCCCGCCAGTTGTTGAGAATCAGCTCAGGGATAATCGAATAAAACGCGAGCTGGAAGAAAATAAGCGACAGGTATTTGCGCGTTTGAAGCGGGTCGCGATAGCGCCGGATGGCTTTGATCCCGAAATAGAGCACCAAGGCCGAATAAAGGAACGGATACCATCCGGCCAGATCACGCCCGCCGAAATGAAACCATCCCGGATGCAGCTTCTTGATCATGTAAAAGGCAAATACACCGATCGCCGTCAGGCTTAAAGCGGTCCACCGTTTCCAGTCCCAGGTGTTTTCAAGGCGGATCCCGGCTTTCTTGAGAAATTCCGAGGGCATTCCGGTCCCCTCCACCATGGAACGCGACACTTTTCCGGGAGGGATCGGCTGAAGCTCCGCCACGTCCAGGCGGTTAAGCAAAACGAGTTTTCCAACGGCCACAATGACAAATTCCGAGCGGTAGCGACCCTTGTCGGTCACGACCTCGAAATGGTCTATCTTTTTCACGTCGACAACCTTTTCATGCTCGCGCAGCTCGAGCGAGCGGGACTTGAGGTCGTCCTCCCAGCGTCGCACGAGCTCCCCGGCTTTGCAGTCACCGAACCAAAGGTCGCCGCAGATGTCCCTGTCCCCGGTTCGGGCAAGATAAAACGCATGTTCCGGTTCGAAGCGCTTGATGGCCGCAAAACGCGATTCAGCCTCGATCAACACATAACGGACGCCGCGCTTCCCTAACTCCAGCGCCGCGTTCACGCCTGCAGGGCCTGCGCCGATGATCACCACACGGATATCGGTCGCCGCTGTACGTCTTAGAACCATGTCGGCAATATGCCGGGCGGTATCAAACCCGGCGTTAAGCGCGGCTTTGACATCCGGCGTTCCAGCAATGTTGCCGATGACATAGAGCCCGGGAATGTTGCTTTCGTGATGACGGTCTAGTAGGGGGTAGCGCTCACCCATATCCGTCATCGATCCCTTACCGAAGAAAAAACTCATATCACGCCTCCATGGATTCGCCGGCGCATTTCCCAGGCAAGTCCCGCATAAACCGGGATATATTCAAGCCCTTGAATTATCGGCGAAAGCTCCCAAATTCCGTTCAGGCGATAACGCGAGAGAACCGTATACGACAAAACCACCGTGGCATTCCATGTCAAAAACGCGGGACTTCGAAACAGGCACAGAAATGGAACGAGCCAGAGAACGTACCAGGGATGAACAACCGGAGATAGGAGTAGGGCGGGCGCCAATAGGACGAACGCCGTCGTTTCGAGAGGCAGCTTTCGCGAAAGAACCCAGGCTGCTCCGATCAGTCCGATTGAAATAACGATCCCTCGAGCCGCAAGACCGTTGTGCCCGGTGAGGGCGTAGGTGAGCGAATAAAGCGACCCGTTAAATTCCCAATGGCGTAAAAATTCCATGGGCCCGCGACTCCAGGGAAAAAGAAATAAACCGGCGAATTTCGACAGAAAACAGGCGGTCATCGCGAGCCCCGCCCACAGAGGTTTCCTTTTTAGCCACGCTAGGATTCCCAGCATCAGGAGGCTGATACCCAGCGAATCCAGATGCCCTGAACCCGCAATTTCGATAATCACAAGCGGGTTCCAGGCGTAGAGTAAAAGATGCCGATCTTCCATGCCGCGAAGTCCTAGGATTCTCCAGACCGCCCAGAGCGTGAGAAGATCAAAGACCACGAACAACACTTTTTGCCCCAGGACGTGGGTCCATATCACCCACACATCCCGTGACATCCAGCGCGACGGCCCACCCCAACGAAAGAGATCGGTCAGATACGTGCCGGCACGGAACACCTGCTGACTCACACCGGGGTAAACCGTGGGGATGGACTTGTGATTGATCCGCTCGTAGGCGGCATCCCGAAGGAACGCGAGTTCCGGAGAATCCGGCGCGTAGCGCGCGGGGCTATACCCGTGCCGCTGAAGGCGTCCTTCCCAGCCATAGCGATAGACGTCATCGGACAGAAAGGGAAGCGTCGGCAACAGGGCCAGCCGAAGCAAAACAGCGACGCCGATAATTCCATAAAGAGGAATGCGTCCCTTTCTCCAAGCCAGAAGCATCAGGCCGAACATTGCGGTATAAAGGAGGAAATAGGCGTTCATCGCATTATCCGTTCGATTTCTCCATGACGGCTCCTGAACACGAGCTGCCGGCTCCGGCCGTGCACCCATAACAGTGGTTCCCGATCATGACGCGGCGTTGGGCCAGAAGGTGGGCGTCAAAATCACGGATATGTGCCGGGCCTCCATGGTTCAGCCGCATGTTCAGCATCTGATTGAAATCGCAATCGTAGAGCGACCCTTCCCATCCCACGCTCACCATCGTGCGGCACATGAGCATCGGGATCGTTGCCGGATTAAAGTGCGTTTCGAGCCTTTGCATGTACGCTTCGTACTGGCCGGTGACATCCAGAAACGCCCGGAATCGGCTGATCGGCATGTTGGTGATCGTGAACAGCCGGTTAAACTCAATTCCAAAACGTTCGCGGAGTTCGCTTTTGTAATCCGCTTCCAGATCCGCCTGAGAGGGAGGGAGTGAGGCGCCGATGGGGTTGTAAACCAAATCCAGTTCCAAACCAGAATCTGTTGTCCCATAGCCAAGCCGGTTGAGCCGCTGCAGCGCCGAGATGCTTTTATCGAAGACGCCCTGGCCGCGTTGTTTCTCGACGTTGTCTTTGCTGTAACAAGGGAGAGAGGCGACGACTTTCACGTGGTGCTCCCGCAAGAATTCCGGCAAGCAGTCCTTCCCCGGCTCATAAAAGATCGTGAGATTACAGCGGTCGATAACCTGTCGTTCCATCGCCGCGGCTTCCCGCACCATGAAGTCGAACTCCGGACACAGCTCCGGCGCGCCGCCGGTGATATCGAGCGTTTTGATTTCCGGGTGATGGCGAAGCGCCTCGACGATCCGCTCGGCGGTCTGGTGCGTCATGATCTCCGTTCGTTTGGGGCCGGCGTCCACGTGACAGTGCTTGCAGATCTGATTGCAGAGCTTGCCGACGTTCACCTGAAGGGTGTCGACCTGAAGCGCTTCAAGAACCGGCAGGGATGTGCCTTTGATCTTTTGATTAAAGGGCGTGACAGGCATGGAGCGCCTCCTGGGTCTTGCGGAATGTGGGACTGAGCTGTCGGAGGTCGGATTGCAAAAGCCTTAAGTCCTCAGGAGTATCCAGGTCACGCATCATCGGCAGCTGAGCAAACGAAAGCTCGGCTTGCGCAAGGGCGCGAACAGTTGCTTCCCAGACGCCGGAGGTAGACCAGGGGATATTTTGAAAAAGGGTCGATTGGGGCTGCTTGAGTCCGATTAAGTAATAACCTCCGTCAGAGGCGGGCCCCAGCACCACGTCATGGTCGCAGAGAAGTGCCGTCGCCTCATTGAGAATTTCGGGGGTGAGTCCCGGGAGATCCGTGCCGATCACAAGCACAGGCCCGGGGTTCAGATGATGGGTTTGCTCAATCGCATGAATCAGCCGCTCTCCCAGACCGGCGCCCTCTTGCAAAAACCACTCACCGGCCCCCGTGAGCCATTCGGGGCGTGGAAAGTCCGCGTGCGCCTCATAGGCAATGAGGCTTGGTGTGCCTGGAATCAAACCCACTGTATTCAACGTGTCCTGAGCCATCGCCCGATACAAATCAGCCGCCCGGTTAGGAGCCAGTTCCGGATAAAGCCGTGTCTTCACGCGCCCCGCCACCGGGGCTTTGATAAAAATACAAATCGTCATCGCGCGGCTCCCGCCCGGTCGTTCAACGACCAGTCGTAATCCGTAAATCGGATCTTCACCGTGTTCTTCGTTAGGAACGAGGCATCGGCTGCAGACAAATAAGGTGCGACGAAGGCTTGAAGGCTCTCTGATTTACCCGTGAAATCATTTTTGAACCAATCAAATATCGGCGATAGATACAGCACCCCGGCATTTCGGTCAAGCCGGTTTTTGGCCGAATCTCGCATAAATCGACGGCCCTGATCATCCAGTTGTCGGTCGAGCGCATCGGCGGCATACGGTTCCGCTCGCAGAGGAGGGCACCCCTTGGCCGCGCAGACGAGCGCAAAATGGATGCGAGGCTCGTTGTAGCGCTTACGCAGAATCTCATGTTCGAGATGTCCTAACGTCATCGTTTGCCCAAACAGGCGAACCACGGGCTGATCCCACGGTCCCTTCAGGAGATTTCCGATCTTTTTGATGCTTGCGATCGGGTAGTGGTCGATAATGAGCAGAAGTGTCCGTGCGTTATAGAGATTGATGAGGAAGGCGATTTGTTTTGACTCGGGCCAACTCCGGAAGTCCGCTTCCGTCATGGCGGCGGCTAAATCAAGAAACACGCGAAGATCTGCCGGCCTTGCTTTGAGCGCCGAGTAGTCAACGCGCTCCTCTTTAACCACCTCCTTTAGCACGCTAAAGAACGCGGTGATCATCGGAGCTTCTCCCTGATTTTTCCGGGCATCGGTGAGCGTAACGCTTCCGGCCAGAATGGCGATGGTTATGAACGCTCGAACTTTCATGTTCTTTCCTCGGCCAATGGCGCCGCTCTTCGCCCAGGAGATTGATAGAACATCGCCAGTCGATCGGCGGATACACCGCAATAATGAAGACCCATCAGAGCCGTATTTCGGATCGCGTTAAAAAGCGGACCGTTTTTTTCATATCGGCGCACGGACGTCCGGATGCGTTCGGGAAGAATCACAATAGGCCCTTGCCGGCGCAGCTTGGGGATCAGGTAATACTCCTCCATAAGCGGCACCGCGGGGAACCCGCCGACCGCAAAATAGGTTTCGCGCGCAACCGCAATCGCTTGGTCGCCATGCGGGACGCCGTTGAATCGGCTGCGCCAAAAGGCCAGTCGGGCCAGGCTCCGATAGATAAGCCGATCACTGTCATAACTCAAGCGGAAGGCGGTCGCGCCGGGCTGTGGCCGGGCGCTCCAGGCTTTCCAGAGCGCGACATCCCACGCTTCCGGCAAACGCGTATCGGCATGTAAAAAGAGGAGCACGTCACCTTTCGCCGCTTGAGCGCCGACATGCATCTGGGCGGCCCGGCCCGGCCGACGGGATTCCAGCACCTGATCGGCACGCCCGGCCGCGATTTCCCGTGTTCCATCCCGGCTGCCCCCATCGACCACGATGATTTCCCGGCTGAGGGACCTGCAGGATTGCGCGACGCGAACAAGCGTTTGCTCAATAAAGAGCTCCTCATTTAAGACCGGCATGATGACTGAGATTCTCATACGTTAATGCTTCCGTCTTTCTCCGGACAGGTATTTAGTCCCTGAGGGGGTGATTTTATTACAATACGGCTGTATGTCGTCGGAAATACCCGCCCCCCCCTCGCTTGAAGACATCCAGAAACGCAAGGATCCGGTCATCGTGTCCATCGTACGGGAATACACGCCTATTCTCTTCAAAGCGGCTCTCGGCATGGGCTTTCGTGAGGCCGATGCCGAAGAACTGGTCCAGGACACTTTTGTAGCGTTCTATTCCGGCGCCGAGCGCTTCGAGGGCCGCTCCAAGATCAAAACATTCCTGTTCAGTATTCTCTACCACAAAGCGTCTCGCGCCCGATCGAGCCGCGTCCGCGAAGAGGCCGCCGATATTTACGATCAGATGTTCGAAAGCCGCTTCACCGGCGGCGGAATGTGGTCGGCTCCGCCTAAAGGGCCCGAGGATGAGGCCTTGGGGAAAGAGCTTCAAGAATGGATAGACCGATGCTCAGAACAGCTCGCGATTAAGGAAAAAACCGCATTTCATCTGCGCGAGCTCGAAGACTTAAGTTCGCAAGAGATCTGTAAAATTTTGGATATCTCCGGGACCAATCTGGGAGTGATCCTGTTCCGGGCGCGCAATAAGCTGCGGGATTGCCTTGAAAAGAAATGGAGATCAAAGCCGTGATGGGAATGCCGTCCTGCCTTGAAGTCACCAGAGCCGTTTCCAGCGGAGAGCTGGAGAAGCTGAGCTTCTTCAAGAAGATGCTCGTGCGCATGCATCTGGCGATGTGCAAGGTCTGCTCCTCTTACGTTCGGCAGCTCTGTGTCACCTGCTCCAGCTACCGCAAATCCACGGAGGCAAAGGCGGCGCCGGAGCGCAGCGCGGCCTTATCCGACAAAATTCTTTGCCTCCTGGGAGTTCAATCATGAAGAAAAATGCTCACTTCGAAGGCAACTGCAACGACCACCCCAGCATCGCCAAATACAGGGCCAGGGGACGTAGCTGCTTAACTTCCTTATTGTCTAAAAAAGCAGTTAAGCAGCT
>Ga0155753_122_pt7 | contig 13431 bp, 13 predicted proteins | sample RifCSPlowO2_01_FD_107407 | JGI IMG/M metagenome (GOLD analysis project Ga0155753, IMG submission 107407) | Elusimicrobia bacterium RIFCSPLOWO2_01_FULL_59_12
CGTTCCTTTACCTTCTCTCGCTTATCGCGTATCTGCGCTTTGAGTCATCAGCCCGAAGGGTATCTGCCAAGGCGAGCTCCTGGCGGTGGTATTTCATTTCATTGCTTCTCTACCTATCCGCCCTCTTCGCGAAAACGGTTACGGCCTCACTGCCGGCAGCGGTCTGCCTTCTGCTGTGGTGGAAACGGGGCCTTCAGCGGCAGGCGATCCTGAGGCTCCTGCCCTTCTTCATCCTGGGGTGGATCCTCGGGCTGCACACCCTCTGGGTGGAAAAAACCTATGCCGGCGCTGTCGGCAGTGATTGGGCTCTGGGAGCCGCGCAACGATTCGTCGTCGCCGGACGCGCGCTGTGGTTCTATGCGGGGAAAATCGTTTGGCCAAATCCTCTCATGTTTATTTACCCTCGCTGGCCCCTTGCGTCCTTGGGTGGAGCAGCGTTCTTTTTTCCACTGAGCGCCGCAGCGGTCCTCACGCTCTTGTGGGTTTTCCGCAACCGGACGGGAGAAGCGCCTTTCGTCGCGGTCGCTTTTTTTGCGGGCACGCTCACTCCCGCTCTGGGGTTCTTTAATCTCTATCCCATGCGATATTCATTTGTGGCAGACCATTTTCAGTATTTGGCGAGTTTGGGATTGTTCAGCCTGGTGGCAGCCATTCTGGCCCGGGGGTTTGCTTGGTTGAAGAAAAGATCCTCCCCTCTGGCCATCGCGGCACTTGGCTTGCTGATTTTTAACCTAGGATTCGCCACCGCGCAAGAGACCCTTAAGTACAAAAATAATGAGAGCCTGTGGCGTGACACACTGGCCAAAAACGGATCCTGCGCCATCGCCCATCACAACCTGGCCGCCCTCCTGTACGCTCGCGGCGATCTGCACGGCGCATTGGATTCCTTCAGGTCGGCTCACCGGCTGAATCCGGACGATCCGGAGACAAATATCAATCTCGGTCAGGTTCTATTTAGACTCCGACGCTCGGACGAGGCGTTGCCCTATTTTCATGACGGCCTGACCCGTGGCATTCCCGATCCAAAAGCTCTGAATAACTACGGGGTCGCCCTGATGAATGCAGGGCGGGCATTGGAAGCGATCCCGCCCTTGGAGAGGGCCCTTCGCTTGCTGCCGGGCGACCGTCTCATCCAAAACAATCTCCAGCGGGCGCGCGCTCTCAAAAAGCGCCGTGCGGGAACACCCCCTCGCTCCCGAAGGGCCCCTGAAGCCTTGCATAGGTTTCAGTTAAGCTATAATTCCTTAACGGCATATGAAACGGGCTGCGATTTATCCCGGGTCCTTTGACCCCGTTACCAACGGCCACCTTGATATCATCGAACGCGCCCGTCATTTGTTCGATGAAATTATTGTGGCGGTCAGTGAAAACCCTTCCAAGCGTCCGTATTTTTCACTCCCTGAGCGCCTCCGGTTCCTCCACCAGGCCGTCGGTGCCCGCCCCGGGGTCCGCGTGGAAGCGTTCTCGGGACTGCTGACGGATTACGTCAAAAAGAAAAAAGCGGTCGCCGTCATCCGCGGCCTTCGCGCCGTCTCGGATTTTGAGTACGAATTTCAGATGGCCCTGATGAACCGCCGCCAGAACAACCGATTTGAAACCGTCTTCCTGATGCCCGACGAGAAATACACCTATCTCTCCTCCAGCCTGGTCCGGGAAGTATCCCGCCTGGGCGGCCGGGTTCGCGGTCTGGTCCCCACGGGAGTCGAAAAGGCCCTCCAACAGCGCGCCCAAGATCACGCTTGAACCTATCGCGGCAGAGGCTGCAACCCGGCACGGCATGGAAAATCCTGTTTTGCCTTGACAACAGCGCGATTCCCTGCTAACAAAATCAGTGATGGCGACCCATTCGTGGCATAATTTCCGACAAAAAGCAGCACGCCAACCGCAGCGCATTCTCCTGGCCGAAGGAGAGGATCCGCGGGTGATCAAAGCGGCGCGCGTGCTTCAGGCTGAAAAAATCGCCCTGCCGTGGCTGGTCGGTTCGCGAAAAAAAACCGAACTTCTTTGGAAACAGGAGGGGGGATCCGTCGATGACCTGGTCTGTGTCGACCCCTCGGGATTATCCGCCTCGGAAAGAAAGAGCTGGGCGGAGGAATGGGCCGCTCTTCCCCGGAACAAACGGCATTCCGCCGATGAGGCGATGATCAGGGTCCAAGACCCGCTGATCCTGGGATGCCTGCATTTGAAAAAGGGGAAAGTCGACGGTTTCATCGGAGGCGCCACGCGCACAACGGCAGACACGCTCCGTGCGGTCTTGAACGTCATCGGCTTGGCGCCTGCTGCAACCACGCTCTTCGGATTTTTTCTTCTTGAAAACCATTCCGCCCCCGCGCCGGGATCCTTGATTCTTCTGGCCGACTGCGCCGTGAACCCGGACCCCTCCGCCAAGCAACTATCGAACATCGCCGTCGGCGCCGCCGCCGCCTATGAGTTTTTTCTGGCCGAGCCGCCCCGTGTGGCGTTTTTGTCGTTCTCCACGCTTGGAAGCGCTTCCCATCCCATGGTGGATAAAGTTCGCGAAGCGCTGAGCCTGGCGCGCTCCCAGGCCGGCCGCATCACCTTTGACGGCGAGTGGCAGGCCGACACGGCGCTGGATCCTTTCTCGGCCGCCGTGAAGGGGGCCGGCTCATCCCCCCTGGCGGGCAAAGCCAATGTCCTGATCGTTCCCGATTTGAACAGCGGCAACATCGCCTACAAGATCGCGCAGCGCCTGGGCCGGCTCCGGGCGGTGGGGCCTGTTCTCTGGGGTACGGCCCAGCCCGCGAATGATTTGTCCCGGGGCTGCTCCTCGGAGGACATTATCGACCTGGCGGCCCTGACGGCCCTTCAAGCCCAGAGTCTCCGCCGCCAACCCGCTTTCGCCCAAAAGGAGGTCCGCTCGTGAGCCCCATGGTCCCCGGCAACATTCTGGATATGGCAGAACTGCTCAAGGTGATGGTCGACCAGAAAGCGTCGGACCTGCATATCACGCTGGGGGCGCCTCCCATGCTCCGGGTGGACGGCCTGATCGTCCCGACGTCATTCCCCAAACTCTCCGCGGAAATCTGCCAGCGGCTGATCTATTCGCTTTTAACCGACACCCAGAAACAGCGTTTTGAATCCATGAACGAGCTGGATATTTCCTTCGGCATCAAGGACATCGGGCGCGTTCGCATGAATGTCTACCGGCAGCGCGGCGTCATCGGGGCCGCTCTGCGCTCGATCCCGCAGCATATCCAGGGGTTGGATGAACTGGGCCTCCCTCCGGTCACCTACGACATCCTTAAAATTCCGAAGGGGCTGGTCCTGGTCACAGGACCCACCGGTTCGGGTAAATCGACCTCCCTGGCTTCCATGATTGACTACCTGAACACCAACCAGCAGGTTCATATCGTCACCGCTGAGGACCCGATTGAATTCGTGCACTATCACAAAAAGGCGATCGTCAACCAGCGGGAGGTCGGCTCGGATACGGCGTCCTTTTCGCAAGCCCTAAAGTACGTCGTTCGGCAGGACCCGGACATCATCCTGATCGGCGAAATGCGGGACTTGGAAACCGTGCAGGCAGCGATCAATATCGCGGAAACCGGACACTTGGTTTTCGCAACGCTCCATACGACCGACGCGCCGCAGTCCATCAACCGGATAATCGACGTCTTTCCTCCTCACCAGCAAAGCCAGGTCCGCGCGCAGCTGTCCTTTGTGCTCCAGGCGATTTTCTGCCAGACCTTGCTGCCGAAGATGTCCGGCAAGGGACGGGTGATGGCCGTCGAGGTCCTGGTGGTCACGCCGGCCATCCGCAACTTGATCCGTGATGAAAAGACCGAACAGATTTTGATCTCCATGCAAACCGGGGCCAAATACGGCATGCAGACCATGAACATGGCCCTGCATGACCTGTACGCGCGGCATCTCATCAGTTACCAGGAAGCTCTGGCCGCGTCGACGGACCCGGACGATCTCAAGCGCATCACGCAGCGGGGCAGCTCAACGGGACCGGTGTAATGTCCGGAAAGGAAGCCGTTCGTGGCCCAATATAAATACACGGCTCGGAACACCGCCGGCAAAACGATTGAGGGCGTGATCGAAGCCCAGGTCCAAAAACTGGCCATCGAAAAACTCCGGGGTCAAAAATACACCGTGATGAGCCTGTCGGAAGTGAAGGGCGGAGGACCGACGGATCTGATGAGCCGCCTGAACCCGTTTAAGGGATCCATCAAGGGAAAAGATCTGGTGATCTTCAGCCGGCAATTAGCGACGCTGGTATCGGCGGGCGTTCCCATCGTCCAAGGGCTGAATATCTTGGAGGCTCAAATTGAAAGCTCCGCCTTCAAAACCGTTATTTCCGGTATAAGGACGGATATCGAAAGCGGTGTCGCTATCGCCGACGCCATGAAAAAGCATCCCAAAGCGTTTTCAGAGCTTTATGTTTCCATGATCCGCGCCGGGGAAACCGGCGGCGTGCTGGATTCCATTCTGGAACGGCTCTCGACCTATCTGGAAGCCGCCGAGGAACTCAAAAACAAGGTCAAGGGAGCGATGGTGTACCCGGCGGTGGTGAGCGGGGTGGCGAGCTCAGTCACCCTCTTTCTGATGGTGGGCGTCATTCCTACCTTCAAGAAAGTTTTTTCCAGTTTCGGCCACGAACTGCCGCTTCCGACCCGCATCCTCATGAGCCTTTCCGACGCCTTGGCCAATCATATGCTGCTGGTCCTTCTGACCCCCGTGGTCCTGTTTTTTCTGTTTCGCGCCTGGTACCGGACGGAAAAAGGGCACGACGCCACCGACGCCCTCCTGATCCGCCTGCCGGTGATGGGGGAACTCATCAAGAAGGTCGCGGTCGCCAAATTCACGCGCACGCTGGGCACGCTCATCAAATCAGGCGTCCCCATCCTGCAAGCGCTGGACACGGTCGCAAAAACGTCGGGGAACCGAGTGATCGAGCGAACGATCATGAGCGCCCGGGAATCGATCCGGGAGGGGGAAAAAATCGCCGACCCCTTGAAAGCCTCCGGCGTCTTCCCTCCGATGGTCCTCCAGATGATCTCGGTGGGGGAGGAGACCGGAAACCTGGAAACCATGCTCAATAAAATTGCCGATTTTTACGATCAAGAAGTAGATACGGCCATCAAGGCCATGACCTCGCTCATCGAACCGGCCGTCATTTGCGTCATGGGGGTGGTGATCGGGGCCATTGTCATCTGCATGTTCCTGCCCATCTTCGAGATGAGCCAGCTTGCGGGGAATGCCTGAACAGCCTGTCCTGGCGATGCGTTCTTAGCTCTGTTACAAACAACTCCGCGTGTAAAACTGTGCGTGTTCCCGTAATGAGGCGCTTGACAGCTTTGCACATGAGTGATAGACTCGGCGTGTCATATTACTATAGGAGGTAATAGCCAGATGAACATGAAGACAAAAAGAGGGTTTACCCTCATCGAGCTGATGATCGTCGTTGCTATCATTGGTATTCTAGCCGCCATCGCCATACCGAAGTTCGCTCAGTTGGTCGCGAAGAGTAACGAAGCCAACACCAAGGGCAACCTCGGTGCCATGCGTTCGGCGCTCTCCATCTACTACGGAGACATGGAGGGATGGTACCCGTCAGACGAACTGGCCTCGTTGACCAATGCTGCAAAGTACATGACGACCATTCCCCTGGCCAAACTGCCGCCCACTAGCTTCAACATAGGGCACGGAGACCTCAGTGACGTGGATGGAGCCATCGCCCCTAGCGACGCTGGTGGGTGGACCTACAACAATACCGTGGGCAACGCCAATTGGGGGCAATTCTTGGTCAATTGTTCGCATTCGGACACCAAGGGCAATAAATGGACGTCCTACTAAATTAGAGACCGTTGTATTGTCATTTGCATAAAAGAACGGCCGCCAGACACCTGGCGGCCGTTCTTCGTTTGTCAATAAAATGCTCTATTTTATTTCCATCCTTTCCGGGCTGATTGCCGGGAGTTTTTCCAATGTCTGCATTGCCCGGCTTCCTGAAGGCAAGTCGCTTTGGTTCCCCCGGTCCCATTGTCCAAAGTGTGATAAATCTCTCCGGGTCATCGACAATATCCCGGTCATCAGCTTTTTTCTGCTTCACCGGCGGTGTTTTGGGTGCCGCCAGCCTATTTCCTGGCGCTATCCGGCCGTCGAGGCGGCCCTGGCGGCCTTGTTTCTTTTCTCTGCCTGGTGGTTTCAACCCCAACTCGCTCGCATCGTCATCTTTGACCTGTTGGTTTTCTTTTTACTCACGATTTCTGTCATCGATTTCCATCATAAAATCATCCCGAACGAACTGTCTTTTTCGCTTCTCGGGATTGGTCTGGCCGCGTCCTTCATCAACCCGTATCTTTCCGGAAAACCGCTATCCCGGCTGATGGAAAGCCTGCTGGCCGCAACGGCAGGAGGCGCGCTCATGATGTTGTTCGCCTGGAGTGGAGAAAAAATCTTCAAAAAAGAGGCCCTGGGAGGGGGGGACATCAAACTGATGGCTGGTTTTGGAGCCTTCCTGGGCTGGTCGGGCTTGATCGGATCGTTGACGCTGGGATCTCTGGTAGGAGCCGTATTCGGCAGCGCCCTGCTCCTGCTCAAACGCAAGCGACCTGGGGACGCCATCCCCTATGGACCGTTTCTTTGCCTGGGCGCGTTTGTAAGCGCTTTGCTGCCCGGGGGGTGGTATTCCGTTCTTTTCCCTTGACAAGCCCTTTCCTGGCTGTTAGATTAACTTCGATCTTATTTCACTATCAAAATGAAGCTCCCTTTACAATCGGCGCTCAAGGCGCTTAGTTTCTTCAAAAAGAAGCGGGACCTCATCGGCATCGACATCGGGACGCATGCCATTAAGGTCGTTTACTTAAAAGGCGCCCCGGGACGGTGGTCGCTGGTCCGCTGGGGGGTCATTCCCTATGGCGAAGATTTTCCCCTGGATACCCCGTTGATGGACCGCCGCTCCCAGGCCGTTGTCGCCCTTCAAGAATATCTGAAAACGCTTGACCTGCCCGTCAAAAGGGTCGCCACCTCGGTCTCGGGAAATGCCGTGATTGTCCGCTACGTCAAAATGTCGAAGATGCCGCCCGCCGAGTTGTCCAAATCGTTGAAGTTTGAAGCCGAACCTTATATCCCATTCAACATTGATGAGGTCAACCTCGGTTTCTCCATCCTCGGAGACGTGGTGGAAGAGGGACAGGCCCAGATGGAAACCGTTTTGGTCGCCGCGAAAAAAGACTCCGTGGACCTGCGTGTCGATATGCTGAAAGAATCGGGACTCCAGCCTGTGATCATGGATGTGGATGCCTTCGCCCTGGAAAGCGCCTACGAAGCCGTCTACCCACCGCCCCAGACAGACACCGTTCTGTTCATGAACATCGGCGCCACCTTCACCAATATGTCCATCCTGGAAAAGGGCGTCAGCCGCGTGGTGCGGGATGTTTTCATCGCCGGGAACACCTTTACCAAGGCCATCCAGACCCAGTTTCAATGCGACACCCGCGCGGCGGAGCAGAAAAAGATCGCCTACGGCATCCTGCAGGACGAAAACGCGACCGACGCGGAAGCTCAGCAGGTGGTCGAGGTGATGCTGCCGGTGGCGCGAGACCTCTTGCTGGAAGTCCAGCGCTCCATCGACTTTTATCTATCCCAGGGCAGTGACCGCACCGTGAACAAGATTTTCCTCTGCGGGGGAAGCGCCAACTTGAAAGGGCTGGACCAATTTTTTAACAGGGAGCTTAACATTCACACGGAGATCTTCAATCCTCTGGGATTGCTGGAAAACGCCCCCCTGGATTTGCCGGAGGAGCAAAAACCGCTCCTGACGCACATGGTGGTCGCCGCCGGACTAGCCACCCGGCGGGAGGGGGATACCGCGGCATGATCCGGATCAACTTACTTCCCCCTGAAGTTCGAACGACCGAACTCAAAGTAAATCCGAAGCACGTGGCGGCGGGCGTGGCGGTTTTACTGGGAACCGTGATTCTCCCGCACTGGCTGGTTCAAACCTCGCGACGAAACCGTTTGCGGGAAGAAGTCGCTTCGATCCAGAATGAGCTGGAGCGTTACAAACCGATCGTTGCCCAAGTGGAGGCCCTGGAGAAGGCTAAATCCGAACTTGAGCAGCGGAAGTCCATCATCCAGAAACTGGAGACCGAGCGCTTACGGTATCCCTTCTTCATGGAAGACTTCCTCAAACTTCTGCCCGGCAACGTCTGGATCACCGGCTTGAGCACCACGCTCCCGCAGGACGGCGCGTCGCTCAGCGTCTCGCTCGATGTTGTGGCGCTGGACCACTACGCCGTTGCGGACATGGTGTCCAACTTGGAGACGTCGCAGATCTTTTCCGACGTCAATGTGGGAGCCATCGCCCTGTCGCAGTCGGCAAGCGGCCAGTCCATCAGTTTCCACATCGGAACAACCTATCGAAAGGCGGCGCTGGATGCCACCGTTCCTAAAAAATCGTGACACCGTAACCGCGATCGTCAGCAGCCTGCTGCTGACGATCGCGGCGCTCTATCTCTACACGGCGTATGTCTACGGGCCGGTCCACCGGGAGATCGCCGCGGACCAAAAAGGCGTTGTGGATCTTCGTCAAAAACTGGACGTCGCCAAGGCGCGCGCCCAGCAGCTGACCAAGATGCAGCAGGAGATGGCGTCCCTCCAGGTGGACGTCGCGCAACTGGAAAAGCAGCTCCCTAAAGAGCGGGAGCTCCCCGCGCTGATCCGCGTGCTGATTCACCGCGCCGAAAGCTACGGCATGATCCTCAGCAATCTGGCGCCCGGCAACCCGGTCCCTAAAGGACTGTACTCGGAAATTCCCTACAATGTCTCGGTGACCGCTTCCTTTCACACCCTGGGTCATTTCTTGACCTCTCTGGGGAAGGGGGACCGCCTGTTCGCGGCCCGCAACCTGGCCTTGTCACCGAGCAACCTCTCCAAGTCCGGCGACTATTCTAAATCCATTAATGCGACCTTCCAATTGATCACGTTCAAATACCATGGTTAAGATCCGTCTCATCGCCCCCCTCGCTTTCTTCTCTGTCGGGATCCTCATCCCCCTGCGGAGCGGTGCGGCCGATCCGGCTTCCGCAAAAAAATCCGCCGCCCTGGTCATCGCCAAAAAAACAACACCGGTTCCAGCGACAAAACCGGCGCCGCCCGCCCCCCAGGCCGCTGGGGCGGCGGAGCCTCCCGTGCCGACCCCGGAATACCAGCGTTACGCGTATCAGGGAGATCGTTATCGTGATCCGTTTGTTCCTCTGGCGGGTGAATTTCGCGATCAGGGCACGGATCGGCCTCCTCAAATTTCCTCTCTTCTGCTGAAGGGGATTATCCAGGATGGAAAAAGCCGCATGGCGCTTCTCACCACCGGCGTGAGCAGCTATATCCTTCGCGGAGGGCGCCTGTACGATGGCCGAAACCATCTCATGAAAGGCATCTCCGGCATCGTGAAGTCGAACAGCGTGGTGCTCATGGGCTCGGACCGGACCGTCCGGGAACTCAAAGTCACCACGGTTCTCTGATGATTTCCCTGTTGATTTTTACACGTTTAAGGGGTAGACAAATGTCAAGGTGTTCAAGGGGGACGTATGAACAAGTTATGGCTGCGTAGAATCCTGGGGCTTATCCTTTCGCTTCACATGGCGTCCGAACCGCTATGGGCAGCGTACGCCCCCGCGCCAGCCGCCGGCATGGAAGCCGGTGCCGCCGTGACCCCCGGCAGCGAAGAGGCAGGCCTTCCCGCGCCCACCGCCGTCACACCTGCGGCGGACTCTACCACCGCCTTTAAGAGAACAACCTATTCCATGAACGACCTGCCGCTGCCTAAAACAGCGATCTCGATGGATTTTCAAGACGCGGATGTCCGCGATGTCATGCACCTGATGGCCGTGAAATCCGGCGTCAATATCATCTATGGGGCGGACGTCACCGGCCCGGTCACCGTCCATCTGGACCGCGTGCCTTTTGATCAGGCTTTCCAGACCGTCTTGACGCTGAAGGGTCTGGTCGCCCTGCCTGTGGGACACCGCATCATTCGCGTGGTCAGCTCGACCGGCCTGACCCAGGAACAGTCTCAGGCCACGACGTTCACCAAGGTCTTCGTTCTAAAATACTCCAATGCGTCGGAAATCAAACCGCCGCTCGACGCCATCCGTTCCGCCGCCGGGCGCAAAGGGGTTTCCACGGTCGACAGCAAAAATAACGCGCTCATTATTACGGACACCATCCAGGGCCTGAAGGAAGTGGAAGACTTGATCCCCGCCTTGGACCGCAAGCCCCAGCAGGTGGACATTGAAGCCAAGATTGTCGAAGTGCAGCTGGACAACAGCACCAAGATGGGGGTCAGCTGGGCGTTCGCGTCAGGCCGGGCAGGCGACCACAATTTTTACGGGGGGACCACCGGCTCCAGTTCCGATTCAGGCGCGGGTTTGGGGGGCACCTCCGGCGGCTCAGTGATCTCTGTGAACCCTCCTCCCTTGGGGACGGGGGTGGATTTCGCCTCCGCGCTCGGAACGCTGTCGAACTCCGCGTTCACCTTCCTTCGTTCCGAACAGACCTACCTGCTGCAGGCGCAGCTGACCGCGCTGGCGAGCAAACAGAAAGTGAAGGTCCTTTCGACGCCGCATGTGGTGGCGATGAACAACACCGATGCGACCATCAATGTCGTGGACCAGATCCCTTACAAAACGACGACCGTCTCAAACGGCGTCGCAACGGAAAGCGTTTCGTTTGTCGAGGCGGGCGTCAAACTGACCGTTCGCCCCACGGTGAATGCGGACCGCCGGATCACGCTCAAAGTGAAGCCCGAAGTGAGCAATCCCAGAACAGGCACGCTGGCCTTCGCGGGCGCGCCTCCCGCGATCAATAAACGCGACGCGGACACCACCGTGCTGCTGAGAGACGGAGAGACGATCGCCATCGGAGGATTGATCACTGAGACGAACACCAAAAACGTAAGCGGCATTCCTCTCCTGATGTCGATCCCGATCATCGGCTGGTTTTTCAAAGGCAAGGAAGACCGCGTCCAACGCACCGAGCTCATCGTGTTCCTCACCCCACGCATCGCGGCGGAATGATTCCCGGCCGTACCCCGCACGCCTCACTCCTTCCAGGGTCTTTTCCTCTCATCCCCGCAGGTTTGTGGTTCGTTCTGACGGTGTCCATGGTGTTTTCGGGCGCCGTGGATCTATGGGTCCAAACCCTGATTCACCTCGTTCTGACCTTTCTGATCCTCTACGCGGTGAGTAGAGGCGCCGGACAGGGATTGACGCTCCCGGACCGCTCCTCGCTGGCGCTATGGGGGGGTGTCCTCTTGGCGCTGGGGACATCCACGCTTTACTCCGGAGCGCCGACGAAAAGCCAGCAGGAATTTTGGAATTGGATCAATTATTTTCTTGTCTTTCTTCTGATGAGCGGGCTGGACGCCGGTGCCCGCAAAAGCCTCCGACACGGGTTGTTCGCATCCTGGTCGCTGCTTTTGATTTGGGGAAGCTGGCAAGCCCTCGGACGCCCGGAGAATCCTCCCCGCGCGGGGCTGCTGAACGCCAATGCGCTGGGGAGCTATCTGCTGATTCCTCTATGGCTTGGGATGGAGGCGTGTCTCGAACCCCCAGCGAGGAAAAACCGGTGGCCTTGGGTGTTCACAAGCCTGGCCTTCCTTCTTTTTCTAGTGACGCGCTCAACGGGCGCGCTGTGTGCATTCGGGATCAGCGCGCTGTTCTTTGTGCTGAGCTACAAAAAAAAGCCTCTGTCTACCGCGCCTTGGATCCTTGGGGCGGCCGGCCTTTGCCTGTTGCCGTTTCTATGGAAAATATTCAGTTCGCAGGACCCGCATCGCTTGCTTTGGTGGAAAGCCGCTCTTGCGATGGGAAGCGCACATCCTTGGATCGGGTTAGGGCCCGCGACCTTTGAGCTGGCTTTGCCGCAGGGACCCGATTTAAACCTCTTCACGTTCTACGCCCACAACACCTGGTTGCAATGGTGGGCAGAACTTGGCGTGTGGGGGGTGGGGGGAATTTTTTGGCTGGTCAGCGGGTGCCTGCGCCGTCAATCCAATGCGTATCACGCCTCCGCCAGCATCGGTTTGCTGACGCACAATCTGCTGGACTACTCCTTGATTTTGCCCTCTCACGCCCTGCTGTTCTGGTCGCTTCAGGCGCCTTCCCCCACGCGAACACCTGAGGCGGTCCCTTCTCGGTGGGCGCCAGCATCCCGGATCGCCGTCCATCTCCTCCTTGTTTCTCTGGCCATCGTAAGCGTTCAGCGGTTCCAAACCAACCGCGACTATGCGAAGGCCGTCTATTATCAGGGAAATAACCAACCGCGAGAAGCCCACATGCACGCACAAAGAGCGATTAAACGTAATGATGCGCCAGCCGACCCGCATGCCTTGCTCGCCCGCTTACGATTTGAAGAAGCGCAGAAAATGCGCTCTCGTGGAGCAATGGATCAGGCGCTGGTCGACATGCTTCAAGCGCTCCGCCGCGAACCGCTTCACGTTGCCTACTGGATCAGCGCGGGCCGTCTCTATGCGCTTTTAGGGTTTCCTCATAAGCAGGATGAACTAAAACACGACCTGGTTAAGCTCTATCCTTTTTTTGCGAAGGACCGGCGGCTTGAATCCCCTTCTTAAAACGCTTCATTCGAACGTTCCTTATTGGCCTTGTGTCTTGCTGATAGGGGGCCTGGCTGCTCTGGGAGCTAAAGAGCCCTTTTCTTTTGCAGTGTGGGGCCTTATGGGTCTGGTCTTTTTCGCGTATACGTTTTGGACGCAAAAAGAAGCGGCCGCTGCCGAAGCGAGCCATCCCGCTTGGATTCTTTTCCTGATTGTCGTTCTCGGCAGCCAAGGACTTTCATTGGATCCTTCGATCAGTTTTTTCCGTACTGCGCAGGCGCTCTTTTTCCTTCTCCTATGGCTCGCGCTTCGCTGCAGCCTGAAGCGCTGGACAACCGAACGCCCTTTCTGGATAACGCTGGGGCTGGCCGGCCTCATCACAGCCGGTGTCACGCTCTTTCAATGGCTCCAGAAACCCCCGATGTATGGACTGCTTCCCGTCAACCCCAATTTCAACGCCGCCTGGATGGCCAGCCTGGCCGCGGCTTTTCTGGGCCTATCACTTTCTGCCAAAAACTTAGCCCTCAGATGGCGGTGCGCCATGGCATCCCTGGCTGTTTTGTTGACCGTTCTGATTATCGCAGGCCCTTCCCGGAGCGCCCTTTTAGGCCTGGGGGTCAGCGTTGTATTCGTAGCGGCTTCGGTACATATGCCGAAAAAAGTTTTCGCAGGGGTTTTGCTTTGTCTGCTATTCGCCGCCGCTTTTTTCCCGGAACGGTTGATTTCCCGGTTTCACGCCTCCCCGGAAAATTCGGAGTTGGATTACCGTCCCAAGATTTGGGGCGTGGCGATCCAAGGCGCGCTCGATCACCCGGTCGCAGGGCTGGGACTGGGGAATTTTGAAATCG
>Ga0155753_153_pt21 | contig 13239 bp, 2 predicted proteins | sample RifCSPlowO2_01_FD_107407 | JGI IMG/M metagenome (GOLD analysis project Ga0155753, IMG submission 107407) | Elusimicrobia bacterium RIFCSPLOWO2_01_FULL_59_12
AAAATACGATCCGGAACCACGCGGAGCAAGTGACCCCGGTACCCGTCACACCCCCCGCCCCGGCCCCCGCTCCCGCGTCTGGAGCGGGTCGACAGGGTCGAGCCGGAACACCTCCCGCCGGACCGGTGCCTCCAGCGGGACGCGGCGGCAATCCTCCGGGGGGTAACGCAGGCGGGAATGGACAGTCGGGTGGCCAGTCGCCATTCTTGACGGCTTTGGAAGTGCTGCTGGCCGCGGGTGGTTTGGCGGCAGGCGGCCTACTTTTTCGACGCCTGTTAACCCATGATGGATCTGGTGAAGATGTCAGCGTTTCACTTGAAACAACTCCGAAGGTCACCCCGTCTGTTCTAGTCAGGGAAGATGATATACCAACATTTCCTGATTTCATGTCGAACTCCCCGCCCGTGGTTTCGCAGCCTGATACAGAATCCCGGGTCGTGGTTAAACTCGAGCCAGTATCGCCCAGTTCCCCCGAGGAAACGACTCCTTCTGAAATGCCGCGGCCGCCGACGCCTGTAGAGCAACAGGTCGATAAGGTTGAGATTGCCGCCCCAGAACCCCCTGTTACCGCCGCCCCTGAGATCGCCGCGAACTCCGAATCCATGCACGTGTCATCATTGAGAAAGTTGAACGAGGAGATTGTTTCGTTCGTTAAGGTTCATGATTTGCCGCTTTCCGATAAAGACAGATGGGAACGATCGATCGCAGTCAAACCCGAACGCCTCCAGGACTGGGTCAAGACGTATGCGGGCCTGAAGTCGGAGTGGGAGGATATTCAGGCCTGGAAATTGAAGCATCGATCGCCGAACGGGGCACACTACGCAGAGATTGAAAGCCTGCATCGGGACCTCGGCGAAATAATTGTAGAAATACAGGCCATCTTGACGCTGCGCGCGAATGAAAGCGGCGGCAAAAAAGGTGGAGGACATGGCGGTGGGGGTGCAAACGGGGGAGCTGCGCCGCCCGCAGCCTCGGTTGGCGGCGGCGAGGTCCGCGGACCGACAGAATCCGAGAAAGACGGTTCGGGCAATATCGCGATGGAGCTTAACGAATGGCGCGCTTTGTGGGCGCCCCGGCAAGTCTTTAAACGACTCAACCGAGAATTTTCCATTGGATATATCCGAATGACCCCGCTTCGGCTGGCCTTGACGATCTTCCTGGTCGCTCTGTTCTGGAGCATCCCAGCGGCGGCCCCGTTCGCCGCCATGGCCATGCTGCCGCCTCCCATCGGCGGCAATAAGGAATTTTCACAATGGCAACAGGGTGACGTTATCACCCTGCAGGATGCGTATGGCGTGCCAAGAACCTTCAAGATGCTGCACACGACCCCTATGGGGGATTGGCTAGCCAGTGAGCTGGACGCGAGCGGTAAAGAGATCTTCGGAACCCTGGTTTTCTCTCGTCATATTGAGAAGGATGAACTCACCTATACCGATCCTCATTTCGGGGAGATGATCTTTGACAGATTTTTTATAGATCCTACCGAAGAGGTGGCGGTTTTTGAATTCAAAAACAGGTTTGCCGAGGATCGAGAGAAAGAGCGCATCCGTCGCGAAGGGGTTGGGACGCTGTTCCGAGTGCTACCCTTGGAGCAATACACTCAAGTACTAACTCGCGCCCAGACACCCGGAGTAAATTGGGATGACATTACCCTAAATTCCCAGTTGAAATACGGAGCCCTCAGCACCACGTCCCTGACGCCTGTCTACGAGTGGGCAAAATCTGCCTACTTCCCTGGTGCGCCTGTTCAGGATTACGCCAGCTGGGTCTTTGCCGTTTTCCCGCAATCCGAACCTGATATGCAAGCGGAGCAATTCACTCCGGTTGTCCGGTCAGGGATGGAAATCTCTCCGAAGATTGCCGGTTATAAGGACTTGGCGCGACAGATGAACCGCTCATTGGAATATACCGTTGAGCCCGCCACGGTCCTTAATTTTCGTCACGCTCTTTTAATTAAAGACGCTGATGAGGCCAAGAAATTGTACGACGCCAATCCACGCGATCGAGATGAAGCGTTGCGAGTCCTAAACCGATCAGAGAGTGAACAACAAGCATGGGAGCGATCACTCCTTCAGGTCGAACAGCGGCCCACGAGCAGGGCTCAACGAGTGTCTATCAACGAATCTGTCAAGCAACGCATGGTCAACCGACTTGAAGCCGCTCGGAAGAAAGGTCTCTTTGGCGTATTGTCCGTGGCCATGGAAATGCCCGTCAAGAACGGCGGAAAAATCATCAAGCCCGAATTCGGCGGGGGTCAGGGTGTGTACATGGAAGATCAGCCGTGGGCGGCCAGCCAGAAGGGGGTGGCAGGGGCCATTTTCGCACCCTTGGCCAGTGATGATGTAAAGAAGTATTACGGGTCACTTGATGCGTATTTGAAGGCGTACAACGGTGATGTTCTCATGGACCTGGACATACCGGTGGGCCGCGGGTCAATACTCTTGAAGGTCCTTTATATTGAGCAGGACGGCGTGCCTGTTCTGCAGCTCTACGATCCTTCGGGTCATTTCTTCAAATCGATCTACCACGACCCGCCGTCCGGCTCGGTCGGCGGGTTCATCGAAGCCATTCTGCTCCCGCGCGCCGCGGTCGAAATCCAGAGGCGGCTGGGGCTGCAATTTGAGGCGATGCACTTTAACGATTGGCAGGCGGCCCTGGGCCCCGTTATACTGAAAGAGTTATATGGGAATGCCGCATGGCCTCAGGGACATCTCCCCGCAAGCTTGCTGACGATCCACAATCTGGAATACCAGGGCGTCTTCCCGCGTTACATGGATATCCAGAGCGCGGATGCGGACTTGAGGCGTTATTTACAGGGACGCGGCGTGATCGGCGGCGAAACGTCGATCGATTTATTTTCCCTCACTCACTTGCGACCGGAGCTGCGCGACTTGACCGAAGGCGGCTTTGAGTGGTGGGGACAGCTGAATCTGATGAAGGCCGGTATTGAGCATGCGACCAAGGTCCCGTTCGTCAGCCATGGCCACGCGAAAGAAGCGGTGACAGAAAAACGAGGCTATGGGATGGATGGCGTATTGCGGAGTCTTCATCATAAAATCACGGCTATTTACAACGGGATCCGAGCGGCAAAGCACCGGGCCGAGAACCTGCCCATGCTTGACCGGGATGGCTTTTCGCGCCCTGCCAAGCCTCTTGCCCAGATGTCCCCCGATGAATTGATGTCGTGGAAAGCAGCGAACCGGGGCGCTCTCCAGAATAAACTGGGACTGGAAAATAATCCGAACCATCTGGTCCTTGGATTTGTGACCCGCATCGTCAAGCAAAAGGGTCTCAATATTCTGATGACGCCCATGCCGGGCGGGAAAACGCTTCTGGAAAACCTCCTGGACCTTCGAGATCCTCGCACCGGCGGGAAAGTGCAAATCGTCATTTTGGGCACACCGGGCGATGGTTTCGGCGAAGCCCAAGCCCGGTTCTTTGAGGATTTTGTCAAAAGGCATCCAAAACACGCTTCTCACTTTAAGTTTGTGAAGGGTTTCGATTCAGATCTGGCCAAGCAGATCGGCGCCGGCTCCGACCTCATGGGGATGTTCTCCATTGACGAGCCCGGCGGCCTCGCTAACCAGGAACTGGCGCTTCTCCTGGCCAAAGTGATCTGCACGGACCGCGGCGGTCTTCAGGATTTCGTTGATCATCACGGCACGCCCGCCGAGCCTGTGGAGGGCTTTGAAATCGAAGATACGTTGGCGGATCGAAGACAACGCTCCCGGTCCGCCTCCCAGATACTGGACCGCGCCCAAAATCAGCTTTGGATGTATCACCACGACAGGCGGAAGTATATGGGGGAGTTAAAACGTCTGGCGCATTTTAATCCCGACTGGGGCGAGCGGGCCAAGTTCTACGTCAAAGCGTATGCGGAGGCGATCCGAAGCGTGAAGTGGCCCAAGGCCGCGGGCGCGTCCAAGATGAAAAAGGCGGCGGTGATCAAAGCGATGAAGCAGGACCGGCTGGAGGCGGGCCTCCATACAGTGACAGGAGGTAAAGGGTATGCCGCTCTGGGTCTTGCCTTGATCGTTGAGTTTGCCGAAATCCTCCTCAGCAAGCGCGTTATTCCCGGCGTAGACCAGCTGGACATCCTTCAAGCCCTGCGGCAAAAGCGCGAGAATGGCAAACACCCCATCGTTTTCCTATTAGAGGACCGTCTGCATCTGGCGGAGGAGGCGGCGGCGTCCGGCGCTAATGTGTTGATAGGTTCTGGGTTTACCCCTGCATTTGTGGAGAGAATTCGAAGACGGTTCCCCAATGTCGTATTCATTGCAGAAATCTCCAATCAAAGTTCGAATGTCGAACAGGAATTGAAATCGGCCATAGCCAGCGGGGTCGATGGCGTGATGCTCAAGCGGTGGGCGGACTGGAAGAATCAATATGCCAAGGGCCCGCTCTCTCTTCAAGAGATCCGGAAGCGGCACCCGAAACTCCTGATGATGGTCGCAGGCGGGATTTTTGAGAACTCGGTTACGGACACATTGGCTCTTGCGGAAGATGTCATCGTCGCGGTTGGCGTCAACGCCCAGACTCCCGAAGACTTTGAGGCCCAGGCTCAAAATTACGCAACCGGAGCGGAGGGGATCCCACCGGCAGCAAAATCCCGCGCCACTGCCCTAGCGGCGGCCGCCGGTTCGCTTGTCATGGGAGGGATATTGGTGGGTCTAGCCATGTCCCTCCAGAGCGGCCGGTTGATCGACGGTGTGCTGGTCTGGACAGCTGCCAGCGCTCTCTTGTTCGTTGAGGAATACCTCTTCATGCGACGCAGGGGTTTGAATCAGATCGGCCGCCGGAACGCGGACGGATCCATCTGGACCCATTCAAACCTCGGCCCGTTTCGCGCCCGCCGCGTGGCCTGGCATGAAAAGCTGGTCCACGTCATTCCGGGAGGGACCGTGGCGGACATGTTTATAGCTCCAATCGCGGACTGGCTGGCGCTGGGTCTGGCCGCTTTAGGTTTCCGAGCGCACGTATCAGAAAACCGTACTCTTATCGAAGCCGGGAATTTACCGCTGGATCAACAACTGGGGGTCATAAAGGATCTGGTTCAAAATGCGAATCGCTTGAATCTTGCGGTCGCATTGCGCGCTCCGCTCCAGGTGGGCCGGCCTATCGAAGTCTCCTTGGTGCCGCGCGAATGGTCCGCCGATCCTGAAAATCCGTTCGGCACATTAGCCGAGATCTTCGATTGGCAGCGACAAACGGTGGATCATCATGCGCAAGCCTTCTTCAAGATAGTGGACGACGGCGCGTCGATTGATAGCTCGCGATTTGCGATACCCGGTCAGGCCAGTCAATCGGTGGAGTTCGCAATCAATTTACCGCGGGCCAGTCGTCCGGGGGGAGGCGGAATTTCTCAGGAATGTACGCTGTGCACGGAGGTGATCCAGCAGAAATTTGTGAACGAACTATGGATGAAGTTGGGTTTATTGAAACTTTATTTTAATCCCTTCTCCGTCTGGCCGTCCAAGACGAAAGGCGACCGTCTTGAAGCGCCGTATCATGTTGTGGCCACATGGGGGGATGAACATGTCCCGCAATCACGAATTGTCGAGGCGGATTATTTGAAAGAATTGCGCGTGCGTTGGATGCAGATGAACGCCTCGCCCACGTTATCCGGGCTCGCCAAGTTCCGAATGATGCTCAACGGTTGGAATTACGATCCTCAGAACCTCGAAAATCATGGTGGAGCTTCGCAAGATCATATCCACGCTCATTGGGTCCGTAAGGCTTTCCCTTCTGAGGAGGCGCCGGTCCTCTGGTCGCCTGAGACGGCCGCCGGCCATCCCGAGGTGAAGGTCGGCATCGTAGAGCTGCTCCCGGGTCGGATCAACTCGCATGCCGACGATCAGGTGGCGCTCGTTCTGGAAGCGAGCGATGGCCATTTAGAAGATTTGGATGTCGTCCTCTCGAATGTGTTAAAGATGATCACGGGGAATAAGGATTCGTTCAACGTGTTCATGTATGAGACGCCTGCGACAAATGGCTCCGGCCCTGCTGTTCGTTATATCCTGACAGGCCGCAAGAAAGCGGTCCCTTCGGGAGCGCGAGGGGCCTTCGGCGCGCCGCAGGCCATCGGGCGCGAGATGATCATTGAGGATATCGCCCAACGCTTTTATCACTTTTCCCCAGAGCAATCCGCTGCCTTTGAGTCGACCGCCCCCGAAGACCGGATCCATTGGATCCAGACAGAAAAACACGCTGGCCGGCTGACTATCAGGCCCCGCGAGCAACTCTTGGCGGATTACGGCCGGGGCTTACGTGAGACAACATACAGCCGGAACCAAGTGGAAAACCTTCTTGACCGGGTCACGCGAGGTGAAGACCCCGCTCCAGGAATTCCCTCCTCTGGAGGAGGAGCATCCAGCCCGGCGGGGATCGAGGGGATTAAGCGCATGGCAGGTGCTGCTTGATAAAACAAGTCCCAAAAACGCCTGGGCCTTCCGGCCCTCAACTTTTAGCCCTTGGATGGATGTGTTTCATCTGCTAGATGAAGTAAAAAGGATAGAGACATGCGCCTAAGGAACTTTCAATCAGCCGCTAAGCAGGTCCTGGCCTCATTTCTGGCCGGACTCCTTGTCATTCAGTCTGTCAGCGTTTCCGCGCAGCCCGTCGGGCAAGTCCCCGAAAAATCATTTGCTTCCTTGACGCCCCCTTCCAGGGTCGCCGCTTTCGTTTCCGCTTCGGGTTCAAAACTGAACAATCAAAAATTTCCTGAATTGATAATCGTCCAGGACCTGCACTTTAACTACTCGGTCCAGCGGCATATTGCGCAGTTGCTGGATTTCCTGAGCCAGAAAGGCGCTGTGGGCCGGGTGATCGCGGTTGAAGGAGCAGCGGGTCAGGTCGACAACAGCCTGCTGACGGAAGTGAAAGACCTCAAGGTCCGCGGCGAGCTTGCGGATTTCCTGATGCAGAACGGCGAGCTGACCGGTTCCCAGTACTATTCCGTGATGTCCGGTCAGCCTAAGATCCTTCAGGGCATCGAGGACCCCGCGTATTTCCAGGCCAACCGGGATATTTTCCGGCTGTCCTATCAGAATCGTCGAAACGCTCTCCGGCAGGTTTCACGCCTAAAAGCCAGTCTTTTAACCTTGGTGCCCGGCGTTTGCTCCCGTCCCGTCAGGCAGCTTCAGCGGGCCCGGCGGCGTTTCGAAGTTGGAGGGATCTCCATGGGAGACTATTGGAGTACCGTCCATTCGCAAGGGGAAAAAGCTGGGGTCAAGCTGCTTTCGCTGCTGGCGGAGTACATCAATGCCCCAGCCGAACGCCGTAACGAGCTCCTTCTCACCAGTGATCTTTACCAGGCGCTCGACGATTATGCCGTCGCGGTGGAAACGGCGCTGGCGAAAACCCCCAATGAACAGAATTTGATCCGATTGATCAATGAGTTTAACCTGGCGGAGCGCGCGCTGGGGCAGCACACCACCCTCGAAGAGATCCGCCATGTCGCGGTGCGTGTCGACAGCACGGCGTCTCTGGCCCAGCTCCTGACCGCAGAGATTGACCCGCATCTCGCGCTGGACCTGAATCAGGTCAGGGAAGCCCTCCGATCCAGCGTTGATTTCTATGTGGCGGCGCTGATGCGCAACAAGCCGATGCTGGAGAACACGCTGAAACTGGTACCTCAGAATGCCGCGGTTCAGAAACCCACGGTCTTGGTCGTGGGCGGGTTTCACACCGCATATTTGACCCGCGAACTTACCCGACGCGGTGTGTCCTATGCCGTCTACGCGCCCCAGGTGGATAACCACACCCCCGCTGACGAAAAACTCTATACCGAGCGCTTCATGGGATGGCGATTGACGGCAGGGGAAGCCGCTCGGCTTCTGGCAAACCGCGCGAAAGCTCCAGGCGGGCCGCGGGTGTATCAGGGGGCTGGACTGGTCCCTCCAATGCTGGGTTGGGTCAAGGAGCTGGTGGACGTCTTGAAACGCGCCAAGAGTCTCTATGGCCCCGATGTCGTAAAGAACTGGGCCGCCCGGTACCTGCGCAAAACGTCTCCCTCAACCCCGGTTTACCACGCGCAAGAGGCCGCGGAAAATAGCGAAGTCGCTTCCACGTTCGCCCAACTGCTCAGCCAGAGTTGGAAAAGCTTAGACGCTATGGGACGGAGAAATGCGATGAAGACGCGAGTGGGAGCGGCCGTAAGCAAGGTGTTCTTCCTTCCTCATATCGTTGTCCATGAGCTGGGTCATATCGCCGCGCTGGCTCTGTTCAGCCGTATGTTCAGCCGCGGAGAAATAAGAATGAACACGTGGCTCGAAATTATGCGAGGGATCCCTTTCCGGGGACCGCCAGGCAATGCGGAGCAATGGCCGAACTTGCCAAAGTACGAGAAATGGGCGGGCGTGGCCGCGAATATCGCCTTCGGCGCGGCGGTGTCTGCGGCCTGGTTCTATTTTTCCCCTGCAACCTGGTGGGGCCACGCGGCCTTCGCGTATGGGTCGCTGTTCAATTGCGTTTTCGTCCTGGCGGAATGGGTCGCAGAATTAACCCTGGGGCGGGGGGAATTGTACAGCCTCCGGTTCGGTTACGACCGTCAATATCCCTCTCTTCTCAGTGAAGAGGAAGGGCGCAAGCAGCTGCGGCGGGCTGTTGACCACTATTTGGAAGGGAGCGCTCCGCTTTCGGGATCGACGGAATCCTCCATGGTGTTAGTGATCCGGTTGGATCCTTCCTATCGTGACATCGCTGAGATGCGAATGGGCGTGCGGCTCAGCCGCCTCCTGCGAAACCGGATCTACGTGCATCTCGTTCGAGAAATACGTCGAAGGATGCCCCGGACGCTGGTCGCTGCCACGAAAGACGAAAACCAGCTTCTGGTGATCGTACCGCCGGGAATTGCCCATAGCGAGACCGTACGCGCCCACGTCAGGTCAGTCGTTGAGGAACTCTATGCGCAAACATGGTTTACGCGGGGGTACCATCTCGCGAACGTGCCGGATTTGACGAAGCTGAGGAGCGCCGTGGAAAGCAAATCTCGCCGCAAGTGGCAAGAAATTGTCGCGCATTTGGAAGCGCAGGGCATTTACCTGAGCGAGTATGCGGGGGGTGTGGCTCTCATCAAGGAACCGATGGGAGACCAAATCAATGCGCCCGGGGTAGGGGAATGGGTCGCACGCGTCGCCGCCTCGGTGAACGCGCGATTGGAGAGTTCACTAAGCGATCCGATGGTTCCGACGATAAAAATCGACTGCGATCCAACGGCAAGCCCTCGCTATCCCATTACGCTGAGTGTCATCGGCACGTTTATTCGGAAAAGCGATGAGCTCTATGCCTGGTCCCAGATTCCCATGGAAATGGAACGCCATGATGGCGGGGGGAGGCGTCGCCTGTTTGAGGCTCGGATGTATATGGAAAAAAATCCCGCGCTCCGGGCGATGACCAAGTGGGGCCGCCACAATCCATTGAGGCGCGATCTGATTCTTTCGAATCTTGAGCGGATCCTTCAGTCGATGATGCTCGCGGCGGCTGATCGCTTGAACATCATTGCTCTGCAGGGTAATGTGCACTCCGGGGATACCGTGGACATGCGATGGACGGAAAACAATCTGACGGAGGCGTCGGAGCGTCGGGCGGAGCGGCGCGGCGCCGCCCCGCTTCTGGATCTCTCTTTAGAAGGGCAAAGCCAGCCTGTCGCATTTCGGGAGCCGGCGGATGCGGACTCCCAGGTCCGGTCGCAAACGGAAGCGGCCCTTCGCCTGAAAGATTTCGATGTTCGCATGGACCCGGATGTGGAACGTATGCGGGCTGATTGGAACCAGGCGGTGGAGATTTATCGAAGGTCTATGCAACGGAGATCTCGAACAACGATTTTGTACCAATCCGCTCAGGGAGCCGACCAACGTTCCTGGTTTGAACGAAACATAGACCCCTCCCTCTATCCCAACGGAACATCTATCCATGCGGTCGCGAACCCTGCCGCACCGGCAAGCGCCCCGTCGTACGGCAACAAGGCCGATGGAAACGGCATGGCTGTTTTAGGAGTCATGCGACGATTTATGGGGGATTTTGTTCAAGGCCGCAATCTCCCTCCCGGGACGTACAATCTATATAAAGAAATGGGCAGCGAGATGTTCGGCACCTTGTTCGGCGCCGGCCAGGCCTCACGCAACCCCGTCAGCACGCAAAGGGGCAAATTCATGCTGCCGGTTCCGATACGACGGTTCTTTCACCGTGATAATGGGCATCCCCATCCCGCCAAGCTGGAAGAAGGACTTGCCGTGATCAAGGCCGTTCTGGAAGACGCTTACCCGCATGTGTCCAACGGCCATCCCCAGGGGGGGTATATGCTCCTCTACGGGGATGCCATTGTGACCGTCGACCCTAAGGAGTTGAAAGCGTACTTCTCTCGGCTCGATATCCCGGAAGGTTTCACGCTGCTGCTGCGCCGGGTGCCATTTGAGGAGGCGATGGCCTGGGGATGCGCGGCGATCAATCCGGCCACAGGCCGGATTCTAAGGTTTTCTGAAAAACCCGGACTTAAGATCCTCAAAAAGGGCACCCAGGAAAAGCCTGTCCAAGAACAAGAGTTAATGCGTGATTTTCTCAATGGAGAACCGATCGAAACGTTGGACAAGCTGACGCGTGAAAACGGGTTGGGAGAGAGCTTCTCCGAGATTCAAGACAAGCTTCACGATGCCCTAAGCCGGCAGGGCTTATTGATCGATGATGAATACAGAACGAAGGGCACCGCCTCCATTCTCATGAACACCGCCATCGGGGTGGCTGGAACGGGCACTGTGATTCGTTTCCTGAAAATGGCCGGCGTCGATATCAATGACGACGGCGACTTCGAGGTCAAGAGGCAGGGCGAGGCGCCGATGCTGCCAGGCGACCTGGATGGGACCCTTACGCGAGCCGAAGAATTATTAGCGTCCTTGGTGGATGAGAATAACGTGGATACGATGGTTGCAGCCATCCAGAAACGCATCGATGAACTTTCAAATGATGTTTACGAGCAGGCGGGTTCGGTTGAATTCACCAGCCGGGAGATCGAAAGGCCCGGAAATAAAGGTTTTGTTATCCAAACGTTAGCGAACCTTTTAAAAAATCTATCTGGTGCAGGGGCTGCGGGCCCTGGGGGAGTGCGAAAACTATTGGAAGAGTCTGTTTCATCGTTCGGAAGGCGGATCAGCGTGCTCGATGGATTATTAAGGGACGGCCAGCAGTTGGATGCAATGGCTGATATCGTCAATAAAATGGCGGCAGAAGCGAATATAGCGGATCAGGTATTTGAGAAGGCGATCGACCATCTGGACATCAAGGATCCACTTACAGCCTCTTTGGAGGAAGGCCGGCTGCACCTCTACAAAGAGGCCCAAGCCTCGCTGAGGCTGTTGCGCGATTCACTTCAGGGAATCGACCCAGACTTTGAAGGCGTTACACGAAACCTTGAAATTGAAATGGCCCGCATGCGCCCCGCGATAGCGGCCCTTCTGAGAGGTATAACCGGTCGCGACCCGGCTGGAGCCGAACTGGCCTATGGCCCCATTTACCATGCCTATGCGAGCGCGTTGTGGAACCTTCGAATCTGGCAGATCCTTCGCGGCGAGAGAGGCAATCCAGGCGCTGGAAGCCTTTATGGAGCACGCTTTGATGGGGCCTGGCTCGATACGGGTTCCACCAAAAATGTGGTGCATTACTTCCTGCGCGAGTCGCGCGCGGGCAAATTCATCAGCGCGATCTTCGGTTTTGCCCCCATCGTGTTCAGCGTGAGCGCTCCCGGCCACGCCATTGCCAGCCTGAGCATCGCTCCCGAAAATCAAGTGCATCCCCACGCGCTTCAGGTCGTGTCCCATCTGGGCGGAAGCCATCCCATTGGGGGCCCGCGCCGGATGGATGAACGCAGCGCGATCTTTTTTTCCCATGTCCCCTGGCCCTTTCATCTCTATCCGGATAGCGTTGTCGTGGAAGGCGTGGTTTACGGGAAAGAGCGAAATCCGAGAGATGGGGTGAACGTCCAGTCTTTCGTCACGCACGCGGTCTGGCAGGGCGAGCCGAAGCCGGGCGAAGAAAATCTCCACTTTGGCGACTCGGTGAAGGGCTGGTTAGAGCACCAGGACATCAACACCGAAAGTCTGTGGTCAGAAATGATGCCCGCTAAAGTGCGCGCGAAATCCCCGTTGTTTTATGCCCGGATTTTTCCAGGCGTGTCAGTCCAGTTAATGGAAAAGGCCCGCTTGCCCGGACTGTCGGCGGAGGAACTGAAGAAATCCGCGTTGGATGAGCTGGATTGGGAGCTCTTCAGGTCAATGGGAGAAATTTGGGAATGGCTGCAGCATAAGGCGAACGCCCCACCGGCCGCTTGGGTGGAAGCCGCGAAGGAAGGACGCTTGTTTTCCATGAGCGACCAGTACGTGGGGGATCCTCAGCACTATTTTCAACGCCAGCACAAAACGATCGAAGCCCTGGTGGCCGCGTTACACGCTCACAAAATGCCCCTGCAGATTCCCGCTGTGAAACCGGGATATTGGATTACGGATCTTGCGGGGCCGCCCGATATTCCCAAGATGCCACCGCTGCCCAGCGCTCCTCAATCTGTCACAAAACCGGCCGAAACGTCTCTCCCGCCTAGCCACGGTAGGGAAGGCGGCGCCTTGAGACCCACGGAAGCGCATGCGTTTTCCAGAGTCATGGCCCGAATTGCGGCGGTCCTGGTGGGTTTAACGATTGTCCTGAATGCCCCGTTATGGGCCTTAGCCCTTCCGCTGCCCTGGGCGATTGCGGCTATGGGTCAAGAGGCGGCCGTGTTGTCCCGCGCAGTCGCGATCGGTGATCGGGGCGAAATGAATGCGGATATCCCTGTGGCCTGGTACGATTTCGCCACGCAGAGAGCAGACGTCAGCAGGGTCCCCGCACTCACGCGTATTTTTGCCCATGCGCACGAGCTGGCGCGGGCCTTGACCCAATCAAAGTCGGCCATTACTCCCCGGGTAGTGGCCCCGCTGACCCTGGGGATAGCCGTGCTGGACTATGCGGCGGCAACCCTGGTCCATATGCTCAATGAAATGATTTCGTACCTTACAGGCACACCCGCCCCGGACCTGCCCATGCTCAGGAGCATGGAAAAGAACGCCATTGAAATTGACCGCTATCTCGCCGCTCCCTCCGGGAACAGGCCCCCTCTTCCCAGCGGCGCTTGGGGACGCACGTGGGTTGGAATTAAATCGCGCTTTGAAGGGGTCTGGAAGAATACCTACACCCGCGAAACAATCGCCGAAGCCGAAG
>Ga0155753_170_pt10 | contig 13194 bp, 12 predicted proteins | sample RifCSPlowO2_01_FD_107407 | JGI IMG/M metagenome (GOLD analysis project Ga0155753, IMG submission 107407) | Elusimicrobia bacterium RIFCSPLOWO2_01_FULL_59_12
ACGTCGGCGGGGTTCCCGGTTTGGGCGTGACACGCAAGTCGGGATACGTCAGAATGGTCTCCAATACGGAAATTCCGATGATCGGCGCTTTGTCGGGCAAATAACAAACCAGCGGGACTTCGTCGGACTCGTGTTCGAGAGCCGCGCTGGGCGGGCAAATGCGGTAGGTCACGGCGCCGTTGCGTTCCCCCAGAACCAGCTTGACCAGATCAACGATATCGCCTTCTCCATGGATGACGAACTTGCTGCGGCCCTTGTGCATCTGTTCTTCGATGATTTTATTCAGACCTTGCCGATAGGTTCCGTAAACGCGGAGTGTGCGGGAGAGGTACTCCTGGGCGCGGCGGTATTTGGCAGCAATCCCAGCTGGCGTCAAAAAATACCTCATCTTTCGTCTTTCCAGATTATGGATCTGGATGTATCCGGTGCCCACCAGGCGTTTAAGAACGAGGTTAACCATGCCCAGGGAAAGGCCGGCATGAACTGCAAGATCACGTTGAGAAACAGAGGAAAACCGCGAAATGATCTCGAGGACTTTGAGATCTGTTTCCGGGACAATTGGAGCTGGAGGCAGGGTATTGGGGGCCGTCTTGTTCAAACGTTGAACATCATACGGATTTATTTATGTGGATGCAAGGAGAGAGGTCGTCGAATAGAGCTTCTCATATTCGCGGACGGTGTTATCCAAGTTAAAGCTTTTTGTCACTTTGGCGTACGCGGCGCGGCCCATCGTTTCCCGGAGCGAAGGCTGCTGAAGGAGCGCGGCGAGCCGGCCGGCCGCGGCGGCGGTGTCCCGCAAAGGGACCAAATAGCCGTCCACGCCGTCCGTCACCAATTCCTCCATCCCTCCCACCTGTGTGGCGACCACCGGAAGTCCCGCCGCCATGGCCTCCATCGCGGCGCCCGGAATCCCCTCGGACAAGGACATCAAGGCAAACACGTCTCCCTCGTGGAGCGCAGCCGAAATCGCGGAATTCTCCACCGCACCCAGGAACCGGACCCGGTCAGCGATCCCGTAGCGTTGCGCCAGAGACTCGAGGTCCGCCCGGCCCGGGCCTTCTCCAATGATGCGCGCTTCGAACGCGATGCCTCGTTCGGACAGCAGACGCAGCGCATCCAGCAAAAAGCGATGCCCCTTCACCGGCCGCAGGTTGCCAACTGAGATAACGACCGGAGGCTGGTGAGCGCCAGAAGCAGGAAGGGTTTCAGGAATTACGATGCCGTTGCGAACGACGCGGAGTTTGTCTTTATCAAACCCATAGCTCACGAGTTGTTCAGCCACCCTGGAAGAATTGGCGACGTACACCGTTAAAAGTTTATACGTCAGACGATCCAGGCTGATGCGCAGCCAGGTGGGCTTTTCGCCGAAATTGCTCAACCCGGCTGTGTGTCCGACGAGGCGGCGGTGGCCCAGGAATCTTAAAAGAGGCCGCCAAAGAACGTTCACTTCAGGGCCGAAGATATGGACAAGGTCCGGCCTGAACTGATGGATATGCCGCAGGGCCGGCCAAAACCACGGGAACCTGACGTTCCAAAAGGGGATCCCTTCCTGCCGATAATAATCCAGCATGGCTCCCGGGCGGCTATGGAACAAGACGGCGATATCGAATTTCGATTTTAATCGTCCGGCGACCTGAAACGCGCGCAGTTCCGTGCCTCCGACATCGGCGGAGCTGTGGATGTGCAGGACTCTAAGCCGTGCGTTTAAAGACGAATTCATTGCATGCGCTCGATCCATAATCACTGAAGCGCTCCGGTGTCAAGGATCGCTGGGAGAGAAATTGAAGAATTTCCACGGCGGTGGCGACTTCAAAGGGATATCCGCCCACCCAGTCGATCAAATCACTCCAGGGGGACATGCCGCGCTGCTCGGTCTGCTTTTTCCAGGACCGGAAAGGATGGCCCAATATCAAGTCCTGCAGGAAAGGAAGGCCTTTAAGCAGGACGAGGCACGGCAGGACGACCAGGAACCGGAGCGGTCCAGGAAGAAAATTGTAGGTCCTCTTAATTGTTTTCCAAACCCAGGATTTCCACCCCTGATCATTATAAATGGCGATGAAAAGCTGGCCTTGCGAGGCGACGGCGTTCGCAGCGTGGGCGATGGCTTGCCACATCGCTCCGGTGTGGTGCAGAACCCCCCAAGCATAGACGACATCAAACGTACCGAGCGAGCGCATGAAGGCTTCATCCAGCACCGAACCTTGTTCGATTATCCAACGCGGATCCTCTTTGAAATATTGTTCACGCAGCCAAACGGCGCACTTCACGGAATTGGGATCAAAGTCAAATGAGCGAACAGTCGCCCCAAGCCGCCGGGCGGCCAGGCTAAAGAGGCCGCTGCCAGAACCGATATCCAGGAATGTTTTTCCATCGAGGGTTGAGACGTTGAGCCACGACTTGAGCGAATTCTCCGCCGTGGCGATCTTCGCATCATTGAGACTTTCAAGGAACCGGGTCCAGTTGGCACCAAATGCGAATCGCGGGAGTGCCTTCTCGTTAACGGGCATAGATCTCCAGCGGAAAGTTACCCGTTGTGAACGGATCCGAGAAACCCATCTTTTGGAGCGGCGATTCGGAGAATGCCTGTATCCGGGCGTATCCGGTTTGCTCAAGCCGGCGGCGGGCCTCTCCCGCGGCCAGCGCAAGCGGACGAAGCCGAGGTTCTTCACGCGCTCGGAGGCAAAAATAGAGGCTGGACAACATCCAGGCCGCCGCCCAGACATGCGGTTTGGCGAGTTTCGCGGTCCCCAGGCATGCGGGCGTCAGCGCGTAAAAACAAGACGCCCAAAAAGCCGCTTGGTGTCCCACAAGCCGCCGTCCCAGATAGAACAAGGGAAAAATCGACAGCATCATCGCAAGCACGGACCATCCACGCACGGCCCGGTAGACGTTGGCTATTTCATCGGGGTGGGCATAATAAAACGACGCTTGAGGAACGAGTTTGATCAGACCGGCGAGTTGAAGGCCCTTGAGTGCCGCTGCCAGAGGATAGATGTAGGCGCCCCCGTACTGGAACGTGTAGGGATACCACTTCCCTTGCCGGGGGTTCAGGCGGAAAAGCATCACCAGCGCCTGCTGTTCGTCCCCGTGGTGCGTGCGGACCAGGAAAGAACTGTAGACGGAAAGCAAATTGAAAGAGGTGTCCGTGTAGGATTTTCCCGCGCGTGCCATCCGGCCGTAGTGGGAGATGGGATTAAGACTGATCTTGTCGTAGATGTCGTCCCGGTTTTTTTCGACCCGAAGGAAGAACTCCGGCGTCCGCAGGTCCGGTTTGAGGAACAGATCCGCCCGTTCTTTGGAGGGGAGCCCCCAGGACAAGCCCCAGACACCGAATACAAAAGCGAGGCAAACGGCGACCCAGGGGGACTCTTTCATGTCGTGAGTGAACGGATCAGAACAAGGTGTAGACGAAAGGCGCCAAGGCGGAGCCCTGCGTCATCACCAGCAGAATTCCAAACAGGATGAGCACGGCGACCATGGGGACCAGCCACCAGAGCTTGCGCGCCCAGAGGAATTCGAACAGTTCGCCTACGATACCAAGTTTTTGACGGGCTCTTTGGAATACTCCCATAAAGGTATCTCCGGTTTAACGTTTGATTTTTTTGTCACGACGTGATTTCCCAGCACCAGCGCGTCCATGCCGCTGGCGCAAAAAGTCCTGTAAGCCTCCAGCGGCGTGTTCACGATGGGCTCGCCTTTCAGATTAAAAGAGGTATTCATCAGCACCGGGACACCGCTCGCCTGGCCCCAGCGCTCGATAAGACCGTAGTAAATGGGGTGGGTGTCCTTAAAGACCGTCTGCAGGCGTCCGGATCCGTCCGCATGGGTGATCGCGGGGAGCTTGTCCCGCTGGGCTTCCCGAACGGGGGTCACCAGCAGCATGAAGCGCGCGGTCATTTGGTCCTTCCAATCCGGCAGTTCGAAGTAGGTGTCGGCCTGCTCCGCCAGCACCGAAGGCGCAAACGGCCGGTAGGGCTCGCGGAACTTGATCTTGACGTTCACGATGTCCTTCATTTTCGGATTGCGCGGGTCAGCCAGAATCGAGCGGTGGCCGAGCGCGCGCGGACCCCATTCAAAACGTCCCTGGTGCCAGCCGATGACCTCGCCCTGAAGCAGGCGGTCACTCACCCGGTCGTACAGCGCGTTCCAGTCATCAAAGGTTTCAAAAGGAATTCCCTCTCCGCGCAGCGCATCGGCGACCGCGGCGTCGCTGTAGGATCGGCCCCAGGCCGCGTGCCGCATCACAAACTGACGCGGCTTGTTCAAAAGAATGTGATAGGCATAAAGCGCGGCCCCTAACGCGCCTCCGGAATCCCCCGCCGCCGGCTGAACATAGATCTCATCGAACCCAGCCTCCCGTAAGACCCGGTAATTGGCGACGGAGTTGAGCGCGACGCCGCCTGCCAGGCATAGCTTGGTGCAGCCGGTTTGCTGCCGCAGGGATTTGGCCATCTTGATAATGATTTCTTCAGTGACTTTCTGGATGCTGGCGGCGATGTCGGCGTAATGCTGATTGGCGGCAAGCTCCTGCGGCGTGGCGGGCGTGGGGTCGTCATAGGTGCTGGTCAGTTCCGTGACAAACCGGCTGCCCGGCTTGCGCGGCGCTCCGAACAACGATTCGAATTTTTGAGTGAACGCCTTGCGCGTGTGGTAGTGATAGGAAAAATATCCCATTTTCATCCGGAAACTGCCGTCTTCGGCGCAGTCGAGCAGGCGCCAGACGTCTTCGACATACCTCGGTTTTCCGTAGGGAGCCATGCCCATCACTTTGTACTCGCCTTCGTTGACCTCGAAACCCAGGAACGCCGTGAAGACGGAATAGAGCAGGCCGAGAGAATGCGGGAAGCGCATCTCCTGGAAAAAGTCCATCGCGTTGGCGGGGCCCTGTTCGCTCCACCGGGTGATTCCTTTGGCGCAGATCGCCGTCGTCCATTCCCCCACCCCGTCCATGGTGAGAATGGCCGCCTCCTGGTAGGGCGAGCAGAGAAACGCGCTCGCCGCATGCGAAATATGGTGTTCGCTGAACAGGATTTTCTCTGCGGGGATCGGCAGGTGATGCAGGATGTGGCTTTTCACCCAGAGTTTGTCGCCGAGCCAGGTGAGCATCGATTCGCGGAAAAACTTGAAAGATCGCGGAAAGGTCGCCAGGGAAGAGGTTAAAAGCCTCTCAAATTTCAAAAACGGCTTTTCGTAGTAGACAACGTAATCGATGTCCTGAAGCGTGATGCCCCCCTGGGTCAGGCAGAAATCGATGGCGCGGAGCGGAAAGCCGGAGTCGTGCTTCTTGCGCGTGAAGCGCTCTTCTTCCGCCGCCGCGACCACCACGCCATCCCGCAGCAGCGCGGCGGCGGCGTCATGGTAATAACAGGAAATGCCCAGGATCCACATGGTTAATACATCCTTCTTAAGAATTCTGCGGCGGACGTGAACGGATGGCGTTTATGCCAGTAAGAGGATTTCGACTTCTCTGAACAGGTCAGCGGGTCCTGCCCGAAAAGCCGGAAGAGGCACGCGATGGGGGCCAGGATAAGCAAATAGATCACGCCTAAAATCAGATGCCCTTGAAAATGGGCGATCTTCGCCGCTATGCGTTTCCACCCGTTCCAGATTTTATTGATCATCGGACGAGAGCCGCCTTTCGAAAATAATCGATGGTTTGCCGGAGTCCGTCCGCCAGGGGCACCTGGGGCTGCCAGCGCAATACACGCCGCGCCAGGCGGATATCGGGCCGCCGCACTTTGGGATCATCCTGGGGCAGCGGGCGGTAAACGATCCGGCTGCGGCTTCCGGTGAGCCGGAGGACTTCCTGGGCCATTTCGCGCAGGGTCATCTCGTGCGGGTTGCCGATATTGACCGGCGCGTTGTGCCGGGACTTCAGGAGCTTGTAGATCCCCGCCACCAGGTCATCGATATAGCAGAAGCTGCGCGTCTGCCGCCCGCTCCCGTAGATCGTGACCGGTTTGCCGCGCAGCGCCTGACTGATGAAATTGGGAATCGCCCGGCCGTCATTGACCCGCATGCGCGGGCCGTAGGTATTGAAAATTCGAACGATCCGGACCTGCATGCGATGGGTGCGGTGATAGGCCATCGTCATCGCCTCCGCGAACCGCTTGGCTTCGTCATACACCCCGCGAGGACCGATGGGGTTGACATTCCCCCAGTAGGATTCCGGCTGGGGATTGACCAGGGGATCGCCGTAGACTTCCGATGTGGAAGCGAGCAGAAAGGTTGCCTTCTTCTCCTTGGCCAATCCGAGCGCCTTGTGCGTGCCCAACGCCCCCACCTTCAGCGTGGGGATCGGATGCTCGAGATAATCCCGCGGGGAGGCGGGGCTGGCGAAGTGCAGGATCGCCGACACCGGACCGGCCACATGGATGAATTCGGTGACGTTATGGCGGACGAATGAAAATCGTTTATGGCCGAACAGATGTTTGATGTTGCCCAGGTCGCCGGTGATCAGATTATCCATCGCGATCACGCTGTGGCCCTTCCCCAGCAGGAACTCGCACAGATGGCTGCCGATAAACCCGGCGCCGCCGGTGATTAAAATTCTCATCGTCCCATCCCGTGATAGGTGAACCCCAGCGCTTTCATCGCGGCCGGCTCCAGGCCGTTTCGCCCATCGAAAACGTGCGGTTGGGCCATCAGAGTTTTTATGCGGCGGAAATCGAGCCGCTTAAACTGGGGCCATTCGGTGACGAGCGCCAGGCCCTCCGCCCCCTTCGCGGCCGCATAGGCGTCTTCGCAGAAAACAACATCCTTTAAGAGCACACGGGCTTTATCCATCGCGATCGGGTCAAACGCCTGGACCCGGGCCCCCTGGGCCTGCAGGCGGCGGATGATATCCACCGACGGCGCAAAGCGAACATCATCCGTGGAGGGCTTGAAGGCGAGACCGAGCACGCCGATCATCTTGCCTTGGAGCGTCCCCAGCGCCGTCGACATTTTATTGACAAAGTGATCGCGCTGACCCTCGTTCACCGCCTTGACAGCCGAAAGGAGGTCGAATTCATAGCCAACCTTCTTCGAGATGTAATAAAACGCTTCCAGATCCTTGGGCAGGCAGAAACCTCCGAAGCCGATGCCCGGCCGCAGAAAAGCGCCTCCGATGCGCGGGTCCAGACCCATCCCTTCCGCGACCCGGACGGCGTCCGCTCCCACGCGCTCGCACACGCGGCTGACGGCGTTGATAAAAGAAATCTTGGTCGCCAGGAATGAATTCGAAGCGTGCTTGATCAGCTCGGCGCTTTTGAGGTCGGTAATCAGGATTTTTTTCGCTTTCAGCGGCGCATAGAGCGCGCGCATGATTTTTTCCGCCCGCTTGGACTTGACGCCCAGGACGATGCGGTCGGGGTGAAGGAAATCGTCGACCGCCGTTCCTTCCTGCAGGAACTCCGGGTTCGAGACCATGTCAAACGAAACGTCCTTTTGTTTGTAGCGGGCGATCGTGCGCTCGACGTCCTCGCCGGTTTCTACGGGGACTGTCGACTTTTCAACAACGACCGTGTAGGCCTTCATGTGTTTCGCGATACCCTGGGCCACGGATTCGATGTGGGTCAAATCCGCCGAGCCGTCGGGACGCGGCGGCGTGCCCACGGCGATGAAGACGATCGTGGCGTTTGTCAGCCCTTCGGAAACCCACTGACCAAACGACAAGCGCTTCCGCCGGACATTTTTCCTGACCAGACTCTCGAGGCCGGGCTCGTAGATCGGGATTTTCCCCGTTTTAAGCGCCTCGATTTTGTGCGGGTCGTTATCAATGCAGACAACGTGGTGGCCGATCTCCGCCAAACAAGCACCGGTCACCAGCCCGACATAACCGCAGCCGACGACGCACACATTCTGGGATTTCATGGTTCGACTCCGCTCACCATGACCCGGCCCATGAACCCTGAGCGTAGTCGAAGGGTCATCGGGAGTGAAGCGTGGCGCTGAAATGTTCGCGCAGGGCGTCTTTCCAGGAACGAAGCGGCGTGAAGCCGTTTAATCGCCAGACCATGTTCTGAAGGCACGAAAAAACGGGACGCTTCGCGGGGTGCTTGAAGTCTGCCTGGGTCATGGGTTTCAGCCGGGACTCCGGCAGGCCATGCATCCTCAAAATCTCCCGGGCTAACTCCACGCGCGTGCAGAAACCGCCGTTGGTGAGGTGAACGAGGCCATACAGTCCGCTTTCCGCCAGGCGTTGAAGCGCCCTCGCGAGGTCGGGGGTATAGGTGGGGACGCTGCACATATCCGTCAGGCAGGGCACCGGTTGTCCGGCGCGCGCCCATTCGACCACTTTGTCGGCGTAGGTCGGGCGCGCCGGGCCGAAAAGCCACGACGTGCGCACGATAAAATATTTATGCAGCAGTTGTTCCACAAAAAGTTCCCCCCAGCGTTTGGACTGCGCATAGACGCTCAAGGGGTGCGTGGCGTCACACTCCCGGTAGCCGTCTTCCGGAGCGAGCGTCCCGTCAAACACGTAGTCCGTGGAGACCGCCATCAGCGCCGTGTCGAAGCGCTGGCAGGCGAGCGCCAGGTGGCGGGCGCCGAGGGCGTTGACGCGAAACGCTTCATCCGGGTTGGATTCGGCGCCGTCCACGTCGTTGTAGGAAGCGCAGTGCACGATCAAATCGGGATTCTCGCGGGTGACCGTCTTGTAGGTTTGGGCGGCGTCGCGAAGATCGCAGGTCCTCCATTGGCTCAAGGGGACATGCGGGGGGTGGGTGCGGCCCATGGCGGTCACCTCGTGGCCCTGCGAAAAGACGCTCCAGACATCGGTTCCCAAAAGCCCCGCGGCGCCCGTGACGAGGACTTTCATACTGAAATCTCTTCGCCGTCACCCCCGCGAAAGCGGGGGTCCAGCGACTCTGGATTCCCGTCCTCCAAACTACCGGCGGACGGGCCCGCCGGATGTGTGGAGGGCCCGCATTCGCGGGAATGACGAATTGAGTTATCTCCGGGTATATTGGCGCGCATAATAGTTTTTGTAGTGCTTCGAATGATGAAGAATAGGTTCCCACCAGGAACGGTGGTCCGCGTACCAGTCAATGAGATCGTTGAGGCCCTGGCGGAAAGGGATGCGGGGCTGCCAGCCCAGTTCCGAGCGGATTTTTCCGATCGACATGGCATAGCGCCGGTCGTGGCCCGGCCGGTCCGTCACACGCCGGAGGAGAGACGCGGGTTTGCTCAATTGTTTAAGCAGGAGGCGGGCGACCTCAATGTTCTTAAAACCCGTGCCCGTCCCGATGTTGTAGATCTCTCCCGCCCGTCCTTTGCGGAGGACACCTTCGAGCGCCGCGCAGTGATCGGAGACATGGAGCCAGTCCCGGACCTGCTGGCCGTCCCCGTAAAGCGGAAGCGGTTTCCCATCCAGAGCGTGGGTGATAAAAAGCGGCAGAAATTTTTCCGGGTATTGATAAGGCCCGTAGTTGTTGGCCGCGCGCGTGATCAGGACCGGCGACTGGTAGGTCCGGAAATAAGAGAGGACCAGATGGTCCGCGGCCGCCTTGCTGGCGGAGTACGGGCTGGAAGGGTCCAGGAGGGCCGCCTCACGGGCCGCGCCTCGCGCGATGGAGCCGTAGACTTCATCGGTCGAGATGTGCAGAAAGCGTTTGACGCGTGCGCGTCGCGCGGCGTCCAGGAGAACCTGGACGCCGATCACATTGGTGCGCAGAAAGGGCGAGGCGTCCTGAATGGACCGGTCGACATGCGTTTCCGCCGCGAAATTGACGACCGCGTCGAGGCCGGCCATCAGCCGCTCGGTGAGCGCGGCGTGGGCGATATCCCCGCGGACAAAACGGTAGCGGCGGTCTCCGGACACATCCTTCAAATTGTCCAGATGCCCGGCGTAGGTGAGCTTGTCGAGGTTAATGAGGAGTTTGACGTCGGCGCAGCGCATCATGTGCCGGATAAAATGCGACCCGATAAAACCCGCTCCGCCTGTGACTAAGAGGCGCATAACTGAAAAGCAGTAACTAATAACTGATAACTCATTGCTCATCCTTTTTTGATCGTGTCGTTGCGATTACTCGATTCAGGTCCATACCTATCTGCTCGGCAGATGACCGTAGTCTCCCGAAATCTTCTTGATTCAAATAGCCTAAATCTTTCGACAAAAGCAGGTGGCTTTTCGTTTCCTCTAATGACCCACGGGCATGGTAAAAGAAATTCAATCTATCTGGAAAATGAAACCGGCCAAAACTTTCAGCGATATTCGCCTCAATCGAAACAGCCGCTCTTCTTAGTTGACTGGTTAGAGCGAACTGTTCTTCCTTTGGGAATTTGGATGTGAACTTATAAATGTCGAGAATCAAAGCATGGGCTTTCTTCCAGACAGGGGTCTCTTCAAATGAAAGATAGTTGCCCACCCGTCGCCCCGTTAGTTATCAGTCATCAGTATTTAGTGGTTGCTTTTGGAACCACGCCCACGTGCGGCGCAAGCCTTCGGCAAAATCAATTCTCGGCTGATACCGCAGGCGTTTCTTCGCCTTGCGGATGTCCGCCCAGGTTTTGCGCACGTCTCCCGAACGCGGCGGGGTATGCCGCCGTTCAAGGCGGCGGCCGGCGGATTTCTCCAGAGCGGCAATGACGTGGAGCAGGGAAATGCTTTTTCCGGAAGCGATATTGAACGCCTCGGCCGACACGCCGCTCGCTGAGGCGGCGAGCAGATTCGCCTGTACGACGTTGTCGATATAAGTGAAATCGCGGGACTGTTTGCCGTCCCAGTGGACCTCCAACGGCTGTCCCCGGAGAGCGGATTGCATGAATTTCGGGATCACAGCGGCGTACTGCGATTCGGGATGCTGCCGGGGGCCGAAAACGTTGAAGTACCGCAGGGAGACGGTTTCCAGGCCAAAGGTCTTGGCGAACACGACGCAGTAGTTTTCCCCCGCCAGTTTGGAGACGGCATACGGCGAGATCGGAGCGGTGCGCATCGATTCGGTCTGCGGGTACTTCAGGTGGTCTCCGTACACAGAAGATGACGAGGCGTACACCAGGCGCTTGACGCCGGCCGCGCGGCACGCCATCAGCAGCTGGAGCGTGCCGGTGATGTTGATGTCATTGGTCGAAGCGGGGTCATCGACGGAACGGGGAACCGAACGCAGCGCCGCCTGGTGAAAGACGACCTCGATTCCCCGCACCGCGCGCGCCAGGTCCTCGGCGCGGCGGAGGTCTCCTTCCAGAAATTCAATCCGGTCCAGGACGGACGCCAGGTGCTCTTTTTTCCCGGTCGTGAGGTTATCGAAAACGCGGACGGCATCCCCGCGCCGGATGAGCGCTTCGGCGATGTGGGAGCCGATAAAGCCGGCCCCACCGGTGACGAGGCATTTCATGTTGGGAATAGGCTCATGTCAGGAGCGAGATTTTAGCAAAAAAGCGCTTCGTTATTGACTGTGCCAGTTAAAGGCAGAAAAACGGCGCTGACCATCGCTTCACAATTTTTATTGTGGCGATGGCCATCAGCAAAACGGATCGCATTGAGCGATCCGTGCTGATGGTCGGATTAGTGATCGGTTAGGCTGCGTGCAGGAAGAACCGGAACGATTTAGCTGGCGTGTATTCCAGAGAATGGGTTTGTAGATTAGTTGTCTGCTTTGATAAATGGAAGTTGCCCAACTCGAAACGGCCTGTTAGACTCGTCCACTATTTGGGTGACATCGATGAAATCATACGGACGTTCGTAAGAAGAAAAAAAGCTCTTGTCCGGCATAACCGAAAAATCTGTCCCCAGGTACTGGTTAAAGATGACCCGAAATGTATTGACTGGACTGATTGAATGATACAGCCGTTTACGGCCGTCCGCCGGCAAGTAATAAGCGTTTAATATTCCCATCCGTTCTCTGAAGAATGCTTCAGAAGGATGGGTCCACTCATCGAGGGAGGCCGAGCCGTGATCGCCTTGCAACACGACGATCGGCATGGTGTCCGCCTCTCTCCCCAGGGATTCTATTAGAGTCATCACCTGTTTATTGCAATACATTAATTGATCGAGGTACCGCTGTTTCTGCTTCCATACTCTTCCATGCATTTCAAGATCACTTTGACTGATAGGTCTCCCATCCCTATCAAATACGTACGGAGGATGGGGAAGGATGATATGCGCAAAAACAAACTGTGGCTTTGTGCTTCTGCGCTGTATCGTGGGAAGCTTTGAAAAAGCGGACACCACTCTTCGGCGTGCATCGTCTGCGACTGGATTAATGAATTTCAAAAATGCACGCATCATTGTCGTTCGTACCAGCATCATGTCAAATTCATTCCACCGTCCACCCTGCACCTCATAGTCGGCGTTGGCATTTCTGGCAGTCGCTCCCCAGCCCGACCCAAAATGTACAAATTCATAACCCATCGATTTGAGAAGCTGTACGGCTTTATTCTTTTCGATCAGTTTGTAGGGTAGGGCTCGGTTTTTGGACTGCACTCCTACGCGATCCGTTAAATCATTTATATAGTCCATGTTGAGCGACGAGGCCAATGAAAGAAAAGTTAGAGAATAGTTGCTATGACTTTCCAAGGCTACATAGAACCCATGCGATGTTAAGTAATCAATAAACTCATGATTATCATAGCCGTACACGTCGCGGAGAGTCTTGGAGCTCGCATACCCGTCGAGGATGATGTAGTAGATATTGGGAAGCGGACCAGGCCGAGACAGATGGTGATGGACACTTGCCGCTTGCGGTGCCGGTAGCGCGTCCTTTCCGGAATGACCTCGTAGTGCATAGACCCCCATGGTTCCGAGCGTTAGCATGACCATCGAACTGGCCATGACGTTACAAGCCGCCACCCATGAGGTTAGCGGCTTCTGCGTTCTTCTCAGCACATACATCCCCAGCAGGAACATGCCTGCAAACAGAGACAAAAGGAACTCATGCTTGCCGAGTTGAACACTTCCAAAACTAAATCTCTCGGCCACAGCGAATACACGCCCGTAGGTTGAGAAGAGGAGTATCGAAAGTGTGGCACCTAGACCTGCTTTATTCCAGTCGTGAAATATCGCTTTTAGCAACAGGACCAAGAAAAGAGTCGCGCATGTCCCAATGGCCACAGGCCAGATGACGTCAGTCGGAGAGCATTCTTCGATATTGTGTGAGAGAAGGAATAGGGGCGGGAAAATGCCAAACAGGAATGCATGGAGAATGGGCGATCGTGTCATGATTAGTGGATCGGCAGCCGGGGCTCGATGTCTTTGAGCCGGACGCCGGCGCTGTC
>Ga0155753_168_pt5 | contig 13119 bp, 15 predicted proteins | sample RifCSPlowO2_01_FD_107407 | JGI IMG/M metagenome (GOLD analysis project Ga0155753, IMG submission 107407) | Elusimicrobia bacterium RIFCSPLOWO2_01_FULL_59_12
CACCTGGCGTATCCCCGACCCGCTGGTTGCGCTCACCCATCAAATCCTCTTGCCATTCCTACCCATCTGAATCGCCTCTAGATTTAGGCTAATTTCGAAAGCCAGTTGACAACCCGTGAAGCGCTGGTATATTATATTAGCACTCAGTAAACCGGAGTGCTAATTTCCCATGAGAGTCCTTCAGAAGGAAACATTAGAAAACCGTAAGCGCAAACTGCTGCAGGCGGTGATCTATCAGTACGTCCGCACGGCCAAGCCGGTGGGATCGCATGTCATCGTGGATAAATATAATTTCGGCCTCTCATCCGCCACGGTGCGCAATCTGCTGTCAGACCTGGAAAAGGAAGGTTTCCTAATTCAGCCGCACACCAGCGCCGGGCGCGTGCCCACCGACAAGGGCTACCGCCACTATGTGGATTCCCTGCTGGAGATCCAAACCCTGGCGGCGGGCGAAGAGGAGCGCATCCGCAAGGAGTACTCCGCGCGCTCCAAAGAGCTGGAGGGCATGATGATTTCCACCTCGCACATGCTTTCGGCGATGTCCCACTATACCGGCATGGTCCTATCCCCGCGCCTGGACAAAACGCTGCTCCGCCGCCTGCAGTTGGTGTCTTTGGGGGGAAACCAAATCTTAGTGGTGATCGTTTCACAGAACGGGCTCATCCGCCACCGCGTTGTCACGCTGAAACGGCCGCTCCCGTCCGAACGGTTGACGGCAATCTCCACGATCCTCAATGACCGCCTGAAAGGGCTGCCGCTGACGGAAGTTCGAACGCAGATCCTCGATCATATCGAGACTGTCGAGCAGGAGCAGCGGGACGCCTTCACCCTGGCCAGAGAACTCGTCCGCGAAGCCTTTGACCTCAATCAGCCCGATCAGGAATTGTACGTGGGCGGCAAAGAAAACATCATCGATTTTCCGGAACTCAATGATTTCAGCCAACTGTCCACGCTGATGAAGGTCGTGGAAGAGAAAAATCTGTTGGCCTCCATCCTGGAAAAGGAAATGAAAAAAGGGGGCGGCTTAACCGTCAAGATCGGATCGGAAAACAAACTGCCTCAGCTGCGCCGGGTGTCCCTGGTGTCGTCCACCTACAAGATCGGGGAGAATGCGGTCGGTGTGCTGGGCATCCTGGGTCCTCGCCGCATGGAATACGCGCGCATGATCGCCTTGGTGGAAGGCGTCACGCGGATCGTTAATCAGATGCTGACCCGCTTCGACGCGGACGTGGAATAGAGGGCCATGGCGGAAAATCCCGAAATGACGCCTGATGTGGAAGAAAATCGGCCGGAGTTAGAATCCCTGCGCAAGGAGCTGGCGGACGCCAAGGCCAAGTCCGCCGAGTATTACGACCAGCTGCTCCGGCTCAAAGCCGAATTTGAAAATTTCCGCAAGCGGGTGGAGCGGGAAAAGTCGGAGTCCCGGGCCTGGGGGAAACAGGACGTCCTGCTGGAACTTATCTCCCTGGTGGATGTTTTTGAACAGGCGATGGCCCAGGTTCAAAACGCCAAGGATTTAAAGCATGTGGTGCAGGGTGTTGAGATGTTGCACAAAAGCTTCACTCAGTTTCTTAAGGAAGAAGGGCTCGAACCCATGGATCTGGTGGGCAAACCCTTGGATCCGCACCGCGCTGAAGCGATCGAACAAGAAGAAGTCGAGGCGGACCGGGTCGGGCAGGTGCTGGCGGAGCTTCAAAAGGGGTATCTGTTCCAGGGGCGCGTCCTGCGACCCAGCCGTGTCCGAGTCGGCATTGTGAAAAATGCGGAATAGAACTTTCTGTCATTCCCGCGCAAGCGCGCACGCCACACTTCCGGCGCGCCCGCCCAGTCGTGTGGAGGGCGGGAATCCAGAGGCTGGACCCCCGCTTTCGCGGGGGTGACGACAACAAGGAGGGTGTACCATGGCAAAAATCATCGGGATTGATTTAGGAACTTCAAATTCAGCGGCGGCGGTGATGGAAGGCGGCAAGCCCACCATCATCCCGTCCGCGGAGGGGACGACGCTCGGCGGGAAAGCGTTCCCGTCGTATGTGGCGATCACCAAGGACAATCAACTGCTGGTCGGCGAGCCTGCCCGGCGCCAGGCGGTCTCGAACCCGGAGAGCACGCTCACCGCGTTCAAGCGAAAAATGGGCCAGGATCACAAGTACAAGCTCCAGGGCAAGGATTACACGCCCCAACAGCTCTCGGCCTTCATCCTTCAAAAAGTGAAGAAAGACGCCGAGGCGTTTCTGGGCGACAAGGTGGAGAAAGCCGTCATCACGGTGCCCGCCTACTTCGACGACAACCAGCGCCAGGCGACCAAGGACGCCGGTTCGATCGCGGGGTTGGAGGTCGTCCGCCTGGTGAATGAACCGACCGCGGCCTGCCTGGCGTACGGCCTGGATAAGAGCGGCCAGAATCAGAAAATCATGGTGTTCGACCTGGGCGGCGGGACGCTGGACGTGACGCTGATGGACATGTCGAGCATGGGCAAGGATGCCACCTTCGAAGTGGTCGCGACCTCCGGCGACACCCAGTTGGGCGGCACCGATATGGACAACGCCTTGATCGATTACGTGGCGTCGGAATTCCGCAAGGAGTCGGGCATTGACTTGAGGCAGGATAAGCTGGCACAAACGCGCCTCAAGGAAGCGGTGGAAAAAGCGAAGATCGAGCTGTCCAACGTCCTGGAAACCGACCTGAACCTGCCGTTCATCACGGCCGATGCGTCGGGGCCCAAGCATTTGATCATGAAGCTCACGCGCGCGAAGCTGGAAGCCATCGTGGCCTCCATCATCGACCGCTGCAAAGGCCCGGTCGATCGCGCTCTCTCGGACGCGCGCAGCAACCCCAAGCATTCCTGGAAATCCGTTGAAGACATCACCAAGATCATTCTGGTGGGCGGGCCCACCCGCATGCCGATCGTCAACAAATTCGTCGAGGATTATGTCGGCAAGAAGGTGGAGCATGGGATCGATCCCATGGAATGTGTCGCGTTAGGCGCCGCGGTTCAGGCGGCGGTTCTCACCGGCGAAGTGAAGGATGTGCTGCTTCTGGATGTGACGCCTCTCACCCTGGGCATCGAAACCCTGGGCGGCGTGCGCACCCCCTTGATTGAGCGCAATACCACCATTCCGGTGAAGAAATCGCAGATCTTCTCCACCGCGGCCGACAACCAGCCCTCCGTGGAGGTGCATGTGCTTCAGGGGGAACGGCCCCTGGCCAAGGACAACGTCTCCCTGGGCAAGTTCTTGCTTGACGGAATCCCGCCGGCGCCGCGCGGGATGCCGCAGGTGGAAGTGTCTTTTGATCTGGATGCCAACGGGATCCTGCATGTCACGGCCAAGGATCTGGGGACGCAAAAGGAACAGTCCATACGCATCTCCTCCCCGAGCAAGCTCTCGAAGGACGAGGTGGAGACGTTTGTGAAGCAGGCGGAGCAGTTTGCGGATGAGGACAAGAAGCACCGCGAGGAGATTGAAGCCAAGAACGAACTCGACGGCCTGGTGTATGCGACAGAGAAATCCTTAAAGGATCACGGGGATAAAGTCTCCGGCGATGAACGTCTCGCCATGGATCGTGCCCTCTCGGAAGCCAAGGAGGCCCTGAAAGGCAGTTCCGTCGACGCGATGCGCAAAGCCAAGGAAGCCCTGATGGCGGCGTCCCACAAGCTGGCGGAAGTGATCTATAAGGAAGCGGCGAATAAAACCAAGGCAGGCGCCGGCGCGGGGCCTGCTGAAGCCGGCTCGCCTGCCGGAGGGAATGGCGGGCCGGGATCGGGCGGCGCCGTCGATGCCGAAGTGGTTGACGAAGGAAAGAAGTGACAGCCCTCTACCGTCATTCCCGCAGGGTGTTAGCGGGAATCCAGTCCCTTTGGCAAACGTCCTGGACCCCCGCTTCCGCGGGGGTGACAATCCATGGCTGAAAAAAAAGACTACTACGAGCTCTTGGGCGTGAGCCGCACGGCCAACGCCGATGAGATCAAGCAGGCCTACCGTCGTCAGGCCCTGAAATACCATCCGGACAAGAATCCTGACGACAAAACCGCTGAAGCGCAATTCAAAGCGATCAATGAGGCGTACGAAGTGCTTTCGGACGCGCAAAAACGCGGCGCCTACGATCGCTATGGGCATGAAGGGGTTGCCGGCGGCGGCCAGAGCGCGGGATCCGGCTGGGGCGGTTTTGGCGGTTTTGAAACCGGCGATGTCGACCTGGGCGACATTCTCGGAAATATTTTCGGCGGCCGGGAGGGTTCATTCGGCCAGCGATCCACGCAGGAGATATTTCGCGGGGAGGACGTCGCTGTGGAAGCGCCCGTCACCTTGAAAGAAGCCTACGATGGGATGGAGAAGCCCCTCTCCTATCGTCGCGCCAAGTCCTGCGACACCTGCAAGGGGTCGGGCGCCAAACCGGGGACGAGCGCCGTGACATGCAAAGCCTGCGGGGGCCGGGGCCAGGTCCGGACCCAGCGCGGCTTATTCATGATGCAGCAGACCTGCTCCACCTGCCGCGGAGAAGGCCGCGTCATCCAAACTCCCTGCTCGACCTGCCGCGGCAGGGGCCTTGTCGAAGAAACCACCCATTTGAAAGTCCGCATCCCGCCCGGGGTGCGCGAAGGAACCTCCCTGAGGATCGCCGGCGCCGGTCAGGCCGGTCAGCGGGGGGGAACACCCGGCGACTTGTTTGTCGTTGTGCATGTGTCTAAACATCCCCGCTTCACGCGCGAGGGAGATGATCTTTATCTGGAACAGCATATTTCCTTTCCCCAGGCAGCCATGGGTTCCGAAATCACCGTAGAGACCATGGAAGAACCTGTCACGATGAAGGTGCCGCCCGGGACGCAAAATGGAGCGCTCTTCCGGTTGCGTGATCGGGGCATGCCCCGTTTGGGGGCTCGCGGTCAGGGAGATCAATTTGTGCGAGTTACGGTGGACGTTCCCAAATCCCTGACCGCCAAACAGCGCGAGCTCCTGCGCGAATTCGCTAAAACGCTGGGCGAGAATCCCGCCCATTATGAAGACAGCGTGCTGAAAAAAATCTTCGGCCGGGAGTAATGCCCATGGCCCGGTTCCTCGTTCCGCCCTCGTCCATCCGCGGCACGTCCTTCCGTCTTTCCGGTTCCGAAGCCCACCATGCCCTGCATGTTCTACGAAAGAAAGTCGGCGATGAGATCGATCTTTTTGACGGCCAGGATGCGTCCTACCGGGGGCGCATCGACAGCGCCGCCGCCGGAGAAATCCGCGGCACGATTCTGGGCCGCCGCGCGTCCTCTGTTCTGCCGATACACCTCACCCTCTTTCAAGCGCTGACCCGGGGTTCAAAGTGGGAGTGGCTGCTGGAAAAAGCCGGCGAGGTGGGCGTGGAGCGGGTGGTCCCCGTGATCAGCCGGCGGACCCTGATCAAGCTGGAGGCGGGGCAGGCGCGTGAAAAGCTCAAGCGTTGGAACCGGATCGCGCTGGCGGCCTCCAAACAATGCGGCCGTTCGGACGTCATGGCCGTGGAAACCCCTCAGCCGTTCGCCGGCCTTTTGGGGGTTTTGGAACCCTCCAGCCTCTCGCTGATTCCCTGGGAAAAAGAAAGCGAGCGCACCATCCAGGCCGCCTGCCGGGGATATCAAGGGAAGAAAATAAATCTCTTCATTGGTCCCGAAGGGGGTTGGGATCCCTCCGAAATAGACCCGGCCCGCCGCGCCGGAGCCATCCCCGTGCGTCTCGGCCCCACGCTCCTGCGCGCGGAAACCGCCGGCCTCATTGCCGCGGCACTTGTCCTCCGTGAATTCGGAATTTATTGAGCCGCGGAACGGCGAGCCGCGCGATAAACGAGTCCAATCAAAAATCCGAAGGTAAAACCCCCGACATGCGCCGCATAGCCCACTTGGGCGAGTTCTCCGCGGAAGGGCATGAACATCATGAAGACCTGCTGCAAGGCCCAAAGCGGAACACAGAACCAGAGCGGGGAATCGAATTGACCGCCGCGCGGCAGCAGCATGAACATGTGAATGTAAAAAAGCGTGACGCGGGCGCACGGCACCGCGGCCAGAGCGAATCCCATGAGACCGGCGATGGCTCCGGACGCGCCGACCATGATTTGCGCGGGGGGTATTCCCCACACCGTTTGTGCCCAGGCGGCCGCCACCCCGCTGGAGAGATAAAGTCCCAGCCATTTGCCCCCCAAGAGCGGTTCTAAGACCAAACCCGCCGTCCATAGAAACAGCATGTTAAACAGGAGGTGGAGCCACCCTGCGTGCAGGAATGGGTGGGTGATCCATGCGGTGAAGCCGGAAGAGCGGGATTTCAATCCGAACAGCTGAAAGGGAGTCGTGGCGCCGGGCTTCTCGACGACCGAGCGTTGCAGAGTCTGGAAGATAGGATAATCCAGTTTCCATCGGTAACGCGTTTCTGCGGATAGGCTCAATTCTTGAGCGTTCACGCGCTGGAAAAGAGCTAACGCGGGCTCCGTGGGGTAGGTCTCCTGGGCTAGGTCATTCTGAAGCAGGATGCGTTCGCTCTGGCCGAGCCCCGAGGCGGCATGAAGCAGCAGCCGGGTCAACTGGCGCGCCTGCTCTTGATATTGATCCCGGCTGACAACACTTTGCCGGCGCTGCTCCAGGGGCCATGTGAGTAGGAATGCGAGCAAGGTCGCTCCTATCAAAAGGAGGGTGAGCGGAGGCGGCGAGGCGTTTCGCGACCAGGCGGGTACGATGAGCAGCATCAGGGTTTGCTAAACGCCGTGTCCTCCACGGGGCTGAAGTCGATGGCCAGACACTCCCAATCTTCTTTCCGCACCATCGAATTAATCTGGGAGGAATAGATGGTCAGGGTGGATTTCAGCATCACCCCGGTTTTTGCGTCCACCCAGATTTGCTGGGTCAGCTCGCCGTCCGGACGTTTTTGGCGTACTTGATACAGCATGGCATCCCGGCCCGCCACGATGCCGCCGGCTTCGCCGCTGCCCTGGGTCATGGCATTGGCCCAGAACCGCTCCGAGGAGATCTCCGTTTCTTTGACGGTCCGGGCGGTTTCATCATAAGGGCTTTTCGAATACAGGGTCTGGCCGTCATACACCCGCTTGGACTCATCGGTGCCGGTTTGGGTCGTGATGTTGAACTTATTTCCCTTGGCCGCGACGATGAACGTCTCTTCATCCTTCCCGCCCGAAATGCCGTTTTCGGCGGTGTGTTTCCAGGTCCCCTTCAGGTCAACGGCCTCGGGATTTTTTGATGCGCATCCTGCCATCGCGACAAGCGCCAACGACGCTGCGAGCCAGTTTTTCATTTTGTACCTCCTCTAGATAATGAGGAACATTGCCGTGAAATTCAAGGTCAAACTGATCCACCCGTTTCTTTCGGGAGGTGCTAAAATGGGGCGGCCATGAACCCTTCCCGAACGGTCGCTTTTCATACTTTCGGCTGCAAGGTCAATCAGTATGAGACCGAAGAGTTGCGCGCGCAGCTGCGGTTGGGCGGCTTCCGCGTGGTCCCCCTGGGAACGACCGCGGATGTCAACGTGATCAACTCGTGCAGCGTGACGGCCGGCGCCGACAGCTCCTGCCGCCAATTGGTTCGTAAACTCCTTCGGGAGCAGCCGGCGTCGCGCGTGGTGGTGACCGGGTGCTATGCGCAGAGGGCGCCGGAGGAACTTCGGGAGGTATCGGGCCGTGTGGAGGTTTTTGGTAACCGGGAAAAGCCGTTCATCGCCATCGCCCTGGGGGTCCCTACGGCGTGCGTTCAGGAAGCGGCCAAATCGGGGGTGGTTGCGCTGGCGGAGCGGACGCGCGTATACCTCAAGGTCCAGGATGGGTGTGACGCTCACTGCACGTACTGCATCATTCCCAGCGTCCGGCCCGAGCGGGTCTGCCGGGACCCTGAGGCCGTTCTTCGGGAAGCGGAGCAATTTTTAACTCGGGGATTTAAAGAGATCGTCTTGACGGGCGTCCGTTTGGGGTGCTACCAGTACGGTCCTGCCTGGGACCTGGCGCGGCTGTGCAAGGCGCTGGTCGAACTGCCGGGCGACTTTCGGGTTCGACTTTCCTCCGTGGAGGTAACGGAAATTTCCGATGCGCTTGTCGCTTTGATGCAAGAAAACCCCAAGCTCTGCCCCCATTTTCACATTCCTATGCAGTCGGGCGACAATGATGTGCTCAAGCGCATGGGCCGCTGGTACACCGCAGACCAGTACCGCGCTCGCGTGCGGGACATTAAATCCCAGATTCCAGAGATCGCCCTGAGCGCGGACGTCATCGTGGGTTTTCCCGGGGAAAGTGATAAGCAGTTTGAGAATTCAGCTCGATTGCTTGAAGAAGAGGGGTTCAGCCGCCTTCATGTTTTCCGATATTCCGTGCGCCCGGGAACCCCCGCCGAACGGCTCCGGGCACATGTGGACCCTCGAATAAAGAGCGCCAGGGCCCGCAATCTGGTAAAGTTGGACGGGACGCTTCGGGCCCGGTATGCGGTTGGTTTCCTGAATCGCCGTTTGCGCGTCTTGCAGGAGGCGGGGGGGATCGGCTATACCGAACGGTATGTGCGTGTTCGTGCGTCGCAGGCCCTGCCGGAGGGCGCCTTTCAACAGGTTCGGCCCACCCGGCTGGCCGCCGATGGGGTCCTGGTGGCGGAATCCATTGGTTGAAATAATGGCTGATTGGTGGTACAAAGGAAGCAGTTTAAACCAGCCCGAAGGAGGTTTCTTATGGCAAGAGAGCGTGACATCGATGAAATTCTGGAAGAAAAAGCGGGTAAGTTTCGGGAACGTGTAGAAGAGAACGTCGATAAATTCCGTGAACGCGTGGACGAAGTCCGCGATCGTTTCGAGGAGGCGGCCGACAAGGCCATCGTGCGAAGCGAAGAAGCGTGGAAGGATGCGGTGAAGTTTACCCAGAAACATCCCGCGCAAGCCCTCGGTCTGGCGGCGGTGGTCGGGGCGGCGCTGGGTGTGCTGCTGTTCGGACGAAGGAGCGATTAGTGTCCGAGAACGGCGATCCTAAAAAGTCGGCGGCGGGGGAGGTCTTCTCGCTTCTGGAAGACCAGATCGAACTGGCCTCCTTGGAATGGACGTATGAAAAAAAACAAAGCGTCCGGCGCATCGGAGCGCTGGCGGCCGCCGCCCTGCTGGTCCTGACCGCTTTCGTCATGTTGCAGGTGACGATCGTGGTGGGGCTGGTTCGTGTGGGGCTGCCGGTGGCCGGCGCGTGCCTGGCATTGGCCGCGGTATACGCGGTCGTGGCGGGTCTCCTTACATGGATATCCGGCCGACGGGATCCCGGCGCCGGAGTCCCGTTTCAAGGAACCCGACAGGAGTTGCGACATAACCTCAGATGGATACGTCAGCTTTTCTCATAAGACGCCGGGACATTCAGGACCGCATGGCTCAGCGCCGCGCCCTGGCGGCGGCCGCCGTATCGTCCCATCGCGGATTTTTAGGGTGGACCCTCTGGGCCGGTTCGGGGTTGGTCTCCGGACTCCGGTCCAACGGCGCGACCGGCCGCTGGGCCCGGTCTCTCCTCTGGGCGGTCGCCGCGCCCGCGCTGATCGCCCTCATGCGTCGCGGCAGCGATAGCATTTTAGGCAAGTTAGCCAACGTCGTTCTTCCCAGCCGCCCGTCCAAGACCCCCGTACGTAAGTAACCCCCACACTTTGAGTTTTTATAAATTGGTTTGACAGCCGGTTTTATTTATTTATATATTGAAAATAGATTTCATTAAAGTAAGTATTTCTACAAGATGCACGCCAAACATTAATACAGGAAATTACGATTCTTTCGACGTGAAAGAGCGGAGATCGGCCGGGGTGGCCCGGCTCTTCATAGTGAAATACAATTCCAATAACTAATAACATAGGAGATAATGATGATCACATCAATAAGATTGAAGTGGGGGGTCCTGGCAGGAATCTTGATGAGTCTGACCGCCGGATTGCACGCGCAGGAGTCGGGCGAAGTCTGGAAGCAGGAGGTCGAGCGCAAAATCGATGTCCTGACAAAGGAACTGGAAAAGTCGAAATTGGGCCCGGCGGCGGAGCCCGTTTATCAGTCGAAGTACGGGTTTGCGCCCGCCGCGGCGAAGGTGTACCATGTCGGCCGTGGCGTGTCACTCGGCGGTTACGGGGAAATGGTGCTTCGGGAGTTCGATAACGAACGGGACAACGGGACGGCGTCGGGATCTCGGCGGGAGCTGGACTTCGTGCGCGCCATCCTTTATACGGGATACAAGTTCAACGACAAGATCCTGTTTAATTCAGAGCTGGAATTTGAACATGGGTCGACTGCCAACAGCAGCACGGCCCAGACGCCGCGCGGTGAGGTCAGCGTTGAGTTTGCCTACCTGGATTTTATGGTCTCCAAACCACTGGGTCTGCGAGCCGGCATGGTTCTGGTGCCGATGGGGTTCGTCAATGAACTGCATGAGCCGACCGTGTTTCATGGCGCTGTGAGGCCTTCCGTGGAACAAAACCTTATTCCCACGACGTGGCGGGAAAACGGCGCGGGGATCCATGGAGAGATCGGACCCTTCAGCTACCGTTCCTATGTCATGGCCGGCCTTCAAGCGACCCCTGCCGGCGGTGTGAGCGGTTTCTCCGCTTCTTCGGGTCTCCGGGGCGGCCGGTCCAGAGGAGCGAAAAGTTTTGCGGAGGATATCGCCTGGGTGGGCCGCGTAGATTATGACGGCCTTCCCGGCACAGTGGTCGGCGGCTCGCTCTACACCGGGCAGGCGGGCCAGAACGCCACGGTCTCCAACCGGGAAGTAGACGCTCCGGTCACGCTCTGGGAAGCGCACGGCCAGGCAGAGTACCGAGGTCTGGAACTCCGCGCGCTTTACGCCCAGGGGACCGTCGGCGACGCCGCGCTGATCAACCAGGGTATGGCGACTGCCTGTACCAGCGGCACCTGCTCGGTCGGCGAGCGGCTTTTCGGAGGGTATACCCAGCTGGCTTACAACGTGCTTTCAGTGCTCCATGCAAGCCAATACCTGGCGCCGTTTGTCCGGTATGAACGCTATGACACTCAGCAAAAGGTGCCGGCCGGCTATACCAAGAGTGCCGCCAACAGCCGGACAGAATACACCGTGGGGCTGACCTACAAACCCATCCAGCAGGTCGTGATCAAAGGCGAATGGCAGGATCTGGACAACCAGGCTGGGACAGGCGTCAATCAGGTGAACCTGGCGCTCGGTTATATCTTCTAAACGGTGAGAATGGCTTTCGGACTCAAGCGTATTGGATCGTTCCTCTTCGCCGCTCCGTTGGCCCTGTTGCCGAGAGTTGAAAACTTGGTTTCCATCGCCTTGGGAGTTTCAGGGGTTCTCCTGGCAGCTCCCAAGGCATGGGCCCGGGTTTTTTTGTCTCAGGAAGAAGCGCTGAAGAAAGCCTTTCCTGACGCGAACGTCATCAAAAGGAAAACGCTGTTTCTGGACGACCGTCAGGTGGAAAAGATCGAAGCCGCCGCGCGCGCCAGAATGACCTCACGGGTCATCACGTATTACCAAGCCTGGGAAGGAGGCAGAATCACGGGAACGGCGTATTTTGATACGCAAATCGTGCGAACCATGCCGATGACGTTTATGGCTCTGGTCAAACCGGACGGCACCCTCGGTTTGGTTGAAATCCTTTCCTTTTATGAACCGCAGGATTACCTTCCGCGTCCCGCGTGGTTGCGTGTATTCGCAGGCAAAGCCTTGGACGACAAACTTCGCCTGCGCTGGGAGATCCCCAGCGTGACGGGCTCGAGTCTAACCTGCCAGGCGATGACCGATGGGGTGCGCCGGCTTCTGGCGGTTCACCGGGTGGCCGTCAAGAAGGAGAGCGCCGGATGAAGTACATGCAAGAGGGGGGATTTCAGAACAACGCCTACATGCGGTTGACGTTGTTATGCACCTGCGTGTTTCTGGCCGGGCTCTGGGTCACTAATTTTTTCTTCTACTTTTCCAAAATGGGCCTCTCCCTGCAGTCGGTGATGGATTACTATTGTGGTTCGGAACTCTTATTCACGCCGCCGCGATCGTACCAATCCATGCTGGAAGTGACGCACATGCACCTTCCGATGATGGCGATCGTCGTCCTGCTGTTGACGCACCTGCTGATCTTCGCCCCGCTCTCCGGACGTATTAAAAAATGGAGCATTCTTCTCGCCTTCGGAACGGCCCTCATGAACGAAGGGGCAGGCTGGCTGGTTCGGTTTGCGCATCCGCACTTCGCCGTATTAAAAGTGGCGGCCTTCCTGAGTTTTCAGGCCATTTTTGCCGGCCTCCTCGTGGCTTTTGTGTCCTTTTTGCTTCGGTCCACCGAGGCCGCCCCCCAACTGAAGAAACTGAAATGAGAACGGCCTTCGGAATTTATCATTCGATGGGAACGCTCCTGCGGATTCAGGTCAGGGGCGCTGCAAGTCAGGAAACCCTCGACGAAGTGAAATGCCGGATGGCTCAGGCCATCCAGCGTCTTGAAGAGCTCCTTTCCTTGTACCGCGATCACAGCGAAATATCCCATATCAATTCGGCCGCAGGGGACCATCCCGTTTGCGTGTCCCCGGAGACACGGCAGGTGGTGGAGGTCGCCCTCCGGTTTGCGCACCTGACGGATAGGGCGTGTGATCCTACGATCTACCCCCTGGTGCGACTTTGGGAAGTTTATCGATCGGAAGGGCGGATCCCGGATGATCGTGCCAGGGACCTGGCGCTTGAGCGTGTTGGTTTTGAGCGGGTCGAAGTGGATGCGGTCCGCGGGACGATTTTTTTGAAGGAGAAGGGAATGGGGCTTGACTTGGGATGGATCGGCAAGGGCTTTGCGCTGGACCGGGCGCTCGAGGTGGCTCAGGCTCAGCCGGATATCGTCAACGTGATGCTGGACTTCGGCGGCCAGCTCCTTTTTTGGGATCGTTATAAGCCCCATCCGCAGTGTATCGTCATGGATGTGCCTGGGTTTTCTCCCCATCAGCTCCCCCAATTTCTGTTGAGAGACAATGCGTCCGTCAGCACCACCTCCTGTTCGGAACGCGGTTGTCACGTTCTAGATCCGCGCGTTGGAACACCTCCATCTGCCGCGCTTTCAGTGAGCGTTGTGGCCCCAACGGCTACAACGGCCGATGCTCTCTCTACGGCGCTCTTTGTCCTGGGTCCGGACGATGGGGCGGCCTGCCTTAAGCGGATCAGCGG
>Ga0155753_109_pt6 | contig 13038 bp, 16 predicted proteins | sample RifCSPlowO2_01_FD_107407 | JGI IMG/M metagenome (GOLD analysis project Ga0155753, IMG submission 107407) | Elusimicrobia bacterium RIFCSPLOWO2_01_FULL_59_12
ATGTGCGAGGCGCCCTGCTCATGCCGGGTCAGCACCACGCGGATCCCCGAGTCATAGAATTTGTCGAACATCGGCAGGTTGACCCCGCCCGGGATGCCGAACACGGTATCCACGCCCTGGCGTTTCAGGGATTCGATGATGATTTCAGCGCCGGTTAATTCCATAGACCCTTTCGTCATCCCCCGCGGCCGTAAGCGGGGGATCCCGTCCTGGATTCCCGCTCTCCACACGACTGGGCGGGCGCGCCGGCAGTGCGGCGTGCGCGCTTTCGCGGGAATGACGGACTCATAACGATTGTAGATAATGCAGCAGCGTTCGCACGGGGTGGCCGGTCGCTCCCGCGGGGCAGTAGGGCTGGTCCGAATCCGTCCAGGACGGCCCGGCGATATCGATGTGAGCCCAGGGTCGATCATCCACAAACTCCTGAAGAAAGAGCCCCCCGATGATGGCTCCCGCTTCACCGCGGCGTTTTCCGATATTCTGGACATCCGCGATCTTGCTTTTGACGTCCTGCTGATATTCTTTTTCCAAAGGCAGTTCCCAGAACTTTTCCCCGCTCAAATCACCCGCCGCTTTTAACGACTTAAACAGCGCGGGCGTGTTGGTCATGACCGCGGAAATCCGATGCCCCAGCGCCACCACGCAGGCGCCGGTCAGGGTCGCGATATCGATCACCACGTCGGGCTTCTTCGAACACGCATAGGCCAGGGCGTCGGAAAGCACCAGCCGCCCTTCGGCGTCGGTGTTCAGCACTTCGATCGTTTTTCCATTAAAAGCCTTCAAAACGTCGCCGGGCTTCTGGGCCCGGCCTCCCGGCATGTTTTCCGCGATCGCCAGATACCCGCGCACCTCGACGCGCGGTTTGAGTTCGCCCAGCGCGCTCATGACGCCCAGAACGGCGGCCGCGCCGGACATATCGTCCTTCATGGTCTCCATGGATTGCGCGGGTTTGAGCGACAACCCGCCGGAATCAAAGGTGATCCCCTTGCCCACCAGCGCGACGACTTTTTTCGCTTTACCGGACGGTTTATAAATCAGCTCGACCAACCGCGGCGGAACGGCTCCGCCGCGGCCGACGCCCAACAGGCCCCCCATGCCCATCTTCTCAAGATCCTTGGTCTCATGGACCTTCACAGTCAATGAGCCCTCGTGAATCTTTTTGGCCTCTTCGGCCAGACGTTCCGGGTTCATCCGGCTGGGGGGTTCATTGATCAGATCCCGAGCCAGGGTCGTGGCTGTGGAGAAAATCCGCGCGTGATCGATCGCTTTGCCCACGCTGGCCGAGAGAGTCTCGGATAAAAGCGTCACATGCTCCAGCGGTTTGGGTGCATCGGACTCCGGTTTCTGGTACCGGTCAAAACGATAGGCGGCCAGGAACAACCCTTCGCCAAGCGCTTGGATCTCACCCAGTTGAGCGGCACCGCGCCCGATCTGCGGAACACGCACGGCGATTTGCTTTAAACTGAGGGATTCACCGGCTTTGACGACACCCGAAGCGGCGCGGCGGAGAACTTCCAAATTGAAATCGGCCTTTTTGCCGAGTCCCACCAGGAGCAAACGTTCCGCAGGCTTGTTGTCGGAGGGCCGCGCGATAAAGGTCTCGCGCTCCTTGCCTTTGAACCCATCCGATTGCGCCAGGGCGGCGAGAATCTTCGCTTCTTTTCCAAGACCCAAAAGAACGGGAGCAGATTCCTGAAATGCGAAAACGACTAACGTCTGGCCTTGCCCTTTCCAGGATTTCCAACCCGCCGCTACAATGTCGAGCGCTTGATTCATCAATGGGCCTCTACCCGATCGCCATCATGCGGTCGATCGTGCGCTTAGCTTTCGTCGTTTAGGAGCATCGGCTACGATGTCGCTGCGCATGTTCTGTGGTGGACTCTCGTCTTCATCGACAACTACAATAGAACCTGGCTTGAGCTTGGATAAAACCACCAAAACCTTAGGCGCCAGAGGCTCAAGATCCACTAGCCGGTTCGTTTTGGCTCTCATAACAAGCACTGCAATTTTTCGCCTCGAAAGATTTTGCTGCGAAGGCAAACCACGATCCACGGTGATAAAAACATCGAATTCCCCTTCAGCCAGACTAAGCAGTTGACCATTCTTGATCGCTGTCCAGCCCATTTGGGGAACCGTCTTAACCACGTGGCCCGATAGCGTTCCGGCAAAGCGGCAATCGACACACTCGTCAATCAGCAGTTTCATCTAAGCGGCTCTGGAAGTCATCCGCTTTTTTGCTTCTTCGAGAAAGGCCACGAGCCGTTCACGCTTGACAGTGGGAAATCCCTCTAAAAAGTCATCGATTGAATGGCCTCCCTCGATGTATTCGATGAACGTTTGCACGGGTACGCGCGTGCCAGAAAATACGGGGGTTCCACCAAGGACATCAGTAGAAATACTGACGAGTTTTTGTTTCATTCCCAAGTTCTCCTATCCGATCGCCATCATGCGGTCGATCGCTCGTTTGGCTTTGGCGGCGATCTCCGCGGGGACTTTCACTTCAACCTGCAGGTCTTCCAGCGACCAGAGCACTTTCTCCAGGGTGATGCGCTTCATGTAGCCGCAAACCGCCCCTCCCAGGATGGGGATAAATGTCCGGTCCGGATAGGTTTTCACCAGCCGGTGGAGGATGCCCGTTTCAGTCGCGACGATAAATTCCCTGGCCTTGGACTCCGCGGGCCGGCGCGCGATCCCCTCCGTGGATAAAATCTGGTCCGCGTGCATCAACTGAGGCGTCAAACAGCCGCACTCCGGATGGATCAGGACTTCGGCTCCCGGATGCTCGCGCTTCATGCGTTCCACCAAATCGGCTGGGATCTGGGAATGCACGCCGCAGTACCCCGGCCAGAGATGGATCTTCCGTCCGGTCTTCTCGCGCACGAAACTCCCCAGATACATATCCGGGATAAAGAGGATCTCTTTCTCCTTGGGAATCGACTCCACGACTTTCACCGCATTCGAGGACGTGCAGCAAATGTCGCTTTCGGCTTTGACGGCCGCGGAGGTGTTGACATACGCCACCACCACCGCGCCGGGATGCTCCGCCTTCCATTGGCGCAAAGCGGGCACGGTGATCATATCGGACAGCGAACAGCCGGCCTCCGGATCGGGGATCAGGACCTTTTTGTCCGGGCAGAGAATGCTGGCGGTCTCCGCCATGAAGTGCACGCCGCAGAAAACGATGAGCGGGGCATCTGACTGGGCGGCTTTCTGCGACAAGCCCAGCGAATCGCCGACAAAATCCGCGACATCCTGAACGTCTCCCGCCTGATAGTTGTGCGCCAGGATGATCGCCCCGCGCTCTTTCTTAAGCGCCAGAATCTGGTCCTGAAGCGAAGGCTGCAGTTTGGCGATGGCTGCATTCATACGTCCACCTTGACCAGATGTTCTTCCTCGATCGCCCGGCCGTCCTGGCTGATTTTCATCGCGCAGAACTTGGGGCCGCACATCGAACAGAACGGCGCGTCCTTGAACCCTTCCTGCGGCAGGGTGCTGTCATGCTTGGCTTTGGCGGCTTCCGGATCCAGGGCCAGAGCGAATTGCCGGTTCCAGTCAAAATTAAAGCGCGCTCGGGAGAGCTCGTCGTCCCGGTCGCGGGCCCCCGGGCGTCCCCGGGCGATGTCCGCTGCATGGGCGGCGATTTTGTAAGCGATCACGCCCTGGCGCACGTCCTCTTTGTTCGGAAGGCTGAGATGCTCCGCCGGCGTCACGTAGCACAAAAGCGCCGCGCCGGCCGCGCCGGCCGCTGTGGCTCCGATCGCGGAGGTGATGTGGTCGTAGCCCGGGGCGATATCGGTCACCAACGGGCCCAGCACATAGAAGGGGGCCCCGTGGCAGACTTTCTGCTGGCGCTCCACATTCATCGCCACCTGATGAAAGGGCACATGGCCGGGGCCTTCCACCATCACCTGGACCCCCATCGCCTGGGCGCGGGCGGTGAGTTCCCCCAGCGTGTCCAGCTCGGCAAACTGGGCGGGGTCGGACGCGTCGGCCAGACACCCCGGTCTCAAGCCGTCGCCCAGACTGTAACTCACATCGCAGGCGCGTAAAATCTCGGTGATCTCATCAAAATGGGTGTAGAGGAAATTCTCCTCGTTGTGCGCGATGCACCACTGCGCCAGAATCGAACCGCCCCGGCTGACAATCCCGGTGATCCGGTTATGGGTCAGCGGCACATGGTCTTTGCGGACTCCCGCGTGAATGGTGAAGTAATCGACGCCTTGTTTGGCTTGTTTTTCAATCACGTCCCGCATGATCTCCCAGGTCAGGTCTTCCACCTTGGGGACGTCCAGAAGGGCCTGATAGATCGGCACCGTTCCCACGGGGACCGTGCTGGCCTGGACGATGGCTTCGCGAATCGGATCCAGTTCGCCGCCGGTGGAAAGATCCATCACGGTGTCGGCGCCATAATGCACCGCCATATGCAGCTTATCCAATTCTTGATCGAGGTTGGACGTGGTGGCGGAATTGCCGATATTGGCGTTGATCTTGCAGCAGACCCCGATTCCAATGGCCGTCGGATCCAGGCGGTATTTCAAATGGTTCGTATTGGCGGGGATGATCAGGCGGCCGGCGGCGATTTCGTCGCGGATAAATTCGGGCGTGCGGTTTTCCTTCTCGGCGACCCGCTTCATCTCGGGCGTGATGTGGCCTAGGCGAGCGGATTCTAATTGGGTCATAAATCAAGCCTCCTTAAGGAAGGGAACGTGATCAACTGATCTGTATTAAAGGGCTTTCCGCGCCGGCGTTCAAGACGCTGACGCGCGCCGCGACCCATTCAGCCGTTTTCCGAAACGCTTTCGCCTGGGCGGACTCGGGCTGGGACAGGACGATCGGCTTGCCGGCGTCCCCGCTGTGGCCAATGGATGGATCAAAGGGCACCTGCCCCAAAAGCGGGACATCGAATTCCCTGCTGAGAACCGCCCCGCCCCCGCCCTCGTAAAGCTCCACCGTCTTGTGGCAGTGCGGGCATTCCAGGCCGGCCATGTTCTCAACCAGCCCCAGGATCGGCACCCGGACCTCTTTAAACATCGCGATCGAACGGCGCACATCGGACAGCGCCACCGCCTGCGGGGTGGTCACGATCACCGCGCCGGTGAGCGGGACGGACTGGACCAGGCTCAAGGACGCGTCGCCCGTCCCGGGGGGCAGATCCACGATCAAATAATCCAGGTCCCCCCACTGGACGCTCCCTAAAAATTGCCGGATGACGCCGTGCAGCATCGGCCCTCGCCAGATGATCGGCTTGCCGGGGTCCACCAGGAACCCGATGGACATCACCTTGACCCCGTAATGCTCAAAAGGGACCAACTGTTCCTCCGCGTTGACCGCGGGGCGTTCCTTCTCGGAAATCCCCATCATCATCGGGATGTTCGGGCCGTAAATATCGGCGTCAATCAGGCCGACCCGGGCCCCCGACTGTTGAAGAGCGACCGCCAGATTCACGGCCGTGGTGCTTTTTCCAACGCCGCCTTTTCCGCTGGCGACCGCGATGATGTTCTTCACGCCCGCCGGCAAGGCTTTATTGTCTGATAACCGGTTGTCCTTGTTGACCTCCGCGCCGAGTTTGACCTCGACCGTCTTCACTCCGGGGACTTTCAGGACCGCCTGACGCGCTTCTTCCTGGATCTGCCCCCGGAGGGGGCAGGCCGGGGTGGTCAGCATCACCGTGAAGCGGACGTCGCCGCCGTCCAGCGTCAATTCCCGGATCATGTTCAGGGTCACCAGGTCTTTATGCAGTTCAGGTTCCTGGACTTGACGCAGGGCGTTCAGGATGTCGGTTTGCGACAGGCTCATGGTTAAAATCTAGGACCCGATGGGGACGCCCGGCTTACCGGAGACCGGGATGGGGTTTTTGATCTCCCCAAAACTGATGGATCGGGCGTAGGGAGCCAGAGACGCCGTGATGACGAGAAAAGCCCACGTGGGGAGGGTGATGCTGGAGCACCCTTGAATGAGGACCGGCTTATCTTGATACGCGGCCCAATCGACCTTCCGGATGGCTTCGCGAAAATCTTTTTCGCGGAACGCGCCGCCGGCCAGAAAATCGCGGGGCTCGACAATCTCCATCCGCTATACGGAAAACGATTCTCCGCAGCCGCAGCCGCGCGTGGCGTTGGGGTTTTTGAACGTAAACCCTTTCCCCTGCAGGCCGTCCACGTAATCCAGCTCCACACCGGACAGATACCCAGCGCTCTGGGGATCCACCAATATTTTGATCCCTTGGTGATCCTCAACCGCATCCTCGGCCTTTGGGCTGTCAAATCCCAACATATACGACATGCCGGAACAGCCGCCGGCGCGTACGCCGATCCGCAGGCCGACATCGGGTTTGTTTTCTTTTTGTATCAGCCTCTTAATTTCGGAAACCGCTCCAGCGCTTAAAGAGATCATCGACGTCCTCCTTGGTTACACAAACTCCAGCAGGATCGAGGGGTCCAGGGGCTTGAACGGGAGCTTCGACATCGCCCCGTGGGCCATCGCGGGCTCCCCCTCTTCGTACGTCATCCGTTCATTCTGATAGAACACGCCGATGGGAATCTGGGTTCCCCATTCCTGGCTGCGGGCCATCGCCGCTTCGAAATTCTTGGGATCGTGCCGCTGGTCTTCCAGCTTGTAGATGCGCTCCTTGAACCACGTGTAGGTGTTGTTCTTGTTGTAGGTCATGCAGGGGCTGAAAACGTCTACCAGCGCGAAGCCTTTGTGCCGGATCGCTTGCTTATAAAGTTCCGCCAAGTGCGTCGGTTCCCCGGAGAAGCCCCGGGCCACGAACGACGCCCCGCCCGCCAGCGCGAGCGCGATCGGATTTAATTGGCTTTCCAAATTACCCTGCGGGGTCGACTTCGTTTTGATCATCCGCTCGGTGGTCGGCGAGGCCTGGCCGGTGGTCAGCCCGTAGATCTGATTGTCCATCACGATATAGGTGATGTCCAAATTGCGGCGCATGGAATGGACGAAATGGCCGGCCCCGATCCCGTAGCCGTCGCCGTCTCCGCCCGTCGCGATCACGGTCAGGTCGCTGTTGCCCAGCTTGACGCCGCTGGCGACCGGGAGGGAACGCCCGTGCAGGGTGTGCAGGCCGTAGGAATTAAAGAAACCGGGCAGGTTGGAGGAGCACCCGATCCCCGAAACGATCATCACTTGGTGCGGCTCGAGGTTCAGGTCCGCGCAGGCCTTCTGCAGGGAGTTCAGAACGCCGAAATCCCCGCACCCCGGGCACCAGTCCGGTTTAATGTCCGATTTAAAAACGGCCGCATCTGCCATAACACATTCTCCTTTATTCACGCCCCCCTCTCCTTTCCCGGGAGAGGGTTGTAGTAGACGACCTTACCGAGGGGCCACCGCTTCGCGCGCGGGCGCCCGGGCCAGAATTTTTTTGATTTCCTTATATACCTCGCTGGGAACAAACGGCTCGCCGTCATATTTCAGGATCCGGTCTTTGATGTGGATGCCGGTTTCCATCCGCAGGAGGCGCGCCATCTGCGAGGTGAAATTCGACTCGATCATCACCAGCCGCTTGCATGTGGACAGCGCGGCCGTCACGTCGTCGCCAAGGAAGGGCGCGATCACTTTGATCAGGAAAATATTCGCGCGGACGCCTTCTTCTTCCAGGCGGCGCATCATGGCGCGGAGCAGATTCGCGGTGGACCCCCAACCCACCAGGGTGACCTCCGCGTCGGGAGATCCTTCCAGTTTCGGCGCGTAGGTTTTCGCCAGCTCCTTGCGGGCCCCGTCAATCTTCCGCATGCGCTTTTCCATCATCATTTTACGCGTGGGGGGATCGGTGAAAACATCGGAAATGACGATCCCGCGCTCATCATGCTCGTCCGAGGCGGAGACGTGCTGGGCGTTCCGGGTGCCCGGAAATACCCGGGGAGAAACTCCGGAGGGCGTGTTCAGATAGCGTTTGTAGGGTTCGCTGCTCGTCCATTCCGAGACAATTTCGCCGCGGTCCACCTTGACGTTCAAATCGAGCGGATCCACGGTTTCGGTATGTTCGGACAGAAGCAGGTCGGAAAGGATCAACACGGGGCACTGATACCTGTCGGCGAGATTGAAGGCCTCCGCGGTGGTATAGAAAACGTCTTCGATCGTCTGGGGGGCCAGAATGATGCGGGGGTATTCCCCCTGGCTGGCGCCCAGGACCTGGAACAGGTCACCCTGCTCGGTTTTGGTGGGCAACCCGGTGGAGGGTCCGCCGCGCTGCACGTTGACGATCACCACGGGGGTTTCCAGCATCCCGGCCAGGCCGACCGCTTCGGTCATCAAGGCAAATCCGCCGCCGGAGGTCCCGGTCATCGCCCGCGCGCCGGTCTGCCCGGCGCCCACGGCCATCGCCATCGACGCGATCTCGTCTTCGCACTGTTTCACGACGCAGCCGTTTTTCGGGCCGTTGGAAGCCAAAAAGTGGAGGATCGAGGAGGCGGGCGTCATCGGGTAGGCGGTGTAGACGCGGCAATTGGCGGCCAGGGCCCCCAAACCGAACGCCTGGTTGCCGATCATCACCAGCCGCTGTGTCTTGGAAAGACCCAATCCCAGACCGAACTGCTTCCAATTCTGCTTGGCAAATTCGTACCCCGCGCGCGCCGCATCGATATTGGGTTGAACGACTTCGGGCTTCTTTTTACCGAACCTTTCTTCCAGGGCCTTTTCCAGGCTTCCCAGCGGCAGCTCCGCCAGGTACATGAAGGCGCCGGTCGCCACGGTGTTCTGCATGATCGGGAGTTTGGCGAGTTTGGAAATCGGAAGGCCGCAGGATTGGGCCCCATGGGCGAGATGCTCCGGACGGACCTGCATCCGGTCCGAGTTAAAAAGGATCGCGCCGCCCGTTTCCACGCCCAGGGCGTGCTGGTCGATGGCGTCCTGGTTCAAAGCGATCAGAATATGCGCGGTTTCAGGCTGGGTGTAAACCTTCTCCGAACCCGCGCGCATCTGCCACCACACGTGGCCGCCGCGGATCACGGATTGATAGCTGTTGTAGGCGTAGACATGGAGCCCGTTGCGGGCGAATATTTTCGCCAACGATTCGCCGACCGAGGCGATCCCGTCGCCCGCCGCGCCGCCCACCCAGACTGAAACTGTTTTTCTTTTCATAATAGCCCCAATTCCATTTTGATATCGTCGGTGGCCATGGTGCGGGGGTCCCAGGGGGGGTCCCAAACCAGCTCCACCTTCGCTTCTTTTACTCCAGGGAGTTTGAGCAAGGCCGAATGGACCTGCGCTTGGAGAAGTGGCCCTACCGGACACGCGGGACTGGTCAGCGTCATGCGCACCCTGACCGTCCCGTTGGGTTCCGATTGTACACCATAAATTAATCCCAAGTCTAATATCCCCAGGTGGATTTCGGGGTCCTGGATGGGCCTGATGGCCGCCCGGAGTTGGTCTTCGGTGGGCATGCCCGCCGCCTCGCTCATGAAAACGCTCCTGAGAACACCGTGGCGGCCTTTTTGATCGCGGCAACCAGGGCGTCCACGTCGTCCCGGGTGTTGTACACGTAAAAACTCGCGCGGGCGGTGCCGCTGATATCGTAGTCCCGCATCAGGGGCTGGCAGCAGTGATGCCCGGCCCGGATCGCGATCCCCTCCTGATCGAGAAGGGTGCCCAGGTCGTGCGGATGAATCGCGCCGTAGTTGAAGGAGACGACGCCTCCCTGCCTCTCGGCGTCCCGGGGACCGTAAATCGTGACATGCGGATCTTTCCCCAGTTGAGCCAAAGCGTAAGCGGTGAGGTCTTTTTCATGCTGGCGAACGGCCGCCATCCCCAGCCGGTTCAGGTAATTCAGCGCCGCCCCGAACGCGACGACGCCGCTGATGTTGGGCGTTCCCGCCTCAAATTTCCAGGGGAGTTCATTCCAGGTGGAGTGGTCGCGCCAGACTTCCAATATCATGTCGCCCCCTCCCAGAAAGGGCTCCATCGTGTCCAGAAGTTCGGGGCGGCCGTACAGCACGCCCACCCCCGTAGGGCCCAGCATCTTATGCGCGGAGAACGCCAGAAAATCGCAGGCCGCCTCCTGGACGTTGATGGGCATGTGCGGCACGGCTTGCGCGGCGTCCACCAAAACTTTCGCGCCGACGGCGTGGGCTCTTCGCGTGATGTCCTTGACCGGAGTGATCGTCCCGAGCACGTTCGACATCGCGGTGAAACTGACCAGCTTGGTTCGGCGGCTCAGCAACGCATCCAGACGCTTCAGGTCCAGCTCCCCCTGGGGGGTAAGCGGAATAAACTGCAGCTTGGCGCCCGTCGCGCGAGCGACCAATTGCCAGGGAACCAGGTTTGAATGATGTTCGGCCGCCGTCAACAGGACCTCGTCGCCCTTTTTCAAATGCCTGCGCGCCCAGCTCCAGGCGACCAGATTGATCGCTTCGGTCGTGTTGCGGGTGAAAATGACGCCTTCCGTTGAGCCCGCGCCGATGAAGGCCGCCGTTTTCTCCCGGACCCCTTCATACTGCGTGGTGGCTTCCTCGCTTAAGGTATGAATGCCGCGGTGAATATTGGAATTGCTTTGCTCGTAGTACTCTTTTTCCGCCGCAATCACCGACGCCGGCTTCTGCGTGGTGGCCGCGTTATCGAGGTACACCAGGCGTTTGCCGTGGACCTGGCGGTTTAAAATCGGGAAGTCTTTTTGGATCAGCTTGGCATCAAACATATCGGTGTTTCATGACACCCGCCATTCGCGAGGATCGTGAATCCGTCTTACGATCTCCTCGGCGAGTTTCGTATCCGAACGCGCCCTCGCGAAATAATTTCCCAGCGCGGCTTTCAACGCGAATTCCGCGAGCTTGGCGCAATGCCGCTTGAGCGGCGGCAACTCTCCCAATGCCTGCATCATATCGTCCTGGCTCAGTTGGAGCGCCGCCTCAAGCGTTTTGTCCTGAACCATTTCCGTCAAAATCGAACTGGTGGCGATGGCGGCCCTGCATCCAAAGGTCTTGAAGGTCGCTTTTTGAATCTTGTTGTCTTTAATCTTGAGGAACAACCTGACGATATCGCCGCAGAGCGGATTGCCCACATCCCCAACCCCATCGGCATCCGCCAACTCCCCCACATTACGCGGGTTCATAAAGTGCTCCATCAGAAGATCTTTGACGTGCTCTTTAGACATAGGGTACGGGGTATCCGCGGAAACCTGGCCAGATTCGTGCTGTGATGGCCTGTTCCAGGTTATCATATATGTATATTTTGGTCAAGTATTCTTAAATAGCCTATAATTAGACGTGATTTTGATTATTCGTTAATCGCGGTGATTACGGACGAAGCGCTTGATCGCGGCGATGTCTTTGGAGGAATTATGCGCGAATTTAAAGCCGATCGCGTGACGGGTCGGCTTAAGCGCCATGATGTTCAGCGCCGTCGACCAGACCACGTGGCCTTCGATGGGCACCTGGGAACGGGGCAGGGCAATGGTGAGTTTGACCTTGGTGCCTTCGCTTAAAAAAGTGCCGGAGGTGACGGCGGCGCCTTGCTCGTGAATATTGAGCGTCTCGCAGGTGAACTTCTGAAATCCAATTCCCTCGACGGTCACCGGGAGCTTGATCGTGACGCGCTTAAGCTCTCGTCGCTCTTGACCCGATTCGGTGTCCAAAACCATGCCCCCTCCTCTCTCTACGGCTGCGAAATTCTACAAAGGGTCTCCGACGGTGTCAACGCGCGGCAAAATACGGATTGGTTCCGGCGGCGTGGTCGGAGACATCCACGATATCCCCCACCCCGGGAACTTGCTCACGGAGGGTTTTCTCGACGCCCTGCCGCAGGGTGACGCTGGCGCTGGCACAGCCCTGGCATCCCCCGCTCATCTGCAGAAAAACCGTGCCGTCATGCACATCAAGCAGCGAAATGGCCCCCCCGTGCGACGCCACCGCGGGGTTGATCTGATCGTTCAGGATGCGGTCGATGGCCGCCCGGAGTTTGTCTTCCTCGGGGCGGTCCCGCAGGGTCTCCGGGCTGACCGCCGGCTCGCCGGAGCGAAGGTGCTCGCGGATCGCCGTCCCGATTTGAGGGCCCACCTGACGCCACGTGTCTGACCCGGACCTACGGACCATGACAGTTTTGCCGTAAATATCCACTCCCGCCACGCCGGGAACCGCGAAAAGCCGCCGGGCCAGGGGCGAGGATTGCGCTCTCGGTTTGTCGGTGAAACGCACGCACCCTTCCGGCAAGACCACCCGGTCGACTGTGAACTTGCAGGACTCGCCGTCCTCTTGGGAAACCTCGGCGACAATGCGGACGTCTAAATCCATGCGTGAATTATAGCATGGGCGCCCGCCCCGACACCCGAAGGGTGTCGGGGCAGCCCTTACGGCCCGCTGCAAGCGGGCTGTCCGGGCGTCCCACTATTTACAAGACCGTTACTTGTCGATGGACTATCGACGGGGTAAATGAGTGGCACCGTATGCGGCGTCCTTTCCGATCGCGCGTGTGTGTGCTGGCGGCTTTCTTGACAGCGACGCCGTATTCCCCCCAGCGGCATTTGGATCTGGCCAAGACCCAGATCTCACTGGCCGAGAAAATCACAGCGCTTCGACACTGTCTTCAGGAGTTTCCGCTCAGCCCCATTTCCCTCACCGCGCGCGACCAGCTGGTTTCCCTGTTGGCCGGGAGCAACCGCTACCAAGAAGCCCTTCAAGAACACCGCCGGCAGGTCGCCTTAAGAAAACCCTCCGGAGAACCCGATCCCAAACTTCTGGAACTCTTGCTCAAAACAGGCCATTACGGGGAACTTCTGCGCTTGACGGCCCAGGCGCCCCGGAATGGACACGATTTCCTGTTCGATAAGCGTCTTTTTGAGTTTCGAGTGCAGGCCTTTCTAGCCAAGGGCCAGTATCTCCAGGCCCGCCAGACGCTGGATCAATGGCTCGGCATGCACACGCCGGCGGGCTTGGAACCCAGCCGCTTCGAAGCCGCGGTGCGCAGCCTCCAACAGCTCCGGCGCTACCTGCTGGCTCTCGAACGCACGCAGGGCGCCTTTGGAAAAGCGCTGTTCACCGCCTCGGTCCCCGACAGCCTGAAGCGCTGGAGCCGGCGCGCGTATGTCCCCATCGT
>Ga0155753_105_pt2 | contig 12954 bp, 8 predicted proteins | sample RifCSPlowO2_01_FD_107407 | JGI IMG/M metagenome (GOLD analysis project Ga0155753, IMG submission 107407) | Elusimicrobia bacterium RIFCSPLOWO2_01_FULL_59_12
AGCCGCCCGCCAAAGCCCAGCGCCGCGTCGTGTTTTCCGTCTCCCCGGAAAAAGCTATGATCGTTCGGTGAAAATATCCCAGATGCTGGCGGCGAAGAAGCCGCTGTTTTCTTTTGAATTTTTCCCTCCCAAAGACGATGCCTCCACCGAGGTCTTGATGGATGTGGCGCGGTCGCTTAGGGATTTACGGCCGGATTTTGTTTCCGTCACCTATGGGGCGGGGGGGAACACGCGCGCCCGGACTCTGGACTTGGTCACGCGCATTAAACGGGATATCGGGATTGAGGCGGCCGCTCATTTGACCTGCGTCGGGCATTCCCGGCAGGAGATCCGGACGATCCTCGACGAGCTGGCTCTGAAAGGGATAGAAAATATTATCGCGCTGCGCGGCGACCCTCCGCGCGGCCAGATGGAATTCAAACCCCACCCGGATGGCTTCCGTTATGCGAACGAGCTCGCCGGCGAAGTGGCGCGATCCGCGCGTTTCTGTTTCGCGGTGGCCGGTTATCCGGAAAAGCACATGGAGGCGCCCAGCCTGGAAGCCGACTTGGATCACCTCAAGCTGAAAGTGGACGCGGGAGCGTCCTGGGTCATCACCCAGCTCTTTTTTTTGAACGACCGCTACTTCGAATTTGTGAACCGCGCGCGCGCCATAGGAATTCGCTGCCCGATCATCCCGGGCATCATGCCGATCACCAATTTTGCCCAGGTCCAGCGCTTTGCCACGCTGTGCGGCGCCACGCTGCCCCGCGCCCTGGCGCAGGAACTGGAGCCGGTCCAGGCTGACCCGGAAGCGGTGGCGCGCGTCGGCATCCGGCACGCCGCCGCTCAATGCCGGGAATTGCTTCAAAAAGGCGCGCCCGGCATTCATTTTTATACACTTAACAAGTCGCGCGCAACCCGCGAGATTTTGGAGCACTTGCGCGGGCTGCGAGATACCACCGCTCCCCTGCTGCGGGATATATAAGGAAGATCGTTTCTGGTTTCAAGTTTCTGGTTAACCAGAAACTTGAAACGATTGTGACAACCATGACCACCCGAATTTTGGACGGCCGCCTGCTTTCCGCGGAAATCCGCGCGGAAATAAGAAAGGATGTGGAGCAATTCACGAAGAATACGGGATATCCGCCCGGGCTGGCCACTCTCCTGGTCGGGGATAACCCGGCCTCACACACCTATGTCGCGAATAAGATTAAATCCTGCAAGGATGTGGGAGTCGCCTCCTTCCATTATCCCCTTCCCGCCAGCGCCTCTCAGAGCACATTGAAAGAGTTGATTGAACGCTTGAACAGAGATCCGAATGTGCATGCCATCCTGCTCCAGCTGCCCCTGCCGGGCGGTCTTGATTCCACGCCGCTCTTGAACGCGATTGATCCGTGGAAGGATGCGGACGGGCTCCATCCCGTCAATCTGGGGAGTTTGTTCGAATACAAGAACTGGCGGGAAATGATAGAAAGCGGCCAACCGCTTTCCTGCACACCGCACGGTGTCATACAAATGCTCAGGCGGTCGAACATCCAGATGGCCGGCAGGCATGCCGTGGTATTGGGCCGCTCCAAACTGGTGGGAAAACCGATGGCAATGATGCTTTTGGCGCTGGATGCCACCGTGACCATATGCCATTCCCGGACCCAAGACCTGCCCGCCGCATGCCGGGAGGCTGACATTCTGGTGGCTGCGATCGGGCAGCCCCGTTTTGTGAAGCCGTCCATGGTGAAAGAGGGGGCGGTGGTCGTTGATGTGGGGATGAACCGCGCCCCGGAAGGCGGGCTGTGCGGCGATGTGGATTTTGAGGCGGTTAAATTGAAAACATCCGCCATCACGCCGGTCCCTGGGGGGATCGGCCCGATGACCGTGGCGATGCTCCTGCATAACACCTTGCAACTGGCAAAAAAACAGGCTGCATGAACATGTCGTCATTCCCGTATGTCGTTAGCGGGGATGACGGCAATAATATGAAACGCTGGATCTTCTTCCTCTTACTCGCCGCTCCCCTTCACGCCTACGACAATATCCAGTTCAAACAGGCCATTCTGGCACCCGCCACCGAGCAAACGTTCATTCCCGGAGGCGTCGCGGTCGACCGCACGGGCCGCGTCTGGGTCAGCGATCCGCAGAACAACTGCGTCGTTCTATTTTCTTCGGCCGGAGAGTATGTGGAGCGATTCGGCCGCGCGGGATCCGCGGCCGGAGACTTCATGCGGCCGCACGGTATCGCCACGGACTTGGAAGGCCTGATCTATATTGCCGACACCGGGAACAACCGGATTCAGGTCCTGGGACCGGACGGGAAGCCGCGTCTTGCATTCGGAGAGCGGGGCAGCGGCGCCGGTCAGCTGAACACGCCCTGGGGCCTGGCGGTCAGCCCGGACGGGGCCGTTATCGTGGGCGATAAAGGCAACAAGCGGCTTCAGCTTTTTTCCAAAAGCGGCATCTTTCTTCACGGCATCGACACCGCCGCGGAGACGGAAGACATCGCGGTGGATGCGGCGGGGCGACTTTACGCCTTGAACGCCAAGACCCGCCAAGTGGATCAGTGGTCGGCTGCCGGACAGCCGCTGCGTTCCTTCAGCGGCGCGGAGCCCGGCCGGAAGGCATTCGTTAAACCCGCCGGGCTGGCCGTGGATCTCAATGGATTGATCTATGTAGCTGATCGCGGGACCCATCAGATCCGCGAGATGGATTCCAAGGGACGCACCACCGGTCTTTTCGGGCGCGCGGGAACCGGGGACGGAGAATTCCGCTCGCCGGAAGGCCTGGCGGTGTCCGGAGATAACGTGTATGCGGCCGATTCGGCCGCCCGCCGTGTTTCTATTTTCACGCTGACGCGCCAGGCGGGGTTGACCCCGCTGGCGCCGGTCCCGGCGGTCCGCGTGCAGGTGTCGCTGAAGAACCTTTGGCCGGTGGCCGCCGACAGTCTGGCGGTCAATCCGGAAGGCCAGCTGCTCGCGCTTTCGGGAACGACGGGCCTGCTGACCTTTCTGGACCGGGACGGCAAGGAGGTGCAGCAGATCAATTCCAAGCAGCAGCTATCCCTGCGCAATCCGGCGGCGCTGGTATCGGACCCGGCGGGTAATGTGTATATCGCGGACGCCGGCACCCACCGCGTGGTGAAGATCGATCCGCAAGGAGGGAAACTGATCGAATTCGGCCGGAAGAATTCGATGTTTAAAGGGGGGCAGGGGGAGTTGGCGAAGCCATCGGGCATCGCGTATGGACGGCAGAACATTTTTGTCGCTGACCTGGGCAACAGCCGGTTTCAAGCGTTTAATGACCAAGGTCTATTTCTCTTTACCGCGGGCGAAAAGGGCAAGGAGCAGGGGCAACTCAAGACGCCTGTCAGCATCGCGGCGGACAACGATCGCATTTATGTGGCTGACGCGGCGAACCGCAAAGTCGTCGTGTTCAACGCCTCCGGCCGCTTCCTGAGGGAAATGGGATTGATCGGCGGGGAAGCGCTGATGGAACCGCGCCAGGTGGTGGTGGATGGCGAGGGCAATGTGTATGTGCTGGACGCCGGCCGCGGCCGGGTGGTCGTGTATGACGACCAGGGCGTTTTCGTCGCCGGGTTTGGAAGCCTGGGAAAGTCCAAAGGCTTTTTTGACCGGCCCCGGGCGCTGGCCCTGAGCGATGACGGACGGCTCTATGTGGCGGAAGAAGGGCGGGTCCAGGTGTTCCGCGTGGTGCTTCTCCCGCCGGCTCCCACGAAGCTGGCCGCGGCGTCAGGCGAGGGGTATGTGGAACTGCGCTGGGAGCCCGCCAAAACGCGTTTCCCGGCGAAATATGTCGTCTACCGCAGTCTCCCTTCTCAGGCCCCGCAGCGCTTGAAAGAAACCGTCGATACCGTGATCACGGATTCCGAACTCACGCCGGAGACCACCTACACCTACACCGTGGTGTCGCAATCCGTCCAGGGCGCGCTGAGCGTGCCCTCCGCGCCGGTCCTGGCTTCGGCGCGGCTGTCCAGCAATGCCCCGCGTTTGGAGATCGTGTCGACGCATATCGACGACGTTTTTTCCTCTCATTACAAGTATTACAACCGCGTGCCGCTGGCGCGCGTGACGCTTCGCAACAACGGCCCCGCGCCTTTGCAGAAGATCAAAGTCTCCTTCGCCGTACAGGGATTCATGGATTTCCCAAGCGAGGTGGACGTGGCCGAATTGCATTTTAACCAGCAGACGGAGGTGTCCCTTCCCGCGACGTTTAATAACCGGATCCTGGAAGTGTCGGAGACCACGCCCATTCAGGCGCAGATTAAAGTCGTGTATTACCAGGGGGGCGCGGAGAATTCGGTCGTTCGCAACGTGCCGTTCAAGCTGTACTCGCGCAGCACCATCCGTTGGGACCGCAAGGAGCGGTTCGCGGCGTTTGTGACCCCCAATGATCCCCCGATCGTCGATTTCTCGCGCGGCGCCGTTCTGCCCTTCAGCCAGGCGCACCGCGGCTCACCGGTGCCGGAGCCGATCCGCCTGGCGTGGGCGTTGTTTGAGGGCCTGGGAACCTACGGCATCAGCTATGCGCCGCGGCCCAACAATCCGTACGACCGGGTGTCGTTGGATTCCGCCACCGTAGACACGATGCAGTTCGCGCGCGAAACGTTATCCAGAAAAAGCGGCGATTGCGCCGATGTGGTGGCGCTCCTGGCGTCCGGTTTGGAGGGGATGACGATCCCCACCGCCGCGCTGGATGCGCCCGGTCACTTGTTCTTGATGTTTGACACGGGGGAGTCTCGCAAAGAAGCGCTGGCGTACCCCGAATCCATGCTGGTTTCCTACGCCGGGACGTATTGGATCCCGCTGGAGGCGACGATGCTGGGTTCGCCCTTTATGGACGCCTGGAAACGCGGGGCGGAACAGGTCCGCCGCTGGCAGCAGCAGGGCAAAGTGGCGGTCCTGGACATCCATCAGGCGTGGGAGACCTTCGAACCCGTCACGCTGCCGGACGTGAAATGGGACGTCAAACCTCCCTCGCTCAAGGCCGTGGAGGATAAATTCCTGAAAGACTGGAAGAGCCTTGTGGACCTGCGCTGGCAGACCGGGCAGGCCCAATTTAAAGAGGCGTCAGCGGCCCAGCCCGCCTCCGGCGAGCCCTGGCTGGAGTTGGGATTTCTCGCGGTGGAGTTTAAGCGGTATGAGGAGGCCCGCGAGTATTTAACCAAGGCCCGCGCCGATCCGAAAATCGCGGCCTCCGCCTACAACAACCTCGGGAATGTGGCTTTTCTCCAGGGAGATCTGCCCCGCGCGGAAGCGAATTACAAGGAAGCCCAGCAGGGAGATCCGCAGGACGCGGGGATTTCGCTCAACCTGGCCCGCCTCTATCTCAAGCAAAGCCTTCCCAAGAAAGCATCCGAAGCTTTTAAGCAGGCCCTGGCCCTGGATCCTTCCGTCAAGGAACGCTACGGCGACGTCTCCGCACTGGCTCCTTAGGGGCGAACGGCGAGAATAGAAAATGGAAAATAGTGCGAGGAATATTTTTAAAAGAAGTCTCTATTCCTTCACCATTGTCTATTGTCTATTTTCGCCGTTTGCCGTTTGGTCAGCTCCGAAGCTTCCCCCGGCCCGCCTCGAAGGGCAGGCCGTGGAAGATCTTCCCGCTCCTTACAATCTTCGGGCGGTTGTTTTGAACCGGTCGGTGACGCTCAATTGGGCGTGGGACCCGCCTGATCCCGGGCCCTTATTCCAGAACTTCGGGTATGAAGTCATGCGCGGCACCGCGCCTGTCGGGATCGTCGGCGAAACCGCATTCAGTGAGTTCGATCTGGCCCCGGGCGTCTACAGTTATTCCGTGCGCGTCAAGGGCGGGGCCCGCGAGATGGGCAGGAAAATCGCTCACATGAGCGCGTGGTCGGAGCCTGCCCAGGCGGACATCATACTGACGTGCGCCGGACCGCCGGTCATCCGGTTAAAGGTCGTACCGACAAAAAAAGTCTACGGCGACATCCCTGCCTTGCGCCTGCATGTTACGGGGGACGTGAAAGTTCCGGACGGCTGCCGCGTAAGCCGCGCGATGTTTCATATCGATTCGGGGGTGAGTTCCGAACGCTCAGGGCCGCTGGCCCTGGACGCTCAGGGCCGTTTTGATGAATTCATCGATGCCATGGGCGCGGAGGAAGAACGGATCACCGGCGGCGCGACATTTAAGGTCTACGTGACGGCCAAAGATGAGGTGGGCGACGCCGCCAGCCCCTTCTTCACGATCGATCTCACCCGTCGGGACCCTTACGCGCCCCAATAGCGCGCCGGGCGTTCGTTTGCCCGCTTCACCGCCGGTTTGATAGACTAAGCGCGTCGCTACTACCTCTTTTCCCCACGTGAATAATATCTTCGATGGCCACGCAAATCACCGTGAATATCTCTGAACTCCTGCGGCTGGAAGCCGAGCGGCTGCGCATTTTGAATCTGAAAGCGCTCCACCGCGCGGGGTCCGGTCATCCGGGCGGAACCCTGTCCCTGGCGGAAGTGATCGCCACGCTCTATTTTGGCGGCGTCCTGCGCTATGACCCTCAGGATCCTTCCTGGGAGAACCGAGATCGCCTGGTGTTGAGCGAGGGCCACTCGGCGCCCATCCAGTATGCGGCCCTGACCGAAGCCGGCGTCAAAGGCTGGTCGCTGGACGCGCTGATGGAGTTGAGAAAGAATCCGGATGTGATCGCGCAGGGGCATGCCACCACGGGAACGCCCGGCATCGATTGCTCCACCGGGGCGCTGGGCATGGGAGGCTCGAAGGCGCTCGGCATGGCGCTGGCCGCCCGCTATAAAGGACAGGATTATCACACCTTCGCGATCATCGGGGACGGGGAGTGCGAAGAAGGCGAGATTTACGAGGCGGCGTCCAACGCGGCGCTCCTGGGCGCGGACAACCTCACGTGGATTTTAAACCGAAACAAAGCGCAGCAGACCATGGGGATTCATGATGGATCCAGCATTCAGCATGAGGAGCTGTTCCGTGCGCTCGGTTGGAATGTTGTCGTTTTGAACGGGGAATCCTGCGATCCGGAGAAAAACAGGGACTTCATCACCCAGCTCCGCGAGGCCCTGTTAAAATCCAAAGTGGACGCCCATCACGCGGGCCGTCCCACGATCCTGATCGCGGATACGATCAAGGGCAAGGGCGTTGATTTTATGGAATACCGCGGCCAGAAGCCGGGCGAGTACAAATTTCACGGCGCGGCGCCGACCGATGAGCAGCTGGCGAAAGCCCTGCCGATCATCGAAGCGCGGCTGAAGGCGGCCGACGCCGGCGGCCTGGAAGCGCTCGCCGCGAAGGCCGGCGTCTCGCCGGACCAGAAGAAGCGGGTCGATGCGGATAATTCGGAAAACATGCGCCAGCGGCGGCAGAAGCTGATCGACATCCGCAAAAACGCCCCAGCCGCCTCATTCCCAGCCTACAAGCCGGGCGATAAGCCGGCCGGGACGCGGGAGGGGTTCGGCAAGGCGATCGAGTCCTTAAGCCAGCGGCACCCGGAGATCGTGGGCATTTCACCCGACCTGCAGGACTCCGTTCAGCTTTTTGGCTTCGAGAAGATCGCGGGCCGGCACGGCCGGAGCAACCCGTTCGGCGCCTATTTCCCGGAAGGGATTTCCGAGTCCAACGCCTGCGGCAAGGCGGCCGGCCTGGGGATGAGCGGGTTGATCCCCGTCATGGGGACGTTCGACAATTTTCTTCTGGAAGCGGCGGATGAACTGCATTACGCCGCCGCGTTCGGCGCGTTTTATGTGGCGGTGGGGACGCACTCGGGATGCGGCGTGGGGCCGGATGGCAAAAGCCAGATGAGCGACGCCACGCCGGGCTTTATCGATCATTGCTCCGGGATCGACGGCGAGCTGTTTGAGATCTATGAACCGGCCGACGCCCAGGAAGCCGCCGAAATCACGCGGCTCATCATCGAGCGAACCCTGAAAGACGGCCACCCCGGCCGGCCGGTTTATCTCCGCTGCACCCGGCACAACGTGCCGCACCTGGACCGTTCAGGGATCCCGGACTATCTGAAAAAACTGGACGAGGGCAGCTATGAGGTTCCCGTGAAGGGCGCGGCAGGGGGAAAACCCGAGATCATCGTGGCGGCGTCCGGCGCCGTCGTGCCGGAAGCGCTCAAGGCGGCCGAGCAGCTGGCCGGGCAGGGCCTCCGCGTGAAAGTCATCAACGTCGTCAGTCTCAACAAAATTCAAAAGCCCGGTTCCGCCTTTCTGGCGTCTCTGGACGATCACGCGCCCGTCGTCACCGCGCATGCCGCCGAACCGTACGCCCTTGGCCACCGGGTCGCCGAGGCGATCAACACCGCCCGCCGGATGGGGCGCCAGCCGGGCATCCTTCAGCGTTCGCTCGGCGTCAACGTGACCCCCCGCGCGCGCTATGTCGGTTCCGGAACGACCGAGGAAAACTACCGCCGCAACCGCCTGGACGCCGCCGGCATCGCGCAAACGATCCAGGACGTCCTGAAGAAGTAAATACAGCTACAATTCCGCTTCATGAAGTTCTAAGATAAGCCCGTCCCATGGCGACGATTCTCATCGTGGATGATGACAAGGATGTGGTGGATCTGGTCCACTTCATGGCGGACCGGGAAGGATATCGCATCGTCACCGCGGCAGATGGGAAAGAGGGTCTTGAGCGGGCGGGGCAGGAAAAGCCCGATCTGGTGATCATGGACATCATGATGCCGGAAATGGACGGCCACACCGCGACCGTCGAGCTAAGCCGCCAGGAAGCCACGCGCGGCATCCCCGTCATCATCCTCACCGCCAAAGGAAACATGCGTTCCGCCTTCGAGCTCACCCCGAACGTCATCGCGTACATCGAGAAACCCTTCGACCCCAAGCATCTCCAGGCCCTCATCCGAAACACCCTCAGCCATAAAGACAATTAGAAGACCGCCCCTTGCGCGGCCTCCGGCGGCGTCCTTGGATGAGCCGCAGGTTGAAAAATGACGCGTTATCACATCTGTCCGGTTAAAACGCGAGTCATAGCCGGTCATCGTTTCGGATTATTGGCAGTTTGGCGTCATTGAGCCCGGGCGGATCAGATCAGGGAGAAGCGTTCGAACAGGGTTTCGCGGATCATGCGATGCAGGTAGAAGAGTAAGAAGCGGCACTTGGCCTGGAATTTGATGTACGCCGGCATCAGAAGATCGCAGAGCGCCGCCCAGAACTGGGTGAGTAGACTTCGTCCATGCAAAAGACGCTGTCCGGAATCGGGCCTAAAAACGTTTTTATCGGGTCGGGAAGCATGTCGCTGTCCATCGGCCCTGGGGAGGGGGCCCACGAACGAAGGTACAAACGGCGCATTAAAAACCTGGGTCCTTAGGCGCGCAATAATTGGACTTTGGTTGCATGGTTATTGCGGCGCCGCGCGCGTAGCATTAAGCGGTGGGCAGGCGCCGCGCCGGCCTGCCGGCCGGCTGGACCTGGAGGGCTCGGCGGGAGCAAAGCACCCTATCCCAAGCTTCGCATAGACGCATTAGGAGCTTGCCTTTTGCATTCTCGACCCGGGGTTGTCCATCGCTGAGCGAAACGTCATCACTCATTTATGAATCGTTCACTCATTCGCGTCGTTGCCGTCGTTCTGCTTCCCGCCCTGATCGCTGAACCCCGGTTGGGATACGCGCATTCCTTAGATCAATCCCATGGCAGCGTTGTCGAACCTGCGGCACATCCACAGGATCCGTTTATGACTGAGACGGTGGTTGAACCTGTCCTTGGGTTCTTGCGCTCGTACGATCCGGGAGCGAAAATTTGGCTGTTCCGAGCGGCGGTCGTGCTGCTTGCGCTATCCACAGAGGGGCAGACAGTGCGCGGCGCCATGCTCGGGCGCGGCGCGCCCGGACCCGCGCCAACCTCCGTCGGGATCACGGCGTCCCCGCCTGCGCTGCAGGCGCAGGTCGTCGCCATCAATGAGACGTGGCTGCGGGGAAAGCTCATTCCGGAAGGGAGAAGGCTCTTTGAAGACACTTTCGATGGAAAATTGCATGAAGGTGAATTGAAATCCCGGATTGACCGCCTGATCCTTCCCGTCAAGCCCAATTTTGTTATGGCGAACAACGGCAAAGACGCGCCGGTCACCAGAGACCGGCTGTACAAACTTTGGGACCGTATCGTGGAAGAGGTACTTGTCCCGTCGGGTTATGTCGCTCACCCCCGGATCCGAGAAATGGATCGGATAGGCAAAATAGTGAAAAGAACCGCGAGGCAGACCCCCAGGGGGGATACAGCCACCGTCTTGATCGTCAAACCGCTTAAAGATACAGACATGGCTCCCTATACGACCCTGTTTTGTGTCGTCATTCCGGAAAGCTTCGTCGATGATCAGAACATCCTGGATATTCAGGGAACATGGCAAGCATGGTTGAATTCCCACCCGCGGCCGGCGTACTCCGCTAAAGCCGAATCCTACGCCAACGCCAAAGCGCAGAGCGATTGGGTCGTAATGAACCGGATGGGTCCTGAGAGAGATATGGGGCTGGCCCGTCGTCTTGTCGAAGAAGCCATCATGGAAGAAGAACTCGATCATTGGGACCTCTTTCATTATCTCCAAAGTACCTATAACGGCCTAACGCCATTCGCTTTTACGGCAGACCAGCTGTTTGACGCAATGGCCGCCCATGTTTTTCGCCCGGGCCTGAAAGAGCTGTTTGAAAACGCTCTGCGAGGCCAGCTTGGGGAGGAGGATGTTGATTTCAGACGATTGGATGAAAGAGCCAAGATGGCGGCCATCAACCGGTTGATTGAACTGCATGCTCAGATACGTGTTTTAACCCGTGTTTCCGAACCCGGGCTCTCCCTGCTTCGATTTAACTTGTTTCGGGATGACATCCACGCCGGGCCCGCGCATACTCTTCGCCTGTGGCTCAGTTCCCAGCCATTTTTTCTTCAGCTTCTCGGAAAAGAAACGGGCCGCTTGGAAGACTGGATTCCGGCTCTTGGCAGTCAGCTCACGGCAGGGCTTAGAAGGGGAGGCGTTTCCAATCCTTCAGAAGACGCGGAGCGGGTCAAGGCGAATCTGACCATCTTGGGAAATGCCCTAAAACAGGCCGCGAACCAACTGGATAAGGAGACGTTCAGAATAGTCCCGGAGAAGACAGGCTCGGCGATGGCATCCCAACCTCAGACGCCTGCGGGCCGAACTTCGCCGGTAAACCTTCGTTCCGAATGGACCGTTTCTTTCAATCGCGTCTCCGGCGCGTCTTTCATGCTGCCGATGCTGCTGGGTGGGTTTAAGCGTCGCCCCTCCTTTCGCCGCCGCTCCCCTGATCCGGGGCGCCGGCTCGCAACGGCCGCCTGAAATATTTTGGCGAAGTGCTTGACATGTTCGCCTGTACTGTTATCCTCTTTGTAGGTTTCATGTTTTCCATCTCAACCTCCGCATCCGTCGTCCTGGCCGCCTCGCTCATGATCTTCCCGGGCTGCAAGGCGTCCCAGGTGACTCACGCTGACTTTGCCGAACTGGTCCATACCCTCTGGGCCGACGCGCGGGCCTGGTGGCTCGAACTGAGGGAGCCTGCCATCGCGCGCGTGGGGGGCCTCCGGATCACGCCTTCCCACCTGTCCGGGGCTTTCCAAAAATACGCGCGCGATGGGAACCGGTGGATCATGGCGCCCGATGGCCGCCGGCGGCTGCTCCACACCTTAATCGTAGAGAGGCTTCCGGAGGCGGCCGCCAAAGAGGCGGGGGTTGATCAAGATCCCGCTTATTTTCGCAAGCTGACCCAGGCCCGCCGCGATCTTTTGAAAAGCCACTTTCAGGAACGCTTTGAAGCCGCCGCGCCCATCCCCGAGGAAGAAATTAGGGCGCGCTATCTTGCGGAATCGCCGGATTTTAAGCGCGTCCTGTTTTTTGCAAGCCATATCGTTTTGAAAACCTTTCAAGACGCGGAGAAAGCCAGGCGGATGTTGGCGGCGGGCGTACCTTTCGCCCGAGTAGTCGCGACGATGTCTATCGACCGGACGTCGGCCGCGCGGGGCGGGGGAATGCAGCCTTTCATCATGGGCCGCGTTGATCCCCCGTTTGAAAAAGCTTATAAACGCATCCCGGTAGGAAAAACATCCGGGATCATCAAAACAGCGAAGGGCTATGAGATCATCCGCCGAGATGGCGAGGCCTCAAGCGCGCCGCCTCCCTACGAGAAAGTCCGCGACGATCTTCGGCGTCTCATCGCTCATAAACGGTGGAATGATCAGCTCGCTGAAATGCGGTCTTCCTATCAAGTTTGGATTGATTCAGAGGCTCTTCAATCATTCTCATTCCCCCCTCAATGAATCGACCATCCGGGGTTTCCATGGGGGAGGCGTCGCACGCGCCACGAAGACGAAGTTTCTTTTCATGATGTCCAAATGCGTCTTGCAGCCCACGCACCCGCATCAAATGTTACGAACGCGTGAGAATTGCGTAACGCCCGCGTAACATGGGCCTGTCAAAATAGGGAGGCTTGGGGAGGTTTGGCCGGGGGGAAACGCATGTCACCGGGGGAGGATGCCCGCACGATGGCCTTTGAAGAAAAAGAAAATTTCGCTCACGCCCATTCGCCGCACGTTTGGCGAGTGGATGTCTCTGCATTTTTGGACCGAAGCGCCCCCGTTCTAGGTTTCCTCATTCTGGTTTCCCAACTGCTCTTAGCGCCTCAGCCTTGCTACGCCTATGGCGATTGCGATTGTCCTCCGCAGATATTTTGCGGTGGCGCTAACGAAGAACTCCTATGCACGGACAATTGTGCAGAACTGGATTGCGGGGTCCTCGGTGATCTCGCATGCACTTGTTGTCCAAATCTCAACCCCGCCAATTGCCAGATGATACAGTGTGATATTGGGGTTGTAACCTATTCTTGCACGAACTGCAATGTCGTTGGTACAGCCTCAGATTGCTGCAATAATGGGATTTGTGAGCCAGGGGCGGGGGAGACATATCTCACGTGCCCGTCCGATTGCACGGAACCCACAACCACCACCACGACCACAACAACCA
>Ga0155753_157_pt1 | contig 12888 bp, 10 predicted proteins | sample RifCSPlowO2_01_FD_107407 | JGI IMG/M metagenome (GOLD analysis project Ga0155753, IMG submission 107407) | Elusimicrobia bacterium RIFCSPLOWO2_01_FULL_59_12
GCATCAAAAATAGGACCTTTCCGCACCGAATTCGGCATACGGCCGCGACGCACCTATTAGCCGGCGGCGCTGAGCTTCGCATTCTTCAGCAATTGCTGGGGCATTCCTCGATCGTTTCCACCCAGATCTATACGCATGTCGACGGTAGCATGGTCCGCAAGACGTGCGAGACAGCACATCCCCGATTTTGATCCCCCTACGGGAACCGGATCAACGACGGAAGTAGCATAAAGCCGAGAATACCGCCGCGATGATTGCGGCGATTCCACCCAATACGCCGATTATTTTGTCCCAGAACCACTGACTTTTTCCGTCGCCGCCTGTCCGTCTCCAAGCCGTTTCACGAATGTCGCCCACGGGAGCCCCCTTTTTACCGATTTACCGACACGACGCATTCAGGAACATCGTTTCGCGGCGAGTTGACCGTCAGTCCGACGTCGTACGCTTCAATGTTGCCCTCCGCATGCGAACGAAGTATTCCAGAAAGCGTTACCGCATCGGAAATCTTTGGATCGAGCCATTGGTTGTGAACGTCTTGTTGAAGGATTATGGGCATGCGGTCATGGATGGGACGGATAAAATCGCCGGCGGCAGTCGTGATGATGGTGAATGAGTGAATCTCGCCTCCGCTTGGGTTGCGCCACCGATCCCACAGTCCGGCAAAAGCGAAAGGTCGTCGATCCTTTATGACGAATCGCATCGGAATCTTGGCCTTGCTGCCTGCGATCTTGCGCCATTCGTAGAATCCGTCCGCCAAGACCAAACACCTCTGACTCGCGAACGGCTTTCGAAATGAAGGCTTCTCGGCCAGCGTCTCGGCCCGGGCGTTGATCATTTTGTTCCCGATCGCCGGATCCTTCGCCCAGAATGGGATCAGCCCCCATCGCATCAGCCGCAGTCGTAGCTTGCCGTTTTCAATCACCACGACCGGAGCATCCTGCCCCGGCGCGATGTTGTATCGCGGTACGATCACTTCTTCAGCGAGCTCGATTCCGAATTCCTGGAGCAACCGCTGCATCATGATCGTTTGGCTATATCGGCCGCACATAAGCTTATTCGGCCAAGGTGACGATGGAGCAGCGTTCCATTCGTCGCTTGACCCATGTATAGGCAAGTAATTCCCAACCGTCATCTCGTGAAGGACAGGAAACAATCAAAATAGGTGACGTGCAGCTATAGGCGTTGTTTCGAGAAACCCAATCCATGCTGTTGAAATCCAAGGAACTGGCGCCGCACTGTGCCGGATGTGAATGCCACTCGCCGACGTAATCTTCTTGCCCGGCCGTCAAGGTGAATATCTCGTCCAGTTTCTGCTGCGCATACTGCCCATCTCTCCGAAATCGGCTCGGATGATGTTGCGCCCCAGGTCCCGGCCCCAACGCCTGCGTCACGTGAATGCCGTCCGGCTCCGTACGGCCGACAAGAATGCCTCCCGTCTCAACGGGAGATCTCGAAGCGCTTTCGCTTACAATAAAGTCGACGACGGCTTTATGAAGGCGTAAGGTCGGTTGTGCTTTTCTTTTGAACAGATTCAATCCGAACAGAACACGCTCCGCAGCCGGGTAATTGATTCCAGGTCGACCAATGCGCCCCGATCGAACGCAATGGTTCCGATCCTTCCGGCAATACTGTATTCACTACCAGGCAATGGTTTCCGCAATTTAGACGCTTTTCGAGCAGTTGTATTGTCGTTCTCGCCGCATGATTGGCTATCGCCTCCAAATCCAGTGCGGACGCAAGCGTCGTCGGACTTCCGCATCCAGCTTCGATGAATTCCCTTTCAGGTCCAATAGGAATAGTCGGGTACATGCCTCTCGTTTCCACGAAGCCGTTTTGACCTTCATAACAAACGTGACATGCATCTCCTTGACCGGGACGCACGACACGGATTCGACCGACCGCCGCTTCTCTGTGGCTGGCCACGAAAATAATCGGGGTTCGCGTCGAAAGACAGACCTCGTTAAGAAGGCTAGAAAAATTCGGGTTGGCCGTTGCATCGATGATCACATTTGCCTGGGCGACCGCTTTTCGAAGTCGAGCTGGATCCCAGGTGGACTCAGCTTCGGAGACTCGGCAATACGGCGCATGGAGCGCGATGCATCCCTTCGTTGCCACTGCTTTATTCGCTCCGACAAAAACGAGACCACACTCATGACGGACGCAATTCCCCGGGCGCAAGGTATCTCGATCCGCGAGATCTAATTGGCCCACGCCGCACTTGGCCAATAAGACTGCGATACTGCTTCCTATGGCGCCCACGCCGAAAATGAGTACGCGATGGTCCCCGAGGGCATCGGCTGTATGGCTCGTGCGGTTTAACATCGACACTTTATCTGCAGGAGCAGATTCGTAGCTCTTAAGAGGAACGGCTCTCAGGATCTCGGGTTTGTTCCAGCGGCCGTTGCCGGTCCGACCCACAGCTGTAAAGTCCGCTCGCAAAAACAACCACGCTTCCCCGCCCTGAGGTTTTGGGTAACCAATGCCAAGGATGAGCATGGGGCCTTGGTCGCGGATTTTGTCTCCGAGAACACCCTTCAATAGCTGAACAGCCCAACCCACCTCTTTTTTGGCCGCATCGTCGATTTCCGGCAATAATTCGTCCCACGTCTGCTTTGGGAAAGGCTCTCTGTGCAGGCGAAACCATATCCCGTTGTCGGTGAACTGATCGGATGCGATCAGTTCGAGATGAGGCATTGTTTCCAAATTCGACTCGATACGGGTGGCGATGGATCGCCCACCGCGAGAGCCATGAATTCGAAATCGTCCGGACTGGATGCCGTCCGGAAAGGTCCAATCATCCCCGGTAATCATCATCGACTTAACCGGGCTGTCCATTTCATAGTACAGGTGAAGGTCGGGAGGTCGGTCAGCCGAAGACCATTTATCGGACTTGAAACATCGATACCAGGCCGCCGTCCGCTCAAGGATTTCGGCCGCCGTGGAGCCCGGTCGCCAACCTTCGACCTCCTCCGACCACAAGCATAACCACCCGCCCAAATTCTGAGGCGCTTGGTGTCTTGCATTAGTGATTTTGGTATCAACAGGATAAACGTATGGTCGCTCGAGCGGGAAGCCGGCTCTCAGCTCGATTTTGACGGTCACCGTTTCCTTGTGTACCGTCGAGCCGTTTTCAGTCCATTCGACCGGAACAGGACCTTGCCAAGCGGCCAGGCCATCTTTACCTGGGGTTGTTTTGGAAAAGCCGAGGCTGATGAGATCTTTCTCTAATTTGTCCCACTCTTCTCGGTAGAGTGCGACTTTTGCCGGTTCAGGCGAAGGGCGGGGATTCACGGACATCGCGGGGACTCCTGCGAAGCGCGCTGGGGCCTGCAATAATGCTCGGGCTTTTCGCCCCTCCGTCATCAGAACCCGGGAACTCGGGGCCGAAGACCTGTCTCCATAACGCCGCGCTGTCTTTTTCGTTGTCGGATCGAAGCGCCGCCTGAGCTGCGCCGAGAGATTGATGCACCCTGCCCATGAAATCTTGGAATTCCTGAAGTGTAATCCCCGTCGAGATCATCTGCCCCGATAGCCCCGGGTCGGCAATCTGCGCAACGCGGTCCGGGACCTGGCCGTAGCTGTTCACCATTGACTCAAATATGGAGACGCATGCTTCCGCATAACTCGAGGCGGTCATGTTGACGTGCCGACAGCAAAGGTTCTCCAAGAAAAAGCTCTTCGGATGTTTTGCCTTCTCCATTTGGTACCCGCGCCACCACTTGATCATTTTGACGGTCGGAACAAGGCGCTCGTCACTGCTCAGTTGGTTTAAATTCTCAACATACTCGATATGCTTTTTCGGATGGGACAAGATCCACTTGTCTTCCTGTCGGGCGGGGATTTTCAGGGGGCGATCAAGACCCTCCGGAGCCAAGGCGGGCACAACGTCCATCGTGACATAGGAAAGGTCTACCCTGACGGATCGTCGTTGTGGAGCGGTCTTGGCTTTATAGCCAAGCCGACCCAATGCTTTCTCAAGCCATTCAAGTGTTTTGCGGGCGGATCCCTGCTCTCCCGCGAGCACCACGAAGATGTCCACATCCTTTATGGGTTTGACGGCCGTGCGCCGCCGGTAGGATCCCGATAAAAAAGTTTCTTTGAGGACGACTTTGACGTCGCTATCTTTTTCTAAACGTTCTCTTAATGTCGTATGGCCGGAAATGGCTTCATCACGGTGAGTTTGCGCGGGTTCGATATTGGATGCGAATTTTCGGAAACTGCCTTCAAGTTCCATCAGAGCTCCGCTCCTTTTGACCGTCCCGCCGGCGTGAATTGTGGAAAGTATGCATCGAGGCGAATCGGGGGCGTCCACGCCAGTATCAGCCGGTTCCAGAGGGTCAAATAAAACGAAAGCAAAGCGGATTCAGAATCGGGCTCCACCACATAGGCCGAGTCTTTACCGGGAAGGATGTATCCCTCCTTGAGCACGAAAATACCATCCACCCAGAACTTTGGATCAATGCGCCGTTGAAGACGCTTGAGCGCGTCCGAGATTCGCTTCAACGAAATGGACTCGTATGCGAATACAAATCCCGGGATAGGTTGGAGCTTCGGCAAATTCTTGTTGAAGCTATGGTGGGGGTCCTCTTTTTCAAAAAACGCGGTCTTACTCAGCGTTTTCACCGATTGGATGTTGGCCAGAGCCTTCGACAGCTCCCCCTCATTAAGCGTGGTCTTAACCTCCACGGCAGCCAGCACACCCTCAATCGGAACCACCTGTATATTCCCACTCCTATAGAGAGTCGGCATCCGCGTGGCGTGCGAGATGATCAAATCGACCTGCCGCGATTTGGCCGTCGTGGAAATGATTTCTCCCGTCGTGCACTGGAATTGCGGCGGGAAATGCGTACATAGAAATTTGCTCAGAGCTTCCTCGCGGACAGTACCTTTTAATCCCCGATGCGATAGAGCGATCCGAGTGATCTCGTATTCTTCAAGGAGCCGCTTCGACGAGTGTCGGAATACGTCCTGCAGATCAACCGCTACAGGGGTTTTGGCTTTCGTCATACGGCCTCGGCAAGACCGCCGCCGCCCTCCTGAATATGGTCCGCACAATTAACCGGGACACGCGTCCGGATCGACGGAGGAATGAATAAAAATCCGACTTTTGCATCTAATATAGTGATGGGCATCAGTGATTTCATCGTTCTGGTTGACTTAATTTGTCAACCCATTATAGGATGGTTATGCGATTTGAACAATATGAAGTCATCCCTCGGCAAACGCATCAGAACCCTTCGAACTTCCGCCGCCTTCAGCTTAAAGCGGTTGGCTAAGACACTTCGCATAGATCGGGCGCATTTAAGTCGCATCGAATCGGGGCAGGTCATTCCTTCTGAAAAACTGCTTCATCGCCTCTGTAAAACGCTGCGCGGCGACTATGAAGAGTTGTCCGTTCTGGCGGGCAGGCTGCCGGAGGACATCCGCTACATATTCAACAGTCGTCCCAAGGAAGTCTGCGATTTTGTGCGCGACCAGTTTTCTTCCCTTACGGACCACAATGGGGACGGGAACGGATACCTTTCGACCGGAAACGGCAATGGGAACGGCAACGGGCATCCGAAATATCGCGTCATCGATCTTTTCTCGGGCGCGGGCGGCTTTACCCTGGGGATGACGAAGACCGGCCGCTTCGCCTCCGTTTTCGCGAATGATTTCAACGATTGGTCGGTCCGCACCTACAACCGCAATTTCGGACCCCACTGTGTCGGCGGCGACATCACGGCCTTGCTGGGTCGTAAGGATTTCGAGTTCCCTAAAGCCGACGTCGTCATCGGCGGTCCCCCTTGCCAGGGATTCAGCCTTTTAAATAAGAAACGGCGCGGCGACCCCCGCAAGCAATTGTGGGCGGCCTATATGGAAGTGGTCAAACGGGTCGAGCCCAAAGCGTTCGTCATGGAGAACGTCCCCGAGCTTCTGAACTCCGGAGAATTTGAAGCCATTAAGGATATGGCGCGGAAGCTGGGCTTTGAAATCGCCCACGGCATCCTGAACGCAGCCGATTACGGCGTTCCCCAGCGCAGGCGCCGAGCCATCATCATGGGCGTACGCGGCCGTAAACCCTCGCTCCCGGCCCCGACGCACTGCGATCCGGCCAAGATGGGGCGAAACGGCGGGCTTTTTCTGAACCCATGGGAAGGCGTCCGCAGCGCGATCGGCGATCTACCGCCCCCGGAAGGGACCGAAATCCGCACCGATCGAGTGGCACCGCCGATGGATCTCCACTTCGGCCGCACGCCGACCGCCAAAAGCATCGCCCGCTATAAGTGCATCCCGGAAGGCGGCAATCGTTTCGATCTTCAGCGCAAACGCCCGGACATCACCCCGGACTGCTGGATCCGCAAAACAAACGGCGGCACCGATCTATTCGGGCGCCTTTGGTGGAATAAACCTGCTTTCACGATCCGGACCGAGTTCTACAAGCCGGAGAAGGGACGATACCTGCATCCCGCCCAGAACCGGCCGATCACGCACCGTGAGGCGGCCAGACTCCAAAGCTTTCCGGATGATTTCATGTTTGAAGGCTCAAAGATCCAGGCGGCCATCCAGATCGGCAACGCCGTGCCCCCGCTGCTTGGGCAACGCATCGCCGAAGCACTTCTGGTCCACTTGGACGCCGTTCACGCCCGCCCCGAACCGCTCTCCTACGCCCTGACCTGACGCATGGCCGACGTTTTCACGAAAAAGAAGCGATCCGCGATCATGGCGCGGATTCGCGGTAAAGGCACGTCCCCGGAACGGCTCGTCGCCAAGCTGCTGAAGGCAATGGGATACAAAATCCAGAGGCATCGCAAGAACCTGCCCGGATCCCCGGATATCGTCCTCCCACTTCAAAAGACAGCTTTATTCTTAAACGGGTGCTTCTGGCATGCGCATGTCGGCTGCGCACGAGCGAAATTGCCGACCTCCAACGTCGCCTTCTGGACGCAGAAGATCACCGGCAACGCGGCGCGAGACAAACGTCAATATCGATTGCTGAAGAAGGCGGGTTGGAAGGTGATCGTGCTGTGGACGTGTCAGAAAACGGATGCGATTCGACTGGCCGGGCGGCTGAAGCGTTCGGGAGTCCCGGCGCCGGTTTAGCCCTTCTTTTTGTCGGACTTTAAGACGTACTCACCGGGCTTGAGCGACCGGTCCTCGTTGAAAGACACGATGTTCCAGCCTTCGTCGCGCAGTTCCCGAACCCGTCTTGCCCACTCCGAGATCCGCGCCACGAGCATCAGCTGCGCCTTATCGATCTTCTTGCCGACGCAGGCGCGGAAGAGCGCCAGAATCCGCTCTTTGCCGCTCTCATGAGCCATGACTTCCCGCATGATGTGCGCGTTTTGATCGCTGAAAAAGTCGCGCTTACCCTGGTTGCACACACTGCAGATCGCCCAAAGATTGCCTTCTTCGGTCTTGCCGCCCCAAGCGCGGGGAGTTTTGTGATCCACAACGAGCCGCGCCCCCTCAGACACCTTCGCGCCGCAACTTTGACAGGTTCCGTTGGCAGCCTGAATGATTTTGTAGCGGAGTTTCTGGCTGATGGCCAACGTATCGAGTCGAAGATCCGTACGTCGTTCAAGAGCGAGGAGGCGGTACCCTTTCGGTGTCCGCTCGATCGGCCAGCCCTCCTGGCGTAAATCCCGGACACGGCGCGGCCATTCGGAAACTCTGGCGGCTTTAATGATCTCGGCCCGGGTCACTTCCCGGCCTACGCGAGACTTGAGGAGCTTGAGGATGGTTTCTTTTGAGCCCAAGGCGATTGTCCGATAACCGGAATATCGCCGATTTTATCACTTCTTACGAACGAGGGCTCAAAATTGGATTAAGCAGCCGTGAGTACGGCTCGGAAGGAATCTGCTTCTTTGATTGTTTCGCGGTTGGTGAAATGGGCGAGCAACAGGTTCAGGGTATCCGGGTTAAGAGCCTTTATGGCGGCTATCGCTCTAGCGGCCCGGGTTTCAACGGCCGCTTTTTGCACCCCGGCTAGAGCCGCTGCTTGAATTGCAACTCGGGCGTTCGCTGTGTATCGAATGACGGTCCGTTCACCGATAAAGAAATCGAAGAGGATTGGGCCGATTATTGGTATTCGTGCCCACCATTTCTGAGCTTTGGTCTGAGCCATGGTGGGTTCCAAGAGTGCATGGAACAGCTCATGCATCCCCGCCCAATTCATTGTACGACCATCGAGGCGGGTCCTCACAACGACTGTGATGACGCGCTTCCCGTTACTATCGACATCCTCGTACCAGTGCCCGATCTGGCCCCGCTTCAGAACAGAGCGATCGCCTGTGACCCTGCCATCTCCTCGTTTTCTGATTGATCCGGCGATTACATTGACAGTGGCAACATTTTTGAATTCAGGGAGTCCCCTCGCAATGCCGGCCATCGCAAAATTCTCAATTTGCGCCTTTACAGTCCCAAAAGCCTCCATGTTCTCTGCTTTTTGCATTACTCCGGCAAGAGTGCTGGCGAACTCACCCTTCGGACCAAAAATGGCTTCTGAAGCAAGGTGCATCGCAGCACCGTGGTTGTTGGTCTTGGGTGACGATGGGCCTCGGTTGGAAAAAACCCGCATAACAACACGGCTGATACCAGTAAACGTAAGATGCTCGAATAGGTAGCCGCCAGTACCTAGGGCTTTTGTCAAAGTACCGAACTGATCCGGCAATCGACCACTTGATGCTTCGACCAGGTTCAGCAGGTTCAACAGTCGCCCAACTGCTGTCGGAGATCCGGAGACCGCTTGTTCCACCATACTCACATCTACTTTGAGAGGAGCGCTCGGGCTTAACCGCTTAAGCAAATCGATGACATCCCGATCACTAGGTATCCCCAACTGTCCACCAAGGAATGGGACCCCTTTAGTGAACTCGCTTACCTGGTCCCGATAAGCATAGAGAACCAGCTTCAGCAGAATCTGGCGTTCATCAGTCGAGAGATTGCCCATCAGCCCAGTATCAATTAAACTGATTCGCCCATTCTTATCGACGAAGATATTCCCGGCATGCGGGTCACCGTGGAATTGTCCATCAATGAATATCTCTTCCAATAACTCCTCCGCCGCGGCCTCCTTTACTTGGGCTGGATCAAATCCCATGTCTCTTATGGCGTCCTCTTTGCTCAGTGACACGCCATCAACGAATTCCTCGACCATCACCAAATTGTTTCGGACCTCGCTTGAATTTGGGATATATACACTGAAAGTGCGCGGCTTTAAGAACCGGCTCACAAAGGACCATATCCCTGTCGGTTCTACCGTAGAGCCTCGGGCGGCCACATTGGCTCGCAGCGCTTTTTGATTGGCCAATTCCCTGTTGAAATCAAGCTCCTCATGGATCATCTGACGAATGTTAGGGATCATGTTGGCCGGCAATCGAATGCCGCGACGTTTAAGGTGGCCGTTTACTGCAGACAAGACCCTGGAAAGAAGCGCCAATTCTTCCTCGATCCGTTTCTCAACGTCGGGTCGTTTAACCTTGATGACCACAGTTCGACCATTCTTTAGAGTGGCTTTATAGACCATCTTAATGGAAGCGCTCCCAAGTCTCTCGTCCAATGACTGGAAATTGTCGGAAAAATTACCAAAAGCTATTTCTAAAGCTCCGAAAAGCGTTCCCTTTGACAGGCTGGAGGCCTGTTCCTTCAGCTTTGCGAGCTCTGCCGCGACATGTGGCGGTAAATCCAGATTTGCACTTTCAAGGAACTGACCCAGCTTGACACCTATAAAGCCCAACGATTCGAGGAAGGCACGAATCGCTTTTCCCTCACGCTCTTCCGGCGATAGCTTTTTCTCGGCACTCAGCTTTTTCATAGCGACAAACAGCTGCTTGAGGATCTGATCCTTCCTTATTTCGGTGGCATTCTCGAACACAGAAAGGTAAATTTCGCGCAATAATGACATCCGATCGCGATCCCCGCCGGACGGGACCACCGCATCGAAGATGCCGTTCAAAAATTCTCGTTGTGTTTTTGGATCGCTGAGGACTCCTTTCTCGCCAAAAAGGAAAATGGACAGCGTGTCCTCAAATGCGCCCCGGCCGATATCTCGATAGTATTTGCTGTCTTTGACTCCCGCAGACCGCATGCTATCGAAGCTGACATGATAATAATCCTCAAGTACCGTCAGTACCTCTGGCTTCACGTCCGAGAAACCCATGATCCAAAGCAAAAAGTCCTTCTTCATCTCGGCGTTAAAGGAGTAATCCCCAAAAATAGTTTGGATGATGTCGTGTCCAAAAATTCGGTTACGTGCATCTTCCTGACGAACGTTGTCTTGGAATTGAAGTAGGAGAGATTGAACTTTCCGTAATTGTTCAGGATGAGACACTTGGTTGTCTATGTAATTCATCAAAATGTCATCGCGCATGTAGCTGAAATCAGGGAAGTAATAGAGGATCCGTTGCAGCTCATATTCCGGATCCGCAAACTGCTCTGCTGATAAATCTCTTTCGAGCTCCAAAGCCCTCAAGGCATGTTTCTCGGCCAAAGAAGGATTCGCGAATAAAGCTGCGAAGGACTTAATTTCCTCAGGACTGAGAGATGAGGATTCGAGGAGGTTATCCAAGTGTTGATCGCGAACTGGTGATGGACGCGGATAGAGAGCTTCTATATGCTTCATTTTTTCGGACAAAGTGGTCGAGGGATCGCCCACTAACGTCTCAAGGGTGCCGCCTAACATTTCGGGGACTATAAACTCGATGGAAGCCTCGACTCCTCCAGGCACATAGTACTGATAGGGCGTAAAGCCCGAGGAATTGAAATCAGCAGGGATATAGACATATACCGTTTCTTCCTTCTGAGAGCTGGTTGACTCTTCGCGCTTTCGCTGACTTTCTTCAGCCATCCGACGGTTCGTTGTCATGCGCAATTTTCCACCCATCGCTTCAGTTGCGATAGAGATCATTCCTCGTCTATTGGCAGCATCCAGCTTCTTATCCCAGATGGTATGCGGCAATATCTCTTCTGCCAGCTTAAGAAGTTCAGTCTGTTGTTCAGCAGTGAAAGCTGCCTGAATGAGATCTTTCAGGTACCCCGGCTCCAATGCCCTGGCCATATCCAGCTTGTATCGCCCCGACCCGTTTCGCAGCACATTCTGAATCTCATCAAGAAGCAACTTGTGAAGCGCGAAATTGCGAAACACGGATGGCGGCAGCTGGCGAACTATATAGGAGAGCTTTTCCTCAAGTGATCCAGGGAGCCTTTCAGTAAACCCAAATACTTTCTCGAACATTTGATCAATTGATCCGTCATTGAAATACTGACGAAGTAACGCCTGGGGGCGAGTTGGAACATGATGATATGTCCGATGCCTTTCAGCCATCCGCGCCGGGGAGCGCACATCAAAGAATCCAATTTCCTCTAGGCCGGGGACCTCAAACAATTCTCCAGTAAATGCCTTGTAGTAGGATGGCACCTTCTCATACTCACCAGGGTCAAAGACTCGTGGACGCATGCCGATATTAGTCGTATCGATTCCCTGCCGGCGAAGGAAATTCTCAATCCCAATGACGACGACGTACTCCTCCCATGTGTCAACTGTTGATATGCCTGCATATGTGCTCTTCATCGGCTCGAAATCCCGAATCCTAGGAACGCTCCGGGGGCCCTTCTGCTCGGGAATATGGGTGAGCGCCTGATAAAGTGCGTAAAGGTCGTCTGCTGAGAAATTTGCCCCGAACAGGGGATGAGCATCTATTCGCCGAGCTGGCACCTTCTTTTCTTTCGACACTGTATACAGACGCCCTCTATCCTCATCAACGTAGTCTGATGATCCATACTCATACTCAAAGGGATCAAAGCCCTGTTGGTAGGTAATGAACACCTTGCCGGTGTTATCTTTATCCCGACCAAAGAGAACATGTTGCAGAGTCCATGGCGGTTCGCCCGAGCCAATGCTGTAAAGATAAATAAGTTTCTGCATTGGAAAGCTGGCTCCGTGAAGGCCCGCAATATTCTTCTTCTGCTCAACCGCAACCATTCGTTTTTCTAAGAATTGTGTTAAACCAGGGGTCGGCTTCGCTGGTAAGATTGTCTCACGAAGAAATTCGTCCAGCGAAGTCGCGAAATGCAACGACTTATGGATGTCGGGATGCTGCTTCCCTAATTCTTTATCAAAGAGCGCTGTTGCCTGTTCTAGGAATTCAAACCGGTCAGCATCGGAGAGCTTGTATCGACCGATAAGAAACTGCAATATGCGGACCATCTCCGTGCCGTAAAAATCACCCGGCCCCTGGAATAGCGTCGTGAATGCCTTGAGATCCCCCATGATGTCCCCAGGAAAGGACAACAGATCTCCCTGCGGATATCCCTTGATTTCGTTCTCTACATACTTCGAGAAGTTTTCTTGTTGGTAGAGTTGCTTGGAATTCTTTACCAAGTCTAGGATGACGGCTTTTTCGATCTGCCCTCGGTCCGCCAGTTGCTTAAGGCCATTCACGATCTCGTCAAATTGTTTAGCCCGGGTCGACTTGAGAAGTAAGGAACCGGATTGTCGGAACCCTCCCCAGTTCTCTTTGTTAAATGAGAGGACCTTCAAAATTTCCACCAACTGAGGGATATAGGTCGCATGAAGCGACGGATTTGCTTGGATAGCTTTCCATAGAAACCAAGCGATGTCATTATTATGGACGTGGAAAAGATCACGGTTGGCAGGGAACATCCCGCCCACATTGCTCGCCTCCATTAGCCTTGGCCGAACCTGTTTAACCCTCTGTCTTTGTTGTTCGAGGATATCGCGGAGTGCCAGGACTTCCTCCGGGCGCATTTGTTGCCGGCCAGCTCGTTTAGAAATCTCTTCCATTATCGAATCGACCCAGATTTCAACGAAGTTTTCGAGGGTTTCTCTACCTCTGGTTCGTGAACCTTCCGGGGCTTTGCGATAGCCGTAAAACCAATACTTATAGT
>Ga0155753_106_pt8 | contig 12887 bp, 13 predicted proteins | sample RifCSPlowO2_01_FD_107407 | JGI IMG/M metagenome (GOLD analysis project Ga0155753, IMG submission 107407) | Elusimicrobia bacterium RIFCSPLOWO2_01_FULL_59_12
CTTCATGCTCGTGGACAACGTTTGGACGCGGCTGGCCGCGCTGCTCCTCTTTACCGCGGCCAGCATTACCGATTGGTATGACGGGCGGGTCGCTCGCCGCACGGGCACCGTGACGGTGGTGGGAACATTTCTGGATCCGCTGGTGGACAAGATGCTGATTGCGGCCGCGCTGGTCGGGTTTGTGGGCATGCCTGAACTGCACATCCCCGCATGGATGGTGGTCCTGATCATCAGCCGGGAGTTTCTGATCACCGGCCTGCGGAGCTTGGCCGCCGCCCGCGGCGTTGTGCTGGGCGCGGAGCGCGCAGGCAAATTCAAGACCACCTCTCAGATCACCGCGATCATTGTTATTTTGGGGGTTCTCATTTTGAACTCCGCCCTGGAGCGTTGGCCGGTTCTGCTGGGCGCGGGGTGGCAGGATGACACGGCTGCACAAGTTTTGGAGAGGATGCCTTACTGGCTGGTGTTTTGGGTTGCCATCACGACGATTGTTTCCGGATATTTTTATATCCAGAACCATATGGATCTGCTGAAAAAAGAATTCTCAATGCGCAACAGCCAACCGGGCAGGCAACGATGACGGACACCCTTCAAAAATACGCGATCCTGGGATTGGCCTCTGGGTGTTTCTTGAGCTACGTTCCAGCCTGGCTTCTGCGCCGCCGGCGCTACACCGGAGCAGGTCTTGTGGGAAGCCTGTGGGGTGTCGCTCTGCTGAGCTGGCTGCCTCTGGATCCCGCCCGCGCGGCGGCCGTGTGGGTGGGTCTGTTGGCGATCGGGGTCGTGGCGGGGGACCTGGCCGAAGAGTTTCTGGGCAAGGACGACCCTCGCATCGTGATCGACGAGTGGATCGGCCTGTGGGCGGCGCTCTTGTTTCAGCCGCGCACGCCCGCGGTGATTGTTTCGGCGTTTGTGCTGTTTCGCATACTGGATGTTTACAAACCCGGCTGGATTCGCAGGGCCGCCGGCTTGCCCGGCGGTTGGGGAGTGGTGATGGATGATGTCCTGGCGGGTGTCGCGGCCAACGGCCTGGTGTATCTGGGCCGAGTGATTATTTCTATTTGAAATCCTTTCCTTATTGCGGGGCCCTATTTCTTCTGGAGCTGCTCGTGATGTCCTCCTCTGCCGCCGCTAAACCAAACCGACTCCTCAACGAGAAAAGCCCGTATCTCCTTCAGCATGCGTATAACCCCGTCGACTGGTACCCCTGGGGACCCGCCGCCTTCGAGAAAGCACGAAGAGAAGATAAACCCATCCTGGTTTCGATCGGCTACTCCACCTGCCATTGGTGCCACGTGATGGAGCGGGAGTCGTACGAGAATCCCGAGATGGCCACGCTGATGAATACCTACCTGGTCAACGTCAAGGTGGACCGCGAGGAGCGGCCCGACGTCGATAAGATCTACATGATGGCGGTGCAGTCGATGACCGGCTCGGGCGGTTGGCCGCTGAATGCGTTTCTCACGCCGGAGTTAAAGCCATTCTTCGGAGGGACGTATTTTCCGCCGGCGGCGAAGTGGGGGCATCCGGGATGGGGGGACATCGTCACGCAGATCGGAAAATCTTGGAAGGACCCGGAAGAGCGCAAGAAAATGCTCGAAACGGGGAGCCACATCACGGACGCCTTGAAGCAGTACGCCTCGTCAGCCGACTTGTCCGCCGAAGCCTTGGCGAAGGCGGAAGGAAAGCCGGAGTGGCTGGACCAGGGATTCAAAGCGTTCAAAAGCGCTTACGACGCCTCCCGCGGTGGTTTCGGCGGGGCCCCGAAATTCCCGATGCCGGTAAATCATTTCTTTTTATTGAGATATGGCGCGCGCGTAAAGAACCGGGAAGCCAACGACATGACCTTGCACACTCTCCGCGAGATGTCAAAGGGAGGGATCTGCGACTCCATCGGCGGCGGCTTCGCGCGCTACTCCACGGATGCGAACTGGCACATCCCCCACTTTGAGAAGATGCTCTATGACAACGCCCAACTGACCGCGAATTATCTGGAGGCCTACCAGCTCAGCAAGGACCCGGAGTTCGCACGCGTGGCGCGGGAGACGTTGGATTACATCGCGCGCGACATGACGTCACCGGATGGTGGATTCTATTCAGCCGAAGATGCGGATTCTCTTCCCTCCAAGGATGCGAAAGAAAAAGTAGAAGGGGCGTTTTACGTATGGGAAAGGAAAGAGATCATCGATCATCTGGGACCGAAGGCGGGACCGGCGTTCTGTTTCCGCTACGGTGTTCGCGATACCGGAAACGCCGCACAGGACCCGCATGGCGAGTTTAAGAATAAGAACATCCTTTACGCTGCCCACTCGATCCCGGAGACGGCCCGGGAGTTCAAGCTCAGCGAAGACGAGACGGTGAAGCAGTTTGAGGGAGCAAAGAAAGTTCTTTTTGAAGTCCGGACTAAACGCCCCCGGCCGCACCTGGACGACAAGATTCTCTCCGCGTGGAACGGGCTGATGGTCTCGGCGTACGCGAAGGCCTATCAGGTGTTGGGCGAGGAAAAGGATTTAAAGGCGGCCCAAAAGGCCGCGCAGTTTATAAGGAATAACCTTTACGATTCGGGAAAGAAACTCCTCTACCGCAACTGGCGGGAGGGCCAGCACGGCGCGCCAGGGATCTCAGACGACTACGCTTTCACAGCGCAGGGGCTGCTGGATCTTTATGAAGCGGATTTCGATCCGGCCTGGCTGGAATGGGCGATCGAATTGCAAGACGCGATGAACAACCGGTTTTATGACAGGGATCATGGCGGATTTTATATGACAGCGGTCGACCAGGACCCGCACCTGCTGGTCCGGATCAAAGAGGACCAGGATAACGTGGAACCCGCGAGTTCATCGGTGGCCGCGCTCAACCTACTAAGGCTTTGGCAGTTTACGGGGCATGAGAAATACAAGGACATCGCCACCAAAACGCTTCAGGCGTTCGGCGGCACACTCAAAGAAAGCCCGCGCGCGATGCCATACATGCTGGCCGCGCTGGACTTTTCTCTGACCGCACCGCGCCAGGTGGTGATCGTGGGAAAGGACGGTGCTCCAGACACGAACGCCCTTTTAAAAGTCCTCCATAACCACTACAGCCCTGTTAAAGTCGTTATGCTTGGTGGTCAGACAGGGCTGTCAAAAGCGTCTTCCTATATGAGGGATATGCGGCCCCTGGACGGCAAAGCTACCGTCTACCTTTGCGAAAACCACGTCTGCAAAAAGCCTACCAACGACCCCAAAGTATTCGAGAAACAATTGATGCGCTAGCACGGACCCCGAACGATTCGCACCGCAACGCTGCGCTCCTTGCTTCCAGCCGGGTTCCGCGTCAGAGCAAAATCTCTTCAAAACTCGCAGTGATAATCCTCTTCTCAGCCGCTCCCTTAACTCGCCGCGTTGACCCCAAGTGTCCGGCACCTGTGTCCCAGAGCTCAAACGTAGGCCATTTGCTGCATCCTTCCCACCAGATAAAATAAATCTGAATAATTGCCCCTCGAAGCGGGTCTAATATGGTGAAGCCAGTCAAGGGCGCAGGCCGCGATGATTCGCAGGATGTTTTTTCACGACGTGTCACTTGAAGAGCCTATATCCCCCGGAGCAAGGAAAATGACGACGGTATACCACCCTAATATGCGCGGATTAGTCGCCGCAGGCGACCAGAGCCGCATGATAGTGTTTCGTCGGGAGCTGCCTCGATCTAAGAACGTGCGTGATGGTTTATCCATTGCACAAGACCCACTCGAGGGTTCTCCGTACCGCAGCCTCACTCCGGGGGTAAAGACTCTCCAAGGACCTTCTCCTGCCTTAAGCCGTTGTGGGAATGGGAGGGAAGCGCCAGCTGATCGCCCAGACAAACCCGGCCAATTCCCGCGCACAAGCCACGACCGTCACCGACGGCCGTTTTCCTCGATGGATCAAACGCCAATACTTCCGGTAGAGCCGCCGCTGTGCTTTGTAGGCGGTCCGGCGAATCTCCAACGGACAGCCTTTCCGGCGCTCGGCCAGGGTGTGACCGATCTTGACCGAAGGCAATCGGGCGTGCCAGGCCGCCTCCACCAAGATTCTCCTCACATGCGCATTGCCGACTTTGGTGATCGCTCCGCGGACCACCCGTTGACCCGAAGAATACTCGGAGGTGACCAACCCCGTGTAGGCCATGAAAGACGGCGCCCTCTGAAAACGCTCGAAGTCCTGGATTTCAGCCGCCAACGTCATGGCACTCAAGGTGTCGATCCCCTTCAGACAACGCAGGTATCTCACCGGCACCTGATACATCGGCTGCTGGGCCAGATCGTCAACTCGATCATCCAGTTCCGCCAGACGCTCATCAGCCTCATCCACATGCCGCACATAGGCATCGAACGCCTGCTGAAGGGCGGTCCATTCAAACCGCTGGGTCCGAAGCCATTCCCGGTAGGTCGCTCCCCAGGATTTGGTCTCTCGATAGATCCGTCGCTGCCGAAGCAGGAACTTGCCCAAACGGTGACGGGCCCGCAGGCGATCCCCCAGCGCATCTTCCCGGGCCCGGACCAAGTCTCGAACGGATTCCTCTTCTCGCGTGGGGATGCGGATAATCGTCAGCTCGCCTGCCCGAAACCAGCGGGCCAGTTTCTCTGCGTCCCGACGGTCGGCCTTCACCTTGTCCCCCGGGCGTCTCGGTGTGAGCGCCGGAGCGATCGCCTCACAGACATACCTCAACTGTGTGATTTGCCGCTGCAGGGGGTAGCCGCAAGGGCCCGCTTCGTAACAGAAGACAGGCTTTCCTTGGGCCGCCAGGCGGCGCACCAGTTTCTCAATGTTCTCCAGCATATTATCGATCATCTGTCGTTCGCTCACCTGCTCGATCCCGGGGTAGAGCACCGCCACCGCGATCGTTTTCTTGCGAACATCCAGTCCTACGACAATGTTATTGTTATTCATAAGCCAGCGCCTCCGTATGTGGATAGGTTCCGTTTCGTGCGGGACAACCCGCGTCATTCTACGGATGTGCGCTGGCTTCTCCATGCTATCTAACTATCAGGGGGGCTCTCACGGAGGTCTTGACACCTATACGCATGTATGATACGGTGTCTCTGCGTGAGACGAGATTGCCTTAAATTGACTTGGAATTATCAAACTGGTAGACTCCCTTGCCGATCTATTTCAGGGGGAAAACTATGAATCATAGGCTGTGGATGAGTAGCTGTTTGTGTCTTTTATTCCTGGCCGGGTGCGGCGACAACCGCTCGTATGTGAAGGGCGGCGAGATCCGGAAGACGATCGAGCAGGATGCCGTTAAATCCAAGTACATTGAGACCATCGGCATCGGGGCGGCGGATTCGACCTTGAACAACAACACCCAGCGCCGCGCCACCTCCCGCGACGCCGCCATCGTCCAAGCCCAGTATGAAATGCTGTCCATCGTGAAGGGGATTGAAGTCGAAGGCGGCATCACCGTTCAGAAAGCCCTTGAAACAGACTCCCGGCTGGAAACCAAGATTAAAGAAACCATCCGGGGCGCGGAAGTGGTCAAAACGGAGTGGACAAGCGACGACGGCTGCGTGGTGACGCTTCGGCTCGACCGGAAACGCCTGGAAACGCAGATGGGCGTTAAATTCAAATAATGCATAAAAAATACCTTTCGCTTCTCCTGCCTCTCGCGCTCCTGGCCGCGGGCTGTTCCGGGTCACGCTCGCGCCTTCAGAAAGCCGCCGGGCCCTCCGATGAAATCGTGGAGGCGGAAGGCATGGCGCCTTACAACGCCGCGGATGTGCCCGGTTCACGCGCCGCCGCCCTGGCCGCGGCCCAGCGGAACGCGGTCGAGCTGGTGGTGGGCGTGTATGTCACCGGGAAGACCCGCGTGGAGAAAGCGGTCGCCATCGAAAACCGCATCCTAGCCCATGTTCAGGGGTACGTCAAACGGTATCAGGTCTTAAGCGAGGGGAAAAACGGAAATGTGTACAAGGTCCGCATCCGCGCCCTGGTATCCACCGAGAAACTCCATGACGATCTGGATTCGCTGGGCCTCCTGCGTGAGCCGGCCCTAGGCAACCCGCGAGTGGCCATTGTGGTGCACGAATGGATTGGAGAGAAACAAATTTCTAACGGAGAGGCGACGCGAACCCTGATGCAGGGGCTCATCGACAAAGGGTTCCAGGTGGTGACGCTGCCCTCCTCGATCCAGCGCGAAAACGACCCGGTGGAAATTGCCCGTACCTTGAACCGCGGGCAGGCCGAATTGGTCGTGGCGGGTTTGGCGCGAGCCCAGTCCCTTGGCTATGAAAAGAAATTAGGCGGCATGTCTTCCTACCGGGCGGCGATCAACATCCGGGTGATCGAAGTGGGATCGGGACAGGTGCTCTCGACGGTGTCTCAAGTGGCCAGCGGGATGGAGGGGACTCCGGAAATCGCGGGAGGAAAAGCTTTGGGGAAAGCGGCGGAACTGGCGGTCGTGGATCTGGCCTCGCTTCCGGAGCAGCTTTCAAAGCGCTCGCTGGTCACGATGAAGATCACTGGCTTGACGTCGTTTGAAAAATTGTCCGAAGTGCTCACTGCTTTATCCGCCCTGTCGGGCGTCAAAGATGTTTTTATGCGCTCCTTTAATCAATCGGGCGGCGAAGCCCATCTGGAGTTTCACATCGACGGCATCAGCTCGCAGGAAGTGGCCGGCCAGATTGTCAAAACGGGCGGCACAGGATGGTCGATTTACCAAGTGGAAGGACGCACTATTCAGCTTTCCGCATCGCCTGCCGGGCGGTAGCCAGCTGTGCGCGCGGGATGGCATGCCGTCCTTTGCGTCGCCTTAGGCGTTGCCGGCTGCGCACCCTCCCGGGTCTTTGTTTCAGAGAAGTACCTCCGGCCCCAGCGCATGGCCGTGCTGCCGATGCAAAACGAGACCAACGACCTGGATGGCCCCCAGTTTGTACGACAGGCTCTTTTCAATCAGCTCACGCAGCGCGGTTACCCGCTGGTTCCCCTGGCGGAAGTTGACCAGAAACTGCTGGACCAGGGGTTCACGGACGGCGGTCAACTGGGCGCCACGACGCCGCAGAAAATCGGGGAATGGATCGGCGCTGACGGATTGTTCTACAGCACGCTGGAAGAGTTCAACTACATTATCCTCGGGTATTACGCCCAGCGCATCGTAAAGATCAAAGGCCAGCTGTTTAACGCGAAAACCGGGGAAGAACTGTGGACCGCAAGCCGCGGATGGGCCACTCGGATGGTCGCGGCGAACAAAGAAGATGCGAAAAAAGCGTTCGCCGTGCAAATGGCCGCCAAGGCGATTGAGAAAATGACACACGTGCCCCTTCAGCTTGAAACACGGGAAGCCGTCCAGCGCCTGCTGGGCACGCTCCCTTAACTAAGGAGATTTTGTATGAACCATTTGAAATGTATCCTGAACCTTTCGCTGGTCGTCCTGATCGCGGGCTGCAGCCCTTCCACCACCGTCAAACAGAAACAGCCGATGACCCAGGATGAGAACAAAGCGATGGCGGGGCTGAAGCGCCGCATCGGCGTGGTGGATTTCCAGAATAAAACGACCTACGGCGCCAACCGCTTGGGCACCTCGGCCTCGGACATTCTGATTACGGAGCTCGCGAAGTCCAACCGCTTCATTGTCGTGGAACGGGATAAGCTGGATAAGCTGATGGAAGAGCAGAAACTGGGCATGAGCGGCGCGATAGATCCGGGCACCGCCGCTAAAATGGGCAAAATTCTCGGCTTGAATGCGATCGTGACAGGAGCCATCTCGCAATTCGGCCAACAGACGGAAGGGTCCGAGTATCTGGTGACCCAGTCGAAGAACCAGGTGGTGAAATGCGCGGTAGACATTCGCGTCGTGGATGTGGAAACAGGCCAGGTCCTCTACGCGGACTCCGGGGCGGGCCTGGCGCGCAAGCACACAGGCGGCGTGTTTGGTTTGGGAACCCGTGCGGGGTATGATGAAACCCTGGAAGGGGAAGCGCTGCGGGCCGCCATCGTCAAGTTTGTGAACAACATCGTCACCCAGGTGAGCAAGAAACCCTGGAGCTGCCGGGTGGCGGACGTGGAAGGGCAAAGCGTCTATTTGAATGCGGGGCATAACTCCGGTTTGGAAATCGGCCAAAAGCTGACCGCTTTTCACATCGGCCGGCCCATCAAGGACCCCGCGTCGGGGCTGGTGATCGGCAACACCGAAACCAAAGTCGGTGATCTTAAAGTGGTCCGCTATTTTGGCGATGATGGGTCCGTGGCGGACTTAGCGGGTGGGACGATGCCCTCGGCCGGCGACCTGGCCCGCGTCAAAGAGGATTAAAATAAAATAGGACATGCGGCGGATGAGTTCATCGCCGCAAGTCCCGTACCGATCCCAGTAATTAAATAGCCGGTACGTCCCGACTATTTAAGTTAATTGGAACGGGATGTCGAAAAGGAATAGCGAACGGGAGAACATCATGATCAAAGATGAACGAATGAAAGCGTTGGAGCTGGCGTTGTCCCAGATTGAGAAAGATTTCGGGAAAGAAGCCATCATGAAGCTGGGTGACAAAAATATCAGAACTCATGTGGAAGCGATCCCTACGGGCGCGCTGTCGCTGGACGTGGCGATCGGCGTCGGAGGCATCCCGCGCGGCCGGGTGGTTGAGATCTACGGTCCGGAATCGTCCGGGAAGACCACGCTTTCCCTGCATATTGTCGCGAACATGCAGAAGCGGGGCGGGATTGCCGCCTTCATCGATGCGGAACATGCGATGGACCCGGTTTACGCCAAGAGGCTTGGCGTGGATACGGAAAACCTGCTGATCTCCCAGCCTGACTCCGGCGAACAAGCGCTGGAAATCACCGAAACCCTGGTGCGATCCGGCGCCGTGGATGTCATCGTGATAGATTCCGTGGCCGCTTTGGTGCCGCGGTCGGAAATCGAAGGGGATATGGGCGACGCCCAGATGGGCATGCAGGCCCGATTGATGTCGCAGGCGCTGCGCAAACTGACCGGGACCCTCGCCAAGTCCAGGACCAGCCTGATTTTCATCAACCAGCTGCGCCACAAGCTCGGCGTGATGTTCGGCAATCCGGAGACGACGCCGGGCGGCCTGGCGCTCAAGTTCTACGCCTCGCTCCGGCTGGATATCCGCCGCATCGAAGCGATCAAGGTCGGCGATCAATCCGTAGGCAGCCGGGTCCGGGTAAAGGTGGTTAAAAACAAAGTGGCGCCGCCCTTCCGCCAGGCGGAATTCGACATGTATTACGGCGAAGGAATTTCCCGGGAGGGATGCCTGCTCGATTGCGGCGTCGAGGCCGGGATCGTTGAGAAGTCCGGTGCGTGGTTCCTCTGGGGCGACGAACGCCTCGGCCAGGGCCGCGATAACGCCCGCGCCTTCCTCAAAGAGCATCCCGCCAGCGCCGATAAGATCGAGGCCTTGCTGAGGCAGAAGTATTTCGTTACGGACCCCGCCGTGTCAGCGGCGGCGGATAAATCAGCCGTCAAGGCGGAACCCAAGCGCTCGGAGGTTGTCAGTTCCAAGCGATAGCGAGGTCTTAGAGTCCTTTCTTCGGCATTTACGCGTTGAGCGGGGGGTTTCCCCGCGAACGCTGATCAGTTATAAGACAGACCTCCGCGCCTACCTGCTGTGGCTGACCGAGCGTCAGAAAGATCCGCTTCACGTAACCCACGAAGACCTCACGGACTATCTCTGGAGCCGCAAATCCCAAGGCATCCAGGCGACGTCCCTTGCCCGCTATATCGCCAGCTTGCGGTCGTTCTATCGTTTCCTGCTTGCGGACGGGCACCTGGATAAAGACCCTTCCGCGTTTCTCCAAACGCCCCGCAAGCCGGAACGCCTTCCGCGCTACCTAAGCGTAGAGGAAGTCTCGCGTTTGATGAGTTCCATCCGCGGGCAACGCCTCCCCCGCGTTCGGCTTCGCGCCATGTTGGAGTTGATGTACGCCACCGGACTGCGCGTAAGTGAGCTCACGCAGTTGACCTTTGACCAGCTCGATTTATCGGTGGGCTATGTGCGAGCCTTTGGCAAGGGGTCCAAGGAACGCATCGTGCCTGTGGGAGAGCGGGCGCGGCTGGCAATTCAGGGGTATTTGAACCGCCGACCGGAAACCCCCGCAGCCATTAAAACGATATTCGTCTCCAATCGGAAGACGCCGATGAGCCCAGTGCAGTTCTGGCGCCTGGTCCGCGCGGCCGCCCGCGAGGCGGGTATCCAAAAGCCGGTCAGCCCCCACACCCTTCGCCACTCCTTCGCCTCGCATCTGGTTCAGAACGGCGCGGACCTGCGCGCGGTGCAGGAAATGCTCGGCCACGCCTCCATCGCCACCACGCAGATCTACACGCACCTCAACAAATCGCACCTCCAGGAAGCGCACCGAAAATATCATCCCCGGTCCTGACCCCGCCATGTTTGCTTTTTCCTGGAAAGAACGTCAGAGCGCCATCGACACCTGCAAGGCGCGTTCCACTGAACTCCTGATCATCGGCGGCGGGGTGGTCGGCTGCAGCATTGCGGCCCACGCCGCCCTGCTGGGACTGGATTGCGTCCTGGTCGAACGGAACGATTTCGCCGCAGGCACCAGCGGGAACTCCACCGGCCTCGCCCACGCGGGTCTGCGCTATCTGGCGCAAGGCCGTTTCGGATATGTTTTCAGGGAAGCCCGAGAGCGGCTTCTTTTGGAGCGGTTGGCGCCGCATTGGGTGCAGCCGTTTCCCTTTCTTTTCCCGGTGTTTAAAGGGGATCCGTACGGCCTCTTCAGCATCCGGTTGGGGACAAAGCTTTATGACATGATTTACCGTTTGGCCACCCTCGGGATCGGCGCTTATGTCGGTCAGCGCCATCGGGAGGTCACGGCCTCGGAGCTTGTGGAGCGGGTCCCGGGATTGGAGACTCAGGGCCTGAAGGGGGGGACGGAGTATTTTGTCGATGCGCGCCTCAGTGATTCGCGGTTTACGCTTGGGTTTGCTCAAAAAGCCGCGGAGTTCGGAGCGCGGGTGATCAATCACGCCTCCCTGGTGTCCTTTACGGAAAGCGACGGCCGGCTGACCGGCGCGACGCTCCGTGACGAGGTGACGCAAACCCTTTTTCCTGTTCTGGCCCAGAAGATCATTAACGCGACAGGTCCGTGGATCGATGAAATCCGCCAACTGGCGGGGCTGACGGAACCGCTTCTGCAAAACAGCAAAGGGATCCATCTGATCGTTGACCGCGTAGCGGAGTACCCGCTGATTTTGTCGACCCACGTGCGGGGCCAGGTGTTTTTCATCATCCCGATCGGCCGCCGTCTTTCGCTGGTCGGCACCACCGACACCCCCTACGCGGGCTCTCCGGACGATGCGGTCCCCGCGGCGTCCGATGTGGCTGAACTGGTCGGGCACCTATTCCGTTTCTTTCCGAAACTCCGTCCCAAAGCGGACACGCCTGAGAAAGAAGTCCGCCAATATGAAAAGGAGCACCTGCACGAAGTCTACTGGGGCCTTCGCCCGCTCCTGCGTCAGAAAACATCCACGCTTCGGGCGTCCCGCGAACATCGGCTCTATAAAGAAGCCAAAGGCCTGTGGTCGGCGCCCGGCGTCAAGTTGACCGCGGGTCGCATCGCGGGGGTCCAGATGGCCCGCGAGGCGTGGAATGACTTACGCGGGACGGCGCCGCCGAGGAGGGCGTTGGTGACGCTCCCGGGAGGCGAATTTGGCGATTTCCGAAGTTATGTGATGCAGGCGCGCGCCAAAATGGGCGTCTACTCGGATGATCAGCTGAAATATTTGATCGGCCGGTATGGAACGTTGTACACCGAAGTGCTCCATTGGGCGGACCGGGACCCGGGGTACCGCGACAAGGTGCTTGCGGAGGAGCATTGGATGTACGCGGAAGTCGCCTACGCCGCGCATCATGAGATGGCCCTGACGCTGAATGATTTCCTCTGGCGGCGGGTCCGCTGGGCGCGCCTGCGCGATCTTCCGGACTCCACGGTTCAGAAGATCGCGGAGATCCTCGGCCAGTACCTGAAGTGGTCCAAGCAGGACGTTCAAAAACAGGTGGAATCGTTTAAGCAAGAGCTCCGCGCGCATCGTCGATCCTAAATGGCCCTTGTCAAAGCCTTACCCATCGCCCGAAAACTTTTAAAGCAGGCTCGAAAGATCTGCGTCCTGACAGGCGCCGGTATTTCGGCCGAAAGCGGTTTGAAAACCTTCCGGGACGCGGGCGGTCTTTGGGAAGAACACCCCGTTGAGAAAGTGGCCACGCCGCAGGGGTTTTCACGGGATCCGGAGCTCGTGTGGCGCTTCTACAATGCCCGCAGGAAAAGCGCTGACGTGGCCGCGCCGAACGCCGCGCATCTGGCGCTTGCCCGGCTTGAATTGGCCAAGGGTCGCCAGGCCAAGACCCGGCCGCACAAGGCGCATGAACCCTCGAACGGCAACGGCAATGGAAATGGGAACGGCCTTTCTCATAAAAAGATCTTCCCTTTCACCCTGCTCACGCAGAATATTGACGGCCTGCACCAGCAAGCCGGAAGCGTCAACGTGGTCGAACTGCATGGAAGCATCTGGAAGGTGCGCTGCACCGACTGCGGCGCGGTGACTTCGGATCATCCGATCGAGCTGCCGATCCTTCCAAGATGCGAAGCGTGCGAGGGGCTGCTTCGTCCGCACGTCGTGTGGTTCGGAGAAAATCTCGACCCTGTCGTCCTGGAACAAGCCGAGCAGGCCTCCGTGTCCTGCGACCTCTTCCTGGTCATCGGGACCTCGGCCATCGTTCAGCCCGCCGCCTCGTATCCCTTCATTGCCTCCCAGCGAAACGTACCCGTCATCGAAATCAATGTAGAAAACACCCCGGTTTCCGCCATCGCCGCCGCGACCCTCCTGGGCAAAGCCGGAGAGCTCCTGCCGAAACTCGTCAGCGACTAGCCTCTCCCCCAGCCCCTCTCCCGATGGGA
>Ga0155753_105_pt1 | contig 12504 bp, 7 predicted proteins | sample RifCSPlowO2_01_FD_107407 | JGI IMG/M metagenome (GOLD analysis project Ga0155753, IMG submission 107407) | Elusimicrobia bacterium RIFCSPLOWO2_01_FULL_59_12
TTTATCACCTACCTGTTGGCCAGCGACGCGGACGTGGAGATCACCGTCTACGATCTGCTGGGGTATCGCGTCATGCATTGGAGCTTCCCGGCGGGATCCTTCGGCGGCCGGCAGGGCGCCAACACGGTGCCTCCGGGCGGCTGGGATGGGACCAGCGACTCCGGGCAGAAGGTCTCCAAAGGCGGCTATCTGGCCCAGATCAAAGCCAGCGGCGCGGCGGGGTCTGCTACAACCATTCGAAAGATCGGGATTATTCACTAAAGCCTCCCCCGGCCCTCATCGACGTCGATGAGGGCCCCCCTCTGCTGTCAAAGGAGAGGGGGGACCGCCGGCAGGCGGTGGGTGAGACTCTCCCCGACCCACTCACAGAATTGTGACAACCGGGGAAATCCCCTGAGTTAGAAGAATTAACAAGGCGATGTAAAAACGTATCTATTTGCAGATACGTATTCTAGCACCAACGACCTTCCTTCGTTTCCTCCAACTTTCCTTAACCCCCGGATAATTGGCTGGCATGCCTACCGCCATCCTTTATACTTAGAGCGTCACACGGGGCGTATTCGTTTAAGACGGACGATAATGGCAAAACCAGCGAGAGCTGGCGACGCAAAGCCTCCGGTCCTGAGTGCTGTTTTGGGATAGCGGGGTTACCGAAAGAGACAACTTGAATAGGACGAGCCACGTCTATCGGGTTCTGTTTCGCGTGTTCTCCTTCGTGGAGAACGCCCGCCACACGTCAGGACGGGCGAGCGACTGTAGTGTGTCGCTCGCGTTTCTTTTTGTGTTGATAACGCGGGCCTTTCTGCTCTGTGCCTCCCCCGCCTACGGGTCCGGCGGGCAGGTCGGCGAATTTCTCTACTACGGCTCCGGCGCCCGGGCCTTGGCCATGGGCGGCGCGTTCACCGCAATCTCCGACGATGCCAGCGCCGCCTACTGGAACCCCGCCGGCATGTCCCAGCTTCTCCGCAAAGAGCTTACCCTGATGCAATCCACCCTGTTCGCCGACACGAAATTGGACTATTACTCCTACGTTCACCCCTCGAAAAAAGGCGGCAGCGCCTGGGGCTTGAGCATGACCAAATTGGGCAGCGCCGGCTTTGAGAAGGTCGAAGCGACGATCGATCCGGCGACCCAGACCTACACCAACGTGGAAACCGTCGGGACCTTCGGCGTCGAAGAATCGGCCCTGAGCTGGGCGTATGGACGGAAAGTGGTGGACCGCGTGGCGATCGGGACGGCGATCCGCAAGGTGACCCGGAGCGTGGATACGTCTTCGGATGAGTCGATGCTGGCGGACCTGGGCGTCCTGCTGAATTCGAAATCGAGCGACCGGCGCGTCGGATTCACGATTCGCAACGTCTATTCCCAGATTTCCGGGGAGACCGACGATAAATACCCCCTGGTCCTGCGCCTGGGGGTGTCCGACCAGTTCTTCAAAAAACGCCTGCTGATGGGCGCCGACCTGGACAAGAACATGGACTCGGAAATGGGGTATCACGTAGGCGGCGAGTTCGGCTTCACCAAACGCTTCAAGGGCCGATTCGGCGTTCAGGGCAGCCAGGGCGAGGGCCTGCGGGAAACCGATGTGGGATTTGGCTATGGCTGGAAAAGCTTCATTTTTGATTATTCCATCGGCCTGGCGGAACTGGGGACGACGTCGCGCATTTCCATCACGCTGAAATTCGGCCGCTCGGTGCTGGAACGCCGCGAAGAAAACGTGCAGAAGATCGTGCAGAAAGCCTTCCAGGCGGCGCAGGGCGGTAATTTCCTGGTGGTCTCCGAGCAGCTCCAGGCGGCGCAGGATCTCGATCCGGCGGACAAGAACGTCCAGGTTCTCGTCGAGAAATTCCAGAAGGTCGTCAGCGCGGTGCCAAGCGCCATGGGCGGCGAGGAAGCCGCGACGATGACCCGCCAGGGCGTGCTGGCCTACGCCAACAATGACCTGAAGACGGCGGTGGGCGCCCTGCGGCAGGCCTACTATAAAGATCCGCGCAATGAGAAACTGCTCTCGCTCCTCAATAAAGTGGAGGCCGAAGCCAATATGGAGAAGACCGAGCCTCCGAAGGGGCCTGAGCTGTTCACCCCGATCGATCAGAAGGTCTTCGACGCCCGCCAGGCGATTCTCGAAGGCAAATACGACGTCGCGATCAAGAAGTGCCAGGACATCATGGACCTGAACCCGAACGACAGCACGGCGATGAAGATCATGGGTTCGGCCTTCTTCTTGCTGGACGACCATACGCGCGCCCGGAAACTCTGGTCCCGCGTGCTGGAGATTGACCCGAATGACAAGGAAATACCCGAGTTCCTCAAACAGCTTCGCCCGGAGTAATAAAACGGCCCGTCGAGAGACTGGAACACCTCTATTTGTAGGCCTAATTCAAACATCATGGCTGAACAGCTCATTTGTAAATAAAGCCTTGAAAGTGCGTGAATTTAGGATAAACCTTTGTTGTCATTCCCGCGAAAGCGGGAATCCAAAGATTCTAGACCCCCGCCCTCCACACGACCGGGCGGGCGCGCCGGCAGTGTGGCGTGCGCGCTTCCGCGGGGGTGACGAATGGAAGAGAGATAATGTCCATATCTGACAAGCTGCGATCCTTCTGGGATAACAAAAAGGACGACGATAATCCGGGACGCGGCGACGCGTCTTCCAAAAAGCCGCCATCCAAACCCGACCCGTTGAATAACCCCTCGACCCCCCCTGCCGCTTCCAAGGGCAATAGCCGGCAAGAACCGCAGCAGGTTTACGAACAAGAGAAAAAAGAAAATGAAAACAAGTTCAGCGCGCGCGATAAGGAAATCCAGGACGTGCGCGCAAGCCTCGACAAGCTCGATTTAGAAGGGAAAAGCCGCCGCGAAGAGCATTTGCAAACATCCCAGATGCTGCGCATGGACGCGGAACGCGAGATCAAATATCTGGAACGCAAACTTCAAGAAGACGGCGCGGCCTGGTCGAAGCAGCTCTCCGATCGGGAAAAAGCGCTGGAACAAGCGGCGCAGCTCACCGAAACCGGCAATCTCGAAAAGAAGGCCGCTTGCGATAATCAGACGAAGGAACGTCAGGAAGCGGTCATGGCTACGGAGGCCGCCCTGCGCGAACAGCAGGCGAAGCTGGCTCAGGAACGACAGAAATGGCAGGACCTGCTGCGCACGAAGGATTCGGAACTGGTGGGGCTCCGGCAGGAGCTGTCGCGCCGTGAAAACGCTTTAGAGGATGAGCTGAAGTCCCAGGAGACCCAGCAAAAAGCCGCCAAAGAGCTGTGGGAAACCCGCCTGAGGGAACTGGAGAAACAGTGGGCGGACAAGCGCAAGGCGTGGGAAGAGGCCATGAAAGCGACCGAGGACGAGCGCCTCCGTCTGCACAACACATTTCAGGAGCGTCAAGCAGCGTGGCAGCTGGAGCAGGAGCACCGCCTCCAGGAGATCGCCCGGCGCGAGGAACGGGCCGCCGAAAAGCTGGCGGCCCTCCAGGCACATTTCAACAAAGAAGCCCAGACCTGGAAGCAGATGGTGCAGACGCGGGAGGAGCAGGTCAAGGAATACCGCGTGAAGCTCCTTCTCTCCGAAACAGACGCCAAGGGGCGCGCCGAGCAGGCGCAGAGAGTTTTTCAGGAAAAAGTCGTTTCCATCGCCCAGCAGGTGCAGACCCTGCAGGGACAGTTGAACGAAGAGCAGATGACGTGGCGCAAAGCGTTGGAGGCGAAGGAGTATGAGGTCGCCGCCATCAAAGACCAGGTGCAAAGCAAGCTGCGTCAGCTGGAGTCCGAGCACGCGCAGAAGATGTCCGCGATGACGGCGCAGAAGGAAAGCCTGAACGCGGAGCTCCAGACATTGAAAGCCCAGCAAAAGGAACAGCAGCAAACCGCTGAGGAACGGCTGCAGCGGCTGAAGACCGAGCAAACCACCCTGGAGACGGCCGCGCAGCAGCGCCAATCCTCAATTCAGAAAGCTGCCGATCAAGAGACGCTGCGCCTGCAGGGGGAAATCCAAAAACTGGAATTCCAGAAAGACACGACCGATAAAGAGGTGCAGGCCCTTCGCCAAAAAGCGCAGGAAGAACTCAAGCAGAAGGATGATTTGCTCAAAGCGGCGCAGGCCACGATGAACGAGCAGGAGGCCGCGCTGCGGCTTCGCTACTCGCCCGATGAAGAAACGCTGTCCCGCCAGGCGGATGCGCTCAAAATCCGTTACCGCGCGCTGGAGCGGGAAATCGCCAAGACGCGCGAGAGCCTGGAGCGCATTGAAAAAGAGCACGCGGCCGCCGTCACCGCGCTGAAAGCAGACAGCCAGGCCAAGGAAGCCGCTCTGGAGCAGCAGTGCGAGGATCAGCTGGAGAAACTGAAAAGGCGGCTCGATGAGCGCAAGATTTCGCTGGACGCGTTCGCGCTGATGAAAAAAGAAGAGGAAACCCGCCTTCAAACGCAGCTGCGCGCCAAGGAAAAGGAACGCACGGACCTCACCGCCCGATTGGCCGACCTCCCCAAGCTTGCGGAAGAGGAACTGAAGAAAAAGCGCGAGACCGCCAAAAAAGAAATCGACGTCTATCAGAAACAAGTCGAAACCGCCGAGAGTCAGCTGGCGCAGGCGCGCGAGCAAACGAAGAGTTCCATCCAGACGAAAGCGTCCCAGCTGGCCGCGCTGCGCCAGTCCCTGGAAGCCAAACAGAAGGAGCTCGCGACGGCCCTCCGGACGCAAGAGCAGATCTGGGCATCCGAGCGCGCGTCGATCGAAAAGCAGATGACGGCCGCCCAGTTCGAGATGGATCGCATACGCACGCACTGGCAGGCGGAGATTGCCAAAAAAGAACAAGAAACCAAGGCCCTGGAAGAGGAGATACGCCGCCAGGAAACACTGCATCGGCAGGCCTTGGCGCACGAAGAGAAAGTGTTGAGCGACCAGATGGCTCCTTTGGAAAAGCAGCGTCAAGACCTCACTCAGATTTTGGAGCGCGAGCAGCAGGAGCACGAACAGAAGATTCGCGATTTTGAGAAACAGCGGCAAGACCTTCAAGCCTCGATTCAACAGACGGTGGACCAGGGCCATGCCGATGAGAAGGCCCAGGAGGTCAAGTTCCGTGAAGACCGGGCCCGCTTCAAGGCGAAAAATGACGGCCTCACCTCGGAGCAGGAAGCCGTTGCGTTGGAGTCCAAGGCCGCGCTCGGCGACAAGGGCATCCAAATTGAACAGCTGGAAGAACAGCTCCGGCAGCAGGCGGTGGCCCACGAGGCCCGCAAGCGGGAATTGATTCACAGCGCAACGGTGAAGTCCCGCACGCTGCAGGACATGCTGCATCAGCTTGAAACGGAGCTGAAGACGGGCCGCGAGGTTTTTCCCCGGGAGCTCCACGCCAAAGAGGAACTGCTCGGGCAGTTGAACCAGGAGCTGGTCAAAGAACAGACCCGGCACCAACAGACGCTGGCCCGGTATGACCGGGCGCTTCACACCCTGGCGCGCCGAGGGCACGCGAAGGAAGAAGCGCTCAGGGTGCAGCTGGAGCGATTGAAGGAAGAATGGTCCAAGAAGCTGGCGGCTCGCGATTCCGAAAGCGCGGCGCTGCAGTCCGATCTGATGGCCAAGGAAGCGGAACGTCAGGGCGAACTGGAACGTCTGGCGAAGCAGTTTGCCGAAGAACGGTTTCAGATGGAAAAAAGCAAGGAAGAGCTGGAATGGAAGCTGAAAGATCATAAGGAAGTCTCGGAGCGTCAGCTGGCCGGCCGGCAGAAAGAAATCCATTTCATCGAAAGTGAAGTCCATCGCGTCAAAACCCAGCGCGAACAGCAGATGGCCCAGAAGGCCGCCGGGTTTGACGCTGAAAAGCAGAAGATCCAGTCCACGCTGACCGCCCTGCAGACGCAGATCGAAGAAGAACGCACCGCCCACGAAGCCTCGGTGGCCGCCAAGGAGCGTGAGCTCCAGGCCATGATCGCCAAGTCCAAGAAACAGCTCACCCTTTTAGGCGAGGAGTTTAATCAGAAAGTCGGGTCCTGGCGCTCGACCAACGAGGCCCTGAAAGCCCAGGTTGAACAGCTCAAGCAGCACTGGGCGCAGGCGCAGGACCACTGGGACGCCCTGCGAAAGGAAAAATCCAACGAGCTCAGCGCGCTCCGCCAGGAGCTCAGCCAGTGGGAAGTTCGATTACAAAGCGATGTGCAGACCTTGGAACGGACCCATGAGCAGGATCGCCAGATCATTTTGAACCAGCTCCGCAAGAAAGAGAAGGAATTGGAAGAAGCGCAGGTGCTTTTCGCTCGCCGTCTGGCGGACAAGGAGGAGGACCTCAACCGTTCGATGGAGGAGATCCGTCAGCGCGAGTCCGGATCCGAGGCGCAGTGGCGCAGTTCGCTGGATCAGTGGCAGACCGACAAGCAAAATTTGGACCAGGAAAAAGCCCGCCTGGAGCAGGAACTGGTCCAGCTTCAGAGCCGCACGCAGCGCGAACTTCGGGAGATGGAAGAGGCCATCGCGCGCCTGCGCGTGGAAGTCACGTTCAAAGAATCCCAGACCCAGGCCCAGCAGGAACATTTGCGAAGCGAGCATGACAAAGAGCTGCAGCCGCTGCGAGATCAGGCCGCCTCGGCGACTGCCCGTCTTCAGCAGGAAAAGGCGGCTTGGGAATCTCAACTGCTCTCCAAGGAGAACGATATCAAGGTGCTGAAGGCGCGCCTGGCCTGGCGGGACAAACGGTTGAAGGACGAGATCGCCCGCCGGGAAAAAGAGATGGCCGGTTTGCAGCAATCCGCCGCGGCCGAGCTGAAGAAAGTGCGTGCCCGTTATGAGGCGGATAAACAGCGCCTGGAGGGCCAGATCAAGGAGCGTCGGAACAGCCTGTCGGCGTTGGAATCCCAGCAAGGCAAGCACCGGCAGCATCAGGCGGGCAGCGAGGCGCAGGTGAAACAATCCCTCCAGACCCACCGCCGCCATCTCGAGGAGAGCATCCATCAGTTGGAAGCGCAGCACGCCGAGATGAAAAACCATTATGAAGCGCTCCTGCATGAAAAGGAATCCACGTTCGCCGACCTCGAGGCGGGGCTGAAGATCCGGGACATTCAGCTGGAAGAAACCCGGCAAAAGGCGCGGACGGCCGGCGGGCAACTGCGCAGAGAGCTCGAAACGATTCAACAGCTTCAACAGACGGCGGGTCCGACCAAGGGCAGCCGGTTGGCGCCGGTGTGGGCTATTTTTGAGCAGGGCATCCACCATTACAAAGCGGAGCATTGGGCGGCGGCGGCTGAGCTTTTCCAGGACTGTGTCCGGCAAGATCCGACGTGGAGCGCCGCCTATCAGTATCTCGCCCTTGTTTTTCATGCAATGGGTCAAGAGGCCGAGGCGGCCTGGGCGGCCGAACAGGCGATGGCCAAAGATCCGGAGAACGCCCGGCTCGCCGCATGGGCGAACAAAGTGCGGGCCTCACTAGACAGGAAGCAGCCCCCGGCTGCATAGGAGACTCCCATGGCTGAAGAATCTCGAATGACGCCTCCACCCCCGCCGCCCCCGCGGTCATCAAAACCGGTTCCACCGCCGCCTCCGGGGCGCGGCGCCATGCCGCCCGCTCCTCCCCCGTTATCCACGGGCCCGGCCTCCATGCCGTCGGCCGCCGCGCCGATCCCCTTTCCGCCGGGCGGCCACCCGGTGGGCGCAATGCCTCCGGGAATGCCCGGGATGCCGCCCCTGCCTGCCGGACAGGCAGGCGCTTCAGGCCGTTCCCTGGAGCAACGCCTTCAGGACATGGAGCGCAGGCACCAGGAACAAGAGGAGTCCAAGAGGAAATTGGAAGAAAGAACGCGCGATCTCGAAGCGCGTTTGAAGGATGAACATGAGAAAGTCATTCTGCAGTCGTTAAAAGCGAAAGAGGAAGAGTCGCTTTCCGTCCGCGTCGACCAGCAGCTCCGCGAGATGCAGGAAAAGCTGCGTCGGGAAAAATATGAGCAGGAACTGCAGGAATCCCGCGGCAAGGCCGAGACCCAATTGAAGGATCTTGAACGGCGGATCGCCGAAGAGCGGGAAACCTGGATGACCGCGTTGAAAAACCAGCTCAAGGAGCGCGAGGCGGTGGAACATGAGGTCGAAGAAAATCTGACCCGCCGCCTTCGGGACATGGAACAGCGCTACCAGGAAGAAAAGAATCAGTGGGTTCTGTCCATCAAGCAGAAAGAGGATGAACTGAGTCAGGAGCGGCAGCACTTCGAGCTGGAACTGGAAAAATGGAAAGAGATGCTGGAGGACCGGGAAGAAGAAGCGAACCGCGTCAAGGAAGCGGCCGTCGAGGACCAGCGCAAGACGGACATTCAGCACCAGGCGGAATACCGCGCCCTTCAGGCCCAATATGAGACGCAGATGCGGGAAACCGGGAGCTGGAAAGCCCAGGTGGCGATGGTCCAGTCCCAGGTTCAACAGCTCGAAATGCAGCAGCAGCAGGACCGCACCCGCCTGGACGCGCAGCTTCGCGCCCGGGAAGACGAACTGAAGCGTGAATTTTCGCTTCGCGACCATGAGCGGACCCAATATTGGGAAGGGATCATGAACCAGCTCAAGGCCGAAAAAGACGCGGCGAGAGCCGCCTCCACGCGCCTGGAGGACGAGACGGAACGTCTCCGCATTGAAGCGCTGGAATTGAAGCGGCAGCTTGAGAAGGAACGGGGGGAATGGCAGGCCGGCATTGAAAATGCCCGGCGGCTGGCGCGCGAAGAAGCGCTGCGGGATCTCCCCCAGGCGTTCGAAGACCGGATGAAAGCCGTGCAGCTCCAACTCGTCAAGGCGGGCGAAGCGCAGAAACTCATCCAGTCCAAGTTGGATGTCGAACAGCGCCGGTGGGACCAGCATCGGACCCTTCTGGTCGAGGGGCAGCAGCAGCTGGAGCGGGAAAAAGCCCACTTGAGCGGCGAGCTTCAAAGAATCAAAGCGGACTTTGAAAAGCAGACCAAGGAGCTTTTCCACCATATCGCGGAGTCGCAGATGAAGGAAGCCGCCATCCGCGAGGAAGCGGAGAAGCAAAAGTTGGCTTATCAGGAACGCCAGGACGCCTACCAAAACGAGAAGGAAAAGCTGGAGGGCGCCATCGCCACGTCGCTTCGGGATGCCTATGAAAAAGAAGAGCTGGCCAAGCGATACGAATCGGAGATCGAACAGCTCAAGAGTCAATTCAGTGAATTTACGCGCCAGGCGGACGAATCGCAGGCGCGGGAAGAGCTGATGAAAGGCTCGCAGGCGCAGCTTACCACCGCGTTCCATAACGTGCAGAACGAGCTGGTGAAACTGCAGAATAATCACATCAAAAAGGAATCGGAATGGGCGGAAAAAGAAACGGCCTGGCAGAAATCCAAGGCGGAGTGGGACAAGACCCTTGCTGAACTGGAAAAGACGAAGAGCGCTGACAGCGCGGGGGTTGTGTCGACGGACACCTTGAAAGCGCTGGCGGCGATCCGTCAAAACATGCAGGACCTGCGAACAGCGCTCGCCGGTCTCAGGCCATGAGAATCATCCGCATTCCCATTCCTCAAGCGGAACCCGCCGGCGAAGCGGCCCCCGAGGTTGTAAAAACAGTTCCCGCGCCTGTTCCCATGCCCCTACCTCCTCCCGCACCGGTCGTAGATCTCCGGCCTTTGATGGATTTAAAGGAACAGCTGCGTTTACTCCAAGAATCCTTTGAGCAGGCGCATGCGCTGGCCGCCGATCAGTTGAAGAAAAATTCCACGGCCGTCTCCCAGTGGACAGACGAAATCGCCGCCTTGAGAAAAGCGATTGCGTATCTTCCCGCGGAGATCGCCAAGACTATTCCCGCTCCGGCCACCGTGATGGCTCCCTTGCCGGCGCCGCCTCCGGTCAAAGAGAGTAAACCCTTGCCGGTCAAAGAAGAGGCCGCCGCCCCGGTCGAGACGCCGGCTCCCTCTGAATTGCTCGATGCGATCGCGGGAGTCCTGGAAGAGGAAAAACCCAAAAGGAAAGTTGCAATCTTCAGGAAGTTATGGGATTATCTAAACGAAGTCGCGATCGACGTTCCGTTGCGCAAGTCGAATCGAACGAACTGATCCTCACGTACACCCGCGCGATAGGGCCTGCGGTTCGGCACGCCGTCCGGTTGCGCCTCTGGATCGAGGGAATGCAAAAGCAGCTCGAAAAAACGGCTGTCACCTTACGCGATAACCCATCCGCCGCGCTCGCTCATTTCCAAAAAACGCTGGGCCGCCCGTCTTATTTTTTAACCTCCTCCAGCTCGGGAAACTGGGTGGTGCTGCTGGGCCCGCGGCCCGGTGCGCCTGCGGACCGGGCGATCACGCCGTCGAAGGCGTTGGTCCCCTCCCGGGCGTTCGATTTTTCGGCGACCCCGGCCCCCCGAACGGGTCTGATCCACTTTTTCTCAGTCACCCTGCGGATCCTGCATCAATGGCTGATGCACCCCATGGTGGACACCAGAGAGCCTTCCGAACCCGCATGAACCTTCCCTTCGTCATTCCCCGCGGCCGTCAGCGGGGAATCCAGTCCCGGCCTCGAACTTCCTGGACCCCGGGTCTCCACCCGGCTGGCGACCCGGCCCGCCCGATGTGTGGAGGGCCGGCTTACGACTTGCCGGGGTGACGGGTAAAAGATGTTCGATTACGCCGGAAGCATCCACTTCCACTCCGCTTACTCCTACGACGCCCAGGTCCCTGTAGACCAGATCATTCAGTCCGGCCTGAAAGCCGGCCTGGATTTCGCCCTCCTGACCGATCATTTCAATCTCGACGCGCAAAAGGACGGATGGGAGCGCATGCATCAGGCGGGCGGCCGGAAACTGCTGCTGCTGGTGGGCGAAGAAATATCTCCCCGCTACAACCATTACCTGGCGTTCAATCTGGCTTCACCTCTGGTGGTCTCGAAAACGGACTTGCACTCACAGGATGTGATCGATACCGTCAACGCGCAGGGCGGTTTTGGCTTCATCGCGCACCCCGATCATGCGGGGGCACCTTTTGTCGGGATCCGCGCGTACCCGTGGGTCGACTGGGAGGCGCGAGGGTTCACCGGCTTGAGCATCTGGGACCTGATGGGGGATTGGACCTCCGGGTTGACGTCACTCTGGGGCGTGCTGCGCGCGCTCGCGTGTCCGGCGGGTGTCCTGAGAGGCCCGCGTCCGGAGACGCTCCGGCGGTGGGACGAACTGGCGCAGCGTTCGCATTGCGTGGCGATCGGCGAGATCGACAACCACGCCACCCGCAAACGTCTCTTCGGAGTGACCAAAACCCTGTTCCCGTTCGATTACGCCTTCCGCACCATCCGGACCCATGTGCTGCTGCCCCACGCCTTCAGGGGCGACCTGGCCAACGATCGAGCGGCCGTCCTGAACGCGCTGCGCCTGGGCCAGTCGTATGTCTCCCTGGATCTTTGGAACCCTCCGCGGGGTTTTCAATTTGAAGCGCTCGACGGCTCTCAGCGCGTGACGATGGGCGGACGGCTGGCACGCAAGGGGCCCGCGTTGGTGGAAGCCAAGCTTCCCGCGCCGGGCCGCATCCGACTGATCCGCAACGGGCGGGTCATCCGTGAGGAGTATTCCCACTCGCACCTGGAACGGGATGTGGAACTGCCGGGCGTTTACCGGCTGGAAGTCGATCAGCGCGTGCGGGGCCGCTGGCGGCCGTGGATTTTCTCGAACCCGATCTGGGTAGATTAGCACCCCACCGTCATTCCCGCATGTCGTTAGCGGGAATCCAGTCATGGGGGAGATCTGGATCCCCGCCCTCCACACGACTGGGCGGGCGCGCCGGCAGTGTGGCGTGCGCGCTTTCGCGGGGATAACGACAAAATCTGGCCTATGAAAATATTTTTCGTTCTCAATCCGACGCTTCGCGAAAAACAGTGGGACTACCGTGAATTAGCGGCGCAGACCGCCAAGCGCTGCGGTTGGATGCCGCGATTCGGCGAGATCGACCGCAAAAATCCCAACTCCATGGACCAGCTTTTGAAACAGGCCTGGGAGGAGGACTGCACCCGCGTCGGCGTGCTGGGGGGCGACGGAACGCTGCACCGGGTCGTCAACGTGCTTCAAAAGCAAAAGCGCCTCGGGATCATGGAAATCGCCCCTCTGCCGGGGGGCACCTGCAACGACTTTGCCCGCCTTCTGGGATACCGCCGCAAACGGCTCGAGGAAGCCGTGCGCCGCGCCTGCGTGGGGAAAGCAGAGCCCATCGATTTGGGCATGATGGATTCCGAACTGTTTATCAACAACGCGGGCATCGGGCGGCGTCCGACCGCAGCGGATAAACCTACGCGGCCGCTTCAGACATTGAAGAACTTTCGCCCCATCCCTTTAAGGGCGGCCTGGGAAAAGGGATCGATTGAGGGGACGTTTTATATGGTCCTGGGCTGCAACGGCCCCTATTTTTCAAACGGTCTGCATTTTTCCAAAAAACCCGTCCTGAACGACGGCCTGCTGGATGTCTATTTCGTGCCCACGCTCCCCAAATGGCTGCTGTTGACCCATCTGGTGTTCGGGCGCCTGGGGAAACCGGTCCGTCCCAGGCAACTGAT
>Ga0155753_176_pt8 | contig 12256 bp, 11 predicted proteins | sample RifCSPlowO2_01_FD_107407 | JGI IMG/M metagenome (GOLD analysis project Ga0155753, IMG submission 107407) | Elusimicrobia bacterium RIFCSPLOWO2_01_FULL_59_12
CTGGGGACCGATGCGGAGTACCTCCGGATCATCTCCCGCGTGCTCATTCTGCCGGAGGCGGACGTCCGCCGGACGCTGGATCAGGTGCTGGCCGAGTTTTCCTCCCGTCACCGGAATCTGGAGGAGCGCTTTCTGGCGCGGTTTCGCCAGCTCGAGCATCTCCTGCATGCCGGCGCGGAGCCCTCCGAAGCGCGCAAACGGCTGATCGGTTCCTATTTCCTGTTTGAATATTCCGTCGAATCCGCCGGGCTCTTCAACCCGTCCATCCTTCCCCATCCGGATCAAACGGGCCTGCCGAAAGGGAGCCTGCGGTTTCTGATGAGCTTGAGGTCCACGGGGGAAGGGCATATCTCCTCGATCTCGTTTCGCAGCGGGATCATCGATGGAAGCCGCCATGTGTCCGTGGATCCGCCGGCGCGGTTTTTGACGGAGCCCGAGCTGGTCGAAAACCCCAACTACTTCAAAGCGCTCTTCGGGCGGAAAGTCGCGGAGATGGGCCTGGCGGGCGAGTGGACGGATCGCGTGATAAGCCGCTTGCCGGACCCCTTCACCCTGGTGAACTTACGGGACAGTCTGCGGGAGGCCCTGGAGGCAACGACCCCGCACCGGCGGTTCGAGGACCATCCCATCGCGGGCGGCCTGTGGCTTCTGGCCAAGTGCAACTACGAAATTTATTTTCCCCCGGAGCAGGACCTTTCCGAATGCGTCATCATGCCGGTCACCCCGCTGCAGAGCAACGGCATCGAAGACGTGCGCCTGGTCGCGCACCAGGATGAAAAGGGACTCACGACCTACTGCGCCACCTACACCGCTTACGACGGCCGCAACGTGCTGCCGCAGATGTTCGTCACCGAGACCTTCCGGCATTTTAAATTCACCACGTTAAACGGTCCCGGCGCGCAAAACAAAGGCATGGCCTTATTCCCCCGCATGATCGACGGCCGCTACGCGATGCTCTCCCGCCAGGACGGCGACTGCCTGTTCCTGACCACCTCCGACAACCTGCATTTCTGGCCCGAAACCCGCCGCCTCCTGGAGCCCCGCTCCCCCTGGGAGTTTACCAAGATGGGCAACGGCGGCTCCCCCATCGAAACGAAGGACGGCTGGCTTGTCCTCAGCCACGGCGTCGGTCCCATGCGCACCTACAGCCTCGGCGCTTTCCTCCTTGATCTCAAGGACCCCTCCAAAGTGATCGCCCGCCTGCGCGAACCCCTGATGCGTCCCGAACCCTCGGAGCGCGAAGGGTACGTCCCCAACGTCGTCTACACCTGCGGGGGTCTCCTTCACGGCAAAGACCTGGTGCTCCCCTACGGCATGTCCGACCGCGTTACGGGATTTGCTTTGGTTCCGCTGGATGAACTGTTAGCGGCGATGTCCTGATGAGGGGGGCTTCGAAAGAGGGGTCAGGGATGGGCCGCTTTGTTGGGGCCGCCGTGCCGCGCCATGCGCTTGATCCCCAGATCGCGGGTCCCGGGGTTTTTCAGGCGGGCGGCCCGCCGGGCGTCGCTGATTTTCTGCCGCCGCTGCTTGATCAACCACTTCGGACTTTTGCTTCCCATTGTTGATTTCCTCCGTGACTTAGTTTATAGTGCATTGAATCATATTCCCCCCATGGCCCAATACTATTTCGCTTACGGCGCAGACCTGGATTCCGAAGACCTCGGTCTGCGCTGTGAAATCCGGCGGCGGCAGAGAGTCCGTTTCGCCAAGTCCAGTCCCGCCGTCCTGAAAGGCTTCCGGCTGGTCTGCAATATTCCGTCGCATTACCGGCAGGGCGGGATCTTTAATATTCTGCCGGATCCCGCGGACGCCGTGCACGGCGTCGTCTATGAACTGCATCCGGGGGACGCCATCTCCGCCGCCATGGTGAAAGAAGGCGAGAGCTCCAATTATCTTCTCGGGATCAACACCGTGCTCACCGCTAAAGGAAAAACCCTCCAGGCGCTGGTGCTGCGCGCGGAGGCCAAGAGCAAGTCGCTGACGCCTTCACCCGCTTACCTTGAAGTCGTCATCCGGGCCGCGCGGCGCCATGGCCTGCCGCCGGAGTGGATCACCCGCCTGCGGGACATGGCCGGTTAGACAAACTCCTGATCAATGGTTTTCGGTTCTTAGGCGGCCGGGGCGGCGAGCAGGCGCTGGACGTTTTTCAGCAGCTCGGGCGGGTCAAAAGGTTTTTCCATATACAGCCGGACGTTCGGGACCAGGTCCAAAATATTGCGCGCGGCGGGCCCTTTGGCGGTCAGGATGAGCACCGGCGTCCGGCGGAGGGCCGGATCCTGGAACAGAATGCCGCTCACGGTGATGCCGTCGATCTCCGGCATCATGAGGTCTAGGATAATCAGATCGGGCCTGTCCTGCTGGGCCGCCGACAGCCCCTCCTTGCCGTTGTAAGCGACGCTGACGCTGTGTCCCTCCCGCGTGAGCAGATGCTGCAGGACCAGCACAATACTGTTGTCGTCATCCACCACCAGGATCTTCGCCATAGCAAGAAAGTAAGTTAAAAAGGCCGAAACTTCAAGGGCGAAATTCGGGAGCCATCATGCAGATCAAAATAAAAATGAATATGGGGCCTTCTTCCCGGGTCTAAGAAGCAGGGATTTAATGATAGGATCGCCGTATCAACCTGAAAGGAGATCATTATGTCTGAAGTGTCAGAGTCCGAGTATAAGGGAAACCCGATGATCGTTTTGAAGGCGACGGCGGAAGATAAATTTCCGTTTCAGTTCGGGATCAAGAAAGCGAAGCTGGTCCTGGCGCACGTCGAGGATATCAAGAGGTTCGTCGCCAAGCACGGCGGCGAGTAGCGCGTTGGCGCCGCGCGGCCTCCGGGGTTGCGGGGCGAGGGTTTAAAAACGGCGCAGGCGCTCGAGCGCGGCGGCGCGTTTTTTGTGAAAGGCGAGTTTCCGCTCAGAGGTGTGATGGCGCAGGTGGTCGGTGAGCTTGATGAGGTCCGCTTCCCACAGGCCCGGGAGGTAGACGTCGATATTCTTGAACCGGAAGTTGGACCCCAGCTGCTGGTCTTCAAAGTCGCCTTCGATGTCCAGGACCACTTTCTTGGCCTCATAGAACCGGATGTGCCGGACGCCGCGGGCATGGTTGGAGTCGGCATAGGTGATATCGGCGTGCCCGGCGGCGTAGGCCTTCTTGCCGACCGCAAATTGAACCGCCTTCTCCGGCCCGATCGCGACCTGCGACACCCCGCTGATGGACTTGAGCGGCCGGTCGTCGACTTTCCGTCCGGCGTGCAGGCGAAGTTCCACCTCCAGTTCGGCCAGTCGTAAAGGGAGATCGCGGAGCAGGGCGGGGTGGTCGCGGGGTTTGAGCGGCTTCTCCTTTTTCACGGCGACATTATACCGCATTATCGCCGTCGGTGCCGGGGCGGGACATGGTACAATGTCGCATGACAACCTGCCCGAACTGTAAATTGAAAAAGACCCGCTGGGCCACGGTCCGTGGGTTTCGGATCGGAAAGAAAGCCTACTGCTGCATGGGATGCGGCTTCATGGGCTGTATCTGCATACCGCGGGTCAAACTGCGCAGAATCCCGCCACGACCTCCAACCAAGCTAGTCGCGTAATCGACGCGGGAGTGATCACCTTACGCGGCGTCTCCAAATCGTTTCACGAGCAGGTTTTGTACGAGGAGGCGGATCTCCAGATCAACGCCGGCGACCGGCTGGCGCTGGTCGGCCCGAACGGCGCGGGCAAATCCACCCTCTTCAAGCTGATTCTGGGCCAGGAGGCCGCCGACAGCGGCGACATCCTCCTGCGCAGCGATCTCACGCGCGGCTACCTTCCCCAGGAGACCGCCTCGGTCACCGATAAACGCGTGCTGGCGGAGACGCTCAGCGCCGTGCACGCGGCGAGCGGGCCGGTGGAGGCCAAGGCGAAGAAGATCCTGGTTGGCCTGGGCTTCAAACAAACGGATTTCGAGCGTCCGGTGGCCGAGCTCTCCGGCGGATGGCGGATGCGCGTGGCGATCGCGCGGCTTCTCCTGGAAGAACCGGACCTCCTGATGCTCGATGAGCCGACCAATCACCTGGATCTGGAATCTCTCCTCTGGTTTCAGGACACCCTGGCGAATTACCGCGGCGCGCTCTTCCTGATTTCTCACGACCGGGAATTCATCAATTCGCTGGTGAGCCGCATCGTGGAGGTGCGCAATGGCCGACTGAAGGTCTACCACGGCTCGTTCGAAGATTACCTCGCGGAACGCCAGCGCGAAGACGACCATCTCCTTTCCGCCTACGCCCGCCAGCAGAAAGAGATCGCCGAACTGGAAGCTTTTATCGCCCGTTTCCGCGCCAAGGCCTCCACGGCCTCCCGCGCTCAGGCCAAAATCAAATATCTGGAGAAAATGGAGCGCATCGTTCTTCCGGAAGACGCCCGGACCGTGGCGTTTTCCTTCCCCCAGCCGTCCCGCGCCGGACAAAACGTGATGCAGTTCAAAGGCCTGCGGCAGTCCTACGACGGGAAAAACTGGGTCTATAACGGGCTGGACCTGACCCTGGAACGCGGTCAGCGGGTCGCGCTGGTCGGCCCGAACGGCTCCGGAAAATCCACGCTGATCAAGCTGATGGCGGGCACGATTCCGTTTCAGGAGGGCGAACGCCGGCTGGGGCATAACGTGGAATGCGGATACTTCTCGCAGCACCGCGCGGAGATGTTTGAGCCCGGGCGCACGGTCTATGAGGAAGCGTCCGGCACCCGGCGGGGCCATTCGGAAACCACGATCCGTTCCGTGCTCGGCTCGTTTCTCTTCCGCAAGGACGCGGCCTTTAAAAAAGTGGAGGTCTTAAGCGGGGGCGAGAAAAGCCGGCTCGGCCTGGTGAAGCTCCTGCTTGATCCGCCGAATGTGATGCTGTTGGACGAGCCCACCACGCACCTGGACATGGCCAGCGTCGAAGCGCTCCTCCGCGCGTTGAAGAATTTTGAAGGGACCCTGGTCTTTATCAGCCACGACGTCTATTTCATCCGCCAGCTGGCGAACCACATCCTGCACGTGAAAAACGGCCGCGTCACCTGGTACCCCGGCGATTACGATTACTTTCTGCATAAAAAAGCCCAGGAGGAGGGTGAAGAGGGCGACTTGTTTCGGGCGGAAGAAAAGATTGAGGCCGCGCACCATAAACATAACACCTCCCCCCATCCTCACCTTCCCCCACAAGGGGGGAAGGCACACAGTGGTGGTAAGAAATCCAAGGAGCAGAAACGGCGGGAGGCGCAGGAGCGTCAAGCCGAGTACAACCGCCGGCAGGAACTCCAACGCAAGCAGGATGTGATCAAGCGCTTGAAAGAATCGGAAGATTTGCTCTTAAGCGAGCTCGCCAAACCCGCCACCCACGCCGACTCCAAGCACGCCGCCGACCTCGCCCGCCGTCTCGGCGAAATCCAGAAGCAAATCAAAACCCTGTCCTAGACCCAACGGGCGCCGCTCCAAAAAATAAATGAATTTTCGGCTGAAAAATCCGAGGTGGCCGCAATTCGCCCACCTCGCACGGCACAATCGAATCCACCGGGCCCGTTAAATTCCGGTAATCGCGCGAACGACCGCCAGAACCAGGCCTGCGATCGCGCCTGAACCCAGGCTGATGAGGCACCACGTCAGGTATTTCTTGCAGCTGCTCTGTTCCATGGGAGCCTCCTCCTTAGAGCCACGCATCCGCGCTGGGCGCCACTTCCCGCCAGGATTGTCTGACCAGGACCACGTTCAAGGTCGGAACTTGCAGAGAGCTGTCATAAAATACAAGAACCCGCTCTCCCGTCGCGTTGTTGGTCACATTGCCGACGACCCAGACCACGCCCGAGATGTCCGTTACGGAATTAATCGTTAAATTCCCTCCCACGTACACCAGGCCCCGAAGACCCACGTCGGTATTCGCGGCGGGAGGCCCCCCGGTCCAACTTTCCGAGCCATAGTTAAAGGTCGAGCGAACGACCTGATAGCCGTCATCCGCCGGATATTGGTTGGTCGCGGAGGTGTCCCAGGTGGACGGCTTGATCCGTTTGTACTCCATCCAGGCGCTGGCCGGGACCGGTCCGGAAAACGCATAGCCGTCGCCGGTATCGATGGTGAGATTGCCCCGAACGATCAGGGTTCCCCAGAGTCCGTTGCGATGGTTCCCGGCCGACATGTCGCCGGTCAGGATCAAGTCGCCGTCCCAGTACCAGATGAGATTTTGCCTGGACAGGGCGTGGTGATTGGAATCGTGGAAGTGCGGGCGGCCGCGGTGGTCCCCCGCCCAGGTGTTGGCGCCGGTGTACGTCCGGCACGTCCCGTGCCCCGCCCACCCCATGCACTTTCCGGCGCCCTCGCTGCCGCTGGTCGTGTAGTAGTTCAGTGTCCCGTTGGCGGCGGCCGAGGCGCGCAGCGTGGTGAAATCGAGCAGAGGCAGTTCCGCCACGTCATAATCGGACCACCATTCGACGTTATCGGTGTTCGGCGGGGTGATCCCATTGGTATCGCGCGGCTGTCCGGCCGTTCCCAGGACGACTTGCTTGGAGAATTTGCGCGGGAAATACTCCGTCGCGGCGTTCCCCGAGATGACGATGTTGTTGTGCGCCATCACGGGCCCCCAATGGGCTTCAAAAGCGCCGTGGTAGGTCATGATGCCGTTGGCGATCAGGGCGCCGGGGAGAGCCTGGTTTTGAAAAATGGCCTGAAGCGCTCTCACCTCCTCGGTCGCGGTGTCCCGTCCTTCGGCCAGTACGGTGACCTGATTGGCGCCAGGGCCGGCCGAGAACCGGATCCGGTAGCTCCCCCCGGCCACGTCGTTATAGGTGGCGTCGAAGTCATAGCCGGTCACCGCCGTCCCCGCCATAGCCGCCGACCAGGTGGACGTGGTGCTCTTCAGCTTCCACACACCGCGGTCGATGCCGGCTTCCGCCACGTTAAATGCGAGGGTTGACTTCTGTTCCTTGACGGTCCACCGTGATTCGTCCTGGATCCAATTCACCAGCGGGGGAAGCATGATCATGATAAAGAGCACCACCGCCATCACACCCACCAACACTTGACCCGATTTGTTTTTCATCAGTTCATCACCCGCACTTTCTCAGACGCCATGTGAAGCGCTTTGGCATAGTGCTCGTAGGTCCCCTTTTCGAGCGTCAAGGAGAGAGAAATGATGGTCATGTCATCCGATCGCGGAAAGGTGAAGGCCAGGTAGCGCAGGTTCGGGCTGAGGGAGATGTTCGATGATCCGACGCTGCCCAGGAGCGCCTTGCCGCTCTGGTAGAACGTCACGGCGCTCCCATCCACGTGCGTAAAACGGACGCGCGAGTAGAACGGCTGGTTGGCGTCCAAACGGTCCAGCACCAGGGTGCCCGATTGCGCTTGCCTTAAATTCCGGCTGATCAGGGCGATGGTCGTTCGAGCCTCCCGCTGGAGTTCCAGCTTTGTTCTGTGGAGGATAAAAAACTGGGTGGACCGCTTGAAGATCTCGGGTCCCACCAGGACCAGGCCGCCGAGAATGGCGACCACGATCATCGCTTCCGCCAGTGAGTAACCGGACCGGTTTTGCAGTCGTTTTACCATGTGAAGTTCACCCCCGATGTCGTTTCACCCGGCAGCACGGAGACATTGGTTACGCTGGAGGAACTCAGCAAGGGCGCGGCGCCGTCAAAGGTGTAGTAGTATCCGTAAACGCGGTACGCCGTGGTCGTGCTGCCCCGGACGTCCACGTGAAAGGTGCCGTCTTCGGCGCTGGACCCCAGGTAGTAGGTCGACCCCGTCAGCGTGGCGGCGCTCAAATCAGGCGGACTGGGGATGGCCGCTGTCGACGCCACGATCATCACGCCCGTGCGGATCGGCGCTCCGCCGCTGGAGACGCTGCCGGCGATGGTTCCGAACGCCCCGGCAATCGTGAAGGTGCCGATAAAGACGGTGCCGCCGGCGGTGACCGTGGGGTTGAACGAAACGGGAGTGGCGGCCTCGCCGGAATCGAGGATGGTTTGGACCGTGTAGGTCCCGGTGGCTAGATTGATCAGGAGGACCCGGCCGTCGGCGCCGGACACTTCTTCATCCCGCGGGGCGCCGTTGGAATCAAACGCCATCACCGCCACGCCCGGCAGCGGGTTGATGCCGTCGCGCGTCACCCGCGCCTGCAGGCGCCCTCCCTGGGAGAGCACGAAATTTACGTCCGACGTTACTTGACCGAGCCCGACCGCCACGTCGGTTTGGTCCTGCGAGACATAACTGCCGTTGACGTTGCCGGGATTGGCCGTTACGGTGTAGAGGCCCGTGGACAGCTCGATGGCGTAGTACCCCAGAGAATTGACCGTCAGGGCGGTGTCCCCGGCCTGAACAAGGATCGATGGACTGATCACGCCCCCCGTGACATTCCGGACACGCCCGCTGATAAATCCATGGGTCGCGACGGACGAAAGGATTGCGGCATAATGGCCTGCCGAGGGCCAGATCGGATCGGTCGCGGCGTTCGGCGTCCAGGCCACCGTCCCGCTCGCCGACACGGTGACGCTGTCGATTTCCAGCACCAGATTTCCGCTGCTGATCGACACAAAATGCGTGCCGGTGGCGACCGCCGGCAGCAAAAACTCCGCATAGGGAGGGTCCCCCGCGGCGTAGGCGGTGGTCGGCGTGGAGAGGCCGTCGGTGGCCGAGATCACCGCGCCGTACGCCGGCGTGCCGGACACCCCAAGGGCCGCGTCGGAACTGTTGTGGGGCGGATAGATCATCGGTTGACGGCCGTCGGTCACAAAATCAACGTTGTTACTGCCCGTGTCATACGCGTTGCCCAAACCGGCCGTCACGCCGGAGGTGGAGGTGCGGCGCACAAACTGCTCGTCGTTCTCCAGGCCGAAGTTCGCCTGGACGATCGCCGCCCCTTCCATCAGAGGCGGATCCACCCCGGCCCGGGACCATCCGACCACGTCAATCCAGTCATGGGTTGAAGACCCGGCGATGCCGACCGCGGCGGCCGCATTCCCTGCATCCAAACCGTTCACTTCGATCACGTTGCCGCTGTACTCGGCATCCGCATCGCGCGCGACGCCGACGGCCGTCACGGTGCCGGTGTTCGCAAAAAGGTAATACCGGCCGGGCAAAACGGTCGAGACGTGATAGGTCGATACCGGCAGGGTCGTGAGCGCCCCGCCTTGCTTGTGATATTTGAGGTCGATGTCCGGAACGCCTCCGGCGGCGACCGTCCAGGTCCAGGTGGTCGGATTGAACACTTCCACATACTCCTGAAAAAAGCCCGAGCCCTCGGGCGCCTCCGTGCTTCCCACCACCTGGCTGATGATGAGATGGTCGTTGATCCAGGCGGAACCGCGCACGGTCCCCGACGCCATCGCGGTCAAGTCAAAGTTCTGCGTCAGCGTCTGGTTGGCGCCGATCGAAATGGGGATCATGGAAGGGAAGTACCCTTCGGCGCCGGCGGCCAGGTTGTAATTGCCGGGAGACAGATTGATGGTGTAGTCCCCCGTGGCGCCGGCGGTATCCCGCCATCCCACGTTTTCCGCCACGTTCACCGACGCGCTGGGAATCCCGGCCGTTGTGGCGGCGTTCCGGACCCGGCCCGTGAGGATGGCGGTCCCCATGACGGTATCCGGATTGGAGGCGACGCCGTTGATCTGCAGATTCTTATACGTTGAACCGTCATGCCAAATGACGGCCACCAGCACCCGCTTCAAGCCCGTGTCGGGCGTGGTGGGCGGGAGGGTCACGATTTGACCGGAATCCTCCTGGGCGATCTGGACATAGGTCAATCGGGTGAAATGGATGCCCCCCTCCAAAATCGACTCTGGCGGGTAATATCCCGCATCGTAGGGGATGACGGGATCAAAATCGGTCTGGTAGGCGGTGCCGGTCGTGACCAGGAGGCGGTAGTACGACTGCTGTTTGAGGATCTGCATTTTTTCCTGTGCCAGGTTGGACGCCAGGGTCCGCGCCTTGGAGTTCTGGGCCGACTGGGCGATATAGCGGAAAGCGGCGACCGACCCGAGGATTCCGATACTCAGGATCGCGGTGGCGATCATCAGCTCCGTCAGGGTAAGGCCCGACTCAAATTGACCACGATAGGGGTAGCCTGGCTTCATGGTGTTTAACGCTCCTTAACCAAAGTTTACCCCCCGGAGGTGAATTCCCTGCGAAGCCATTGTGTGCATTTTGTGAATTCCGTAGAATACAACGGTGCCCCGGATACTGATCGTCGAAGACGACCCCCGAATCATCGAGGCGATCGAAAAGTCGTTTTCCCTCGAGCAGGGATATGCTTCGAAGGCCATCTCCGACCCTGACATCGTCATCCAAAGCGCCATAGCCTATAAGCCGGATTTAATCCTCCTGGATGTCAAACTGCCCGGCGGGGACGGCCGCCAGATCTTAAAAACCCTCAAAACCAACACCGCCACCCAGGCCATCCCGGTCATTTTCTTGACAGGGATGTCCAGCGAGGGCGACCGTGTTCTGGGACTGAACCTGGGAGCTGATGATTACGTGACCAAGCCATTCGGCGCGATAGAGCTCCTGGCGCGCATCCAGGCGGTCTTGCGCCGGACACGGCCGCAGCCGGGCGGGACAGAGGAAGTTTGCGCGGGAGAGCTGGTGCTGGACAAGGGGAACGGCATTGCGACCTTGAAAGGGAAGCGCGTCAAGCTTCAGCCCCGGGAGTTTGAGGTGCTGTATCTTTTGGCGTCGCATCCCGGGCGGACGCTGAGCCGGACGTTTCTGATTGAAAACACTTCCAGCTACGGCACGGATGTGTCCAGCCGGAGCCTGGACACGCACATCAAAAACCTGCGCAAGAAACTGGGGCCCGCCGGCCGCCGGATCGAAACCATCCCCAAGCTCGGATACTGCTTTACCAAATCAGAATGACCCCGCCCCCGCTTTCATGACCAACCGGCGCAGCACCTACTTCATCTTCCAGGCGCTTCTAACCATCGTCCTTCTATTGTTCTTCCTGTATCGGCGCGAGTTGGTGATGCAGTGGCCGGTGCGTCTCATCACATTAAGCGTCGTCATGGGCGCGCTGCTCATTTTTCTGGCGACGGCCCCGCAAGCCTGGCTCCAGCGTCCCCTCGTGCAAGGGACCTGGTTTTTGTGCGATGTGCTTTTGTCCTCAATCACGCTGTATTGGGCGCAGCAGCCGGGCTCGGATCTGTATGTGACGTACTTCCTTGTCATTTTGGGGACCGCGCTCACCGAAAATATCGTTCACAGCTTTTTGGTGGCGCTGGTCGCGACGCTCCTGTATGGCTATTCCGCGGCGAGCAGCGCCCAGGGAATCCCGAAGGATCCGGAATTCTGGCTGCGCCTTCCGTACTTATGGATTTTCGCTTCCTTCACGGCGATGCTGACGCGGGATACCCGGGAGAAGCGGCAGGCGCAGGAGGATACCTATAAGGAAAGGCTTTTCCATATGGAGCGCCTGGCCGCCCTGGGACAAATTTCCGCGGAGGTGGCGCACCGCATCAAGGCGCCCCTGACGACCATCCGGGTCAACGCCGAGGTGCTGGCGCGCCGGCACGATCTGCCGCCGGAGATGCAGGGAGAACTGGAGCAGATTCAGCAGGAGGTCGATCATTGCAAGAGCATCCTTCAGAAGTTGTTGGATTTGGGGCGCATTGAAGAGATGGATCGGCAGGAGATGAATTTGGGAGACTCGATCCGGTCTGCGCTGGACACGCTGCAGCCCCAATTGACCCGGCGCCGGATTGAGCTCCGCACCGAGGGCCTGGAAAAGACGGCCCGCGCCACCGGGGATTCCATTCTGATCGCCGAAGCGATGGTGGCGGTGCTGCAAAACGCGGCGGATGCGATGCCGGAGGGCGGGACGCTGCGCGTCGTTTTACGGGAGGCCGGCAAGGCCCCCTGGTGGTCGTTCCGGCGAACCTCCGAGAACTTCTATGAGATCGTTGTCGAAGATAACGGCGCGGGGATCGAACCCGCCCACCTCGAAACCATCTTCCGGCCGTTTTTTACCACCAAAACAGGCCAGGGCAGCGGGCTGGGGCTCTCCGCGGCGCTGCGCATCCTGGACAAGCACGGGGGGACGATCAACGCTTCCAGCGGAGGCCCCGGGCGCGGCGCCTGCTTCACATTATTTATCCCGAAGGCAAAGACCTAGCGCAGCCGGTAGATCAGATAATCCGGATCTCCATGCAGGAGGCGGGCGTTTTTCGCGAAGTAGGCGGACCACTCCGGGTGCCGGGCCCAGCTTTCTCCTGTAGGGGTGAGGAGCATCCGGGCCCCTGTTTTTTTATAACCGTCCAGCACCTGCAAGCCCGTTTCT
>Ga0155753_107_pt1 | contig 12209 bp, 23 predicted proteins | sample RifCSPlowO2_01_FD_107407 | JGI IMG/M metagenome (GOLD analysis project Ga0155753, IMG submission 107407) | Elusimicrobia bacterium RIFCSPLOWO2_01_FULL_59_12
GCGCGTACGCGCGTTGGTCCGGGTCCGTTGGCCGCGGCAGGGAAGATTGCGCCGGTGCCGGAATCCGCGGTAGGATCCAATATCCATCAACCGGCGGACGTTTTGCTGGATCTCACGGCGCAGATCGCCTTCCACTTTGTAGTCCCGCGTGATGATCGTGCTGAGCTTGTTGATTTCCGCTTCCGTCAAATCTTTAACGCGGGTCTGAGGAGCCACCTGCGCTTCCACAACGACCTTTGACGCCAGCGGGCGTCCGACGCCGTAGATATAAGACAGCGCAATATCAATTCGCTTATCCTTGGGAAGATCAATGCCCGCAATACGTGCCATTAACTGGTCTCCTTTAGTCTACGCCCTCTCCCTTCTCGGGAGAGGGACCGGGTGAGGGGAGGTTTTACCCCTGCCTTTGTTTGTGCCGCGGTTCGCTGCAGATCACGCGCACGACGCCTTTGCGCCGTATCACTTTACATTTGCTGCAAATGGGTTTCACGGAAGCTCTTACGTTCATCTATTTCTCCCGAAACGTGATGCGCCCGCGCGTCAGATCGTACGGAGACAGCTCCAGCTTCACTTTGTCGCCCGGTAAAATCTTGATGTAGTGCATGCGCATCTTGCCTGAAATATGAGCCAACACCGTATGCCCGCCTTCGATCCCAACTTTAAACATCGCGTTGGGAAACGCTTCGATCACTTTTCCTTCCACTTCGATTTTTTCTTCTTTAGCCATTCGTCAGTTTTCGTGCGGGGTCAGCACTTCGGGCCCGCGGTCGGTGATCGCCACCATCTTCTCATAATGCACCGAGAGGCTTCCATCCTCGGTCTCAACCGTCCACTGGTCGGGCTTGTGCAGGATCCTGGCCGTTCCGGCGTTGGCCATGACCTCCAGGGCCAGCGCCATGCCTTCCGTCAAGCGGATGCCTGTTCCCGAGGTCCCGAAGCAGGGCACATGAGGCTCCTCATGCATCGCGCGGCCGATCCCGTGGCCGCCGTATTCCCTGACCACATGGTAGCCCGCTTCTTCCACGACACGCTGCATCTCATGGGAGACATCCCCCAGCCGGTTGCCCAACACAGCCGCCTGGATCGACGCCTCCAGGGACTCGCGCCCCGCCTTCATCAACCGTTCCGCTTCCGGAGACGCCTTGCCGATCGCGAAGGTCGTCGCTGTGTCGCCGCAGTAATCGTTCAAAAATATCCCTATATCCAAACTCAAGATATCGCCGTCTTTTAGGCGCCGGGGCCCGGGAATCGCATGGACCACTTCTTCATTCACCGAGGCGCACACCACGGCCGGGTAGCCCCGGTAATGGAGGAAGGCCGGCTTCACTCCGCGTTCCCGCATCATCCTGGCCGCCAGCGCGTCCACATCCTGCGTGGTCATACCCGCCGCCACACTGCGTTTCAAATCCATCAGGATCTCCGCCGCGACATGCCCCGCCTTGCGAAGCAGGTCAATTTCGCGAGGACTCTTCAGCTCAATGGGTGTCTGAGGAGCCACAGCGTTCACGACGTCCCCAAGCACAGGCCCTGTACCTGCCGGGCCACCGCCTCGACAGACGCGGATGCGTTCACAACGTCAAGAATGTTTTTCTTGCCATAATCATCGAGCAAGGGCTTGGTCGTCTGCTCATAGACGGTCAGCCGCTTGCGGATCGCCTCCGGCGTGTCGTCCGAACGGGTCACCAGAGCCCCTCCGCATTTGTCGCAAAGGCCCTCCGTCTTTGGAGACTGCGAAACCAGGTTGTAGGTCGCGGCGCACTGGGAACAGACCCGGCGTTTGCCCATCCGTTCGATCACCACGGGGGCCTCCACTTTAAAATAAAGAACACGATCAATCGGCGAACGAACCTTCAGCAAATACGTGTCCAAGGCCTTGGCCTGCGTTAAGCTGCGCGGGTAGCCGTCCAAAATAAACCCCTTTTTGCAGTCCTTCTGTTTCAGCCGCTCCGCGACAATGGCGTTGGTCAGCTTGTCCGGGACCAGCATGCCTGAGTTGACGAACTGTCCGATCTGCTTACCGATCTGGGTGCCGCGGGCGATCGCATCGCGAAAAATGCCTCCGGTCGCGATCGCGGGAACGCCCAGCGCCTGACTGATCAGCGCGGCCTGCGTTCCCTTCCCTGCTCCCGGCGGTCCCAGAAAAACAAAGCGCGTCCCCAACCTAGGATCCACCGCCTACATTAAACCAGCGGCCCTTAAAACCGCCGCCCCCGCCCTTAAAGAAACCGTCGTAATGGCGCATGATGAGATGGGATTGAATCTGCCCGATGGTATCCAGCGCGACGCCCACCATGATCAACAACGAGGTCCCGCCAAAGAGATACGACAAATCTTGGGGCGCGCGGAGCATCCTCTGCAAATATTGCGGGAGGACCGCCAACGCCGCGACAAAAAGCGCGCCCCCGAGGGTGATCCGCTCTAAAATCTGAGAGATATAGCGGGCCGTGGCCTCCCCGGGCCGGATCCCCGGGACAAACCCTCCCCATTTGCGCAGGTTGTCCGCCAGCTCGGTGGGATTGAAGGCGACCGAGTTGTAAAAATAGCAGAAAAAGATGATGAGCGCAGCATACACCGATTGATAGCCCCAATTGCCGTTGTCCCACTTGGCGATCCTTGCGGCCCAGGGTGAATCCGGCATGAATTGAGCCACCGTCAAAGGCACCGTGAGAAGGGACACCGCAAAAATGACGGCAATCACGCCGGATTGATCCACCTTCAGCGGAAGGTAGGTGCTCGCGCCTCCATACATGCGCCGCCCCACCACCCGTTTGGCATACTGGACCGGGATTTTCCGCTGCGCCGTTTCCACCCATACGACCAGGCCTGTTACGGCCAGGACCAGCGCCAGGATCAGCCCCGCGCGGAAAAGCGAGACTTCATCCAGCCGGACCAATCCCACCAGGCCGGCGATGGCATGAGGCATCCGCTCGACAATGCCGGAGAAAATAATCAACGAGACGCCGTTGCCGATCCCCCGCTCGGTGATCTGTTCCCCCAGCCACATGATGAAAACGGTTCCCGTGGTCAGCGTCAGCACGGTGAGCGCGATAAAACCCGCCGTCGGGTTGGTGACGATCGGAGCACCGCCCGGCATCGGCATCTTGGTGATGGCAAAGGTCAGGCCGAAAGATTGCAATCCGCCCAGGGCCAGCGTTAAGTAGCGGGTAATCTGGTTCATCCGCTTACGGCCCTGTTCGCCTTCTTTGGCCAATCGGTCCAGATAGGGGATCACATGCGCTCCCTGCAGCAGGCTCATGATGATCGAAGAGTTGATGTACGGCATGATGCCCATGGAAAAAATGGACAAGTGGCTCAGGGCGCCGCCGGAGAAAATATTCAGAAAACCCAGCAGCGAGTTCTGCTGATTGGCAAACAGGGACCGGAGCGCCTCGGCGTTGACGCCGGGGATCGGAATAATCGCCCCGATGCGGTAAACGGCGATAATGCCGATCGTAAACAAAATACGCCGCTTCAGCTCGGGAACTTTAAAAATGTCCAGCAGGGGGTTATTTTGCATGCATTTGTTTCGTTTTCGTCACCCCGGCGAAAGCCGGGGTCCAGTGTCTTTGACGTCCACGCCGCTGGATTCCGGCTTACGACCGCCGGAATGACGACCTATGAGTTCCGTCTGACCGCCCGCCCTCTTGATTTTTTCCTGGGCACTGGCGGAAAAGGCGTGCGCTTTAACGGTCAACGCCTTGGTCAACTCGCCGCCGCCCAAAACCTTCAGACGCGCGCCGCGTTTAAATAAGCCGGCCGCTTTCAGCGTCTCCGGGGACACGGCGGCTTTTGCTTCAAAACGCTTTTCAAAATCCCCCACGTTCACCACCGCCATGTCCACGCGGAAAGCCGTATGCCGGAATCCGCGCTTCGGGAGACGCCGGATCAGCGGGATCTGACCGCCTTCGAACCCCGTCATGCCGCCCCACCCGGCGCGGGAACGCTGGCCTTTCATGCCGCGCGTGCTCTGCGCGCCATGGCCGCTGCCAATCCCTCGGCCGACAATTTTCCGGCGGTGCCGGGACCCGGGTGCGGGCTTCAGTTCATCGAGCCGCATCAGCGCTCACCGTTTCCTTGCTGCTTCGGATCGCATTCACCTGCTCCTTGGTACGCAGATTCTTCAACGCCTCCAGCGTCGCATACACCACGTTATAGGGATTGGACGTCCCCAGGGACTTGGACAAGATATCTTTAATCCCCGCAGCCTCCAGCACGGCCCGGACGCTCCCGCCCGCGATCACGCCGGTCCCGGGCGCGGCGGGAATCAAGAGCACGCGGCCGGCGCCGAAATTCCCGATCACCCTGTGGGGGATCGTCACCCCGTGGAGGGGAACACCGATGAGATCTTTGCGCGCGCGGGTGACGCCCTTTTGAATCGCCGCCTGAATCTCTTTGGCCTTACCCACGGACATGCCGACATGCCCCTTCCGGTCACCCACCACCACCAGCACGCTGAAAGAAAAACGCTTTCCGCCTTTGACGACCTTGGCGACGCGGTTGATCGCGACGACCGTTTCTGCAAGCTCCAGTCCTGCGGGGTTAATGCGTGCCATTAGAACTGTAACCCGCCCTTCCGAGCCGCGTCTGCCAGCGCTTGAATCCGCCCGTGATACACATGACCTCCCCGATCAAAAACGACTTCCTTAATCCCCTTGGCCAACGCTTTTTGCGCCATCAGCTGACCGACCGCCTCGGCCGCCGCGCGATCCCGGGTCGATTCGAGCTTCCCCTTCAACTCCGGTGAGAGCGACGAGGCGGCGGCGAGCGTTTTCCCGTTGATATCATCAATCACCTGCGCGTAGATATGCTGCAGGCTGCGGCACACCGACAGACGGGGACGGGTGGTCTGAATCGACACCGACCGGATCTTGTCCCGGGTCCGCTGCTTGCGAAATTCGTAACGTTCTAATACGGTTCCCTGCACCTTCGCCTCCCGTTTCTAATTGCCGCGATGGTAACTATTTCTTGGCGGCTCCGCCCACAGCCCCCGCCGCGCCCGCGGCCGCCTTCCCGGCCTTCTTGATGATGTGCTCGCCTGCATACCGAATGCCGGTTCCCTTATAGACTTCAGGCGGCTTAAGACGGCGAAGCTGCGCCGCCACTTCGCCCACCAGATACCGATCGATGCCGGAAATGGCGACCTGGGTCTGCTTCGGGTCCACCGTGGCCTTGATGCCTGCGGGCAGCTTGAACTCAACGGGATGGGCAAAACCCAGCGTCATCGTCAATTTGTCTCCCGCTACCTGGGCGCGGTAACCCAGTCCCACGATCTCCAAATCTTTCTTAAATCCCTGCGTCACGCCCGTCACGGCATTGTTGACCAGAGACCGGGCCAGTCCGTGAAGCGCGCCGCCTTCTTCGGGGGTGATCCCGGTGAGCTCCACTTTCGCCTGGTTGTTCTCCACTTTCACCGTGGTATGCGGCGGCAGCGCCTGAACCAGCCTGCCGAGCGGACCGGTCACTTCCACAGAACCCGGCTTCACATCCACTTTGACTTTCTCGGGGATCGTAATCGGTGATTTTCCTATACGGCTCATAATGTCCTTACCAGACCTGGCACAGAAGCTCGCCGCCGACTTTGGCCTGGAACGCCTGCCGGTCCGTCAAAAGCCCCTTCGGCGTGGACACAATCGTTACAGCGCCGGCGTCGCCCCGTTTTGAAAACGCGCCGTACGGGCGGTAGATGCGGAGGCCGGGCTTGGAAATCCGCCGGACTCCCTGAATCACTTCCTGCCGGACGCCCGCGTACTTAAGGTAAATCCGGATAGAGGGATGCTTCCGCGCGTCTTCCATCACTTTGTAATTGGCGATAAATCCTTCCGCCTTCAAAATTCGGACCAGGCCCACCTTCATGCGCGAGGCCGGGACATCGATTTTCTCGAAGCCGCGGTGGCTTCCGCTTTGAATGCGAACCAGCAAATCAGCGATCGGGTCGGTCATCGGCATGAGCGTTAACTCCTCACCAGCTCGACTTGATAATTCCGGGGATCTCTCCGCGGTGCGCCATCTGACGGAAGCAGAGGCGGCAGAGGCCAAAGTCCCGGTAGAACCCCCGGGCTCGTCCGCACCGCCGGCAGCGGTTCCGAAACCGGGTGGCGAATTTGAGACGCTTGTGCATTTTTGCGACCCATGCAATGGTGGCCATAACTCCCCTTACGCCTTCAGCGCCGCTTTGGGCGCCGCTTTCTTCGATTCTTTTTCCTGCGTCTTAAACGGCATGCCAAAGAGCGCAAGCAGCTCGCGCGCCATGGCGTCCTCGCCGGCGGTCGTGACGATGGTCACATTGAAGCCGCGCAGTTTGGGCGATTTGTCCAGATTCACCTCGGGAAAAATGTGCTGTTCGGTCAGTCCCAGATTGTAATTGCCGCGGCCGTCAAAGGCGCGCGGGTCCAAACCGCGAAAATCCCGGATGCGCGGGATCGCCGTGTTAATAAAGCGGTCGAGAAACTCGTACATGCGCGTGCCGCGCAGCGTCACGCGAAGTCCGATCGGCATCCCCTGGCGAAGCTTAAAGTTGGAAATCGATTTCTTGGCCCGCCTCACTTGGGGTTTCTGGCCGGTAATCGCTCCCAGCTCCGCGGAAGCGACGTCCATCGATTTGATGTCCTCTTTGGCGTCGTTGACGCCCATGTTGACGATAACCTTCACCAGGCGCGGCACCTGCATCGGGTTTTTTAACCCAAACCGCTTCACCATCTCAGGGATGACCGAGGTCTGATAGGCCGCTTTCATGCGCGGCGGCGTTGCCGTGGCTGGGGTCATTCGGCGATCATCTCCCCGCACTTGCGGCAGATCCGCACTTTGGTGCCGTCCGACAAGCGGTCGCTTTTCGGCCGCATCGGACGATTGCATTTTTTGCACATCAGCATCACATTGGACAAATGAATCGACGCCTCCTTCTCACGGATGCCCCCCGGCTGCGTCTGCGTCGAACGGGAATGCCGCTTCACAAAATTGATCTTGGCCACCAAGACGCGCTGGGCATCGGGAAGGACTTGCACGACCTCTCCCTGTTTGCCGCGGTCCTTGCCCGCCATGACGAGCACCTTGTCTTTTTTACGAATCAATGACATCAGACAACCTCGGGCGCCAGTGAAATGATTTTGAGGTAATTTCGATCGCGCAATTCGCGCGCGATGGGGCCGAAAATACGCGTTCCGCGGGGCTCCCCATTGGCGTCGATCAGGCACACCGCATTGTCGTCAAACTTCACATAGCTGCCGTCCGCGCGGCGCACTTCTTTGGCCGTGCGAACGACAACCGCCTTGACCACATCGCCTTTTTTCACATTGCCGGTGGGGATCGCGTCCTGCACCGAGCAGGTCACGATATCGCCCAGGCTGGCATAACGCCGCCGCGTACCCCCCATGACCCGGAAGCATCGCAGCTTGCGCGCGCCGGAGTTGTCGGCGACATTAAGGATGGCTCGTTCTTGAATCACAGGGCCGCCTTGGCCAGCACGCGCGTGATCCGCCAGCGCTTCAATTTGGAGAGCGGCCGGGTTTCCATGACTTCCACGCGGTCGCCCGCGTGCGAATCGTTCGTCTCATCGTGCGCATAAAGCTGAGTGAAGCGACGCAGCACTTTCTGGTACCGCGGATGGCTGGAGTGCCAGGAGACCTTGATCACGCGGGTCTTATTCATCTTGTCGGATACCACCACGCCTTCGCGGACCTTGCGGGCGGCGCGGAGATGGGGCGGCGCGGTCAGAGGGCTCTCTTTCATGACGCCTGGGCTCCCTTCTGGTGGATCCAGGTTTTGAGCCGGGCGATTTCCCGGCGCACAAAACGGATCTGCATCGGGTTTTTCAGCGGGGCGCCGGCGTGACGGAATTGGAACCGAAAACGGGTCTCCTCCGCTTCCCTCAGCCGCGCTTCCAGCTCAGGCATCGACAGGGTTTTCAAATTCTCTTTTTCCCGTCTTTTTTTCGCCATCAGTTCTCCTCGCGAATCACAAATTTTGTTTTGATCGGAAGCTTGAACGCCGCCAGCCTCATCGCTTCCATGGCCTCCGACGGCGGCAGGCCTTCCAGCTCAAACATGATGCGTCCGGGTTTGACCACCGCCACCCAGAACTCCGGCGCCCCTTTGCCCTTTCCCATGCGGGTTTCCGCGGGCTTCTTCGAAATCGGCTTGTCCGGGAACACCCGGATCCAGATCTTTCCGCCCTTTTTGATGAACCGCGTCAGGGCCACCCGCGCGGCCTCAATCTGACGGCTGGTGATCCAGTGAGACTCCAGCGCCTGGAGGCCGTACTGTCCAAAATCCACGGTGGTGGCCGCCTTGGCTTTCCCTTTGAGGCGGCCGCGGTGCGCCTTCCGGTATTTGACCCGTTTGGGCATCAACATGGCCTAGACCCCTTCCTCCGGCGACGCCTCTTCTTCAAGCGCGGCGGCGGCTGGCACAGGCGCCATCTCTTCGGTGGCGGCGGCCTTGTCTGCGGTCTTGGCGATCTCTTCAATGATTTCTTTCGGGACCAGTTTGACTTCCTCAGCCAAATCCTCGCGCGTCTTCTTAAAGAGCTCCTTCTTAAAAATCCACACCTTCACGCCGATCCGGCCCATCGTGATCAGCGCTTCCGCTGTCCCGTAGTCGATGTCCGCGCGAAGGGTCTGGAGCGGAACGCGGCCTTCCTTCATCCACTCCGTGCGGGCGATTTCCGCGCCCCCCAGACGCCCGGAGACCCGGACTTTGATCCCGAGCGCGCCTGCGGCCATCGTGCGCTCCATTGTTTTTTTCATGACCCGGCGGAATCCCACATTTTTTTCCAGCTGCAGCGCGACCCCTTCCGCCACCAGCGTGGCATCCAACTCGGGGCGCTTGATCTCCATGACGTTAACGAAAACCTTCCGATCCGTCATGTCCTCTATGTCCTTGCGCAAATTTTCAATGTCGGCGCCTTTTTTACCAATGACGATGCCGGGCCGAGCCGTAAAAATATTCACACGGAGGTGTTTTCCGGCCCGCTCGATGCCGATGCGGGAGACCGCGGCCCCTTGCAGTTTGCGGCGCAAATAGGTCCGGATCCGGCGATCTTCTTCTAAAAGCTCGGGCATCTGGCGGAGGTTGAACCATTTGGAATCCCACTCTTTGATGTATCCGAGACGGAATCCTCCTGGATGTATTTTCTGTCCCATTAGGTCCCTGACCCTTTCTTGGGCTTCGCTTGATCGCTCAAAATGATCGTCAAATGCGTCGTCCGATGACGAATGGTCGCGCCGCGGCCCATCGCGTGCGCCCGCATCCTCTTCATTTGCGGCCCCCCGCCGACCCAGGCCCTGTTAACGTGCCAGCCCTCGGGATTCTCCGACTTCCCCGCATTGGCAAACGCGCTCATCAATGTTTTCTCCACCAGAGGACGCGCCCCCTTGGTCACCAATCGCAGGGTGGCCGCCGCATGGGCCACAGACTTCCCGCGAATCAGCATGAGGATCTGATCCACCTTACGGGGAGAAATACGAACGTAGTTGGCGTGGGCAATGGCTTCCATAAATTAAGTGAGAGACGTCGCTTCCTTGGTATGCGCCGCGCCATGGCCCTTGAAAAAGCGCGTGGGCGCCATTTCACCGACCCGGTGCCCGACCATTTCCTCGGTAATAAAAACCGGCAAAAACTTGTGGCCGTTATGCACCGCCAGGGTGTGGCCGACAAACTCCGGGGTGATCATGCTGGCGCGCGCCCAGGTTTTGATGACTTTTTTATCCCCCGACGTGTTCATCCTCTGAACCTTCTTAAGAAGTTTTTCGTCTACGTACGGCCCTTTTTTTGTCGAACGTGCCATAATCCCCCGTTACAGTGTGGTCACTGCCTGCTTCGAGCGGTGCTTTAAAATCATCCAGTCCCAGATTTTCTTGGACCGGGTCTTATACCCCTTGGCGGGCTGGTTCCAGGGCGACCGCGGCTGATTGTTGCCTTTGGACCGGCCGCGACCTCCTCCGTGGGGATGGTCCACCGCGTTCATGGCCGTGCCGCGTACGTCCGGCCGGATGCCGAGGTGACGGCTTCGCCCGGCGTTGCCCAGGACGACGTTCTCATGGTTAAGGTTTCCAACCTGACCCACAGTGGCCAGACACTCGCGCTCCACCTGCCTGATCTCACCGGACGGCATGCGCAGCTGAACGTAATCGCCCTCTTTGGCCATCACCTGGGCGGCGGCTCCGGCCGAACGGACCATCTTTCCGCCCCGGCCGGGCATCAACTCTAAATTGTGGACCATCGTTCCTTCGGGAATCCGATGCAGCGGCAGGGCATTTCCCACTTTGATGTCCGCTTCCGGCCCCGCCACTACGGAATCGCCGATCTTCAGCCCTTCCGGCTGGAGGATATAGCGCTTATCGCCGTCCGCATAGTTGATCAAAGCGATTCGAGCGGAACGGTTTGGATCGTATTCGATGGAAACGACCTTCCCGGGAACGCCGGTTTTATCACGCCGGAAATCGATCTGGCGATAAGCCTGCTTATGACCGCCCCCCTGATGGCGAACCATAATCATCCCGGAATTGTTGCGGCCCGCGCTCTTGCGCTTGCCTGTGACAAGGCTCTTCAGCGGGCCGGTCTTGGAAAGGCCTGAGAAGTCTTCCACGGTGATGAATCGCCGGGAGGGCGTGTACGGCTTAAAGCTTTTCATGAAACGTCCTCGCCGAATTTAATTTCCTGGCCCGCCTTGACGGACACAATGGCCTTTTTCCAATCAGGCTTGTGGGCGCCCTGCGAATTTCCCATCCGGCGGAACTTGCCGCGCACATGCATCGTATGCACCTTGGACACGTCCACCTTGAACAGCTCCTCGACCGCGCGTTTAATATCGCCTTTTGAAGCCCCCAGGGTGACGCGAAATACGTATTGATTCAACGACGCTTTCAGGTGAGTGGCGCGTTCCGTCACAAGAGGTTTCTTGATGATCTGTAGAAGTCGAGTCACGACGCCCCTTGAGGAAATCGCGTGTTCAGCGCTTGCAGCGCCGCCTGGGTGACCAGCACCTTCTGAGCGTTCATCAGCGTCCAGGGATTAAGTTCGCGGACATCGGCCAGGTTCACCTGCTCCAAATTCCGCACGGCCCTCCTCAGCAGGTCGCTTTTCTTATCGACGATCACAAGAACCCGGCCTGCAGGGGCGGCCTTGCTGAAAAATTTGTTCATGGCGCTTGTCTTTCCATCCCCTTCCGGCAACGATTCCAGTATGGAGATCGTCTGATCTTGCGCCTTGATGGACAACGCCGTGGCAAGCGCTACGCGCCGCTTAAACGCATCCACATTCTTTCGATAAGAGCGGGGATGCGGACCGAAAATAATGCCGCCTTTTCGCCACAAGGGGGAACGATTGGATCCAGCCCGCGCGTTGCCTGTCCCCTTTTGGCGCCACGGCTTATGGCCGCCGCCGGAAACGTCCGCCCGGGTTTTGGTGTCTGAGGTGCCCCGGCGTTGATTGGCCAAGAAGGCGATAAGCGATTCCTGAAGCACCCGCTTGGATCCCTCCTGAGCAAAGATCGCGGCGGGAAGTTCGACTTTCCCTTTGGCGTCTCCGGATGTTGAAATGAAAGGAACTTCCATAAATCGTTTACTTTGCCGCCGGCTTGGCTTTGGCGGCCGCCGGCGCTGCTTTGGGAGCCTCTTTTTTCGCGGCCTTTTCCTTTTTGTGGACGGCGTGATGGATGACTTTCACCTTCACCCGTTTCACGGTTTGCCGGATCTCCAACAACGATTCATTCGGCCCCGGCAAAGCGCCCTTGATCAGCAGAACGTGCGAATCAGGAAGAACTTCAACCACTTCCAAATTCTGCAGGGTGGCCCGGCGATGGCCCATGTGGCCGCTCATTCGCTGTCCCTTCAATACATGTCCGGGATAGGTGTTCGAACCGATGGACCCCGGCGCGCGCTGCCGGTCGGACTGTCCATGGGTGCTGGGGCCGCCGGCAAAATGATGCCGTTTGACCGTTCCCGCAAACCCTTTGCCTTTCGAAATTCCTGAGACATCCACCAAATCGCCCACGGTAAAAACATTGACGTCGATGGCTTGTCCTACCTGAAAGTCGCCGGGTGTGCCGACGCGGAATTCCCGCGTCCAACGGGCCGCCGGGACATGGGCTTTCTTAAACCGACCCGCATCAGGCTTATTGACGGACTTTTCACGGACGTCCCCGAACGACATTTGCACCGCTCCATAGCCGTTCTTTTCGGTCGTCAGAACGTGCGTGACATGGCAGGGACCGGC
>Ga0155753_152_pt3 | contig 12130 bp, 11 predicted proteins | sample RifCSPlowO2_01_FD_107407 | JGI IMG/M metagenome (GOLD analysis project Ga0155753, IMG submission 107407) | Elusimicrobia bacterium RIFCSPLOWO2_01_FULL_59_12
GTAATCAACTGGAAGCCCTCTCCCGTTAGGGAGAGGGTGGTCGCTGCAGGCGACCGGGTGAGGCTCTTATTTCAGAAGTTGCCGCAGGACGTACGGCAGGATCCCCCCATGCTTGTAGTATTCCAGTTCTTCGGGGGTGTCGATGCGCGCCAGGGTGGTGAAGGGGCGGGTCTTGCCGGAGGCGTCCTTCGCTTCCACCGTGATTTCCTTCTTGGGTTTCAAATCCTTGGCGATCCCTTTGACGGAATAAAGTTCTTCTCCTGTCAGTCCCAGCGTTTGCCGGGTGTCTCCGGTTTTGAACTGCAGCGGCAGGACTCCCATCCCCAGCAGGTTGCTGCGGTGGATGCGTTCGTAGGTTTCGGCGATCACCGCGCGGACCCCCAGCAGCGCCGGTCCCTTCGCCGCCCAGTCGCGGGACGACCCGGCGCCGTATTCTTTGCCGGCGATGACCAGGAGGGGAACGGTATCCTTCCTGTAGAGGCTGGACGCTTCAAAAATACTCATCAACGCTTTGTTCGGCAGGTGAAGCGTCACGCCGCCCTCGGTTCCCGGCGCCAGTAAATTCTTCAGCCGGATGTTGCCGAACGTTCCCCGCACCATCACCTCATCGTGCCCCCGCCGCGCTCCGTAGGAATTAAAATCCTCCGGCTTCACGCCGCGTTCGATGAGGTACTTGCCGGCGGGGCCCTCTTTCTTAATCGAGCCGGCCGGTGAGATGTGATCGGTGGTCACGGAGTCGCCCAGCACCGCGAGGACCCGTGCGTTTTGAATATCGTTCAGCGGTGCGGGCTGCATCGACAAATTCTGGAAGAAGGGGGGATTTTTGACATAGGTGGATTGGGCGTCCCATGCATACAGGGCTCCCTGTTTCAGCTCGAGAGCATTCCAATGCTCATCGCCGTCAAAGACGCGCGCGTACTGGCGCGCGAACATATCCCGCTGAACATGTTTCATCGCCGCCTGAAGTTCCTGGGAAGTGGGCCAGAGCTCTTTCAGGGTGACGGGATTTCCCTGGGAATCCTTCCCCACCGGATCGTTGTAAGGATCGAAATCAAGGCGGCCGGCCAGAGCGTAAGCTACCACCAGGGGCGGCGAGGCCAGGTAGCTGGCGCGCACCAGCGGGTTAATGCGTCCCTCGAAATTGCGGTTGCCGCTCAGCACGGCGGCGGCCACCAGGTCGTTTTGCGAAACGGCCTGGGCAATGGGCTCCGGCAGCGGCCCGCTGTTCCCGATGCAGGTCGTGCAGCCATAACCCACCAGGGTGAATCCCAGCTTTTCCAGATAAGGAAGCAGTCCGGCCGCCTGGAGGTAATCGATAACGACCTTAGAGCCCGGCGCTAGACTCGTTTTCACCCACGGCTGCGATTGCAGCCCGCGTTCTACGGCTTTTTTCGCCAGGAGCCCCGCGCTGATCATGACGGCCGGATTGGAGGTGTTGGTGCAGCTGGTGATGGCGGCGATCACCACCGAGCCATGGCCGAGCTCAAAGGTCTTGTTGTTCATCGAAACGCTGGCCCGGGTGTCGTTCTTCTTCGATTCCAGCATCGCCGGGAGCGTTTGCCGCCAGGCTTTTTGAGCGTCCTTCAGCGGAACTCGGTCCTGGGGGCGGCGGGGACCCGCCAAGCTGGGTTCGATAGCGGCCAAATCCAATGCGACGGTGTCGTTGAACACCGGATCGGGTGTCTGATCCGTCCGGAAGAGGCCCTGTGCCTGGGTGTAGGCTTCCACCCACTGGATCAATTCAGGGGGCCGGTGGGTCAGTTCTAGATAGCGGAGTGTTTCCTGATCGACGGGGAAAAAACCGGCCGTCGCGCCGTACTCGGGAGCCATGTTGGCGATTGTGGCGCGGTCCGCCAGGCTGAGAGAACTCAAACCCGGTCCGTAAAACTCCACAATTTTCCCGACCACCCTGCGTTTCCGCAAGAGTTCGGTCACGGTGAGTACCGCATCGGTGGCGGTCGCGCCTTCCCGCAGTTGTCCGGTCAATTTGAATCCGATGACCTCCGGGATGAGCATCGACAAGGGCTGACCCAGCATCGCCGCTTCCGCCTCGATCCCGCCGACGCCCCATCCCAGGACGCCCAGTCCGTTGATCATCGTGGTATGCGAATCCGTTCCGACCAAGGTGTCCGGGAAAATCAGCGTTTTCCCGTTTTCCTGGCGGGTCATCACGCCCTGCGCCAGATATTCCAAATTGACCTGGTGACAGATTCCGGTGCCGGGGGGGACAACGCGGAAATTGCGGAACGCCTTCTGCCCCCACTTTAAAAAAGCGTAGCGCTCCTCGTTGCGCCGGTATTCCTGTTCGACATTGAAGGCAAACGCGCCCAGGGTGCCGTACTGGTCCACCTGGACGGAATGGTCGACCACCAGATCGACCGGCACCAGCGGGTTGATCTTGCCGGGATCGCCGCCCAGCTCTTTCATGGCATCCCGCATCGCGGCCAGATCTACGATCGCCGGGACGCCGGTGAAGTCCTGCATCAAGACGCGGGCGGGCATGAAGGAAATTTCCTTGTCGGCGGGCCGCTTTCCGGAAGGTTGGGCCAGGGCTTCGATGTCCCCCGGCTTCACAAAACGGCCGTCGTCGTTGCGGAGAAGATTTTCCAGAAGGATCTTCAGGGAGAACGGAAGGTGGGTCAGGGAGCCGGTCTTTTTCTCCAGCTTCTCGAGGCTGAAGATCTCAAAGGAACGGCCGCCCGCCTGCAGCGCGGCGAGGGTCGATAAGCTGTCGCGGGACACGTGACTCACCAGCTGATTATAGCTCTTGGCTTACTTTTCGGTTGTGATCGTGACTTTCTTGATCACGACAGGCGTGTCCGGACGGTCGCTGGAGTTGCGGGGGACTTTGCTGATGGCGTCCGCGACCTCTTGGCCTTTAATGACTTGGCCGAAGATCGTATATCCGCCGTTCAGGAACTCCGTGGTCGCCACGGTGATGAAAAACTGGCTGCCGTTGGTGTCCCGGCCGGCGTTGGCCATCGCCAGCCGTCCGGGCCTGTCGAATTTTAAGGACGGGTCGTTTTCATTCTTAAATTGATATCCCGGGCCGCCGGTGCCGGTCCCCAAGGGGTCCCCGCCCTGAATCATGAAGTTGGGGATCACGCGATGGAATATGAGGCCGTCAAAAAACTTCCCTTTTTTCTTCTCGCCTGTTTTAGGGTCCGTATACTCCCGGGTCCCCGTCGCCAGGCCCACAAAACTGTCCACCGTGATCGGAGATTGTTTTCCGTAAAGTTCACAGACGATCGTGCCTTCGGATGTTTCAATCGTGGCGGTCTGGCGTGCGGCTTGAACGGCCATGGTTCCTCCTAGAAGAATTACGCTAAGCAATATTGTTCGACGCATGGTTACAGGCCTCCTTAAGTGAGATCGAAACAGCGACACGGAGACACGGAGACTGGGGGACGCGGTGAAACGTCTTGCTTTATCCCCGCGTCTCCGTGTCACCGCGTCCCCGTGTCATTCTCCGAGGCGCGGGTCATCGCTTCAAGATTGAGCGCCTTTTTGAGCTCGGCCTCGGTCATCAGTTTCTTTTCTAAAACGATTTCGCGGATGCTCTTGTGGCTGCTCAAGACCTCTTTGGCGACCTGCGCCGCCTTTAAATAGCCGATATAGGGGTTGAGCGCGGTCACCAGCGCGGCGCTCCGCTCGGCGAAGTGGTTGCAGCGATCGGCATTGGCCTTGATCCCGCGGATGCACTTCTCCGTGAAGATCCGCAGACCGGTTTCGAAGATCCGATGGCTCATCAGGATATTGAAAATAATGAGGGGCATCATCACGTTCAATTCAAGCTGACCTGCCTGGGAGCAAAAGGCGATTGACTGGTCGTTGCCCATAACCTGGAAGCAGATCATCGTGAGCATCTCCGGCATGACCGGGTTTACCTTGCCCGGCATGATCGAGGAGCCCGGCTGGCAGGCCGGCAGGTCGATTTCGTGGAGCCCCGTCCGGGGGCCGGAACTCAAGAGACGGAGGTCGTTGCAGATCTTAATCAGGTCGAGCGCGAAGTTGCGAAGCACCCCGGACATGGCGACGATCGGGGCCATGCTTTGCATGGCAGCGAATAAATCTGGGGCGATCGTGAATTTGACTTTAAGCGCTTTGGACAACTCCTCGGCCACTCTGAACCGGTATTTCGGATGGGCGTTGAGGCCGGTCCCGGTCGCGGAACCGCCGATGCCGAGGACTTTGAGGTCTTCGAGGACGCGCTTGTAGCGTATGATGTGCTGGTCGATGATGGTCGCGTAGGCTTGAAATTCCTGCCCCAGACGAACGGGCACGGCATCCTGCAGGTGCGTCCGTCCTGATTTCACGATGCCGTCAAATTCCCCGCCCTTTTTAGCGAACGCGTCGCGGAATTTTTCCATGACGGGCAGGGTGTTTTTGCTGGCGATCACGATGGAAATCCGAAGGCTGGTAGGAATGACGTCATTGGTGGACTGTCCGAAATTGACATCGTCGTTGGGGCTGACCACCTTGTAGTCGCCGCGTCTTCCACCGAGAATCTCGATCGCGCGGTTCGCCAGGATCTCGTTGATGTTCATGTGAAAGGAGGTCCCAGCGCCGGCCTGGAACACATCGACCACGACGTGGTCGTGGAATTTTCCGGCGATCATCTCCTCGCACGCCCTGAGAATGGCCCGACCCTTCTTCTGGTCGATCGTATTCAGGGCCATGTTCGCGATCACGGCCGCACGCTTGATCTGGACGGTCGCCAAGATGAGTTCCGGATAGGCTTTCCAGCCGCTGATGGGGAAATTAATGACCGCGCGCTGGGTCTGGACGCCGTAATAGGCGCCGGCGGGGATGGGCAGTTCGCCCATGCTGTCTTTTTCGATGCGGGTCTTGGAGGGCACGAGGCCTATCATAAATGTTGGGACCCTCCTTGTCAAAAACGCCCAATTTGCGGTAAGAATCGCGAAATTATACGATCCTAGTCGTGAAGAAGAAATTAGTCCGCGCCGTTGTGGGGCTTCTTCTTTTACCGGTCTGTTACGGAGTTCTGCGGAGTCTTTGGGCGCTGGTTCTGGGATTTCAGCACGCGCCTGAAGGGTCCTTTTATTTTCTCCTGGGGTTTGCGGGGTATCTCGTGTTCCAATGGGTTTTTTTCAAACCGATGCGCACCTATGTCTTTGGACATGAGCTGACGCACGCCGTCGCCGCCTGGGTCACGGGAGGCGAAGTGCACCACATCCAGGTGGGCAAAAAAGGCGGTTCGGTGACGGTGAGCAGGCCGAATCTTTTTGTGGCGCTGGCGCCGTACATGGTCCCCTTTTATTCATTGATTCTGACGGGCGCCTACTTCGTGATCAACTTCTTTCGACCCTTGGATAATTTCTGGAATTATTTTCTTGTCGTATTGGGCGGAAGCCTGGCGTTTCATGCGGCTCTCACGCTGTACGCGCTGAAGCAGAATCAGCCGGATTTAAAGACCGGCGGGACGTTTCTTTCAGCCGTCTTAATTGTTCTGGGCAATTCGCTGGTTCTGGTCTTTCTCTTGGGCGTGCTGTTCCCCCAAACCGTTTCCTGGGGGGCTTTCTTGCGCGGCACCAAGGTCCATACGGTGTCGATTTGCCGTTTGATCGGGAGTGAAGGTTCGCACCTCTGGGTCCGCTGTCAAAACCGTCTCAATGCCCATCCTCCTCAGTGAAATAAAGCGAAAGGCGTTTCACCACCTTTCGCTCCTGTACATGGCGATGTACGCCTTCTGTCCCCGGGAGTTCACGCTGGGGGTCTTGTTCGCCGCTCTTGTGGGGGTCGGCGTTATTGAATTCCTGCGGTTGCGTCGGCCGGAACTGAATGCCTGGCTTCTGGGCAAATTCGGCGGCATTCATCGATCCCATGAAGTGACGCAGCCCTCCGGCATCTTCTGGGCCCTTCTGGGATGCTGGCTGACGATGTTCGTTTTCACCAACAGGCGGATCGTTCTGCCCGCCTTGGGGTTTCTCTCGTTTGGGGATGCCGCGGCGGCTCTGGGCGGTCAACGATGGGGAAAGAGGCACTGGAAGGGAAGCCCGGAAAAAACCTATGAAGGATCGGCCTGCTTCGCCGGAGTGTCCGCGCTCTGGGCGTTATGGTTTCTCCCCTGGCCGGTCGCCGTTTTGGGTGCGCTGATAGGCGCCTGGCTGGAATCCCGCCGCCTGCCGTGGAATGATAATGTCTGGCTGCCGCTCATGAGCGGCCTGATCCTCAGCGTGCTGAATTTGACGATCGGGAGACTGTAAAACAATGCAGACCTCAGCACTCAGGACTCAGAGATGGATAAGAAGGTTTGTATGTCTGCTCTCTGAGCTCTGCGTTCTGAGCTGCGCCGCTTCGGCGTATGAGCCTGGGAAGTTTTATTGGCAGGGGAAAACCCAAGAGAAAGTGATCGCGCTCACGTTCGATGACGGCCCGGGGCGGTTCACCGTTCCCATCCTGGACTTGCTGAAAAAACACAACATCCGCGCGACGTTTTTTATGGAAGGAACGATGGTGGAAACCTATCCGGAGATCGCCCGCCAGGTGGCGCAAGCGGGCCACGAAATCGGCAACCATACCTACGTGCATTTCAACTACCGTCTGGCCAAAAACGCCGCGCCCGAACGGCTGACGCATGAACTGGCGCAAACCGAGGCGGCCCTGGAACGCGCGGCCGGCGTGCGCACGCAAATCGTCCGCATGCCGCACGGGTACTACAACCGCACTTGGCTTTTGCCCACCTTGAAGGAACATGGCTACGCGCTGGTTCACTGGTCGTTCGGGACGGACTGGCATCTCAAAGTGCCCCAAGAGCAGATGATCCAGGAGTATCTGGCCGCCGCCAAACCGGGGGCCGTTTTCCTATTTCATGACGGAGGCCGCCGCAGAGAAAAGACGCTGGCGGTCGTGACGGCCGTGGTGGAGGCCTTGGAAAAGCAGGGCTACCGCTTTATATCCGCCGAGGAAATGTTCAAAGGATCATGAGATCCCATGTCCGCGCGCTGGGTCTCCTCACGCTCCTGATGGGTGTTTTGGTCCTCCCCTTTGTCACCCGAGCTTATTTCGTGGACGATTACTATTTCGTCACAATGGCGAAAGGTATTTTGGAGCACCCCGCCAGGCCGTACGATTTTCGTTCCGATGACGCCGGAATAGCCAACATCGCGTGGGAGCGGGGAAAACAACCCCGCATGGTCAACCCGCCACTCTTCCATTATTTTCTCGCGGCCGTAATGAAAATAGGGGGAGGCGAGACGTGGAAGCTGCGCACCGCATCGCTCATTTTCCCGCTGATCAGTCTCTACGCGATGTACTTCCTTGGCAAGCGGTTCGTGCGCGACCCGCTCGCCGCCGCGAGCCTGATGGCCGTCACGCCCGCGTTCTGGCTCACGTCGTATTCCTTGCTCATCGACAGCGCGCTGCTGGCTTTTTTTCTGGCGGCCCTGGCGTGCTTCATCATCGGTCATGAAGAGAAACGGATGGGGCTTTTGTGGTTCAGCGGGGCGCTGATGGGACTGACGTTCCTCACAAAATACACGGGCGCCTTGATCCTGCCGGTCGCCCTCGTCTGGCACGCTCTGCATCGGGAGAGATGTTCAATCACCGGCACGCTGGCGGCTTTCGGCGTGTGTGCGATTATTTTCCTGCTCTGGGGTGTTTGGGGAATCATGACGTACGGCCAGATGCATTTTATCGCTACGTTTTCCCGGGGTTTTCATCCCGCAACACTGCTGGGTCTGGGCACTCTCGGTCTATTTGTCCTGGGATCTTATTTTTGGTGGAAAGAACCCGCGCGCCGTCACCAGGCCGTAACGGCGCGGGCATGTTGGGGGTTCTGCCTGATTCTTTGGATCGTGTTTTTGTGGATGGGAGGATCGGTGGGGACCTGGCTCCAGAACTTTTATTTCGACAAGATCATTTCAGTGGCCAGCTTCCTGGGCGGAACGACCGTGTTCCTTTTCTGGGCGCCGTCTTTTTTGTGTAAGCGCGACGCGCGGACGTTCGGCATCTGGCTGGCGGTTGCCGGGCTTCTGTATGTCGCGTTTTCCTCTCGGATCGGCGGATTCAATCGCTTGCAAAGCGCGCAACTCGCCTTCTTTATCGGTTCAACGCTGGCGTTTATGATTCATCTACTGCGCGAAACGTCACCGCGTTCATCAAAGCCTCAGCGGTATTTGCTTATCTGGCTGGTCGTGGGTTTGCTGGAGCTGATCATCGTGATGCCTTGGACAGCGGCACGGTATTTGCTGATCATCCTGCCGCCGGTCTGTTGGGTGTTCCGGCGATGGGTGGAAGACTCCGGCCGGGTGTGGTTATGGCGATGGGCGTGGGGAATGACGGCGCTGATGGGGGCGGCGCTCGCTTATGTGGATTACGCGCAGGCGGGGACGATCCTTCCGCTTACCCAAGTGCTTGAAACACAGCAGGCACAATTTCAAAAGTTATCGCCCCGGCCACCGAATCATTGGTATTACTTGGCGGACACCTTTGATGGATCGCAGCCGTATATTCTGCGCTTGGGGTGGGAGAATGTCTTTCCATTCCAATCATTCCCGCGTGGAAGTTTATTCCTGCGTTCGCGTTTCCGCAAATCATCCTGGTGGAATATCAAAAATCCAGAGCGCTTCGCGCCGGTTGCGGCCTGGGAATTTAACAGCCGAATCCCGCTTCGGGTGATGGATATTCCTGCCTCGGCGGGTTTTTACGCATCCTGCTGGGGAATCCTCCCCTATGCGATCACGCGGCATCCCCTCGAACGCTTCGAGCTCAACCTCGTCAACTAACTCACTCCGTCATCCCCGCATGTAGTTAGCGGGGATCCAGAAATTACCGTAACTGGATTCCCGCCCTCCACACGACTGGGCGGGCGCGCCGGAAGTGTGGCGTGCGCGCTTTCGCGGGAATGACGAGAGGGTGGGATTAAAAAACCCAAGACTCCTGCAGGTCGTTGGCAGCCGTCAGGGCGGGCGCAAAGATCCGCAAGCGCTGTTCAGTCAGGGCCAGCCGGATGGAGGGTTGGATCCAGGGAAGGTCCATCGCCGCGAAAATATCATCGCCGGGCGACGTTGAAAACTGAAGACGGCCAATCTTTTGATGAAGCCTCGCCGCCAGGGTCCAAATCTCGGCATTTTTCACCCGCGCGTTGAGCGCGGGCTCAAAGGCCGGCTCGGCCGTCAAGGACTGTCCCAGGACGCGCGACACGTAGAGACGTTCTCCCGCCCGGGTCTGCCTCTCGATGCGCGGGGTGATGACCACATAACTGTAGCCCTGCTCGTTCAAGCGCTGAACCAGGCCGGGCGTATGGAACCCGCCGGCCACGATCACCGTCGTCCTTTGGGCGTCACGCCGGCGCAAGTCCAACGACCCTGCGAGCAGCGCCTCGTCCCTTAAGAGAGCCAGAGCATAGAAGTTCACCGCAGCGGAGACCGCCTCGAGAAGATAATCGCTCGTTTGGGGCAGAACACGCTTGAGGTGATCGACCGCAAGCACGGCCCGGTTGATCGCTTCGTGCGTCTCGCTGGGCACCAGCTGGTGGTTGATGAGATGACGGATCACGCGGCTGTCTTGGCTCAAGAGGGAGACAGGCGCCGGAATCACGGAATCGGTTTTCAGCAGGCTCAGGGCGGCGTTGAGCTTGTCCAGTTCCTGGTTCAACCCATGCCGCGCCGCATACGAACGTCGAAACATCTCGACTGACGTTTTGTGAAGGACATCGGATTCCACGCCGATCAATTCGCCTTTCCCTTCGGCAATCACGAAATGAGCCGCGCCGGTGATTTTCCCCCGGGAAACGAGGTGGTTCGCCGCCTTCATGCGGGTTTTGGGGTTGTTGAGTTGCTGGAGTGCTTGAAGCGGCACAGGGCCCACGGCTCCTTCCACGGCGATACGGCCTGGAAGCAGGCCTTGATTTTGAATCTGCTTTAAAAGCTGGGAGATAGCGAATTGGGCAGACTGGTTCGAATGGATGTCTTGAATAAGGATGAAGTCGGGTCGTTTTCTGGAACTCGGAGACGCGGGGATGAAGAATTGGGTGATTTCTCCCCATTCGCTGGAGAGGCGGATTTTGAAAGGGGACAGGAACGGGGCGGGTTTTGAGCCCGCCAACGCCAGGCCGATGGCTCCCGACAGGAACAGCACAACAACAGCGGTTGATGCGCAGCGCAATGGTCTCACAATCCCCTCCCGGAATGTGAATTTAACGTCTAAAGCATAGCGCACCCGCGCCGGAGAAGCCATAGGGCGATGGTCTTAAAATGTCCGTCCAATAAGCCCACAAAAAACCTGGGCCTGGCGAAACATGTCTGATTTATCGGAGGGATTTACGTTCCGGAAGTTTGGCGCCGCAGGTGTCGAAGGATGGGTCGGTTCGCAGCGGGAAAGGCAAAGTTTTTCAGCTGCGAGGATGTTACCCAGCGCCAGGCCCGGCAGCCGAGGGGTCGGGGGGTGCCGGAGAGATAGCGGCAGCGGTGGGCATGCAGCGTGATTTTAAAATGGCTGTAGGCATGGTCCACTTCGGCGACTTTCGGCCCCACCGAGACGCGGATTCCCAATTCTTCCAACACTTCCCGCGCCACGCACGCCGCCATGCTTTCTGAAGGCTTTCGTTTCCCTCCCGGGAATTCCCAGAGCCCTCCCAAAAGCCCGTTCAAGGGTCGCTGGCTGATCAGCAGTTTGTCGTCTTTCCAGATCACGCCGGCCCCGATCTGATAATGCGGGAGCGTCTGGGTTCTGCGTTTAAAAGGAATGCGGTCGATCATGTTTAATTTTCGAGCGCGGCAATCGGAACGGACGGGGCACGCCTCGCAGCGCGGCGCGTGCGGCGCGCAGATCAACGCGCCAAGTTCCATGACCGCTTGGTTGTAATCGCCCGCCTTTCCCTTCGATACCAGGGATTCCGCGACCGTCCAGACCTTTTTGTGCGCCTGGCTGGTCCGCAGATCATGCGTCCAGCCAAAATGCCGCGCCAGGACGCGCTCGACGTTGCCGTCCAGGACGGCGTGGTTTTTGCCGAAAGCGATGCTTAATATCGCCCCCGCGGTGTAGGGGCCGATACCGGGCAGCGCGCGCAGCGCTTCCGGATCGTTCGGTAGTTCGCCCCGGTGGTCGCGCTGGACTGTTTTGGCCAGGGCATGAAGATGGCGCGCACGGGAATAATATCCCAACCCCTCCCAGAGTTTTAAAACCCTGCCCAGCGGAGCTTTCGCCAGCGCCTTGAAGGTGGGAAACGCTTTGAGAAACCGGCCGTAATATGGAATGACGGTGTCGACCTGCGTCTGCTGAAGCATAATCTCCGACACCAGGATGCGGTAGGGATCGCGTGTCCGGCGCCACGGGAGATCACGCTTGTGGGTGCGATACCAGCGGAGAAGCGAACGTTGAAAAGAGGCTTTCATTCCATCATTTTAAAAGCCCGCCTTCGCATGACATGCTACCGCGCTGCTACGGCGGGCAACCTTCGCCCATTTTCTGGGTGGCTTGCCAGCCGTAGCCTGCGCAGCAGGCGAAGGCTGGCCCCGGTCGGACTCGAACCGACATGCCCTTGCGGACACGGGATTTTGAGTCCCGCGCGTCTACCAATTCCACCACGGGGCCGAAAATTACAATGACTGCGCCATCTTAATTTCTTGGATTTGCGTGTTACGCGGCCAAGCGTTTCCGAGAAGACAGCAAAGCTTTCAAGTTTAAAAGCTGAATCTCTATGATTCGGCCCTTCTGGTCCTCGCAAACAACGAACCCACCCTTCACATAGGAGCGGTCTTCCACCCCGGGAGCGATCTTAATGGATGCGAAGTCAGCCTCTTTGTCGATGTAAACTTCAGGGTATTGGCTTACGCCCTTCTTACTTCGAAATGAACCAGGACGGTGAGAACGACCCATAAGTTTGTCTCCTCCTTTTCAAGCACAACCGCTGCCAGCAGATTATCTTTTCGTTCCTCAAAATGTTTCGCTAGGATCCACTTGGGGCCTTGCTGAGCTGACCAATCGGGGTCTCGGATGGTTTTCTCAATCTCAACGACAGTGACCTTTCGCTCCGCCATCCTCGATGCCGCATGAGCGGACAGGACCCATTTCTCTATCCTCGGCTTAGTGCTCAGATAAGCTCCTGCTTTATTCTAACACATCGCTTTTTGAGTCCCGCGCGTCTACCAATTCACCGCCACTGAGT
>Ga0155753_170_pt3 | contig 11794 bp, 8 predicted proteins | sample RifCSPlowO2_01_FD_107407 | JGI IMG/M metagenome (GOLD analysis project Ga0155753, IMG submission 107407) | Elusimicrobia bacterium RIFCSPLOWO2_01_FULL_59_12
CGAGCGGTTCGGCCCCCTCCACATCAATCTTGATCAAATCCACATGGGCAATCCCGTTCACGGAGAGGAAATGATCCAAGGTATCGGTTTGGACAGTTTCCTGATGATCTTCCAGGTTAATGCCCGCAAAGTCCGAATTGTCTTTCATGCTGCCCAGCGAATTGTTGCCGTCATTGACGGGATTGATGTAAAGGGAGGCTGTCGAAGCGCGGTCCGAGAGGGCCAGCTGATAAATCAATACGTGCGGCAGATGATTGGTTTCCATGTTGGTTTTGAGCAACGCAAAGATCCGGCTGGCAGGTTCAAAGGCATAAACCCGCCCCTGAGGTCCCACCAGATCCGCCAGCAGCAAGGTCATATAGCCGGTGTGGGCCCCAATATCGAGAACGGTCATTCCCGGCCGCACCCAATGGCGCAGAGCCACCTGCGTTTCCCATTCGTAGACATCGGGTTTCAGAAAATAGATTTTTTGCAGCCAACCCAAGGAAAGGTCCATATAAAAATGATAGCGGCCAAAAAGCGTCTCGTGCGCTTCGAAATGGGAAAGCAGCAGATTTTTGAATAGGCCGCGACGCGTCAGCGCCACGCGCGATAAGATTTGCACCCATCGGTTCCACTGGATCAGGGCCTGGTCATGGGTCCTTCTGGAAATCCACGGGGCCAGCTTGCTGTCCATCGCGAACCGCATCGATTCAAAGATCACTTGGAGATAGGAGCGGCAGTAGAATCGCGCCCGCATGCGGTCCGCTTTCTCCAGGCGGGAATCCAGCCAGATCCGCAGCCATTTGAACAGCAGATAAAACTTGAGAAACAGAATGGACCAGCCGGGGGCGTGCTTTCGATAATACGTGATATGGCTCTGCTGATAGATGAGCGACGACATGTTCCAGGTTCCCTTGGTGGATTGCCCGATGTGATGCACGATCTTGGAGGACGGCACAAAATCAACCTGCCAGCCCGCCTCGGCGGACCGCCAGCATAAATCGGCGTCCTCAAAATAGAGCTCGAAGCTTTCGTCGAAGCCCTTCAGCTGGTTAAAAACGTCCCTTCGGATCATCAGGCAGGCACCGCAAATAAAAGGAACGGCGCGAGGTTTGCTCTGTAGATAGCGTATGAGCCACTGTTTGAATTTGGAGAGACCCAGGTTCTGGGGCGCGAAGTAGCGGTGGATGAATTCCCCGCCGAACAAGGGGTTCCAGCTCCAGGACATCTGAAGGAGATTTTGGCCGGGGCCAAGCAATTCCGGCCCGGCGATTCCGGTGGAGGGGTGCGTTTTCATCCAGTTCATCAGCGCGTCGAAAGTCCCCTCCAGGGGTTCGGTATCGCTGTTCAAGAACAAAATGATGTCCCCTTTGGCCGCTTGCGACCCGCGATTGCAGGCGCGCGCGAAGCCCCAGTTCCCGGGGTTGCGCAGGGCGATCACTTCCGGAAAACGCTGGCGCACCTGGTCATAGGTGCCGTCACTGGAGTTGTTATCCACGACGATGACCTCATAAGCGCCGGGAGGAGGGTATTTCTGGATCCGTTCCAGGCAGGACAGCGTCAGCTCACAGGTGTTGAAGGTCGGAATGATGATCGAACACATCGCCGCGCGGTTCACATCCGGGATCTTCGATGGTGCTTCAACCGTCCAGTCGTCGTAGGCTTTTTTTATCAGATACGCCTGGACCATGAGATTCAGGATTTCGCTGGCAATCAAGGCATAACAGGCGCCCAACATCCCGAAGGAAGGGACCCAGGCGGCGCTCAGAACCAGGTTGGACAGGCAGAGCAGGGCCGAGGCGAAAAAAGATTCCTTTTCTTTGTCGAGCGCAATCAAAACATGCAGCAGGATCAGGTTAAACGCCATGGGCAGGAACCCGACCAGCAAAAGGCGCAGAACCGGCACGGCTTCCTGATAGGTCGGTCCGTAGAGCGCCTGAAGCAGAAGAGGAGCCGCTGCATAGCCCCCCATCGCCAGAAGTGGAAACCCGACCGCGGCATACCGAATCAGCTCCCGGGCGCGCCGTTGAAAGGCGCTCCTGGACAGGTGGGCCTGGCGGGAAAGGGACGGGAAAAAAGTGCTGGCCAGCAGGACGGGGAGGACTTTCACGACATCAAGGATTTTGGCGGCCAGGGCAAAAAGGCCGATGGCGTGGTCAGAGATTTTGAAAAAGTTCAGAACCAGAATGCCCTGACTGCCGTATAAGATCAGAAACGCCCAGGAGCCAAAAATAGGCATGCTGCGAGCCAGCAGATGGCGGAGGTAAGGCCCGTCCAGGTGAAATCCAAAGGCGCCCAGTCGGGTGCGGACCAGCAAGATGCCGACCCCGATGCTGACGATTGAAAACACCGCCATGACCTGAATGGCCGGAAACATCTGGCGCGTCATCAGCAGCGTCACAAGCGCCGCGGTGATGACGACGCCCTTGCCGACGATTTTCAGGACAGCTTCCATGCCCATCTGCTCTAACCCTGTAAAGACGGCGCTGAGATATTCGGTGAAAGCCGTTCCGATCACGACCCAGCCCAGCCAATGCACCAGCTGGGCTTTTTCAGCGGGCAGGCCCACGGCAACCGTAACGATCCATAGACACCCCAGCATCACGGCCGACGTCATGAATTTCAGCGCATTCACCGAAGCGATAATGCGGGGGCGTTTGTCCGGGTAGCGGGCGATTTCCCGGGTCACCAGGGGATTGGTGCCTAAGTCGATCAGGATGCTGAAGACCGTGGCGAACGCAAAGGCCGTTGAATACACGCCGAAATCAGCGATCCCCACGATGCGGGCCATGACCAGGAGGAAAACGGTCGACAGGAGTCGAGCTCCGATTTCGCCGACGAGTTTATAGGCGTAATTTTTCATCGTTGTTTCGAAGGGTCGCGGTGAGAAGTCCGAGGAACCCCCAGAAAGTCATGTTCGGTCCAATCCAATAGAATCCATCGAAGAATAGAAAGGTCGTGGCGATCGATATCCAGCCGGCGAGAACAGCCGCGTAAAACGGCCGGTCGCCCTGGAAGGCCGCAGAGGTCATGCGGCGCCAGCACGCATGCGCCAGACCCCCCAGAAACAGCATCAGGACGCCGAAGCCGGCGATCCCCGTTTCAATCAACCAGCGGAGATACTGGTTGTCAGGCGTCGACAGATATTTGAACGGTCCGCGGTAATAAGGCGCATAGACCTTGGGGTAATTACCGACCCCCACACCAAATAGCCAGCGCCCCTTCATTGCGCCTACGGTGGGAAGACTCCCCAAACGGTGCTGAACGTCCTGATTCTTTAGTGTGAAGGAGTGAGCCCTGGATACGACCCGCGCGAGGTTGGATGGCCAGGAGAGCCAGAGAGCCACCAAAAATACTGCACCCGCGAGAACCCATCCTGCTTTGCGGCGGGCTTCTCCTGTGGAGAGCAGGAGGTACGCCGTGACCCCTACGATGACGGCCACCCAGCCCGAGCGAGCGTTCGACAACAGGATCAAGCTCATCAGCGCGGCCGCCGCAAAAAAATGCACCCAGGCCATTTTTCGCGGCATCGCCGCTTTCCATAAGGCGATTGGCAGAAATGGAACCAGACAGGCCGTAAAAGGAATGCGATTGCCCTGGGTCCCCATGGGCCGTCCAGATCCCGAAAAATCTGTGGGCCGCTGATAAAGGGGGTTGGGGCCGCCGTCGGCGGGCAGGATCTCGCTGGGTGTTTTTGACACAAAATTATCCATGAGAGGATTGGCCTGCAGGGCCAGCTCGGTCAGGCCGAAAAGGCATGCCACGATCGCGGCCCCATAAGCCCACCGCAGAATCTTCCAGGAGGATTCCGGGGTCTCCAACAACCACGCGAGGGAAGCTCCCACGGCCAGGCCCCTGGACCACAGGCTCAGCCATTGACGCAGTCCCCACGCGCTGTCGACACCCCACACAATGCCGGGCAGGCAGGCTATCGGAAACAGCCACCACGCCCAGGACCAGACGCCCCCCCGAAGTCGGCCGATGAGGAAGACGCCTGACAGGACAACCAGGATCGGAATGAGCACCACGAGATAATAAGCGGGGATGCGATAGTGGAAGAAGTTCCATTGGACCATCTGCAGGCGCTGCATGGGGACGGACAGGGCCAGAACCCAGAGCCCTGCGAGGATACCGAGACAGGCGCGTTTAATCAAGCGGATAGTGTTTCCACCATCCAGCGGAAGCGTTTGACCTCGACGTCGTTCTCCGCGCAGAACGTCATGGCCTCTTGAATGGTGTTTGACGGGATATGACTGGAGGAGATGATCAATTGTTTGAATCCGTTTTTTTTATGGATTTTGGGGAGGTCCTTGAAGGAGCCCAGGATGGGGACGCCATGTATTTTCAGCCGGTATTTTTTATGGTCGTCATCGATAAAACCGATGGGTTTCCAATTCCAATGTCCGTTCTGCTTGAGGATCTCACGCAGGACCAATTCCCCTCCTTCTCCAGCGCCGTAGATCAGCACCGGGATATCCCGGATTTGCGGATGGCGCAGGGAAAACAGCGTGATCCCGATCACCTTGAACGAAAGGCGCGTGAGGGACACCGAGACGAAAAGCAGAATGCCGTAGATAGGGAAAACGGAGCGAGAAAAATCCTCGAAGCGATAAATGAGAACAACCGCCAGCACCGCCACCAGAACGGACAGGGCGGATCCAGACAAGAACCGGATGGCGTCGCGCGTGCCGGTGAACCGCCAGATGCCGCGGTAGATGCCCACCAGAAAAAAGCAGCCGAAAGTCAGCAGAATAACCAGCGGGAGCGATTTCGTAAAGGAGCCCAGATAGGGCTGGCTCAGCTTGAAATCAAAGCGCAGCTCGTAAGCGAAGTAATAGCACAGTGAAATCAGCGTGAAGTCCATAATAATTTCGAACACCCGCCGCTTGAAGCCCAGATTGACCAGGAGATTGGTCATCCACGGCGAACTCACCCCGGTTGTCTCACTTTTTCGAGGATGCAGATCATAGGTGACGTGCGCCAGGTAGACGCCCAGGATGCTGAAAACAACCAGAATAACCGGTATCAGAAACAGCGTCGGAAGTTCAGGGGACTGATTGATCCAAAGAGCCAGGGCGCCGGACAGGGTGGCCAGCCCGTACAACGTCAGCGCGGCGCGAGGTTCGGAGAGGCCTAATGAGATCAGGCAGTGAGATGTGTGGTCTTTGCCGCCCTCCGCCACGGACTGCCCTCGCAAAATACGCGTGATCGAAACGTACACCACATCGAGAATGGGTACGGACAGAACCAGGGTCGGCACGGCGATGGCGGTGACGGCGCCGCCGAGGGAGGCCGTTTTCATCGAGAGCAGCGCCAAGGTGAAACCGATGAACAGGCTGCCGGAATCGCCCATAAAGATCGAGGCGGGATAAAAGTTGTAGCAGAGAAAACCAGCCAGGCTGGCGCCTAGAGCCAATGCCAAACCCGCCAGCATCGGCTGGCCTTCGTGCACAAAGACCGCCGCCAGGAATGCGGACGCCACGATACCGATGCCCGCGGCCAAACCGTCCATGTTGTCCAACAGATTCAGCGCGTTGGTGATGGCGACGATCCAGAAGAAAGAGCAAAGAATATTGAGAGTTTCATTGCGGAAAAAATGGAACACATGGCCCGCGTAAATCGCCAGCGCGGCGCACATGATTTGGCCGATGAGTTTAGACGAGGGCTTGATGTGGATAAAATCATCAATGAGACCCAGCGCAAATATACACCCGCCTGCCAGGACAATCGACAAGCTTTCAATGTCTTTTGGGAAAAAGCAAAGCACGCCGGCGGTGAATGCGGCATAAATGGCGATGCCCCCGCAAAGCGCCACCACCTTCCCATTCCAGCGGTCCGCGCGCGGGGTGCTGACCCAGCCAAAATGGCGGGCCAGGCTCCGGACGACCGGCACCCCCGCCAGGCTGCAGGCGAGGGCCAGCAGCGCGGATCCGTAAGCGGCGCTCAGGGGCATATCGACCTCATATCGGGACTCCGTTGCGACTATAACCGATCACGTCGTTCAAGATATCGCGAAGACCGTGCTTCGGGCGATAGCCGATCGCGCGTCGGATTTTAGAGATGTCCGGGACACGGCGAGACATGTCTTCGAAACCTGCTTCGTAGGCTTTGTCGTAAGGGACTTTTTGGATGGCTGATTTGCTGGCGGTCATTTCTTTCACCAGCCTGGCGAGCGCTTCGATGCTGATTTCTTCCAAATTGCCTATATTGAATACTTGTCCCACGGCCTTCGGTGATTCCGCAAGAGCGATCAGCGCGGTCACGGCGTCTTTCACATGGGTGAAGCATCGCCGCTGTTTTCCATTGCCGTAAACGGTGATGGGATGGCCTAACAGGGCCTGTTTCACAAACGTCGGGACCACCATACCGTACTGCCCGGTTTGTTTGGGGCCCACGGTGTTGAAAAGCCGCACGATCACCACGGGCAGTTTTTTCTCTTTCCAGTAGGCCAGCGCCAGGAATTCATCGATCGCTTTGGAGCAGGCGTAGCTCCAGCGGCCCTTGTCGGTGGAACCGAGCAAAAGGTCCCCATCCTCGCGGAAAGGGATCTGGACGCCTTTGCCGTACACCTCGGAGGTAGACGTAAGAATGACTTTACGCCGTTTCTTGTTGGCGCATTCCAGCACATTTTCGGTGCCTCGAATATTGGTTTCGATGGTGCGCACGGGGCTTTCGACGATCAGTTTCACCCCCACTGCCGCGGCCAGGTGAAAAACGGTCTGGCAGTCATCCACCAGCTCCGAGAGCAGCGATTTGTTCATGACCGAATCGATCACGTATTTAAAACGCTTATTTTCCTTGAGGTGTTGAATGTTGCGGATAGATCCCGTAGAGAGGTCGTCAATCACAGTGACAGAATGATTTTTGGCGAGCAGGGCTTCAGCCAAGTGAGAGCCGATGAATCCAGCTCCACCCGTAATTAAATACGTCATAGAAGTAAGGCTCCTGGACAAGGATTACTCAGTGGCGGCTACAAAAACCTTCCGTATTATAGAACTTTTAGGAGGGTGTCGCAGTACAGGCGGTCGATATCCTGGACCAGACGATGGATATCAAATCGATTCAGCACGTCTTTTTGACCATTTTCCCCAAGACGGCGCCGCTCGGCGGGGTCTGTTAGTAAGGAAAGAACTTTCTCAGCCGCACGCCGGCCGATGGCCTCAGGAGTATCATCGGGATTTGCCGCTATCAGCCAGCCGGATTCCCCGTCTCGGATGACGTCCGGGACCCCCCCGACGTGCGTGGAGACAACGGCGCAACCGGCCGCCAGGCCTTCTATCAGACTGACGGGAGATCCCTCGTTAAAGGAGGTCAGCATCAAAACATCGATATCCGGGTAAAGGTATTCCAGATCATTACGGAATCCAAGAAAGTGAATGCGGGTTTTCAGGCCGAGTTCGTCTGCCCGTTTTTCCAGTCCCTGCCGCAGTTCCCCATCCCCGATGACGACGAATTCAACGGTCGGATCCGCGGCCGCTATCCGCCGCGCCGCCTCCAAAAAGATCTCCAGGCCTTTGATCGGAACAAGCCGCGCCACGATTCCGACCACCGTCTGTTCGGCGGAAATGCGTAATTCTTTGCGCAGTGTTCCCTGTCTCCGCGGCTGGGCTGAAAATCGGGCCAATTCCAGCCCCAGGTAAAGGACCTTGATCTTATTCTCCGGTGCAATGCGGTATTTCAACAGATCGGCCTTGACCTTGGGGCTCACAGCGATCAAGGCCGTGCTCAAGCGCGCCATCCCGCGCTCGATCCAGATAAAGATGCGCGACTTCCAGGGACCAAAATAACCGTGAAGCACATGGCCATGGTAGGTATGGACCCGTACGGGAACACGGCATATCCAGGCGGTCAGCCTTCCGATAACGCCCGCTTTTGATTTGTGCGTGTGGACAATGGCCGGCTTTTGTTGCCGGATTAGGCGGAACACACGCCAAAAAGAAACGAGATCTTTCAGAGGGTGCAGTTCTCGCCCCAAGGCAGGGAGATACACCGTTTGCTGCGATTGCCGTAACAAGGCAAGCATGTTCCCTTCGTTTTTTTCTTCTTGGCCGTAAACCAGAATGGATTTCCAGGCATGTTCATTGAAACGCGCCTGATCCAGATACTGGTTCAGGAGCGTCACGTGAATCGCCGGGCCGCCAATATTCAAGCGGTCGATAATGCGCAGGACCGTCCGGGGATTGACCGTTACTGGCATCAGGGAACTCTTGATTCTTTTGGTTTCAAAATTCGCACGGTGGAGGGAGTGGCCAGAATGATCATCACAAACCAGTAAATATATCTGAATCGGTAGAGACATCCGATATTCGTGATGACCAGCGCGTGCAACGTCACCCCCGCCACCACAAACCCAAAAAGCAGCCAAAGCACAGGGTTTCCTTTTTCCTTCCAAAGTCCCAAGACGGCCAACCCGAGCATCAGATACATGAGACTCATTTCCATGCCCGCCAGCATCCTTCCGATCCGGCCGGTCTGCTTGCCTTCGACGAACCACATCGAGGGGAACGGAGCCGCTAGCCCGATCCACAGTGCCCGGGGGGTATAGAACATCATATCGGAGAGATTATGGAAGGCGATATGTGTGTCGATGTTCGAGCCGGAGTTCGGGTAGCTGAATCGAAAATTATTCCTTAGGCCAGCGATAATCGCCGCCTGGGTGTTTAAAACATTCCGTGATGAAGTGGAAAAACCTGTCGAGTCTTTGTTTTTCAATGGGTCCTTCACGTCTTGGTTTCCCGATGGATCCTCCACGTTGCTGTGGGACAACGAAAACGTTTCACGGTGTGCGGGAGTTGACTGGTTTTCTCGCTGTGTCACAAGATAGACGTTGACCAGCTCAGATTTCTTTTGAAGGGTCAGGCACAGGCCCAACAGGGCAAAACTCGCTAGAAACGGCCTCATGGACGCTCGGTGGGTTAACCCTTGCCAGAGAAAAACAAAAAGGAAAGCCATCCCCAAGAGGATATAGAAAGGGGCAATGTAAAACTTGAGAGCCCAAATAAAAATAAACCCGCCCGCGACCCATGCGGAACCGCTGGCGGTCCTGCGCCAGGACAATTCTCGGGCACGCAGTGTCACCCAGCCGTAAAGGAAAGCTAATTGACCGGGGATAAGCAAGGAGTCTCTCAAATACTGCGTACTTTGCATGAGATAAGAAGGCAACAGGGCGATCCCCAGCATCGCCCAGGCCCCTATCTTTTCATCAAAAAGAGAAGACGCCAGCTTATAAACAAGCCAAAGCGTCAACGCATACAGGGGCGTGTTGATCCAGACAGCGTTCAGAATGGAGTGGCCGAACAGATGATACGGAATAGAATAAAGTTTCTCATGAATCCAAGCGGGATACGAAAACCAGGCCAGCCATCCCTGACCTTGAATGACATCCGCCAAAGCGATGATCCTCGTTTCATAAAGGTTGCTGTCCAAGGCGAAATTCCAAATGCCTCGATCGTTATGCAAATCGGGAAACCACGAACTCAGGCCGATGGCCCCCACCGTCAGACTGAAGACGATATGAAACACGGCCAGCCCGGCCAGACGTTGTTCTACGCTGTTTAAGAACGGAAGTGTTTTCACGGCGCGCACATTATACAGCTGGATTCCTATAGAGGTTCTCGTATTCTATGACAGTCGTATTCAGGTTAAATTGTGATTCGACGCGGAACCGCCCCGCATGTCCCATTTTTAGGCGACGGCCCGGATCGGAAAGCAAAACTGCGAGACGCTCTGCGGCCGAATCGACCGCTTTGCTCGGAACTAAAAATCCTTCCGTTCCATCTCGTACAAGTTCCGGGACTCCGCCCACGCGGCTTGCAACAATCGGGAGTCCGCACGACATCGCTTCCATCATAGAGATAGGCACCCCTTCCGACAGCGGGAGGGAACTGAAGATATCCGCTTTTTGAAGAACCGATTTGACAGCTTCCACACGGCCCAGAAATTTGACGTGGGATTCCAGCTGCAGATCGCGTGTTTTGGAGACGAGCTGACTTTTGAGCGGACCGTCGCCTACGATCCAGGCCTCAAACGACACCTTGCGGGCTCGGAGGATTTTGAACGTATCTAGAAGGTAGGTGTGACCTTTCACCTGCCGGAGATTTCCCACGCAGACGATGACCGGCGGGTGATTTTGTGTCCCGCTCTTTTTGAGAAAGCCGTTGAGCGGAATACCGTTGTAAATCATCAGGAGTTTTGTGGGGTCGAAACCTTCTTCCGTCAAAGTGGCAGCGATCTGCTGAGAATTGACAACGTAGTTCTGTAGCCAGCCATGCGTCATGCGGTCCAAGACCAAGCGCCCGCGGCTGGGTTTTTCCCCTTGATTGGTGAGACCCTGGTTGACACCAATCAGCCGGCGGTATCCGAGCAACCGCAGCAAAGGCCGCCACAAGACGTTCGTCCGAAGCCCATAGATCTGAATGATATCGGGTTTAAATTGCCGGATGATCTTGAGCGCCTGGAGAACGCGTGGGAAAGAGACCGTCCAGAAAGGGATCCCTGCCTTCCGGTAATCTTCGCATACGGGTCCGGCCGTGCAGTGGAATAAGACCCCTGTCTCAAATTCGTTCGGATCCAAATGAGAGGCGAGCTGGAAGGAACTGACTTCCGTGCCTCCCCAGTCCGCAGACGCCTGAATGTAAAGTATTTTCTTCAATTCAGGACCCCCTAATCGGCTGTCAGAGTACGGCCCGTATACAGTGCGTGGCGACACGTTTTAATCTGGAAAATTGAACGCAACGCATCAGCAGCAGGCCGGCCCAACCGGTCAGGCAAAGCGGATCAATACGGACGGCGCGCTGCAGGTGCGCCAGGACCTCTTCGCGCCGGTCGCAGAGCAGCAGGCCAAATTCAAAGCGGCCCATTTCATTGTGGGAGAGGGCTTTCCGCTGCAGGAATTTAGGAGTGCCGTTATGCCCAAACGTTTTTTGCAGAACGCGCTCGATCCGGTCATAGCCGGCGAAGATGTTGCTGGAAATGTTCTCGGGGTGCAGGCGGTATTCGGCCAGCACCTCGGGAACATAGCGGACGCGGTGGAGCCGCGCGATGCGGAGCCACATGTCGTAATCCTCGGCGGCGCGAAGATCGGGCCGCGTATCAAAAAACCCTACCCGTTCGAACACATCCCGTCTTACAAGAGTCGTCAGCGTGGGGATAAAATTATAAAAGATCAGAAAATTGAACACCCGACCTGACGGGCGGTAGTGAAACCGCATGGTGACACCCTGGGATTCCGACGCCCCAAATTTTTTGGCTAGGGCATAGTACAGAACCGCTTTGGGATCACGTTCAGCCGCTGCTATTTGACGTTCCAGCTTCTGCGGCCGCCAGAGATCATCGGAATCCAGAAAAGCGACAAATTCCCCTCCCGCTGCCTGGATTCCCGCGTTGCGACCCGACGCTGGCAATCCGGTATGCGGCAGGCTTAAGAGGCGAACTTCCTTTCCGTAGCGCTCGGTCAGCTGTTCCGCGGTCCCATCTGTAGAGCCATCGTCCACCACAATGATTTCGAAATCGCGATAGGTCTGGGCGCGAACGGAATCGATCGCCTCCCAAAGAAATTCTTTCCGGTTGTAGCTGGGAGTGACGACGCTTACGCGCGGCATGTTTGGAGCGCCTCTTCGAGCTGCAGCAGGGAAGGAATCATCGGGCCCAGGAAATCCGGCAGTGTCTCGAGCGCATCGCTGGGTCGCCGCCAGATGAAGCCGATCCCGAAGGCCTGTGCGGCCCGCCAATCATTGACCGAGTCTCCGACATAGAGCATCTCGGATTTGACCAATGCGTGCCGTTCGGCCAGATCCTGCAGGAGTTCGGCTTT
>Ga0155753_121_pt1 | contig 11747 bp, 4 predicted proteins | sample RifCSPlowO2_01_FD_107407 | JGI IMG/M metagenome (GOLD analysis project Ga0155753, IMG submission 107407) | Elusimicrobia bacterium RIFCSPLOWO2_01_FULL_59_12
CGCGTTGCGCAAAAGCGTTTCGATGCGCTCGCCGTCCTTGGGATAAACGCTCATGCCCACGTGCGTGCTGACATGCAGTTCCTCGTCCTCGCACGTGAATGGGGCGTGAAGGCTTTGAATGATGTTGTGCCCTAAGGTTTCCGCCTCCGCCCGGCCGCCGATCTCCTGAAAAATAAGGAACTCGTCCCCGCCCAGACGGGACAGGACGCCATGGGAGTTGACGCAGGCCGTGAGCCGCTGGGCGACCTGCTGCAGCAAGAGGTCGCCCATGGCATGGCCGAAGGTATGGTTGATGACTTTGAGACCGTCCAGATCCAAAAAAACGACAGCGACCAGCCGGCCGGATGTCTTGGCGGCCAGGATCGACTCTCGCAGCCGCGCGTCATAAAACACGCGCGTGGACAGCCCGGTGAGCGGATCCGCCGGAAACGCGGTATCTTTCCCGTCGTCCCCGCGAACGCGGGGACCCAGAGACTTTTTTGAACTGGATTCCCGCTTTCGCGGGAATGACGAGGATGAGCTCATACCGCTAATAGTCTTAGTAGAAATCGTCATATCCTGCAAGGTGTTTTTTTCCGGAAGCAAGGAGCCCCAAAATTTTGTTTTATATACCCGTGGCTCCCAATGCAAAGCGTATCGTAGCCGGCGTGATTCTTACGGTCATTCCGATTGTCTGCGTTTACCAGGTCAAGCAAACGACCTGGGGGACATTCATGGCCACGCCGAAGGCGCGCCAGAAGGGGGATCTCGGGGCGCCGGTCCTGATCGTGGAGTATTCCGATTTCCAATGCCCCATGTGCGCGAGCATCCAGCCTGACCTGAAGAGAATGCTCGACTCTTATGTTGGGAAAGTCCGTCTGGCTTTCAAGCATTTTCCATTGACGCGCATCCACAAGAACGCCATGCCGGCCGCCACGGCCGCCGAATGCGCGGCGCGGCAGGACAAATTCTGGCCTTACCAGGACCGCCTGTTTCAGACGCAGCATACCTGGGCCGCCCTCGCGGATCCCACCACCGTTTACATGGCGCTGGCGCGGGAAGTCCGGCTGGACGTCGATCGATTTCGCGCTTGCTATGCGGACCCCGCGACAGAAACCGCGATCGCACTGGACCGGAAGGAAGGTCTGGCCCGGCAGATCGGCTCGACCCCCACGGTCTTCATCGGCGATGAACGGCTGGTCGGCCCGGTGATCCAGACCGACGGCGCGCGAATGATCGAAAGAGAACTCCGGAGAAAAAAATGAGAAAAGGCGTGGCAAGGTGGTAACGTGGTAAGGAATTTAGATCAATCAGTTGCGTTACCACTTTATCACATTACCACGTTACCACGTCACGCTAAGAGTCACGAACAATGAATCCCCAGCAAATCATTTGTCTTTTCGCTCGATTGATCGTTGGCGGAGTATTGATATACGCCGGTTTTTCAAAGGCCGTCACGCCCGGCGCGGAATTCGCCGCCGCGCTGGCGGCCTACAAGTTTCTGCCTTCCGCATTTCTCTCGCCCGTCGCTAAGATATGGCCCTGGGCCGAACTGTTCACGGGGACCTATCTGGTGTTCGGGTTTTACACCCCCCTGTTCGCCCGGGTCGCCGCCGGGATGTTTGGGGTATTTTTAACGGTGCTGGTTTCCGCCCTGGCGCGCGGCATCGATCCCGGATCGTGCGGCTGTTTTGGGCTTGGCCTGTCCCTGTCGCTGGGCGGGTCTATTGCCCTGGACTCCGCATTGCTCGTCATGTCTTTCCTCCTCATATACCTGGCCAAAAAACCCCTGCCCTTCTCGACGGACGCCTGGATTGCAAAAACATGAGGCCGGACGCCCTTTAAAAACAACCTGATTTCTGAGCCCAAAATTGAGTTTTACACGCCTTGAGCAGGAATACAAGCCAAATTTCAGTTTTACATGCTAAAAGATAAAAAAACTTGAAAAAAGACATCTTAGCTGTTATACTCGCTTCATGGAAACGACTTTGACAGAACGAGGACAGACCGCCATACCGGCCCGAATACGGAAGCGATTTGGAATGAAACCAGGCCAAAAACTGGTCTGGGTTGAGGATGGGAAAGCGATTTACATCCTTCCTGTAGCCAAAGACCCCATTGGTGCTTTCCGAGGATCCTCAAAAGGAAGCGGCCTGACGGAAACCCTGCTGCGATCCCGCCAAGAAGATGCCCGTCCCATCTAAGCAACCCAAGATCTTTGTTTTGGACACCTCGGCGTTGTTGTCTCTGAGGGAAGATGAAGCCGGGGCGGATGCCGTTGAGCAGGTCCTGCGAGAGGCCGGACCTAAGAATCGCGTCTTTGTGTGCTTTATATCGCTGATGGAATTCTTTTACGTTCTCTATCAGAAGCACGGCGAAACCGAGGCGCGACGGGGGTATTTAGAACTTAAACAGCTGCCGCTTCGCGTCATCGAAAGCGACGAAGAGCTCGGACTCATCGCCGCGCAAATAAAGGCCACAACAAAATTGTCGGTCGCCGATGCATGGATCGCCGCCACAACGGAACGCCTGCATGGGACGCTCATCCACAAAGATCCCGAATTCGAACCCCTCAAAGAACGCATTAGCCTGGCCCCTCTTCCATACAAAAATCCATAAAGATTACCCCCTGCCCTTCTCGGCGGACGCCTGGGCATCAAAAACAGGCTGATTTTTAGAAGCATTCCAACCTAGATTAATTAACAGAATCGTAACAATCGATTAATCCCCCCGTAACACTGGGCCGTTATACTCACCTGGGGTCTTTTTACCCTAATTCCATGCATCAAATCACAAAAAAAGCCTTAGCGACCGCTATCTCGCTTTCCTTATTGTGGACTTCCGGCGCGGCTGAAGCGGCGCTGGAATCCACGCGCACGCCCCCCGCCAAATCTCCCGAACTGGAATGGGCCCCGCCGGCCGCGCTGGGCAGAATCACAGATCACTACAACGGCGATAACTCGATAACTGGATTACTGGATAACAAGGAGTCCGGTCATCCGGTCGTCCAGGCGTCCGATCACCTGCCATTAGTCATTCTCATCCAAGATCTGCACGTTCACTACGGGGTCCAAAGGAACATCGCTGGAATCCTCGAATCCCTCGCTAAGAAGCTCGGGAAAGGCGACGCGGGGACGCGGGGACACGGAGACACGGAGAACACTTCGGATTCGCCATCTCCCCGCGTCCCCGCGTCCCCGCGTCTGCCGTTCGCTCTGGCCGTGGAAGGCGCATCCGGACCCATCGATTCCTCCGTGATGGCCCTTTTCCCGGATCCGAAAATCAAACAGGAAGCGGCCGATTACCTGATGCGGGAAGGCGAGCTGACCGGCGCCGAATATTTCGCCGTGATGCGCGGCCTCCCCCGGGCGCTGACCGGCGCGGAGGATCTGCGCTACTACACCATCCACCGGAACCTCTTCCGCAAAACCCTGGCCGACCGCAGCCGGCTGGTGCGCGCCCTCCGGGCGATTCAATCGGACATCCGGCCCCTGCGGAAAAAGCTCTATTCGTCCGTGGTCCGGAAGATCCAATCCAAAATCGACGCTTTCGATCAAGGCGCCCTTCCGCCTGGAGAGTACATCGATTATCTCGCTTCTCTGGCGAGCGCCTACCAACTGCCGCTGCAGGTGGGTTATCCGCACCTGGCCCGGTTCCTGCAAAACCCCCGCGGCGGCCATGAAACCGACTTCGACAAGATTTTCCATGAAGGCGGCGAGCTGGCTTTCCGGCTGAAGCTGGCCAACGCCGAATCCCGCCAGGAAAAAGACCTGATCCACGTGGAGCGCGACCTGGCCCTGCTCCTGCGCGTCGCCGACCTCCGCGCCACCGAGCTCGAAGTCCGGGATTTCGGCCCCCGGCTCAATCAGTTTATGGCGCTCGCGGACTCGCTGCTAGATAACCGGATAACCGGAATACCGGATGACCAGAAAAATTCAGGTCATCCAGTTATCCAGTCACCCAGTCATCTCCGCCAATTGATTTCCTCCTCCATCGATTACTACGTCATGGCTCTCATGCGGAATAAGCCGCTGGTGGAAAATACGCTGGCGCTGATTCCGCCGGCGCCCGCAGGTCGGTCCGCCACACTGCCGGCGGACCACCAGCCACTGCGCCCAGCTATAGCTGTGCTTGTGGCTGGTGGTTTCCACACCGCGCCCATCGCCCAGATGCTCCGCGAAAAGAACATCAGCTACCTCGTCATCACTCCCGCGGTGGACAAGCTCGCCGAGGCCGACCATGAACTCTACGTCAAACGGCTGAGCGGAAAACTCCTGACCGAAGAAGAGATTTTGGCGGCCGGGCGCGACAAGACGTCGAAACTGGCGCGCGGCATCAAGGGGCCGGACCCCTTCTCGACGCTGGATCTGGCCCCGTTGGCCAAGCTTTGGCCTTTTCGCCGTCGGCACGACGGCCTCTCCGCGGGGATCGGGATCGTAACGAGCCGGAAGTTCCTGACCACCGCTTTCGTCGTCGGCTTCGTGCTGTCAGCGAGTCCATCCTACGCCGACTACTTTCCCGCCTTCAAAGAGCTCATCGCCCCGCTGTCCTACCAATCGGACGACACGCTCAAGTGGCTGGCCGCCGGAGCCATCGGGATGGCGGCATTGTCCGCGGGCAAGCGTCCGGGCGATAAATCTCCGCAAGGATTATTTGAGGGGCTGGAGCCTTACGAAGCCGTTTTAGCGCGGATCCCAGCGGGACGACTAAAAGAGGACCCGAGATCGCTGATCAAAAAAGCCGTCGAGCGATACGGCGCGGAAACCCTGGTTCAATACCAGGCCGGCCTGCGGAAAATGAGCGAGGAACAACTTGAACGAGAATTTGACAGGCTGGCGGCGGATGCCCCATCGCGGTTCACCCACGGCCCCCGATCCGTTCAATCCCTGCGCGAATGGCTGCGGAGCGATTATCACCTGGTGCACACGCCCGTGACGGTGGCGCAGACAGCCGCCGGTTCAGAAAATGCGGCCAGAGAGGCCGCATTCCTCGCCGTAGTTTTTGATTTACGGGACCCCGCCCCCCCCTCCGCCCAGGAGGCTACGGAGGGCGCCCCGCCAAGCGAACCCGGAGGGCCGGCCGGACGCGGGGGATCGAGTTTGGGAAAAGTTTCAGTTATCGCTGTGACCGCGCTCGCCGGGATCGCATTGCTCGCCGCTTTATTCCTTCCAATCCTCATCACCGGACACATCCCACCGGTAGCCCAGGAGGCGCTGAACCATTGGCCGTCGCTTCAGACCTTTCTTTTCGGCGGGCTGGCTGGCGGCAAATTGCTCATGGCGATGTCGCCGGGGACCCCAGGCCGCGAATCCGCCGCCGCTGCCATCACGGGGTTTCGACAGAATTTGTCCGAGCAGTATGGACACAAAGCCCCCCGCGATCTTCGGTCATTTCCTCGAGCTAACCACGCGCGCGTTGTGACCGACGGTGACATTGAGACGTCGTTGAATCGTATACCCCCTTATCTATTCAAGTATCTCGGGTTGAATGTCATGCGTTCCGTGCCAGCCGACCGCAATCAGATCTCAGCCTCCGCCGTCTCCTGCGCTGCAGCTTCCCTGAGGGACAATAGAACGGGGCTAAATCGTTTTCTTAGCGTTATCAATATTGATGATGTTCCTTCACATCTCATCGATTTCTATGTGACGGTTACCGTACACACCGTTAACGAGGCTGCCATAATAAAAAGCCGCATCCTCCCGCCGACCCTTGAATCCGCGCGCGAGGTGAGTCGCTTTGCTCTGCTTCATGAGATCGGTGAACTCCTCTGGACGACCCTGGAAGAAACTGAAAGAGCAGCTTGGACCCGACTGTATCGCCAGTCAGGCCCTAGTTTTGAACGGAATAAGGCGCGTCTTTCCGATATGAGAGGTCAGTTTATCGGCAATGGGAAAGCGATAAGTTTCCAAAATAAGGACCTCATTCAAGACCCGGCGGGCGAGGTTTTCGCTGACCGGTTCGCTATGCATTTTGACGGACCCGTTTCAGTGCTGAGGCGAGTTGGAGAACCCGATCTGACTCCCGAAGAATCGCAGTTTATCGCCCGAAACCTAAAAAGAATCGAGCGCATCTCGGAAGGCCTGGAGATGATTCCAGAAACCTATCAACCCGCTCCCTCCGCCCCGCCGGCTGGATCGGGTTCTACGCGGAGCATGGCGAAAGGGAAAACCCGAGGGGAACGGTTGTTTTTGTTATTCGGGAATGCGGTGCACGAGCTTGCGCATGCAGGAAGAGCTTGGCGGGCAGGATTCAGAGTCTATTGGGGTTCTATCAACGTTTGGCAGGCACCGGGCGTTAATATCGTTGAACTGAAGGCCAACGACATCACCGACAGGAGCGTAGACTATCATCGCAAAGCCCTGGCTGTGACTGAAGCGGGGGTCAAAGGCAACATCATCGCGGCGAGTGTGCTTGGCTTGATGGACAGCGCTCTGTTGGGATTCTGGGCGTCCGGAGCCGCTGGCCAGCCCACCGCGCACCTCCTGTTGGGATTCGGGCTTCTGGCGGGGGTCGTGGGATTGCTCAGCAACATGGTAGTCGGTTTTAGGAACCTAAACCGGCCGGAAGCCGACAGCGATACCCATCGCGCGCGTTACCACAGGCAGGAACTAGAACGGTTAGCGGGTAACTCTAGGGCCACGACCCACGTGCCGGCCCCCGCCAGCTCTCGCGTACGTTCTGAGGTGTCTGACCCCGGCGCCGCGCTGACCTTTGGCACGGCGGCGGCCATGCCAGAAACAGGAGCGCTGAACCAGCTCGGTCAGTTCATTCAGGCTATTCGCCAAGGCAAATACCAAGACGGCCGCGTTGTCGATCTCCGCAACATCCCCAAGGAGAAGGAGGTCATAGTCCTCGGCGATGTGCACGCTCGCCTGGACAACATCAAGAAGATTTTAAACAGCAACGACAACCTCGGAAAAGTGCAGCGCGGCGAGGCCGTCCTGGCCTTCTTAGGCGATCTCGTTCATCGGGAGGATGAGGCGGGGCTGGGCGAGATGCACTCTTCGGTGGAAACAATGCAGTTCATCATGGACTTGAAGATTCAGAACCCTGACAGCGTTTACATCCTTCTGGGCAACCACGATTTCCTCAACAATGGAATCGCCAAAGGGCGGGCGCCTCAGGATTCTTTGTATCGGGAGAAGCTGGAAGAGCTGTATGGACTCGACTATGTTGAACTGTATGGGGAGTTCATCCAAGCAAGTCCTCTTATGGCGGTTGGAGACGGTTTTGTCGCAATCCACGCAGGACCCGTCAAGGGGGCCACCTTTGATGACATTAAAAACGTCCGCATGGAGGACGTGCCCACCAAGCAACAAGATCCAATTCTTCGACAAGCGATCTGGAACCGCTATGTCAAAGGCGACTACACGCCAGAAGATGTCCGTGCGTTTATGCAGGCGATGGGCCAGCCCGATGGAGAGTTATTAGTGGGCCATTCCCCCGAAAGAGATGGCGGCTCGATGTGGGAGGTGACGCCTAATCACCACATCATTTTTGCAGGACACGACAGAGTAGGCTATGTCCGAATCATAAACGAGCGGCGCGAGTTTATAGATGCGACCGCCGCTTCTCCTGAACTCGAGATCGCGGACCCACGACGCAGGCCGGTGATCACCCCGCACAGGTTTGAAATGGGGGAGGAATGGACAGAGAACGGCCATCGAATCGCAGGCGGGGTCAGCCGGGGGCGTGGTGGCAACCGCGAAGTGATCGTCGTAGACTGGGAGAACGACCGCGCGCTTCAGCGATTTTACGACAAGATTTTGAGGCAGGTGGATGACCTCAAACGACGCAATAAAGATTTATCTGGGCAGGATAAAGGCTCTGTATTGGAATTTGTCCTCTGGGCGGTCATGCAGAATGTCGAGCCTAATTTAGAGAAATGGCAACGCTATTCCGCGCAGAGGGCGGGCGAAGATTTCTCGATTGGCCAGGTCATTCAGGAAGGAGGCGTCTGCCGCCATATGGGAATCCTGGGCGCGGCAGTCCTCGAACGTCTTATCGAAGAGGATGTTTTGCAGGGCCAGGTCTTTTATATTCGCGGCCAGGGGCACGGTTGGGCCGTCTATCGCACCAGCCATGGGGAATTTTTCGTCTTCGATGCGATGCAGCAGCGGCTCCGGAAGCAGGGACGCGCCCAGATTTATTCTTTGCAGGACAGTTATCATGCTGGTCACGGGCAGTATCGCCGTTACGGCGATGCTCAATTTTTCCCCGAATCCAAAATTCAGACTCTCCCGTTAAAGCGAGCGGAATACCGTACCGTCCTTCGTAATCACGTATCTGAGGCTCCGGCGCGCCCGGCAGGCGAAGCTCGAAAGGGGCTTCGTAACGAGGCCGTGAATCAAGATCAGCCGCCGATACGCCAGGAGCCCAACAGCGGCTTCGGTCCTGGGATCCATCGGCTGGGACAGGCCGAAGCTCTGGCTGCTTTAGATCGCTATGTGGCTCGATACGGCAATAATGAGGTGATCGTCCTCTCTTGGGTCCAGCAAAATGTTTCCGATACCACCCACTGGTCCAGACTCTCGCCTCAAGAAGTCGCGCGGCGGCTTCGTTCGGGAGACGTGGCGGCGGTCCAACTCAAGAACGGCAATATCCAGTTTGTCAGGACCCCTGAAGCGGCTATGGATCGTGAGAAGATCGAGCGACGATCCGCTCAACAAGGCGGAGCTGTGCGGGGTTCGTCATCAGATTACTCTTATATCGAGCCTATCGAAATCGATCTTGCTGAGTCTTCAAAGATCCTCGAAATACGCTCATACAAAGACATTGTGGGGAACAATCCCCGTTTAGCGGCGCAGCTCAATAGCGAGATTGGCTACTTCATCGTTGATCCTAGCAATCCGGATGCGTACAAAGGATTACGTATTGGAGAAGAAGTGATAATTGGTCGGGCAGGTTCTGACCGATTCCAGTATCCGGACTCCGTTTCACGCAAGCATGCTCGTGTTAAGCGGGTCTCGGAAAATAGCTTCGAGATTAAGGACCTCGGAAGTAGTTATGGCACGAGCGTGAAGCTGACTTGGAGGGCCTGGATTACAACTCTTGAGAAGGAACACAGAGTTCAGCTTGTGAGCGACGACAGTGGCTTCAAGCTTAATGAGAGAATAACGATGGACCAGGCTCGCGAGGGGTTTGGTCGATCCACCATTGTACGCGCTGAACGGGGAACGACCGGGCGGCCTCGAACGGATACTGTAACTACCATAGGGCGGCAGCATGGGCGCCCCCCCGCCCCGCCGGCTCCATCGCAAGCCATGGACCTGAAGGACACAATCGGGGGTGTTGGAAAAGCCGTCATCGCGGCCGGGCTAACAGGCTCTTTGGCGGCCAAAGCGGGGGCCGAGGTTCGCGTGGATCCGGGCGTGAACCCTTCCATACGTCCCGCTCTTGAACAGGCCATCCCATTAATCACGATCCTTTTGACTTGGCCGATCGCGACCCGCGACCCCGCAATCCAGCGTCTTTCCCAAATTGCCAACCGCCTATTGAAAGATCCTAACGTGGAAATTATTTTCTCCGTAGAGGATTTAAGCAGGATCCAAACAGGGGATCCTCAACAGCAGGAACTGCTGTCGAAGGGAACGGCCCGCGCCATGGTTGAAGCCCTGGGACCGGACCGTTTCCGCGTTATTTTCGACTACCGGACCCTGCGAGGGGGCGCTGCCGCCTTGATCACGGGACTCACCCATGAGCTGATCGCCCACCAGGCCGCACGGGAGGATGCCGCGCGAGCACGCCTTTCCGCATTGGAAGAAGAACGCGACACCTTTGCGATTGAAATCAAGTATCTGGAGGCTTTGTTGTCACAGCCTTCCCTGCGCGCGCAATTCACGGGCCCTGCCGCCGTCATTCTGCGGGATGTCCAGCAAGCAGTCGAAAACGAAAAGGTTGTCCTGGCGTGGCTGGAAAGCGAACTGCAACAGGTGAATGACGGCATCTCGTCATTGGAATATGGCGTTTATGGCGTACTTGGTACCGTGGGGCTGGGCGCGGTTGGAACGATCCTCTTTCGGAGACACCGGCAATGGCAAAGAGCCTCCGGCGCCGTGAAGGACGCTTTTAACAAGGCCAGGGAGAAGGGTCCCGGAGCATTCTCTCGTCTGAATCCAACCCTTCAGAAACAACTTATCGATAAGCACTGGAGAGGGGGATCGATCCCGCGCAGCGAACTTGAACAAGCAGGTTTGAATCGGATTCAGATTCGGGAATTCAGAAAACATCTGCGTTCTTCCGCCCCGCCGAACGAACCATCGGATTGGGACGGCGGGATTCAATCGGGTCCCATCGCGTTGGGCCTGATCGCGTCGGGCCTGGCGTCTGTTTTCAACATGCCCCTGGCGGGCGCCGTCATCGTCGTGATGACACTCGCGGTCACGGCCAAGATGTTTTGGGAGAAACGTCATCCTTCCCGTCCCCTGGCGCCGCGAACGGTGCGTGGATTGGCACTCTCCCTGCTCATCCATGCGTTGGCAGCGGTCGCTGTTATCGCACCGTTCTCGTTCGCGACCGGCGCCCGGGTCGACGCTCCGGAAGCTCGGAGAAGTCAAATCAAAGACGCCGTTTCGATGGTTTATCTTCCACGACAGCCCGTTGAGCTGCCTATATCCCCTTCTTCACCCATCAAACGATCCCCTAAGCCATCTGTTCAAAAACCCGAAGAACCGTTAAATCAAGACTCGGCTTCAAAAGGTCCTATTGAACGCTTGGAAGGTCTTGCGGATACGGCACCTCCGGAGGCGGTTCAATCGTCCAAAGGGGAGTCGGAATTAAAGGCATCCTTGCAGGTGCACATGACAACAACCATCGAAATAGCCGATGTCCTCAGTTTAGACGAAGCGATCGAAGCAATCCGCGAAGCTTATAATCCGCAATCAACAGCCGATGCGATCGAAATTAGAGCGGACATCGACATCAAAGGTGAGACCCATCGCCTGCATTTTTATCGCGAGAAGAATACCCATCTCTGGATCGAGAAAGACAGCCAGTCGGTACCGGGATGGCGGGTTGACATCCCTGACTCGGGTGACGCCGTTTCGGATTTCAACCGCGCCGCAATCACTTTAAAAACCCTGTTGAACAAACGGACAACGCTGGCTGCGACGTGGCTGGGCTCCGGGCTGCTATTCCTGCTGGGATTGCTTCCCGAAGCGTGGGCACGGCGCCTCAAGAGTACCCCCTCCGGACCTGGCCCAAAGACGCAACGTAGTGCCCCTGCGGGGACTGTCCCCAATGGAACCAACGGAGGCGGAACAGGAAATGTGAACCGGTTCACATTTCCCCGTACGGAGCAACGCAGTGCGGATTTAGCCCCGCAAGAGGGTGCAACTGCATCCATCCCCCCCGCCCCGCGCGGTCCTGGGTCAGCGGAGCGAGCCGGAGGGCCGGGCGCTAAAATCAAGCGAAACGCTCCTTTCACCGTTCCGGCCGTGTGGACGGCTTCCCCGCCGGCCCAGGATCCCGACCCCGCTGAGGCTGCGGCGGACGCGTGGAGGGACAAGCCGGCGGCGGAACGACCGGAACGGCGGCGGCCGGTCCCTGAAAACTTGCTCCGTCAAGATCCGGCGGGCCAGCTGAAGGCCCTAAAGAAGCTGCGCCGGACAGATCCCCCTGAATTTAACCGTTTGCTGTACCAAGTAACGATGGAGATCCCGCACGTGAGAGACGCTTTAGCCGAGCGCCGGTTAAAATCCAATCTCAGCGACGCCGATTTAGCGGAGCGGGCGCGGGCGCTGGTGGCGTTGAAAGTGGCGATGCTGAAG
>Ga0155753_148_pt3 | contig 11729 bp, 11 predicted proteins | sample RifCSPlowO2_01_FD_107407 | JGI IMG/M metagenome (GOLD analysis project Ga0155753, IMG submission 107407) | Elusimicrobia bacterium RIFCSPLOWO2_01_FULL_59_12
AATGGGTTTCTCGGATCCTTTCACGACGGCGAACTTTCCACTGGAGATGTATGCCCGTTAATGAGAAAGACCTCCCCCGATTCGCGTTTGGCGCCAACTGGCTCCCGGTGGAAGCCGCCTCCGGATGGACCTTTTCACTCCACTGCGCTCTGGAAAAAGCCCATGCCTGATCGGAAAATCATAGGGGTGGTGATGACTTATAACTGCGCCTCCATGGTGGAACGCGCGGTTCAAAGCATTCCGCGGGATTATTTCGACGACATTATCTGCGTTGATGACGGTTCGACCGACGATACGGTCGCCCGGGCCAAACGGCTCGGCATTCCCGTATTCGCGCACGCACACACGGGCTACGGCGGGAATTTGGTCTTCGGATTCCGGAAGGCGCTGGAAAGAGGCGCCACACACATTTTTGAACTTCATGGTGACGGCCAGTATGATTTCGCAGCCGTGCCGCCGGCGCTGGAGCGGTTGATCGCGGGATGCGATCTGGTTCTGGGAAATCGGTTCCATCGCATGCTGCAGCCGCTGCGCGACGGAATGGACTGGGCCCGTTATTTGGGCAACATCTTCCTGTCATCGATTGGCCGCGTGGGATTGGGCATTCCGTCACGTGACTTGTTTCCGGGATTTCGTGCCTACAGCCGCACGTTCGTGGACACCATTGCGTTGAAGCATGCGTCACAGAACTATTTTTTCAGCTTCGAGATTATCGCGCAGGCGCGCTACAGGGGTCTCAAGATCTGCCAGGTCCCTGTCCGGTGTGACTATAAAGGGGAGCACTCCTCAATGAGAATGTCCCAAGCCCTACCGGCCATTCTGCATACTTGCTCCACGGTGGGACTGTACCGGTTGGCGCGCCTGAACATCCGGCGCGGCATCTTCGCGTCCCTGCCGGCACCTCGTGTGTAGCATCAGCGGTATCGTCCATGGAACCGGCGTCGCGAAAATGATCGCGGCGCAGCGGCATCGCGCGCCTGATGAATCCGGCATCTATCGGGACCCGCCTCTTGAGTTGGGCATGGGCCGGCTCAAGATCATTGATATGAAGTCGCCGGGGCTTGCCCCTTACCAGGAGGATGGATTCGTCCTGGCTTACAACGGCGAGATTTTCAATTACATCGAGCTGCAAAAGGAGCTCAAGAAAAAGGGCTGGACCTTCAGGACAACTTCGGATACCGAGGTGCTGATGAAAGCCTGGCGCGCGTGGGGCGTCGGGATGTTCGACCGGCTGAACGGGATGTTTGCCTTCGCGCTTTACGACTCGCAGAAAAGGAAGCTGTGGCTGGGTCGCGATATGGCCGGCGAAAAACCGCTTTATTACTTCCATCGGAACAAGGTCTTTGCCTTCTGCTCAGAGGCGAAAGCGCTCGCAGGGGTGGTGCCGCTGGAAGAACAAGAAAACGAGTTCTTCGAGACCTTTCAGCATTGCTTCGGCACGACGCTCTGGAAGGACGTCTACGACGTCCCGCCCGCCCATTACCTGGTTTATGATCTGAACACCCACCAGAAGAAGCTGGTCGAGTACTGGAAGTTCCAGCCGCGTCCGGTCAACGTCAAGACCGCGGCGGAGGAGTTGGAAGCGCTGCTGGGGGACGCGGTCAAGCTGCGTCTCCGTAGCGACGTGCCGGTCGGGCTCTACTACTCCAGTGGGATCGACTCGTCACTGATATCCACCTATCACGATTTTGAACACAAGCTATTTTTTGATGACACGCAGAACTGGCGCAAGGACTTCTTCCGTCGGCTCCGAAAGCTGGCCCGCCACCTAGACTTTCCCGTCGGCTCGCTCTCGACCTACCCATTGTGGAAGCTCGCCGAGCGTGCCTCGCGTCATGTCAAGGTCGTGCTCTCGGGCGAAGGAGCCGATGAGATCTTCGGAGGATACGTCCGCTATCTACCGATCGCCCGCGAGTGGGAGCTGCAGCAGCGATACCCTTCGTATCAATACATCTTTGGAAAGTTCTACCCGCCGTACCTTGATGGCTTCGCAAAAATCACGGCCCGGAACGGAAATGTCGCGCTAGCACGCAAAAGATTGCGGCCCTATTTTGAGATGTTTGAGGATCCGATCAATGCGATGGGGTTCGCTGATTTTAAGCTGGTTATGCCGAGCCTGTTACAGATGGGTGACCGGATGGCGGGCGCGTTCGGGCTGGAGAACCGCTGCCCCTTCCTGGACCGCCGCGTCATCGAGTTCGGGTTCAGCCTGCCGCCGGCACTGAAGATCGCGGGACTTAACCAGAAAGTCATCCTGCGCCGCATCCTCGAGAAGCGCGGCATGACCGCCCCGCTCCGGGATGAAAAGAAGGGGCTCACGATCCGGTTTAATCAATGGCTGGGCCGGAAGGACTGGGACCGCAGCTCGTATGTTTCCCTCCTGCTGCACGAATGGGCCAAGACGTTCGGTCCGCTGATGACCCGCCGGCTCGCGGCCGCTCCGAAAATAAAAATGGTCGTACGCAACTAGACGTCTCAGGAGGAAACGAAGGATGGCTAAAGTTGTTATCACCGGTGTTTCTGGATTTATTGGCCCGCACGTGGCCGAGGAGTGCCTCCACCGCGGCTGGGAGGTTGTGGGTGTGGATCTGCTGCCGTCCGAGCTGTGCGCGCCCCGCTATCGTTTCCTGCAAGAAGACGCGCGGGGCTTGACGCCGGAGAAGCTCCGTGGCGTCGATTACATCGTTCACCTCGCGTTCGTGACCAACATCCCCAACTCCATCCAGCACCCGATTGAGACGACGCGCGACAACATCGAGATGACGGTCCGACTCCTGGAGTCGGCGACCCAAGCCGGCGTCAAGAAATTCGCATTCCCTTCGACCGCGTCGCTGTTCGGCAACAACCCCACGCCGTGGCGCGAGGACATGCCGCCGGACCCGATCGAACCGTACAGCTGGCAAAAACTCTCCTGCGAATACCTCCTGCAGATGTGGACCACGCGCTACGGACTTCCGACGGTGACCCTGCGCTTGTTCCAAGTCTTCGGTGAGAACCAGCGAAAGGATACGGCGATGGCTGCCTTCTTCCGGGCGAAGAAAGAAGGGAAACCGATCACGCTGACGGAAACGACCGCCCAATCGTCGTTCCGCACGGGACAGCGGGATTTCGTCTATGTGAAAGAAGTCGCCGAGGCGTTCACGCAGGCCCTGGAATCCCCAAAGACTGGCCACGGCGAGATCATCAACGTCGGCAGCGGCAAGGTCACGGCGATGGAGGAGATCGCTAAGGCGATCGGCAGCGAGGTCATCTTTATTCCGCGGCGGGCATTCGAAGTGGAAAGACACCAGGCTGACATCAGCCGGGCCGAAGCACTGCTAGATTGGCATCCGAAAAAGAATGTCATCGAATGGCTCCATGAATTTGTTCCGACGCTAAAATCCGTAAGAGAGGTCATCGACAAGTGAAAATCATTCATAACAAGACCTGCCGGATGTGCGACAGCACCAAGTTCAAGGTCGTGATTGACATTGGCCGCCATCCCCTGGTCAACAGTTTGGTTCCTAAAGATCGTCTGGATCGCAAAGATCCGACCCATCGGCTTGTGGTCAAGCAATGCCAAAAATGCAATCTCGTCCAGCTGGTCGACATCATTGACGCCGAGGAGATCTACAAAAAAGTCGACTATCTATACTTTTCGTCCGACATGCCAGGGCTAGACAAATACTTCGCGCCGTACGCCGAAGAGGTGCGCGACCGATTTCTCAAGAAGAATGATCTTGTCGTCGAGATTGGCAGTAACGACGGTATCATGTTGAACCTTTTTAAGGATACACAGCGGATCCTGGGTGTGGACCCTTCGGCCAATGTGGCGATTCGCGCTTTGAAACGCGGCATTCCCACGATCCCGCTGTTCTTTACCGAATTGCTGGCGGAAAAGATCGTCCGCGAGTGGGGGCCAGCCAAGGCGATCATCGGCAATAATTGCATCGCCCACTTAAACGACGTCCGCGACCTAATTCGCGGCGTTAAGACGCTGCTCGCGAAAGACGGTGTCTTCGTGATTGAATGTAATTACTGGGGGGGGATGGTCAAAAACACGAACTACTCGCTGATTTATCACGATCACTATTCCTACTTCTCGCTTCAGGGGTGGCAGACGTTTGCGCCGCAATACGGTTTTCACGTGTTCGACGCAGTGGTCACTCCGGCGCAAGGGGGCTCGTTACGGATGTTTCTTAGTACCGATGGCCGCCCGGAAACTGAACGCCTGAAGGCGCTTCAACGGGAGGAAGAAGTAACCGATCTAAACGGCTACAAGACCAGCTTGCGGTACCGCCAAAACGTACTGCAGGCTGCGAAGAAGTTGCGCCAGATACTGAGGGACCTGAAGCGACAGGGAAAAAAGATTGCCGGCTATGGCGCGGCCGCCAAAGGTTTGACGATCTTGAAGTGTTCAGGGATCGGCCGCGAGACGCTCGATTACTTTGTAGACGACTCCCCCGCAAAGCAGGGGTGGTACACCCCCGTCGATCACATTCCGATCATCTCCCGCGACGAGGCCGAACGCCGGCTTCCCGATTATTTCACCATCCTCGCGCCGAACTATGCCGATGTGATCATCGCCAAAGAGGCCCGGTACCGAGAACGTGGCGGCAAGTTCATTGTCCCCAAGGGCGAAGTTAAGATCGTTTGATGTCGTGCCCCAGACGGTAGTCAGACCCCCTCGCAGGGATTTTAGTCACAGCAAAACTCGCCGCAATGGCCATAAACGGCATCATCGGAATGCGCAATCGGGACATTCCCGGATAGCTCGCTACCAGGAGAATGTACGTCACGCCCGCCGCTAAGAAATAGGCTTCTTTTTTGCGACTCATCCGCCAGAGCTTGATGCAGCCCCAGACGGATAGAAGATAGAGCACCCCCAATCCAAAACCATAGACGATTTGGACAGGGATCAGCCAAAACGCAGGGTTCTGCTGGGGGGCAGGCGGGCGATAGTAGTGCCATAAGCCGAAACCTGTCCCCCCGAGCATTCGAGCGGCGCCGATCAACCACACTTTCACCACCACGAAGGGGTGTCGTTTTAAGATGTGAACGGCTTCCTGCGCGTAGACCTGGCTTCGTTCGGCGTCATTGCGGTAGCCGGAAGGGTGCTTGGCATCGACCTGCGCTCTCAGGTCGTGGCGTACGCTGTCCCAGGTGCGGTCGGTGGCGTCCGCAATCACTTTGGCGGCGAGGTCATCAAAAAGCGCAAATCCGGGTAAGGAGGAGAGACTCCAGAAATTGGACGTCGCGCCGTTTCGGAGGATCCAAACTCCGGGGATAAGATAAGCCGCTAAAAGAAATCGAAAAATATATTTTTTCCGCGGCGACCAGATCCAGCAGAGAACCAGAGGAAAGTAAAGGAACACAGGTTTTACCATCAGCGTAAGTCCCCACAACAGACCGCTTCCAGTCACCTCGGTTCCCCGCTGGAGTTCCAGAGCTCTCCACGTTAGAATCATGGCCAGCACCTGCAAGAAAACGACGAGGGTTTCCGCGATCAGCATAGGGGTGTGGAAAACGATCACCCAGTCGACCGCCAGGACTAGAGCGCCCACCCGCGCGCTGCGATCGTTTGTCACGCCGCGAAGCCAATGCCATAGCCACATCACCGTGAGGATGCCTAGGAGACATTGGGCGAAGGCGATCCAAAGAACTGGAGATTCGAACAGAGCGGTGAACGGTGCCAGAAACAGCGGATACCCCGGCAAGCGAAATGTTTCGGGCACTAACACCGGCGGTGTTCCATGCCCGAACGCATGGTACGTCCAAAGGTTTTTCGCCAGCCCTAAATAACCATAGGCGTCGGACGTGAGACAGGCTTCCGGACGGTTAGCCGCAAGAAGAAAAACCATAAGCCGTGGAAAGGCCGCCGCGAGGAGAAGAAGGGTCACTAGAGCGTTTACGTGCTTACCCTTTCATATGCGGCCAGCTCGCCAGGCAGACTTTCAGAAGTTCCCACCCGTTCCGGAAGCGGCGGATATTGGCCGCCTTTCATCATTGTTTTTCCAGAACGATCGTTTGGAACATCGGGAAAAAGCGATTCCATTTGGAAAGAATTCGATCCACCTGGCTCGCCAACGGGTAGGCAAGGCCCGGCACCAGAGACCGCCACGTCATTCCCCCTGAGAGGAGGTACCCGAGCGCCGTATGCGGAGTTCTTTTCAGAATCTTAAGCTCCGGGAATTCTTTCTCAAAAACATGTTTATCCCGCCAAAATATGATCCACGGCAAAGCTTGGTTGGACGTCGACATCCGTCCCCCGTCCAGGCTTTCCCATTCGCTCATTTGATCATCAAAGGGTTCATGATGAAATCGCGTGTAAACCCATTTCCCAAACCAGGAATTGAACGGTTCAATCAACACCACGCGGCCCCCGCGTACCAGGCAACGGGTCGCCTCCCTAAAGAAGGATCTGGGCTTTGGTAAATGGTGCAGCACGTTAAGCATGAAGATGCCTCGTAATTCCTCCTTCCCAAACGGCAGGTTGTTGGCATCAATGACCTGGTCAACCAAGGGAATCTTGCAGACTTCGGAGGTAACGATATTGGGTAGCTTCTCTTTAAGGAATCCGCCGCCTGATCCCAGCTCCAATAAGCGGCCCGGCAAATGCGATACAGACGCCGCTTCCTGAGCGAAGGCGCCGTAGAAATCTTCATAAAGCCGGTATAAAAATTTCTTGTTCTGGATTATGCTGCGATGAATCACCGCGGCTTCGGGCCGGTCCAAGTCGACGCCCCTGGCCATTGGAATCGTTAGAAAATCCTTAACATTCAATCGACATCCCCCTTCATTTCATATAAGGCTAAATTATAAATTTCATTTTTTTCTCATGAGGGGAGCTGTTTTTGAAAAACAACGGCTTCAAAACCAAAGAGATCGATGTGTTTAATTTCGTCAAACTTGTTTGCCCGATAAAAGCACATGGCAGGCGCGTGCTTGACATCGGTAAAAACGAAATACTGGATGACCCCCGTCTCCACAAAAAATTTTTCCAAGGCGCTTAGGAGGTGATTGCCAACTCCTCTCCGATGGTATTCCGGTCTAACGGATACCGCTATAAGCTCAGCCTTTATCCCAAGACGCCGACAATAAACCGCCTTTTTTAAGAGCCGTATCAATTCAAGAAACCGGCATGCTTTGAGCATTTCAGCGACCATTCTTATCTGGAGCGTAAAAGATAGATAGGCGCGCGAAGCGCACCCCGATATAAATCCCGCAAACTGGTTGTTCTCTTCATAAAGGACAAACGCGCAGCAAAGGGGGTTGTCTAATATGGACCGGTAAAATGCAGTCAGGCAGGGGCCACTTAATTCACCGGAGAAGTAACCTTTAAATGTTTCTTTGTGCAACAGGACAATGGATTCGAGGTCGGCACGGGAAGCCGACTTAATATCCATAATGCTCTTTGATTCGAGAGCAGATGTTAAGAATATCTTTTTTCTGCAAACCGCAGTAAACCGGCAGAGACAGGCCTTGTTCAAATCCTCGATTTGAGACCGGGAACTCTTCTTCGCGATATCCTAGAAAATTGAAACAGGGCTGACGGTGCAGAGGAAAAAAGAAACTCCTCGTCTGGATGCCGTTTTCCTCCAAATGTTTGCATAGGTCCTCTTTGTCTTCAGCCAGGACGTTCGTCCTAAACGGTACCAGATTCGAATGCGATACCTCCTCGAGAAACTTCAGCTCTTTGACGCCGGAAAGCTCCCGCCTATAAAGAGCGTAGTTGCGTGATTTGAGCCGCTTAATCTCATTAAATTTTTTTATTTGAGCGACGCCGATCGCGCTCTGCAAATCGGTCATCCTGAAATTCATGCCCAACGCGGGATGGATAAAGACGCCGCTGCTTGAGCGTCCCTGGTTGCGTATGAGCTTCGCCCGTTCATAGACATCTTCCCGGTTGGTTAGAATCACGGCCCCTTCACCGGTGGTTATGGTTTTATCCGCAAAAAAGGAAATCATCCCAACATCTCCCAGGGTACCGGTGTGCTTGTTGTTATAAAACACACCAAAGCCTTGGGCGGCATCTTCAATGACCGTCAGGTTGTGGGCACGGGCCATTTGTAGGACCGGCGCCATATCGGCGGACTGGCCGTAAACATGAACAGGCATAATCGCTTTGGTCTTTTCGGTTATCCGTTCCTCCAATTTATCGGTATCGATCGTAAAGGTGTCATCCGTGACATCGCAAAAAACGGGCCGGGCCCCGGCGAAATGGACCGATGTCGCCGACGCAATGAAGGTAAAATCGGGAACAATGACTTCATCCCCGGGCCCAATGCCAAGGGATAATACCGCCAGAAAGAGCGCCATGGTACCGTTCGTGACCGGCAACGCATATTTTGCCCCGGTAACATCTTTTATCAAACTGACAAACTCTTCGGTAAAAGGGCCTTCCGTAAGCCATTGGTTCGCTATCACTTTTTTTAAATTTTCCAGTTCTTCTTTTCCCACGTAGGGAATAAGCTGTGGAATCTTATAGGGCATGCTGCGTTTCCTTACCATAATTTGAATTGACGAAGCGCGAGCCAAAACATCTTCAATAGCACATAGCCGTGCTTGAAGGGGTGAGTTTTTGTTTTTCCGTATTCCCGCGGTCTATACGTAACGGGAACCTCAACGACTTTTAAATTATTTTTGACCACGCCGAAAATCAATTCAAAATCTCCAAAAGGGTCAAAATTCCCGAACTCAGCAAAGGTCTTCCTGACCTTCAGATAATTCCGTTTGGACAATGCTTTCAAACCACACAGGGTATCGCTAAACCGTTGACCCAAAAGTATAGTAAACATATTGCCGAACGCTCTGTTGCCTATCAGATTGACCAGCGGCATAGTGTCCTTCTTCAAGCGGTAAATTAAGCGCGACCCATTCAGATATTCACCGAGACCTTTTCGGTAGATCTCCCAAAATTTCTCTATTTCCTCGGGCGCCGTCGTCAAATCGCCTTCGAGCCACATCACAAAGTCGCCTTTGGCGGAATCAAAACCTTTTCTAAAAGCATCGCCCTGTCCGATTCCGTCTTGAATGAGCAATACAATGTCTTTATCCGGATACCGTTTTATCATTTTTTGTATTTCTTCTCGGGTCCCGTCCACCGAATGACCTTCCACGAATATGATTTCGGTATGCCTGGCGACCTGAGGAATTCGTTGGATTAACGGTTCGATATTGTCTCGTTCATCTCGGCAGGTGATGACCACCGAGGCGGTCTGATCGTCAATTCGGTCCGGCTCCATGATCGGGCGGGCCGTAATAATTTGTATGAGGTCCAAACGTCGGATGAAGGGGAGTTTGGCGATAAATCGGTTTACCACCCAGGACAGCAGAGGGATATTGATCGGCAAGAGTAAAAAGAAATTTCTGCTGATCGGCTGGTAGTTGGTTATGGCAAGGAAATTATCAATATCATCGATGGATAACCAGTGGTTGAGATCTTCCGGCATTTTGAGGCGCGCTTTTTCTGCCAACTTCAAAACGATTTCCCACAAGGGGTTGTATTGAATGATGACCAGCCGGGTGTGAGGGGAACAGTAAGCCCAGAGTTTTTCTAATAACTTCTGTATGTCGCCGATTCTGTTTAACGTGCTGTTCAGAATGATATAGTCGAATTTTTCGGTTTGAGGCCATGTGTCTTTTTCTATGTCCAAACATTTAAATTGAAGATTCTCACGACCATATCGTGCCGTTGCCGCCGCAATTAAGTCTTCATCCTTATCAATCCCAAGCCCATAAGCTGGATTGAGGTCGTTCAGAACACTCCCATTGGTGCATGATAAATCGAGAACAGAAGCTTGCCCCGCCACATTAAATTTCAAAATCCGGCTGATATAGGCGTAATAATAGCGATTCTTTTTTCTCCATTTTTCAACCGCAGCAGGCTTGTCAGGGCGACTACCCATCGAGGTTAAATCACTTTATAAGGACAGTATCGCCTGTAATAGGAAAATAATTTCATCATTTCTTTGATCCCGTCGTCGATGTTGTGCCGGGTACTGAAACCGAGCCTTTTTATCTTAGTGAACGAAACATTAAAATTTCTTTTATCGCTGGCGGACAGCTTGGACAAGATAATCTCACAATCAACGTATTGCTTGATCTTCTCGGCGACGTCCAATTTTGTCAGATTTAATGTTTCGTCTCCGACGTTGTAAATCTCCCCGATCATGCGATCGCGATTGTTCAGCGTAAACAAATAGGCTCTGACCGCATCCCGTATGTGCATGAACGTCCGCCTCGAAAAACTCTCAAAAATGACGATGGTTTTCTCGTTGATGGCGCGATACAGAAAATCGTTGACCATTAAGTCGTTTCTCATCCTGGGACTATTGCCGAATAGAGTCGCAAACCGCAACGCCACGGAATCCCGCCTGGTCATGACGGCTTGTTCCGCCTCATATTTTGTCTTTCCGTAGGCGCTTAACACCCGTATCGGTGAATCTTCATCACAGTCTTTGTTGTCTTTTCCATAAAAAGAAGTCGTCGACGCATAAATCAGCAGTTGAGACGAGTCCTTGATGTGGTCTACAATTCTTTTTGTGGCTCCCGTATTGATGGCCTGTGCCGAAAAGGGGTTTTCATCGCACGCCGGGGCGCCGCTGATGGCTGCAAGATGAAAAATAATGTCATATCCGGCGAGATCTTTTTTTTCTAAGTTTCGAATGTCCTTCTGAATGACATGAAGGTTCTGATGGTCAACAAAATGCAGTAACGATTCATACCCATACATGAAATTATCCAACACGTAGACGGTATGCCCGTTTTTCAGAAGCTCCTCTGTTAAAAGTGTTCCAACGTAACCGGCCCCGCCGGTAACAAGTATATTCATCCTTCATTTCTCCTTTTCGGCGTCCGCTTTCGGCTGTTCTATGAAGAGGTTTCAGGATTTACCAGTACGCGCGAGTGCTGCGCCCGCTGCTCATAGAAGCGGACCGTGTTTACTAGTCCCTTCTGGAGCGGTACCTGGGCTTTGAAGCCGAAGAGTTTGAATGCTTTCGAGGTATCCAGCCTGCGGCGCGGCTGGCCGTCTGGGCGGCTGGCGTCCCAGCGCAGCTTGCCTTTGAAGCCTGTCAGCTTGGCGATGAGCTCCACGAGCTTCTTGATGGAAATGTCTTCCCCCGAGCCCAGGTTGACCGGCGCCGCGTCGTTGTAGTATTCCGCCGCGCGAAGAATCCCCTCAGCGGCATCTTCGGCGTAAAGGAACTCGCGGGTCGGCTTGCCCGTTCCCCAGACGACAATGTCCTTGTCCCCGCGCGCTTTCGCTTCCAGGCACTTGCGGATCAAGGCGGGAATCACATGTGAAGTTTCCAAATCAAAATGGTCGCGCGGTCCGTAAAGATTCGCTGGCAGGAGGTAGATCGCGTTAAAGCCGTACTGTTGGCGGTAGGCCTGCGCTTGGACCAGCAGCATCTTCTTGGCCAGGCCGTAGGGGGCGTTGGTTTCTTCCGGATATCCTTCCCAGAGAGCGCTTTCCCGGAACGGAACCGGCGTGAATTTCGGATATGCGCAAACCGTTCCGACCTGGAGAAACTTGGAGACCTTTTTACGCCGCGCGTAGTCCATGAGCTGGATGCCCATCAGGGCGTTGTCGTAAAAGAAGCGGCCGGGTTCCGCGCGGTTGGCACCGATCCCCCCGCAGACCGCGGCCAGGTGAATAATCAACGTGGGGCGGGCGGCCTCCAGCAGACGGTCGATGCCCGAAGCCTGTCGCAGATCGAACTCCCGGCTCCGCGGCACGGTGATCG
>Ga0155753_138_pt1 | contig 11698 bp, 10 predicted proteins | sample RifCSPlowO2_01_FD_107407 | JGI IMG/M metagenome (GOLD analysis project Ga0155753, IMG submission 107407) | Elusimicrobia bacterium RIFCSPLOWO2_01_FULL_59_12
TGATCATGTACACCTACAGCGGATGGAACGCGACCGTCTATGTGGGGAGCGAGGTCGTCCGGCCGGAGCGGACCCTCCCGCTCTCGTTGATATTGGGCGTGACCCTGACCGCCTCGCTGTACCTGCTGTTGAACGCCGTCTACGTGTACGCGCTTCCCGTGCCTGAGATGAAAGGCGTGATCGCGATCGCCAAGGAAGCCTCCGCGCGCCTGTTTTCCCCCGGCGCCGCGCAGCTGTTTTCCTTCTTCATCGCCTTTTCTATCCTGGGGTGTTTAAACGCCACCCTGCTCACCGCGCCGCGCATCCCCTACGCGATGGCGGAACGGGGGGATTTCCTGCCGTCTTTCGGGGTCGCGCATCCACGGTTCCAGACGCCGCACCGGGCCATCCTGCTGCAGATGGTCTGGGCGTCGCTGCTGGCTCTCTGGGGAGGGCTCGACCACAAACACTTTTACCGGCTGCTGGACGATTACGTTACCGTCCCCAGCCTGCTGATGAACGCCCTGACGGTGAGCGCGCTGTTCTATTTGCGACGGATTAAGCCGGACCTTCCGCGGCCTTACAAGGCCTGGGGCTATCCTGTTTTACCGCTGGTTTTTATCCTGGTTGTGCTCTGGATGGTGGTCCATGAGGTGAGTCATGACTGGAAGTCCGCCGTTGCGGGCCTGGGCATGATCAGCTTGGGAGTCCCGATATTTTTCTTCGTCCGCCGCCTGTCATTCCCGCACGCCGTCAGCGGGAAACCAGACTCGGGATCCCCGCTTTCGCGGGGATGACGGCTGGTTAAAACGGGTAGTTGATCCCGACGTAAACACCCGGACCTTCTTTCCCCACGCCGACGTCCACCGACCCCACCACATTCGGTTTCACGGCCGCCCGAAAAGCGCCTCCGAACACCGGTCGGAAATCCCTGCGCTCCATATCCCCCAGCCGTTGGAACACCGTTCCGACATCGATGAACGGCCCCGCCTCAAACCGCGCGGTCACTCCCATGAGCGCCAGCGACGCCAGCTCGACGCGGTGCTCGGCGTTAAAGACAATCCGCCCCTGATCGGTAAACCGTCCCTCGCCGTACCCGCGCAGATTGTCCCGGCCTCCCAGCGTAGCCATTTCAAAGAAGGGGATGTTCGGCCCGTTGGACCAATCGTAGAGCGCATGGAGAACGGTAATCTGTCGTCCGTTTTTCCAGGGGAGAAAGCGCTTCCCTTCGACGCCGTGCCGGATGAAATCCGCGTCGCTCCCCCAGCCGCGGGACGTCTTTTCCAAGAACGCCTCCCCGGAGCTCCCCCGCGAAGGGGTGACCGGGAGATCGCGCGTGTCCCAGAGCAGGTGTGCTTCCTGAACGATGGCCGTTTGTCCCGAATCGGCGGCCTGGGCGGGGAATCGGGACGCCAAATCCGGCGTGTTGGGGATGATGTTCACATCGGTCACCTGGCGGCGATAGCGCAGGCCCCCGGAGAGCCGCCAGCTTTTTTGGAAATTGACGCCCATGTCGAGGTGAACGACCTTGTCGCGGCCCGTATAGCCCGATTCATCTTCTTCGCGCGTCTCCGGTCCGATGCCGAAAAAGCGCTGGGACCCATCGACGTCAAAGTAGCCTTCGGCGCGGATAAACGCCCGGCCGCCTATAAAGGCGGCGTCCTCATATCGGATCTTAACTTCCCGGTTGGTGTGCTGGGAATAGGAACCGGTGGCAAAGAGCTGGCTTTCATCGGTCGGGTAAAAGTAGTAGCGGCCCGTGAGCGTCTGGCCGAAAAGCGAGTTGTTGGTGTAGGACGGGGCGAACAAGTGGCGGATGTGGCCGTGTTCGGGCTCCGCCAGGACCAGAACGGGCAGAAGGCCGTAGGTCGGGCCGGTGTTCGGGTCCGTGCTGAACGCGGGCAGCCAGACGAAGATGTTGCGGTTCCAGGCGGTGGTCATCAGGTCCGCCACGGCGCCGAAGAAGCGTTCGGTTTTGTTTTGTTCGGCCGGCGGCGGGAGGGGCGTGAGGCGGGGGGTCATCGGCGCGTTGGGAGGCATGGGGCGGGACTTCGGCCCCTGGAAGCGCGGATTGGGCGTCAGCATTTTCTCGCCGGCGGCTTTCAGTTTCTGAAGCTGGGGGGGAAGCGCGCGGCGCCGTTTAAAATCGGGTTTTGCCGCAGGGGTCGATCGATCGACGACATACGTTTCAGCCGCCCATAGAGCGGCGGCAATGAATGGAATTATCAGAATACGCGCCTTGCGCAGCACGTCGGAGGGGCCTCTCAGTCGTAGTATTCGATGCCGAGGTGGGTGATCAGTTCCTCGCCCTTCAAGTAGCGGAGGGTGTTTTTCAGCTTCATCAGCTGGATAAAGAGGTCGTGTTCGGGATAAAGCCCCGGGGCCGCCATCGGGCTTTTGAAGTAGAAGGAGAGCCATTCCTGGATGCCGTGCATCCTGCTGCGCTGGGCCAGGTCCAGGAAGAGCGCCAGGTCCAGGACCAGCGGCGCGGCCAGGATCGAGTCCCGGCAGAGGAAATTGACCTTGATCTGCATCGGGTAACCCAGCCAGCCGAAGATGTCGATATTGTCCCAGCCCTCTTTGTTATCCCCCCGAGGCGGATAATAGCTGATCCGGACCCGATGATCGTAGTTGCCGTAAAGGTCGGGGTACACATCCGGCTGGAGGATGTATTCGAGCACGGAAAGCTTGGATTCCTCTTTGGTCCGGAAAGCCTCCGGGTCGTCCAGGACCTCGCCGTCGCGGTTGCCCAGGATGTTGGCGGAAAACCAGCCGTGCAGGCCCAGGAGGCGGGCTTTAAAGGCGGGCGCCAGAACGGTCTTGATAAAGGTTTGACCGGTCTTGAAGTCTTTGCCGCAGATCGGAATCTCCCGTTCTTTGGAGAGCTGCAGCATCGCGGGGATGTCGACCGAGAGGTTCGGAGCGCCGTTGGCATAGGGAACGCCGCTTTGGAGGGCGGCGTAGGCGTAGATCTGGCTGGGCGCGATGTTCGGGGAGTTCTCGCGCAGGCCTTTTTCGAACGCCGCCAGGCTCTGATGCACCGCGCTCGCGGTCTGGTACTTTTCGGTGGAGCCGCACCAGACCATGACGAGACGGGAGCAGTTGTTGGACTTCTTGAATTTGGAGATATCGGCGATCAATTGTTGGGCCAAATCCATCTTGGACTTGCCCTTTTTCACGTTCGGGCCCGAAATCCTCGATACGTAAGCCGGGTCAAACACGGCCGGCATGGGTTTGATTTTTCCAAGTTCACCGCGAATCGGGTCGAGGTGCGTGCGTTCCAGAACCCCTGCCTTGGCGGCCGCGGTGTATATGTCGTCCGGGAAGATGTCCCATCCTCCGAAGACCAGATCGTCGAGCTGCGCGAGGGGGACGAATTCATTGATTTTGGGGACCCGATGGTCCGTCCGTTTGCCCAGCCGGATCGTGCCCATCTGCGTCAGGGAACCGATCGGTTTTCCCAGCCCCTTGCGCGCGGACAGAACGCCGGCGATAAAGGTGCTGGCGACCGCGCCCAGGCCCGGAAGCAGGATCCCGAGCTTGCCTTTCGGGTTTTGAATGGGGTGCTTTTTCAACGCGACGCTCTTCGATTTCATAATCCAGACGACATGATTTAAGCTGGGTTTTAAGGTCGGATCGGAAGGCCCATTATATAAGAAAACCCGCCTCCATGGATGGATGGGGACGGGCCCCCGAGATGGGGGGGGTCTCAGTCGTGTCCGGGGAAACTTTTGTAATTCCCCTCTCCCGCGGCACCTGGGAGAGGGTGGAGGGTGAGGGCAAAAGCCGTTTTACGTCGAAGCCGTGCCCTCATCCCGCCCTTCTCCCATCCTGCGGACGGGAGAAGGAGTGAACTCCAGGACATGAAGCTCTTTCTCGCAAATTCTTCGGCGAAAGGATGATTTTCCCCGGACACCACTGGGGGTGTCTAGTGGTTTATCGGTGGGCGTGGCTTCTGCTGTGCCCGAATTCGGTGCAGCAATAGGTGCCCAAAAAACAGGCTACCGACGTTCCCAGGGCCAGGATGCAGATCAATTTGAATGCAGGGCCCGAGACGTACATGACCTCCATGGAGCGCAGTGTCACGCCGACAGTGGATGTAGCCAGTAGAATCAGCCCGGATCGCAGCATGTGGGTCTCCCTCCCTTTCTTACACGCTCAGGCTATCTCAGCTCCATGAAGACTGCAATATCCGGATGACGCGGTTAAGTACTGAAAAGCGCCGTAAATTCATGCTAATTCTGAAAGTGTGCTTTCCAAAATCAGACCTGGATTACGAGCTGAAATCGATAGGACAAGCAGCGGATTAAAGAATCTGGTACGGATCAGGGGGTCTTTGGCCGGGCGGCCCGCTCTTTGTCGCAGGCTCGAAAAAAGGTATCTTTACAGGCATGTTAGACGTGAAGTGGATCCGCGACCACCCCGACGATCTCCGCCGGATGCTCGCCAACCGGAAATCCAAACTGCCGGTGGATGAGCTGTTTAAGCTCGACGCCGAGCGGCGGAAGTTCCTTGCCGAGCTCGAGCGCCTGCAGGCGGAGCGGAACAAGGCGGCGGCTCAAAAAGCCGATGCGTCGAATAAGACCCAGATCAAGGCCCTGGAAGCCCAGCTCGCCGAGGTCGAACCCAAGTATCAGGACATTTTGCTGCGTATCAACAACCTCCCGGACCCCTCCGTGCCCGTTGGCTCCAGCGAGGCCGATAACAAAGTCATACGAGAGGTCGGCAAGAAACCGGCCTATGCATTTACCCCTAAAAACCATCAGGAGTTAGGGGAAGCCCTGGGCGTTCTTGACCTCAAGACCGCGACCAAACTCTCTGGCGCGCGCTTTGCCATGCTCCGCGGCCAAGGGGCGGCGTTGGAGCGGGCGCTGATCACGTTCATGTTGGATGTCCATACCCAGGAGCACGGATACTCGGAAGTCATGACCCCCTACCTGGTCACGCCGCAGTCCATGCAGGGGACCGGGCAGCTCCCCCGCTTTGAGGAAGAGCTCTTTCGGGTCGAGCGGGACTCCCTTTATTTGATACCCACCGCGGAGGTCTCCGTGACCAATATCCACCGGGATGAGGTCCTGGAGGAAAAGGACCTGCCCAAAAAGTATGTCTGCCACAGCGCCTGCTTCCGGCGGGAAGCGGGATCCTATGGCCGGGACACCATGGGGCTGATCCGCAATCATCAATTCAATAAAGTGGAGCTGGTGCAGTTCACCCAACCCGAAAATTCGCTTGAAACCCTGGAACTCCTGACCGCCAACGCGGAGAAGATCCTGTATAAACTGAAAATCCCATACCGGGTTGTTCTGCTTTGTACCGCGGACATGGGGTTTGCTTCCGCCAAGACCTACGACCTGGAAGTCTGGATGCCGGGGGAAGCCTCAGAGGACGGCAAAGGCAAGGGCCGCTGGCGGGAAATCTCGTCCTGCTCGACGTTCGCCGATTTTCAAGCCCGCCGCCTGAACATCAAGTACAAGAAAGCCGACGGCAAGAAAGAATTCGTCCACACCTTAAACGGCTCAGGCCTGGCCGTCGGCCGCGCCTGGGCCGCCCTCCTCGAAAACTTCCAACAGGCGGACGGGACCATCCAAATCCCCGACGCTCTCCAGCCGTATACGGGTTTCAAAACAATCCCCGCCCTGCGGTTAGTCGACGCGAACGGTCCGGTCGGCGATCGCGATATTGCCCTTGCCGTCTTTGATCCCCACGTAAATCCGATACGTTCCCTGTTCTTGCGGCACCTGGACTTCGGCGGCGCCGGGCTCCGAGGAACGGACCCCGCCCGGGAAGAAGGCCGCCTTTTCGACGATCAAAGGGTCTTTGGCGATATTTGTAAGGAAGTAGTCGTAGGTGAGCGGATCGCTTTCGGGGTCGCTCACGCGCACCCGGACCGATGTCCAGCTTCCCGGCTTAAGTCCTGATTTGGGGTCTACGAAAAAATCCACGATCTTCGGCGGCCGGTTTTCCGGCTTCCGGCCTGTGTAGAGTTCCCGAACCATCCAGTATCCCGCGCGGCGAAGTTCGCCGTAGTTCATGTTGTACCAGGTCAGGCTGTCCTGGTTGCGAAAGCCGCCCATGACGAAAGCGAACCCGCCGATGCAGGAACGGGGGTTGGCTTGCATTTGCCGCCAACTGGAAAGGTAGGTGTCCGCTTTGAACTGGTCAAAGGGGTCGTAAGGCATCTGGTTGGCATCTTGGCGCGTCTCCCAGGAACCGAGCGGGGCGAATTCCGTCACGATAACGGGACGATCGAAGTCGTTTCTTTCCGCCCAGGAAATCGCGGGACCCGCGCCGCCGGTGACGTTGACGCCGATGATATCGATGCTGGGAACAAACTTCTTCAAATAGGGAAGACAGCGGGTGTATGAGGACGCGTAAATCACAGGATGGTTCGGATCTTCCTGATGGACGGCCTTGACGATGTCTTCCAGAAACCGGCCATAGGCCCGCCGTTCCTCTTCAGCGTCGGAGAAAATAAACGTTTCATTGCCCAGGGTCCATGCCAGAACGGCGGGATGGTCCTTGAGCCAGCGCACATAGGCGAGGATTTTTTTCTTCAGCTCAAGGGTATGGAGCGGGTTCCTGTAGGATTCTTTGGAGTGAAGTCGAATCGCGTTCGTCCAGAAGCCGACGTTAACCATGAGGCCATGCTGGCGGGCGAGATCGAGATATTCCGGGGCGGCGTCTCCGTAGATTCGCACGGTGTTAGCCCCCGCAGCGGCCACTAACTTCAGATAATCCACCCCATCCAGAAGCCCCTCGTTGCATGCGATGCCCTTGATGTAAAAGGGCTTGTCATTCACCTTAAGAACCCACCCCGAACGGTCCTTCACCACCCGAACCTTGGCGGGACGAGCGGTCTCATCCGCCGGGAGAGGAGTGATTGAGACCAGGGCAAGAAAAATGGAAAGAAGGACTCGGCTGAGAGGCATCCTAGCGGGCCATTCTACTTATTTAACTGAAAGATGGCGGGGAGTACGTAAAGGAATTGAAAAGCTTTAAAGCCCCAGTTAAATAGACTATGCTTCGTTCACCGGAACTTCCAACAGTAAACGAACGAGCCAAGAATCGCAATACCTACTAATACCAACATCATGACAAGGTCCCGAATCCAGGCTCTTTTGATTCTGTCAATGCGTTTATCGAGACCCCACCCATTTATATCCACCTTTTGCGCTATATCCACCAGTTTCACCATGTTGACTAAAACATTTGCAAGATAATCTTTTTCAAGTTTTTCAACAAAATCTGCCGAATCTATTTGCTCATTTTTGTAAGACACTAGCCATCCCCACTGCAGCTTCAACCCTTGCATCTCAGGGTGATTAAGATCAACGTTATCGATAAGATAAAGCGGCACTTTAGGTGGATTTTTCAATCTCACACGAATAAAGAAAGCATATTGGGAAGGTGCACGGTTTTGTTCGAAACGTCGGGCTCCGAATCCAACTTGATAACCGTTGACTTGGCTTTCGACTAGGGGGCCCGGATTTAATGGATGGAGTAAAGCGCTTTGATACTTTGACCCTGTAAGCAGATTTGCATGTTCTTTGAGTGCGATCGCAACCGAATCAAACAAAGGCGCCATGAGGTACTCCCCTGTAGTTGGACAGTATTAAGGTGTGCTTAAGGTAGTCGACGTTGACGTTCTGTCGTCCCGCCATTTTTATTCTGCATTGTTTTCCGCTTCCCATCAAGCCGCTTCGAAGTAGATCTCGGCCGGCGTCTTGTCCCCCAGCGACTGATGCCGCCGTTCGCCGTTGTAGAACCCGAAGTATTCGTCCAGGTTTTCTCTGGCCATCGACACCGTCGTGTAGTCCTTCAGGTACACCAGCCCCTCATCGCAAACAATAGTTAATTAGTCTTTGTCTTGTGACGCCACTCTAAAATGATCTTTCAAATATTCCGATCCTAATGGGGATTATCGACGTGTTTCTGCACTCTCGCTTTGCAGGGACCAGCAAACTCCCAGACTGCAAACAAAAGCAATCCTATCCAAAAGTACTTCATCTCCTGATGCCTTTCGCAGCTATAGCGACTCCACCCCGGTAATCTCCGGCACTTCTTCGGCGATCATCCGCTCGACACCCAATTTCATCGTCATCGGCGACAGCGAGCAGGTCTCGCCGTGTCCGGTCAATTGCACGACCGCGACGCCCTCCGGAGTGATATCCACCAAATCGGCATCTCCCCCATCCATTTGAATGGCGGGGCGGATTTTGTCCAGAATGGCTTCCACGCGGACTTTAAGTTGAGCGATTTCGTCGGGCGTGAAGCGTCGAGGTTCAGGTTGTTTCGCAGGCTCTGCCATATTTGTAGGAGACACCGAAACCGCCGCGCGGAGGGTGCATGGATAGGAAAAATAAAGGCCATATCCTGGGGAGATTCTATCAAGTCTGAGGCACTCCCCGTTGTCAAGACAGTATTCAGGGAGTTATGCGCGGCTCTGAATAATTGAAAGGATCTCCGAGCCGAACACCCGGCGCTTTTGTTCGCCGATGCCCCAGATGGTGAGCAAGTCCCCGCTGGTTTGCGGGCGCTTTCGGCAGAGTTCATCCAGCGTGCGGTCCCAGAACAACGTGTACGGCGGGATTCCCATTTCGCGCGATTTCTGCAGCCGCCAGGCGCGTAGTTCTTCGCGCAAATCACCGCGGGCTTGCCGCTGCGCGGGCGTCCCTCCCGGCGGGTAAGCCGGCTGGCTGGTTTTTCGCCGGCGATTCCTCGGTTTGGGCTTCCATTCGCCCAGTTCCGCCCGGCGGCGATTGTGCATGATGTCCCGGCCGGTTTCGGTAACCGCCAGCACGGGATAACGCAGCCCTTCCTGCTTCAAATAACCCTGACGAATCAACGCCTGGATCGCGGCTTGGACTTCCCGCTGGGCCATGTCCTTTAGACGCCCATACGTCGGCAACTGCTGGTGGCCCCAGTTGCGGATTTGTGCGGTGTCGCTGCCGGTCACCAGCTCGGTGAGCTGCGTGCTCCCAAAGCGACCCTGAAGTCGCGCGGCCCCGGAGAGCAGGATGCGCATGATCTCCTGGGTCTTTTCGTCGACCGGCGCCGCTACCGGCGTCTGGCAGTTGTCGCATCGTCCGCATCCCGCGCTCAGCGGCTCGGCGTCGCCGAAATAATCCATGATCGCCTGCTGACGGCAGCCGGCGCCGTAGGCATAGCGGCGCATCAGATCCAGCTGGTCCTCCTTATGGCGCTCCCATTCGCCGCGCTTCTCCGCCGGCACCGACTCCACGGATTTGCGATTGAAAAACTCATGGATCGCCGCATCACCCGGGCTGTGCAGCAGGAGGCATTTAGCCGGCAAGCCGTCGCGCCCGGCGCGCCCGGCTTCCTGATAATAGGCCTCCACCGTCCCCGGCATCTGCGCATGGATCACGCAGCGAACGTCCGGCCGGTCCACGCCCATGCCGAAGGCGTTGGTCGCGACGATCACGACCCGTGCGTCATCACGAAAATGGCGATGGGCGTCCTCCCGGACATCGGCTTCCAACCCGGCATGGTACGCAAAGGCCGGCAGTCCGGCTTCTCGAAGTTCTTCGGTGAGTTCGTCGACGCGCTTCCGCGACGAGCCATAGACAATCGCGGCGCCGTCAACGGCCACCTCTTCTTGGATTTTCTCCGCGCGAAGCCGGTCGCGCGGTTCCATGATCGCCGCGAAGGAAAGATTCGGCCGGAAGAACCCATGCACCCGGACCAGCGGGCGCCGCATCTGAAGGATCGATACGATCTCCTCTTGGACGCGCGGGATGGCCGTCGCGGTGAACGCGGCGACCGGGACATCGAGCAGCGGTTTGAGACGGCCGAGTTCCTGGTACTCCGGCCGGAAGTCGTGGCCCCAATGGGAGATGCAATGCGCTTCGTCGATCACGATGTAATCCGGGCGGGTTCGCGCCAACGCCCGGGCAAACAGCGGGTCGGCGAAGCGCTCGGGAGCAACGTAGAGAAAACGCAGTTGCCCGGCCGTCCACCGCCCGGCCGCGGCGGATCGCGCCTCCGGCGAAGCGTGACTGTGCAGGGAGGCCGCCGGCACGCCGGCTAAATCGAGCTTCTTCACTTGGTCGTTCATCAAACTGATGAGCGGGGAGACCACCAGGCAGCGTTTCCCCTGTTCCACCGCCGGGAACTGGTAACAAAGCGATTTGCCGCTGCCCGTCGCCATCACCCCCAGAAGATCGCGTCCTTCCCGGATGGCCCGAATCAGCTCCTCCTGCCCCGGCCTGAAGCCGTCATGGCCGAAAACGGATTTTAGAAAAGAGGTGTTCATGAGATTTTACTGCCGTCTCTCAGTTCTCAGTTTTCCGGTCTCTGGTCTTGTTTCTCATACTTTCCCGAAAGCTAGAGACCAGAAAACCGAGATCCAAGAACTGAAAACTGAGAGACGGCTCATACGGAGGTGCTCGGATTAACAGATGCACCATTTCGCTTAGCAGTTTTCACGGACGAAACAAGGATAGCAGTTAGTTCATTGCATTCAGCCTTTAGTACCGAAAGCACGGGATCATTCGTGATTCCTGCGTGCTCTACAAAGGCAAGCCAGTAGCTTGTTTCACGAGCTTCTTTCAAAGCGATCCCCATCTTATGGGCAAAATCGGCCCGTGATTCCGCACCTCGCGCTTCGTTTGCATTCGCACCAATCGACGCTCCACTTCGAATCAACTGATCAATGATGTCCCGCGAAGCAGATGTTCGCTGTACGGCAGCCAGCAATTTATAAACTCTCGCACCAAATACAAGGCAGCGTTCATGAAAAGATGAAGTCATGATATCTCCTTCCCAGCCGTCTCTCAGTTCTCAGTTTTCGGTTTTCTGCGATCTGGTTTCAGCTTTCGAGAGTTAGAGACCCGAAAACCGAAATCCAAGAACTGAGAACTGAAAGACGGCATGGTTTCCTAAAGTGCCCCCGCTTGTTTAAAACTGTAACACCCGTTCTCCGCGATGATCAGATGGTCCAATAGATCAATCCCCATGATGTGTCCCGCCTGACTGATGCGTTTGGTGAGACGGACGTCTTCGTCGCTGGGGGAGGGGTCGCCCGAGGGGTGGTTGTGCACCAGGATCACGCCCGCGGCGGCCTTGCCGATGGCGGGCGCGAAAATCTCGCGCGGATGCGCCAGCGAGGCCGTGAGCGTCCCGATGGAGACGATCTCCTTGGCGATCATTTGATGCCGAGCATTCAAGAAGAAGGCCAATAGATGTTCCTTCTTCTTGCCTCGCAGTTCGACGGCCTGCGCCACGATATCGTTCATCGATAGGATGACGGGAAGATGGGAATCGGTCTTTGTGTGGGTGCGGCGCAAAAGTTCTGCGGCCGCGATCAGGGTGGCGGCGCGGCTCAGGCCCATGCCGCGCAAGTGTTTTAACCGGGCGAGGGGGAGGCCCATCAGCTCCGAGAGCGGGTGCTGGGCCAGCAGCGTTTGGGCGACCTCCAGCGCCCCGTGGCCCTTATAGCCGGTTCGTAAGATCACCGCCAGCAGCTCCGCATCCCGCAGCGCTTCCGCGCCTAGTTTTTCCAGCCGTTCCCGGGGTCTCTCGATAACGGCCATGTCGCGTATGAGGACGGGGTCTCGCACAAGCCTCACCCGGGTCGCCAGACATCTGGCGACCCACCCTCTCCCGGTGGGAGAGGGTGCGGAAATGGTTTTTTCAGTTCCTTCATAACATGGGTAACTACGCTTTCAAGTTGGTTCCCCTCTCCCACCGGGAGAGGGGT
>Ga0155753_110_pt7 | contig 11691 bp, 12 predicted proteins | sample RifCSPlowO2_01_FD_107407 | JGI IMG/M metagenome (GOLD analysis project Ga0155753, IMG submission 107407) | Elusimicrobia bacterium RIFCSPLOWO2_01_FULL_59_12
CGCGGAGGACTGGCGCACCAGCCGCGAATCCGCGGGCGGAGGGATCCTGGTGGACCACGGGTGGCATTCCTTTTATCTGCTTTTGAACGCGGTGGGCGCTTCGCCGGAGCGGGTTGTCGCTAAAATGCACTCCGACCCGGAGGACAAAAACGCGCTGGAAGACGCCGTTCAGGCGCTGATCCAGTTCCCGGAGGCGGACGGCTACATCCACCTCACCTGGAAAGCCAAGATGCGCCGGAATTCCATCATCATTCAAGGGACCGAAGGCACGCTGCTGCTGGATGATGACCGCTTGCTGCTCACGACCCATGACGGCAAGCGGGAAGAAACCACTTTTGAATCCGGGCTGTCGGCGGGTTCGCATCACCCGGACTGGTTCCACGCTCTCCTGCCGGATTTCCTGGAAGAAATTAAAAATCCCGCCAAGCGCGGGGTGAATTTCCGGGAAGCGGGCTGGTGCGTGGCGCTGACCTGCGCGGCGTACGAATCCAACGTCCACGGCTTCCAGGAAGTCGCCGTCACCTTCCCCGGCACCCCCAAACAGGCCCCCGTCCTAGCCTGACCTTCAGGCCCCCCTCAAAACCTGGGCCCTTTGGGTCTGTTTTTTTAGCCGTTCGCTCCATTTCTTCACCCTCCACAACCCTTTAGAATATGCCGTTCCTCGTACGCATGCGCGCAGGCGTTACTCCGGCCTGCCGGCAGGCCGAAAACACGAAAATGGTTAATGGAGGATTGAAGATGGTCGAGGATGTTTTCATTAAGAACTTCCCAGGCCATCTTCCGTCCACCATCTTCGATGAATAAGTTCGCTGTCCGCATCGTCGCCCTCCTCCTGATTCCGTGCCTGGCTGGAGATACGTTATTCCTGGCCGCTGCCGCTACCTATAAAAACCGGGATGCGGCGCGGGTGGCCGACCCTGTCCCGGCATCTGCTTTTTCGGACGTTCCGCTCCGGCCAAAGATAATCCAAGCATCCCCTTTTGAAACAGAGGCACTTGCCCTGATGTTTGCCGCGAGTCTCTATGCCGGGACGGGTCTTAATCACGGTCATCCACAACCCTTTATGTATACAGCTCGGGAGATCGTGCAAACCAGCGGCAGCAAGAAACGCCAAAAGCCGGCCGCCGCGCCCGCATCCTCACTTGCGGGCGCGATCCCCGCTCAAGAAAAAATAGGCCCGGGGGCCGCGGGACCCTCCTCGGCCGGGCGAGCGGCATCGCCGCCTTCAGGGCCGACAAGAAGCGATGCCGGGCCCATCGCGCCAAATCATGTAAAACGAAAATTTCGCTATCCAAACATGTCAAAAATTATTGGCCTGCGGAAAGCGGCCGCGGGACCCTGGCGGACGTCCCTCCTTGAAAAATCGCCAAGTCAGACTGTTATTCCTGACGACCCCGCCCTGCTGCGAAAGCTGGGGATCGTTGCTGGGGATCACGTTTTCGGATACGCCGGGTATATCGGGGATTGGCTGGGGGCATTGTCTGCGCGGGGCGCGAGGGTTGATTACACGGATATTAATCTCGACATCGTTCAATGGGTTCGGATTCACAAGACAGGCCTTTTTGATCAAGTCCGGATCGGAGACCCCCTGATAGAACCTGCCCGTGTCGACGAATACGATTGGAGCTTTTCATTCGAACCATTCCCTCTACAGCCCAATGAAATGCCGTTTGCAATGATGCGATCCATGTTAAACCGCAAGGGCTATATTTGGGTATCCGCAATAGGCGTTCCGTTCAACTTTGATTGGCATCTGAAAGTATTTGGTCAGGTTTACGGATTATCCAGCAAACGGGATGAGATTCAGTTGCGGCACGCTTCCATTCTGGCGCGGGCCAGCCGGACGTCTTCGCCGATAGCGGTGGATTGCATGATCGCCGAAATCAGAGCCGCGCCGGCCGCGCGGGATAAGGTCATGAAGGATTTGGTCGTCATAAACGCCCTGCAGCAATTCCAGGGAACGACCCTGAGTGAACTTCGCGGCCATCTGACTCGTCGCGGGCTGTATCTCTCGGATGTCTCTCTGCTTGAAAGTCTCGACCGGATCGACCAATTGACAGCCACCATGGAAATTCAGAAGGACATAACGTTCGCCGCCGCGCCCGGGCAGCCCTTACACCCGGAGGATGCCGGGGCGACGGAGGGGAGTCGCGATTCGAGGGGATTTCGGGCGGACACGCACCCTCTCGCCATGGTCCTCGCAGCGTGGTTCACGGGCGCGTTTTCGCTCGGCTGGGCGGAGTGGCGGCGGCTGGGCGGGGTCCAAGTTCCTTTGGATCGCCACGGGATTTTGGCGTTTGTTTATGCCGCGGCCGCCGCCAGCCTGCTCGTTTATGCGCTCGTTCAAACCGTTAACCTCCTGCAGCGCTGGCGGGACCATCGCGCGGCGAGGCGCCTTCCCGCCGCTCAAGAAAAAATAGGCCCGAGGGCCGCGCCTGCCGGTTCTCCGGTTTCGGCGGACGCAAGCATGCAGGTCATCGAAGTGGCCTTGAAAGAGCCGCGTCTTTTGGGTCGCTTGGCGGTCGACTATGGAGGCCGCGGCGCGCCCCCGGAAGTTCCATCTGGACAAGAATGCATCCCGGTCAAACTCTATCACTTCAACGAACTGCCGCCTGACTTGAGGCGTGCGGCCTTCAGTTGGCGGCGCGGGCAATTTAACAATCGGGAGATTATGATTCCGGCGATTCACCCAACAACTCGGGGCGCATTATTCGCGATGAATCAGATGACCCTTGCCGGCCGGACACTGCTGGATGCGACCACGGGCGAAGGGATTTTGGCGATCGCGGCCGCCAAACTAGGCACACAGAGAGCCATCGGAATAGACATAAACACCCAAATAGTGAAAGTGGCGAAATTAAATGCCGAATTGAACCGAGCCCAGGATGAGACGGCCTTCTATGCGCAGGATTTCGCCGAACGTCTTCCGATGACCGAGCCGCTTCCTGATGCCGTCGTCTTGAATCTCCCGCCCGAGGACTATCTATCGATCGATGCGTTGCTCGCTAATTACCCCAGCATCCACACGATCATTCTCGCAGGCGGCGCCCGCAGTGCCTTTCCCCGGCCCCTGGATATGGGGCAAAAATATATCGACATGTTCCATGCCCATGGCTTTTATTTCAAAACAAAATTCACAGATGCGATTGACCGCTACCGGGATGGCCAGGTTTGGGATACCTATATTTTGGAAAAGCTGACGCAGGATCATCCCGCGGCCGCCGCGACGGCCGCCAAGCTTTCCAATAAAGCGCCGTCCGTTATAAAGACCCTCGCCGTCATCATGGGCCTGCCCGTTCTGTACGGATTTGCCCCATTGCCCAACAGCGCGGCCGGTGGACCTGTGCTTTGGCTTCTGGGCGCGATAGGCGCGCTGAGCGCCGGCGCTCTCGGCGCGTCGTTCATCAAGAGACCCGGCCCTCCGGAAAACCAGCCCGCCGCCGCGCCGGGGCAGGAGACGCCGGACGACCCCGCCGCGCCAGCCTTGCGGGCCCCTCCGTCTGGAAGGGCCAAAGGTTCACTGAAAGACGCCATTCGAAAAACCCTTGAAATAACACAGGGCGGTCCTCCCGATCGCCCAACGGGCCGCGAATTACACGCCCTGTTGCGGAAGTTTAACAATCGGCGGTCTGTCGTGACGGCCACGCCTAAGGGTAAAATGCATATGCATCCCGTTCCCTATTGTGAACTCCGGATCGAAGGCCTGAGACCCCATCAAGACTACAGCGTCTCACTGGCATGGGCCCTAGGCACCGGCTTGCAGCTGCACTTCACGCGTCCCGAAGAGGCCCATATCTATGATCTGGAAGCGTACCGGCCCGCTCTCAGAAAACGGGGCCCGGAAAAGTCGATTTATTTCGCGCGCAGAGTGGCCAGCGCGCCGGATTTAGGAACGGCTCTCCTCGCCCCCAAGGACCGTTTCAACCAGCTCGTTCTCGATGGATTAAATATATCCATTCAGCAACCCGACGCCGCCGCGCTTGAAACGCTGCAAACGCATCTACGATCTTTCCAACGCCAGCGCTTTACGGTCAAAGCGACGCCCGCGGGCAGTTTCATGTCCACGCCCATTCCATTCCACCGCTTGTTCGTCTTGGGATTAACGCCTGGAGAAACATATACCTACTGGCTGAATTGGGTGTGGGGCAAGGGATTGCGCCTTTATTTCAGCCGCAAAGGCCGGATTCGAAGTTACAACGTCGAAAAATACCGGGCCGCCTTTACAGAACCGCTTTCGGGGCGACCCCAGATTCATCATTACTTGGAGACCCTGAAGACCGCTTTGAAAGAGCGCTTAAGCGATTTGCTGGAGGCGGCCTTGCGTTTGGAGCCCCGCCGATCGAATACCGTGCTCCCGTCCGCGTTTCAAACCAGCCTGCAGGACTTCAAACAGAGACCGTATACCATACGCGCGTCTCCGGGTGGGCGCTACGGATTAAAAGTGGGCGATGGCCCGCTCATCATTTTTCGTGGACTGACAGGATCCGAACCATACACCGTGCGGCCTGAATGGGATCGCGGGTATGGATTGCGGATCTACCTGGTTGGCGTTTCGAAAGTGGCCGCGTACGATTTTAACACCTACCGTGAGGGTGCCCTGGCGGGACGGGGTTCGAAGACGCATCCAGCGCATCTCATGTTGCGGGCCGCCAGCCTCAACGAGGCGCGAGACGAAGTCCAATCGTATGAGTATCGGCGCCGGATGGGTTGGAATAAGCTCGTCAGGCCCGACGCATGGAGCGATCCCCTGGGAGAGAATGTGCCCGCCGCCGCAGACTCGTCTCCCGACCGGTCAATGATGGTGACTCGATTGCGGAAACATCTGGAGGCTTCGCTGTCACTGAACGGGTATGCTCCCAGAGAAATCGCTTGGCTCACTCACATTCTGCGCGGCCTCTTCCGGGGAAAGTCGCTGGAGGAAGCGCTTGACGAATCACGCATCGACCGGGACCATCACGCATGGATTCGGGCGCAGTTTCGAGGGCACATTGCATTCCTCCTGAAGCCGGCGACAAATCCAGCGATGCCCGCGCCTCCCGGGAGTCCGATCTCGATGGGTTCGGGGCTGGGCGTTTTTATCGATTTACTCTGGAGAAAGGTAGAGGCGCTGCGGACCCGTGAGGAACGTCTCCTTGTTGGATTGGCCTTGGTCATTAACGGCGCGGCCGTCGCGTACGCTGGGGGTCTCGTTTCCGTCCTTCAACCCAATACGGGAGCGCCTTTTTTTACAGTGGGCGCGCTGGCCTTCCTGGCCGGAGCGTATATCTTAATGCCGGAGCGGTGGCTGTATTTTAGGGAAAAAGCTGACCGCGAACCCCCCGTCTCGTCGAACCTCGTCCAGGGCTATCTGGCGTCTGAATTGTGGATTGGATTGAACCGGTTCGTCGGTTGGATGAAGCGGGAGGCGCATTTGCGTCAAACGACGCCTCTGTCACGGGCTGCCTAGGCGGTCCTTTTTCGAATACGTGCTGAAGAAGTACAACCCCACCCCGTCCCAGAAGATCTCGCGGACGCGGCGGATCAGGCTGGCGCTGACGCCGAGGGACGGCGGCAGTCCCAGCAGGACCGCCGCCATGTAGTGCCCGCCTTCGTAAAACCCCAGGCCCCCGGGGCTGATCAATCCGATGACGGCTCCGAGCTGCGCCATGGCCCCCATGAACCACCCCTGCTGCCAGGACAGCGGGTGCCCCATCAGCGAAAAAATGAGGACCAATTCCAGCACCCCCGCGATCCATCCCAGGCCATGCCAGAAAACGCTGGCGAGGAAACGGCCTTTGCATTCCCGGTAAAAGCTCCCGAGTGATTCATCCAGTGCGACCAAGCGCCGTTCCTGGGCTTGCAGCCAGGGCCATCGCGTAAAACGGTGCAGGAGGCGCCCGACGCGGCTGAAACTCTGATGCGCCAAAAGCAACGTAAAGGCGGCCACGCCCGCCCCTAATAAACCGAGAGCGATCCAGGCCGTTGTCCGATGCTCGAAGGCGGTGCTGACCGGAAGGCCCAGCGCCAGCCCCAGGCCGATGTAGAAAAGAAGGCCGATGCTCTGGGCCGCTTTGGCGATCAGGACGGATGAGGTGGCTTCGCGCAGAGGGACTGTGGCGGATAAAAGTTTGGCTTTGACGGGCTCGCCGCCGACATAGCTTGAAGGGAGGAGGGAATTAAAGGTTTCACCGGCCATGCGGATTGCCGCAAGATCCCTAAAGCGGATCACCATAATTTTTGGATGGCAGGCGTAGAGCCAGCCCGCCGTGTTGAACAGCATCCAGCTGAGCGGATAGGCCAGAACGAACACGTACGTCCAACTCAGGAGGGTCAGCGTTTCCTGAATGGGATCCCACCCCACTTCCCGCACCAGAAGGACCAACAGGGCGGCGCCGAGAACAACGCCCAGATAACGGAGAATTTTCATTCGGGAGTGGCCCTGAGAAGAACAACGAGCACCAGGGCGTAGATGTTGACTCCGATCGCGCAGGCCCACAGAAACCATTCGAGATGGCCGATCAGCGCCAGGACCGGGATGACATAGATGAAATCACGGCGGGCCAGCGCATCGCTCCAACGCACCAGGCGCGCCTGCCAAACTGAGCGCGCGCGGGCGGCGTCTCCCACCACCGATGTAAAAAGAGAACTCCCCTCCCCCTCACTGCCTCTCCCTTGGGGAGAGGGATGGGGTGAGGGGTGGCGTCGGGCTTTCCGATAGGTTTGATAGCTCGCGATCGAAGCGCTGATGATTGTCCCCAAGGCCGCTGTCTGCCCCAAATAGAGGTGGAGCGCGTTCCAGGTGTCCTTATAGAGCCCCATGCCCAGGCTGTAAAAAACCGCCACATGAACGATGTTATCCCCCCACAAATCGAGCCAGCCGCCGAGGCGCGAAGTCATTTTCCTGGCGCGCGCCACCTCCCCGTCGCAGCCGTCCAAGATGGAGGTGAGCAAGAAAAGAAAAGCCCCCCACACTTTGGGGCCGTAGCCGGGCTGCGCCAGGCAGACGCCGGACACCACACCGACCAGCGTGACGGCGATCGTGATTTGATTGGGGGTGACGGGGGTCTTTAAGAGGAGGCGGCTGATGGCCCCGGAGACCTTGCGGTCGAAATGGCGGGCCATGAAGCCGTCTGTTTCTTTGGCGAACGGTTCTGACATACGAGCATTCTACGGCATACGGCGAAAATAGAAAATAGACAATAGTGTGTTGGACCGGCGCCATTTTCTATTGTCCATTTTCGCCGTTCGCCGTCCCCACAGCAGAAACCCCTTTCTCCCGTGACTAGTCTACGGGGGAAAGGGGCTCTGGTTGAGACGTTCGAACGGTTTAGCGACGCTTCATTTTTGCTCGGGACACATCGCCCGCTTTGTCCAAGAAGTAAAGGTAACCGGACGCCTTCTTCACGCCGACTTTGGCCACCTTCTCGGGCTTGCCGCCCTTTTTGCCGCCTCGCGCCATCTTCGCGCGGGAGACGTCTCCTTGCTTGTCGATGAAATACAGATAACCCTCTTGACGCTTCACGCCTGCTTTGGCCACTTTTTCTGCCATGGTGTATTCACCTCCCTCGTCGAATAATGTGGGAATTTTTGAAGCGGGTTCATTCTATATCGACGGCAATTGCGTGTCAACATCTTTTTTCCGTCGATCTAAGGGAGGGAGGCGAGGAGAGGCGGGAGAGGGCGCTGCGGATTATTTGATGACGACGATTTGTCCTTTTTTCTTGGCGCCGTCGTCGGTGGTCATCACATAGAGGTAGATGCCGGAGGCCACGCGTTCGCCGGAGCTGTTGGTTAAATCCCAGGCCAGCTGGGACCCGTTTCCGGACACCGTTTTGACCCAGCGTCCGGAGACGGTATAAATCTTGACGGTCGTGCGCGTGGTCAGAGGATTAAAAAGGACAGGTCCCCCCGCATGGCGGTCGCCGCGCCAGGGATTGGGAAGCACCCGAACGCCGGACAAGTCGCTGGGGACCAGCGTCACGGCCGCGGCGGCTCGCATGGCCACGATCAAGCCGAGCGCCATGGCAAGCAGGAGCCCGAACCACCGCCGGGGATCATTCATCGGAGATCCCTCAGTGATTCGCGCTGCCTGGCCACGTTGCTCTCGCTGTCAGTGAGGAGCTCCATCAATTGCTGATAGTCCGGGGCGATCTCTTCGGCCTGCGGGACGCCTTTGTTTACGGTCCGGTGCTTCTTGATGTGCTGATATTGGATCAGGTTGCGCTTGGCCCGTTCCGCTTCGCCGAATTTCATCAATAAGGAAATATAGTGGGTGTTCCCCAGGTCCCCGTACGGCAGCCAGGCGTACGCCAGTTCCTGCCCCCACACGTTGACCCCCATCCCCAGCGTGTAGCCCGCCAGCATCGACAACCCTTTGAGCGTGTCGGTCCGGTACCCCATCCGCAGCGCCAGCATCTCCAAGGGGCGCCATTCGCCTCCCAGGTGGAAACTGGCCAGACCCGTCTTCGGATACACCCCTTCCGAGGTGATCAGCCAGCGGGAGCCCGGCCGATAAGCCGCGCCCACGTGGAAAGCCATCGGCAGGGAATCCCCTTCGCTTAAAAACTTGAGCTTGGACCCGACGTTGGTCACCTTGGCCGCCAGCATCAGATTGCCGCGCAGCTTGTACATCGTTCCCAAATCAGCCGCATAGGCGCTGGCCGAAACGTCATCCAGCTTGGCGCTGATCATCTTGCCGGTCAGACCCAGCGAAAGCTTCTCATTGAAGGACTTCCCAAAAGCCAGGTTATAGGAAGCGTAGTAGCTGGAGAAGTCCCCGGTGGGGTTGCCGCTCGCGTCCCGGCCGGTGATGTCGCCGGACCCGAGGTATTGAACCGACCCTCCCAAAGCCGATCCCGGGCAGTCTACCGGCGAAGCGCAGGATGCCGAGCGGGGTAAAGGAAGCGCAAAACTAAGGTACTCGTAGTTCATGGATTCCAGGTAAGCGATATGCTGGCCGGAAAATTGGGTCGATTCCAGGAACCCCAGCCCCCCGGGATTAAGGGTAGGGGCATAGGCATCATTAGACAGAGCTGTGTAAGCGGCTCCCATCGCCGCCGGGCCGGCCCCTACGGGGATATCAAGGAAAGAGGCGCCTTCTGTTCCGGAGGATGCCCGGGCCGGCGACGACAGCGTCACCACGGAGATCAGGACGGCGGATGCGATTTGCTTGATTTGTTTCATGAGCCAAGTGTGCAAGACTAGTGTTACAACTAAATGTCGTTAAGGTAAATCTTGTGTTACAGGAAATACGTAGATCGGGAACCCTTAAATGTCAATGATATTATTTACAACAGTTAACAATAGAAATTACAGGTCTAAAATACGGCATTAAATCGGTTTAGATTTTGTTGTATTTTGAGCCTTGCGCCGGGCCGTCGCCGAGAGAACGCTCATTGACGGTGTAGCGCCGAATCGACAGAACCCCATAAATCAGCTCCCGCCGCTCCGTTGACGTATAGCGAAAATTCCTCAAACCCCGATCTTTAAGGATTAGAAATAGTTTGCACCCTTTTTTTAAAGGCCTCTAAATAACGACATGGATTGTGCTGTCATGTTTTCAATGCAGGGTTGATTAGCACAAATTTGCACTTATTCTGGCAGGATTGCGCTTTTTTTGGAGTAGAGGTAAATGGGGTCTAGAAAGAAGGCGCGCTATGCAAATGATCACGATCGCCGACAGACTCTGGCTGGAACCCACGCTCCTCGGGGTTACGCTCAATTTTTCTGACAGACCGAACGACAGGCACTACCGTGTTGGGATCGGGTTCCGCTCATTGACGGAGTGCGACAACGCCCTTTGCCAAGAACGAGTCGAATGGATGATGAAGGACAAAAGCCTGCTTATACAAGGAAGCCGGGATCTAACGCTGACGTTCTGCCCGGGAACGCGGATGGAGCAAACACTCGTGCTGACCGGGGAGGCGCGGGAGACGTTTAGGGGCGCGATCAGTTTTCTCGGACTGGCGAGCGAGTCCCGCAACAACTGACGACTATGAGTCTTCTTAAACCTGTGATCCGGACCGCCTGCCTGGCCGCGCTGCTGGCCGCCAGCTCGTTTGGCGGGATCGTGCCGGCCCGCGTAGCCCCCCTGCCGGTCCCGGAAGAGCTGCAGGCGGGGACCGCCATGGAGACCGCCGCGGTGGAGTCGCCGATCCTCCAGGAAGGCGAGGACCTCAAATTCGCCATCAAATGGGGCGTGGTGACAGCGGGATACTCCTCTTTGAAGGTCCAGAACATCGAAACCATCGAGAAGCGCCTTGCCCATCACGTGGTCGCTGAGGCGCGCTCGTCGGGCATGGTGAATACCTTTTACAAAGTCAGGGACCGGAACGAAACGTGGATCGACCTCCGCACCCCCAGCACCCTGCGCTATGCCCGAAACATCCGAGAGGGGAAATATCGTCTGGAGGAGCAGGTGGTCCTGGATCAGGATTCGCGCCGCTTCTACCTTCGCTCTTACCGCGCGGATAAGAAGCGCCATGAAAGCAAGGAGGGCGAAATCCCCGCGAATGTGCTCGACGTTTTAGGAAGCTTTTACTACGTGCGGACGCTGCCGCTGGAGGTGGGCAGGCGCTTCACGATCGACGTCCACAGCGGGGATACGGTGTACCCGATGGTCGTCAGCGTCAAGAGGCGCCAGAGGATCAAAGTCAAAGCGGGCAAATTTGATTGCTTTGTGATCGAGCCCGAGCTTCGCGAACCCGGAATATTCATCAGCAAAGGCAAAAAGCTGGAGGTCTTTATCACGGCGGACGCGCGCCGCCTGCCGGTCCTGATGCGCTCGGAGATTTTCATCGGGCATGTCGCCGCGGAACTCGTCAGCCACCGAACCCTCCCTCTAACCGAAACCTACAAAGTCTCCCGGGGCCGGAAAACCGGACCCGCCGCCCTGCCAGAGCAAGAACTAGAGTAAATTAATATCTCACTAATTGATTTACAGCCGATTTACTTATAATTTTGGCCTATATTTTTTTGATGATCGGTTTTACTCGGTCGATACCGTGCCGGTTTTTGCCTCCAGGGCGGAGTGGAGGGCGTGCCAGGCGAGAACGGCGCATTTGACGCGCGTGGGGAATTCGTGGACCCCGGAGAAGGCGGCCAGTTTACCCAGGGAGGCCTCCTCGGCGGCCGGGACGGGGCCTTCGGTCACCAGGCGGCGAAACGCGTCAAAAAGGGCCTGGGCCTGCGCCCGGGTCTTGTCCTTGACCGCCTCGGTCAGCACCGAGGCCGAAGCCTTCGAAATAGCGCACCCCCTGCCTTCAAAACTGACGTCCCGGATCGTGTCCCCGTCCAGCTTGAGATAGACCGTCACCTGGTCGCCGCAAAGAGGGTTGTAGCCCTCCGCCTTGCGGGTGGCGTCGGCCATCGCGTGATAGTTATGCGGGCGCATGCTGTGGTCGACGATGACTTCCTGGTAAAGGTCGTTAAGTTCAGACATGGGACAAACTCAGGCAGGGGAGCAGCGAGGCGCGTATTTCATCGGACTCCACCAGCTCGATCATTTCGCTGGCGAAGGCGTAAATCAGGAGCTGCCGGGCCTGCCCGGCGGGGATCCCGCGCGACCGGAGGTAGAAAAACTGCTGGGGATCGAGCTGGCCGATGGTTGATCCGTGCTTGCATTTGACGTCGTTGGCCAGGATCTTCAGCTCCGGCATCGAACGCGCCTTGGCCTTGGGCGAGAGGAGCAGGTTTTTGTTCACCTGGGAGGAA